>Ga0073934_10000249_pt1 | contig 164785 bp, 132 predicted proteins | sample LarsenN4metaG_FD_76834 | JGI IMG/M metagenome (GOLD analysis project Ga0073934, IMG submission 76834) | Hot spring sediment bacterial and archeal communities from British Columbia, Canada, to study Microbial Dark Matter (Phase II) - Larsen... ... | reverse complement strand
GTCTCCTCATACGACGGTTCTCCTTTCATTCGCAGTGAAATTGCCCAGAAACCTATCACGTTCTGGGTGGAGAACCGTCGTTGCCAGAACTCAAATTTCAACAATTTTCCGGACATCCTCCGACAGCCCGCCGGTACGGGTTAACGATTGCGACCGGCAACGACCAGGATTTCCGTCGACCGGGACTGAAAGTGTTTAACCCGTTCGCTGAGCTTCCGCCGTCCTGATCGTCGTACCGCCGCGAAGAAAGCGACCGCTGGCCTGGAATCAATCCGGTCGAGTCCGAGATCGAACACATGTGTGCGGGAATGAACATCAATTTTCAGGCGTGCTCGCGATAAGCGCTTCAGATTCACAATCGCGTCAAATCCTTGAGCATGGTACAGGATGTGCGAGGTAATGCGTTTATGGCGACATGGTTGAACGATCTCCGCTATGCAGTCCGGACGCTGTCGAAGTCCAAGGGATTCTCTGTGGCGGCCGTGACCACCCTGGCTTTAGCGATCGGGGCCAATACGGCGATCTTTTCCGTGGCGAGGGCTGTGCTGCTCGAGCCCCTTCCCTATTCCAATGCATCGCAGCTTTTCGTGATTTGGGAAGACGCCACCCATATCGGTTTCCCGACGAACACGCCGGCGCCGGGCAACTACGCCGACTGGAAGGCTCAAAACACAGTCTTTGACGGCATGGCGGCGCTGCGGAACCGGAGCTACAGCCTGACAGGCGCCGGTGAACCGGAACGGCTGCAAGGCCGGCAGGTCACGCACGACTTTTTCGCGGTCTTGAATGTGCCGCCCCTGCTCGGAAGGACGTTCACGGAGGAAGAAGACCGGCCAGGCGCCTCCAGCGTCGCCGTGATCAGCGCTGGGCTTTGGCAGACTCGCTTCGGCGCCGCGCCCGATGTCATTGGGCGCACGGTCTTGCTTGATGACGCGCCGCACACGATCGTTGGCGTCATGCCGCCAGGATTCGATTATCCGGAAAAGGGAACGCAGGTCTGGACGCCGATCGCCTTTTCCTCTGAAGAGCTTCACAACCGCGGTTCGCACGTTCTGCAAGTGGTCGCGCGCATCAAGCCCGGCGTCACGCTAGAACGGGCGCAGGAAGAAATGGACGCGATCGCCGCGCGTCTTGCCGCGGACCATCCGGAAACTAATGCGAACGTGGGCGTTCGCGTGACTCCGCTGCGAGACAACCTGATCGGAGACGCCGGGCGCGCGGTTGGGCTTCTGCTCGCGGTTGCGGGCTGCGTGCTTCTGATCGCGTCCGCGAACCTGGCGAATCTCCTGCTGGGCCGCGCCCTCAGCCGCCGGAGGGAGATGGGGGTGCGCATCGCTTTGGGCGCGGGACGCGCCCGCCTCGTGCGACAACTCCTTACAGAAGGTTTTGTCCTGTCCGCAGCGGGCGTAGTCCTGGGAACCGCGCTCGCCCAATACGCCTTCGAGTTCCTGTCCGTGCTGATTCCTGAAAACCTGACGTCGGCCAGGCTATCGCTCGACGGCGGCGTGTTGCTGTTCGCGTTTGCGCTGGGAGTGTTGACGACGCTCATGTTTGGCGCGGCCCCCGCATGGCGGGCGTGGCGGCTCGGCGTGGTGGAAGCGTTGTGCGGCGGAGCGCGCTCGGGAGACGAGCGTTCCACGCTTCGTCTGCGAAACTGGCTGGTCATTTCACAGACTGTTTTTACGTTCGTCCTGCTGGTCGCAAGCGGCCTCGTGCTGCGGACGTTTATACAGCTTCGGGCGATCGATCCAGGCTTCCGCGGCGAAAACGTCCTGACCATGCGCGTCCGGCTTCCGCTGCCGCGCTATCGGGGCGTGGCGCCGCGCTCGGCGTTCTATTCACAGGTCCTCGATCGGGTCCGCGCGCTGCCGGGCGTCATGGACGCCGGGTTTACTTCGTGGCTCCCATACACGAACTGGGGAGGCGCCTCCACATTTGAGATTGAGGGAAAACCGGCGCCGCAGCCAGGCCAGGAGTACGATGCGAACGTCCGTCTCGTGACGCCCGGTTATCTTCCAGCGATGGGGATGACCTTGATTAAAGGCCGTTTCCTGTCTGAGGCGGATCACGGCAGTACGGAAGCGGCGGCGGTCATCAATCAGACTATGGCGCGACGGTTCTGGCCGGCGGAAGATCCACTCCATCACCGCGTGCGGATTTGTAGGGACTGTCCATGGGTTCGAATCGTAGGGGTCGCCGCCGATATTCATCAACTCGCGCTCGACGTTGAGGTACGCCCCGAGTATTTCGTCCCTTTCGATCAGCTCCCGCAAGCTCTATCCTGGGCGCCGCCGCAGGACTTGGCCGTTCGCGTTTCAGGCGATGCTCTCGCATTAGCCCCGGCTGTTCGCAACGCGATTTGGACGGTGGATTCGCAGCAGCCCATCGCGCAAATCAAAGTATTGGGTCAATATCTCGAAGAAGACCTGGCCCCGCGCCGGTTTCAAACGCAGTTGATCGGAGGCTTCGCGCTGCTGGCGCTTCTGCTGGCCTCACTCGGCATTTATGGCGTGCTGTCTTACACCGTGTCTCAGCGGCGCCGCGAGATCGGCGTGCGGATGGCGCTCGGCGCCGATCCACGCGCAGTCGTGCGGATGGTGACCGGGCGCGGCGTAGGGGCGACGCTCATCGGTCTGGTCATCGGACTGGCCGCGGCTTACAGCCTGGCGCCCATGATCTCTCCCCTGCTTTACGGCGTCACGCCGCGCGATCCGGTCACGTTTGGAGTCGCCGCGGCGGCGCTGCTGGGAACTGCGTTCTTCGCCTCATGGATTCCGGCGCGCCGCGCGGGCCGCGTGGACCCGGCGACCGTGCTGCACTACGAATAACCGCGGATTCACGCTTCGACCAGATCTATGAGCCATCCTGCGGCGCGGGCTAGCGTTAGCTTACCGTTTGCAAGTCCGCTTGACCCATACGCATTCAATTCAAGAGGCAAAGCGTAATAATGCGGCAGGATCAATCCGCAATGCACGGCGCCCTGGAATAACGCAGGCTGCACCAGCGCTGAAACAGACTACGAGCGCGGCGCCGGCGATACTCCAAGCATCAGTTGGAGTGACTCCCCAAAGAAGGCTTTCGATCACGTGCCCCGTCGCCATTGATGCGAAGATTCCAATAACTGCTCCCAACACCGCGGGTGGCGCAACGGTCCGCAGCACAAGTTTCACGATATCGAAGGAACTTGCTCCAATCGCAAGGCGAATTCCAATTTCGTTCGTCCGCTGCTTGAGAGCAAACGCAACTACTGTGTATGTCCCGACCGCTGCAAACACAAGAGCAAGAACGCCAAATGCCCCAAACAACGCCGCCGCAAAACGCCAACCGTGCGTCTGCTGATCCACATAATCGGAAAGGGGCTCAACTTTAACGTAGGGCAGGTTTGGCGCGACGCTTTGTAGCTCGGCCCTGATTGTAGCTATCATCGATCGCGGATCCCTACGTGTACGAATCAATACATGATTGACACCACGAAAATGACTGGTTGGCACGTAGAATGCTGGATCTTCGTTACCGTCATCTATCCCGGCTAGACGAACTACCTCATTCCGGACGGAACTCACAACCCCGACTACTCGTCTGCACTCCTTTTCCACTACGAATTTGAAACATTTACCTAATGCACTCTCGCCGCCAAAGTAATCACGGGCTAATCTCTCATTGATAATCACACTCGGGGGTGCACTTCGATTGTCGGTTACCTCAAAACCGCGCCCTTCCACGACCCGAATTCCGAGTGTATCAAAGTACTCGGGCGAAACCGACTCCACGAAAGGTCGCGCATGTCCCGCTGGTTTTCCATCGCCCCACGGCCACTCGAATCCCGGGGCTGTCACAGCCATATAATATTTACCGAGCATTCCTATTGGAGGCGACGTGCTCAGACTGACTTTAAGAGCGCCCGGTAAGGACCGGAGACGATTCGCAATCGCGTTCAAAGTAATCTCCGCCTCCGCCGCGGAATAGCCAGCTCTCCGAAGGTTGAGCGTTGCAATCAGCACATTATCAGTATTGACGCCGAAATCTACGCTAACCGCTTCGCCAAAGCTCCGTGCGAAGAGACCGGCACACGCCACAAGAAGGACCGTCCAACTCAGCTGAAGCGTCAATAGTATTCTTCGAATCCGGCTCTGGTTGAGGTCGCCGCGACGCGAACTAACCAATTTGCCGATGCTCGCTTTCCGCAGATGGACGGCCGTCGTTACGCTAGTGATAGCGGCTGCCATAAAGGATAGGAGCAGAGTGGCAACCACTACACGCACGTTCAGCCGGCCAGGGGCAGCGTGTTCAAGGTTCCATTGCAGCAGAATCCCCGGAAAAGAAGTAATCACCGATCGACCAGGAATCGGCGGCATCATCAACCTTGTGAGCAGCGGCGCGGTCCACCGAAGCAACACGAGTGATAAGCCGCCACACACGACCGTCAGTACGCACGCCTCCGTGAAGACCTGTTTTGCAAGCCTTGAAGGGCTCGCGCCTAGTTGTATGCGAATCGCGAATTCCTGTCTTCTTTCGATAACTCGATTTACGAAAAGGTTCGATAGATTCGCGCCTGCGATCAGTACAAGCAGAACTCCCCCGCCCAAGAGAGACGTTAAGAGGACGTTCGCCTCCGAAATGCGGCTAGTGAAGTCTTCGTATGCCCGAACGAGTTCTACAGTCGGCGCGCCTCCTCCTTCCCTCAAGATAGGCGCATTCACTGGGTATTGAGAAATCAGCTCGGCCCGCGCTGAGTCAATGGACGCATTGCCCTTTAATCGCGCCACGAGCCAAAGGCCTCCAGCGCCTGCAGGCATATGCCGGCTAGGAAGCCACGCGTCTACCGGTTCTGCATCGACGCCGGAGAATTCTGACGGCATCACCCCTACTACCCTGCAAAGTCGATCCGAGATCCGCAACGTCCTGCCGATGGTCGAAGGATTTCCGCCGTAATGCCTTTTCCAGAAGCCATATCCAAGCATGCATACGGTTGTCCCGCCGTTCAGATCGTCCGACGACAGAAAGCCACGGCCTAACAAAGGCGGGACGCCAAGCACCGACAGATAATTCCAAGTCACGAAGCGCACATCGACTGGCTCCGCCTCTGGCCCGCTGCCGATGCTTAAAGTCAGGCGGTTGCTCTGACCGGCGAGCTCGAGCGACTGGATACTGCGTGCGAGGCGTTCATAATCCGCATGGCTTACGAGCCACGAATTCCGCACTCGGACGACAGCTTCTGGACGATCAATGTGTGGAGGAGTAAAAAACACCACACTGTCAACGAAACTGAACAGCGTGCTGGCCGCTCCTATGCTGATACTCAGCATGAAGATCGCGATCAGCGCGTAAGCAGGGTACGAAACGAAAGTTCGTATGGTGTGCCGAATGTCTTGCCACAGGTCGTCAACCATCGAAGCCGCCCCTTACGCGCTGGGTCTCTTCCACTACTGATGTCTATTTCCGGTATAGACCGTCCGTTTTGGAAGGACGTCTCTTGGCGCAACCGCAGGAATTCTACCTTATGTCGGGCGTCGGTGACGAATCATCGAGTCGAGAAAGCACAGCCTCCTCCTCCTCACGAGAAAGCTGGCCGATCAGCAGGTCAGTGATCCGACCATGTTGATCCACGATGACAAGCGTCGGCGTGACGCGAAAACCATATCGGCCGACGCGCTCGCGTACCAGCCGGTAGCCAACCACGCCGATTGAAGAAAGCCAGTTTTCAACAGCTGCCTCGGGTTCCGGTGAAACCACAAGAAGGCGAACGTCAGCGCTCGATGAAATGCGCTCCGACAATTGACGATAGAATGGAGCACTCTTCCGGCAGTATTCGCAGGTGGCGCTGACGGCAAGCACGACGTGTCTGGAGGTCGAGTCCCAAGTGACGGCGCGTCAATGCGGGATGTGAAGGCGACCGGGCGTAATCGTTACCGCTCTTCCTGCGACGCGGACGATTGGAGCCCTGGAATCGTTTTGCGCCCGATGTTCGCTGTGAGTTCGCCTGTTGTCGATGTACGATGCTGGGTGTAAGGGAAGGAAACTTATGACAGCGGCAAATCGCATAGAGGTCAATCCCAAAGTGATGTTGGGCAAGCCGGTAATTCGGGGTACGCGGATTCCCGTTGAACTGCTCCTGCGTAAGTTAAGCGAAGGCTCCAGTGAAAGGGACCTTTTGGATGCCTACCCACGGCTGACGCGGGCGGACATTCATGCCGCGATTGCCTACGCAGCGGATTCGTTAGCTTGCGAAGAGACGGTCGTCCTGGCGCCGGCGACATCGCGAAAACCGAGGCCCAAGGTGAAGCGCTGAACGCATGCGCTTCCTGGCGGATGAAAGCTGTGTCCAGCCGGACCAAATCCGGATCTCGGTTTAGTAAGATGCATAGACATGATCCGCGCAGTCTTCTTTGATTTCGACGGTACGCTCTATGATCGTGATGCGGCCATCGTTCGAATGGCGGGCGAACAATTCGAGGCGTTTCGGGATGAACTGACGGTCGGCAAATCCGCGTTTGTCGACCGCCTTGTCGCCTTGGACGGCCACGGTTACGGGCGGCCGCAGCGCTTCCATCACGTGCTGGCGGACTCGCTCGGCTTCGACGGAGACCTGGCCGACCGCCTCGAATCCTTCTTTCGCGCACGCTTTCCCAATCAATGCCGGATTTCCGAGGACGCACTGAAGACGCTTGAAACGTTGCGCTCAAGCGGGAAAAGGCTCGGCATCATTACGAATGGACCCACCGAATGGCAAAGCCGCAAGATTGAAGCGATGGGCGTTGCAACGCTTTTCGACGCGATCGTGATTTCGGGAGAGGAAGGCGTCGAAAAGCCGGACCCCCGCATATTCGCCCGCGCCCTCGAACGCTGCGGCGTCGCTCCGGCTGAAGCGATATTCGTCGGCGACCATCCGGAAAACGACATTCAAGGCGCAAAGGCCGCAGGCTTGACGCCGGTCTGGAAACGGATGCCCTACTGGCAGGCGCCGCCGGGCGTCTTGCAGATCGATCAGATCAGCGACATTCTCCCGATCGTCCTGGAGAGAGTCGGGTCCCCTCGCTGTTGAGCGGCGATGAGCGTCACGGCGCCAGCGGTTCGATATGAATGATGCGGGCCTGGTGGTTCATGCCGACCCACAGACTCGAAAGTCCGCCGTTCGGCGGCCGCTCGACATGAATGTGGCGAATATTGGTTTCCTTCGGTAGAAGGTAAACCGTCCATTCGCCCGTCGCCTCGTTCATGCGCGCGACGCGATCTGCCGAGATCGATCCCGTCCACACGTATCCGGCGTCGTCGTTTTCGGCGATGTAGGGCTGGAACCATGGCAACGGGACGGGAAAGAGTTTCATTTCTTGTCCGGCAGGCCGCGAAGGATCCAGCATTCCGATGAATCCGCCGTCGAAGCCGCCCCACCAGAAACGGTCCTTGGCATCGACGGTGGCCCGGCGCATTCCACCGCCGAGACTGCCTTCGCCTCCGCGGGGTTTCGGTGGAATCGGGTAAAACGTCGGCTGCAACGTTTTCGCATCGACTTTCCAGATCGCCGTACTGTTTCGGTCGCCGCCGTAAACGTTGTTCTTCGAATCGACGGCGATGTCATAGGCCGCCAACGATCCGCCTTCGGCCCGCACTATTTCACGCACGATCTCTCCATTGCCTTTGAATTGCACACGCGAAAGCGGCGCGCCGGCGCCGCCGTTCCAGGCCCAGCCGTCGACGTGGGCGGATCTGGCGAGCGTCATGGCCCCGGAGAAGCTATAGAGGTCGAATGTTTCGGTTTTGGAATCGAAGATGGCTGGACCCAGTTGGTTCTGCGTGCCGATGTAGAATTTGCCCTTTCCGTCGTGCATCATCGTGCGGTTGCCGATCGGCGTGAACGATCCCTTCTCTCCCATGTACGGATACCGGTATTCCTTCGTCTCTCCGGTCTTCGGATTCAGCTTGCCGATGACGTTGTCGTTGAAATCGTTGTAGTACAACCAGCCGTCGGGTCCGAGCTGGACGTCGTGCGGTTTGGCGAGCGGACGCTTCAGCTCATACATGGTGAGGATCACCTGCGTCTCTTTGCCCTTCGGCCGCGGAAACGTCTTGAGCGGATAATGCCACAGGCCTTTGCTCAGGTTGATCGCGGCCATGGCTTCGGCTTGCTGCCGGTGCAGAGGCGAAGGGTCGCGTCCCATCACGCCTCCAGGGCGTCCCCAGTTGGCTACTTCACTGGCAGGAAGTTGAAAACTGGGCGGCGTGCTGCCGCTGGTGTAGACGCTCATCCGCTGCATGACCGAAGCCGCCGTCGCGGCATCGTAGGTGGACATCGCCGCCTTCGACTGGCTATGGCATCGCGTGCAGTCTCGCAACGCGGTGAACTTCGTCTCCTCCGGCAGCGGATAGCTGTGCAACCACTCGGCGCTCGTCAACTGAAGCGCCTTCTCGAGGAGGCTTGCCTGTTCCAGGCGGAGGTTCAGTTCGGCGGTCGCGTTGGATTTGACCTCGACGACCTTCTCTCCTCCAGGCAGCACGTAGCCGCCGGCGCGGACCGTCACAACGTAGCGTCCGAACTCGAGTCTGTTGCGAGGAAACGCGTACACTCCCTCGGAGTTGCTCACCACCGTCACCGTCATGTTGGAGCCTTCGCGCTTCGCGTTCACCAGAACGCCTTCCATGACGCCCTCGGCGGAGGCGGATACGCGGCCGGTCAGCGCCGGGCCGGCCGCCTGGAAGCCGGCAGCTGCGCCCGATCCGAACAGGATCGTCGCGAACGCCGCTGCGGTTGCGAAACGTGCATGTAGCCTTGATTTGCAAGTCATGTGCACCTCCTACTATTTCTTCGGCGTCAGCCGCAAAAGCGAGCCTCCGCCGGTCAGGACGTAAACGGCGCCATCGGGACCCTGCCGGACTTCGCGGATGCGCTGTTTGAGGTCGGCGAGAAGCCGTTCTTCGGCGACAACGCGTTCGCCTTTCAAAACGAGTCTCACAAGGTGTTGGCCGGCCATGGCGCCGACAAACAGGTCGCCTTTCCATTCCGGAAAGAGATCGCCCGTGTAGAACGTCATTCCCGATGGAGCGATGGAGGGAACCCAGTAGTAGATCGGCTCCTCGACGCCCTCCATGGAAGTCGCGCCGCGGCCCACGGGAACGTTCTTCCGCCCATCGGCCTGACGCGCGTCATATTGGCGGCCGTAGGAAACTTCGGGCCAGCCGTAATCCCGGCCGGGGCGAACGATATTGATCTCATCGCCTCCCTGCGGACCGTGGTCGATCAACCAAAGCTCGCCGGTCTGGGGATGAATAGCGGCGCCTTCGGGGTCTTTGAATCCGTGTGCGAAAGTTTCCGGCAAGACCGTGGCGCGGTTCAGCCATGGATTGTCTTTTGGGATCGAGCCGTCGCGGTTGATGCGAATGACGCGTCCCGTGAAGTTGCGCCGGATATCCGGATTGTCGGCGAACGTGCGGCCTTCGATGCCATCGAGATCGGAGTCGTAGAACCGGAAGCGGTCGGCGCCCGTGATCAGGAGCGTACCGTCGCGCGCGATGACAATGCGGCGCTCGACGCCTTCGATCAGATCCTCGACGTCTTCGAGGCGGCGGTTGTCTGCGCTCAGCCGGGCGCGAGCGATGCGTTCAGCGCCGAGGCGCAGCGTTCGGCGTTCAGCGAAAGGCAGCGTCCATACGCGCTCGTAGAAGTACTCGATCGGCCATGTCGCGGGCGCCTCGCCCCGCGGAGGCGCGAAATAGGTGAAGTAGATTATGCGGTTTCGGGGGAAGTCGGGATCGAGCACGACATCGTGCAGCCCCTGAGCCGCCACGACCTTAACGCCGGGCACGCCATCCAACGGCGCCGACACGACGCCGTTCGGCGCAACGATCCGCATTGCGCCGGTGTTCTGAGTCACCAGGAAATTTCCATCGGGAAGAAAGGCCACGGCCCACGCCGACGTTAAGCCCGTGGCGATCGTTTGCACCGCGAAAGGCGACGACGGCTTCGCCGGCGCCGGAGCATCCGTCTGACCGGGAAATGCAGGCTTCGGCTCCGGCGTCTGAGCAAGCGTCGTGAGCGCGGCCGCAGCAAAGATTAAGGCTGCGATAATCTGGAGTGCGCGCCGGGCGGCCATAATCCCTCCTTTTTTTAGCTGCTGATGGCGCCCAAGCATATCAGAAGCGAGTCGCACTCCCCGAGCGCTTCCCCTCTTCCCCTCTTCCCCGGCAGAGTTGTTCCGGTTCGCGGGGGTGGTATGATGTCGCTGCCCGATCGCGTACGTCCTGAACTTGATTATCTTTAGAGGAGTTGATCATGCGGATTGCCCTTGGAGCCGTCGTGTCCTTGCTGCTGGCAGCAGCGGTTTTCGCCCAATCCTCCAAGCTGCCTGCGGATATCGATCCTGAATCTCTTTCCCGGCTGCCGGTGGTGCAGCGCGACAAACTGGATGAAAACGGCAAGCGCATTTACGACTACATAGCCGGAGGTCGCGGCAGCGCCCCGAAGACCGGCCCTGCCGCCGTTTCGTTGCACAGCCCAGCGGCGGCGGAACCCATTCAAATGCTCAATCAGGCGTTGCGCCGCACTGTCGTAGGCGCGAAGTATTTCGAAATTTCCGCCTTGATTGCCGCCCGCGAATTCGACCAGCAATATGAATGGTCGGGCCACGAGCCTTCGGCTCTGCGCGCGGGCGTGGATCAGGCCGTCATCGACGCGATCAAATACAACCGGGACGTGAAAGGACTCGACGACAAGGATGCCACCGTCATCTTGATGGGCCGCCAGTTGTTTCGCGGGAACCACCAGTTGAGTTCGGAGCTGTGGGCCAAGGCCGTTCGGCTGTTTGGCGACCAGGGCGCCTTGGAAATCACGATGATCATGGCGGACTATGCCATGGCCGCCATCTTCTTGAACGCCGTCAACCAGCAACTCCCTCCCGAGAGACAACCCCTTCTGCCGACATCGGGCGCCGGTTCACTGCCTTAGGGAGCGCGTAAAGCGGACAAGGAATGCTTCCGCCATTGGGCAGGCGACAGGGAGAACTCGCGCTTGAACGCCCGTGCAAACGCGATGTCGGATTCATATCCAACGTCGGCGGCAATCTCCGCCACAGAACGGTGCGTCTCGCGCAGCTGCTGCGCGGCCACCTGCATGCGCCATCGCGTCAGGTACGTCATCGGCGGTTCGCCAAGCAGCGTCGTAAAGCGCTCTGCGAAAGCCGAGCGCGAAAGAAAGACTTCCCGGGCCAGCTCCTCCGCGGTCCACGCGCGGGTGAGTTGCGTGTGCATTAGCGCGAGAGCCCGGCCTACGGCGGGATCGCGCAGCCCCGCAAGCCATCCGCGGCGGTCCGCAGGCAGAGTTTCCAGGTAACACCGGATCGCTTCCACAAACATCAACTCCGAAAGCTTGGCCAATACGGTCGCGGCGCCGGCGCGCGCGGCGGCCACTTCCTCGGCGGCGTACCGGAATGACGTGGAAATCCATTCGCAGGCGGGCTTGCCGTTCAGATCGAGGACGAGCGTCGAGGGCAGGGCGTCCATCAGCGGATTGCATTGCGAGTCGGTTCCGACAAAGCCGCAAACGATCCGGGTCGTTTCTCCACCGCCGCCATATCGGATGCGTGCGAGCCCGCCGCCCGGATCCGTCTGAACCAAAGGGTGAGATTTCACCGGCTTCAAACGAAGATCGCTGGCCAGCACATGCGCATCATTGCGCGGCAGCAGGACGATGGATCCGCCGCGCACTTCCACTGGCGCCGCGCCGCCGGCCTGCAGCAGGAGACGGCCGTCCACCACGTAGTGGAACGAGATGATACGGGCCGGGTCGGCCAGGACCGGCCGGCAATCCTCAGGCTCCACTTGCGAAGCCACACACCACGGCGCGGAAAACTCAGCGTGCAGAAAGACGCCGCCCGCAAGCCGGACCACGCGCAGCAGATCGGATAGTGCGTCCATCATGTCGGTTCAAAGACTCCGGCGGATCGAGCAGTTTTTCCGGCGGAGCAGTCATTGGCGCCGCCGATTCCGGCGGTTACTTTAGCAAATGAAGAACATCAGAACACTCGTTTGAGGAGAGAACCATGAAAGACGCGATCGGATACGACATCAGTGGGGCGAACGCCCGAAGCGGCCCCGCGCTGGAGCAGGCGTTGCGGGAGCTGCGCTGTTACATCGGCGATCCCGTGGCCACGATCGAGGCGGCGCTCGCCGAAAGCCCGGAATTTGTAATGGGCTACATTCTGAAGGCTTATTTACACCTGATTGGAACGGAGCCAGCCGGCCTGCCCGTCGCGCGGACCGCGCACCAAATAGCGGACGCATTGCCCGCTAACGAGCGGGAACGGCGCCATTTGCAGGCGATCGCGCATCTGGTCGAAGGACGCTGGCGCGCGGCCGGCATGGCGCTCGAAGACCTGAGCATGGATTACCCACGCGACGGGCTCGCGCTGCAGGTCGGACACCTGATTGACTTCTTCACCGGCGATTCGCGCATGCTGCGGGACCGCATCGCACGCGCATTGCCGGCTTGGGACGACGCCGTTCCCGGCTACCACGCCGTTCTCGGCATGCATGCATTCGGCCTGGAGGAAACGGGATCTTACGCTCGCGCCGAAAGCGAGGGCCGGAAGAGCGTCGAGTTGGAGCCGCGCGACGGCTGGGGCCAGCACGCGGTCGCGCACGTCATGGAAATGCAGGGACGCCGTCGCGACGGCATCGCCTGGATGCGCGCAAATCCCGATGCGTGGTCGCGTGAAAGCTTCTTCGCACGCCACAACTGGTGGCATGTGGCTCTATTTCATCTCGGTCTCGGCGAAATCGATGAAGTGCTGAAGCTCTATGACGGTCCCATCTACGGCAGCCGCTCGAACGTCATTCTCGACATGATCGACGCGTCGGCGCTGCTCTGGCGGCTCGATCTGTTAGGCGTGGATGTGGGGGACCGCTGGCGCCCTCTCGCGGACGCCTGGGCGCCATTCGCGACGGCGGCCAACTACGCATTCAACGATATGCACGCGATGATGGCGTTCGTCGGCGCCAACCGGTTCGACTGCGCCGACGCGCTGCTCGAAGCCCAGCGGGCCGCGATGCAAGGCCCCGGAGACAACGCGGCGTTCCTTTCGGAAGTGGGCCGCGCCGCCACGCTGGCCATCCGTGCGTTCGGCGAGCGCCGTTACGCTGAGACCGTGTGTCTGTTGCGGCCCATACGAAATTACGCGCACCGGTTTGGAGGAAGCCACGCCCAGCGGGATCTGATCGATCTGACCCTCATCGAGGCGGCGGTCCGGTCGGGTCAGGAGCGTCTGGCGGCGGCCCTCGCCGCGGAACGCCGGAGCGCGAAGGGCGAAACCTTGCCGGTGAGAATCGGTAGTCCGCTTCTGCGCCGCAGTGACGACGTTCTTGTCGCCGCCGGCTAAGAGAGCGCGCGTCATAGAGGCGTGAACAAATCGGCGCGACGCGTTCTGACCCCCTGCCGCCGAAGGCGGCAGGGGGTCAACTCGAATCAGTCCACCGTCAAACGTACGCCTTCCTGAGCTTCTTCGAATTTGAAATTCGAGACGGTCGCGATGCGCGCGCCGGGAGTGTCAATGCGGGATGTGAAGGCGCCGCGCGTAATCGTCACCGTTCTTCCAACGATTCCAACCGATTGGGGACCGGGAATCGTCTTGATCGTGACGGTCTTGCGCGTAAGCGGCGTGACAAACTTGTCAATCTCGGCGCGGCTGGTCTTGACAATTGCTTCGTCAAAGCTATCGCCTGCATTGACGTTCGTCGTGAGCGTGTAGACGCCAAGGCTGTTGGCGGCTCCTGAAACCACTTCCACAATCGTCGTCACCTCGGCAGGCAGCGCGAAATCTTTGGTCATTGCAATGCGGTGATGCAGATCGAACGTGAACTTTCCACCTTTTTTCGTGTAGGGAAGTTTGATGAACACGCCGGACGTCGGCTGGTTCGTGATTACCACGTCATAGTATTCCGCTCCGGTTTTCTCGCCCCTGCCCAACAGGAGATTCTGCCGGGTGCGGTTGTCGAATTGGAGCGTCCCGCTTTGCTGCTGCACGAGCGGCATGAACCCCAAGAGAAACGACAGAAGCATCGCGGCCATATCAACCTCCGTTCTGCGTGGCCTAGACTATAACATGAAGCTCGATCTCGACCGCCTCGCCCTCCGCAATCCGAAAGACGCGCGCAACCGGATGTTCCGGGTCGGCAAGAGACACGATCAGTTGAGCAGACCGGGGATAGTACGCCTGCCGGATATCGCGTTCCGAAGGCTCAGCAGGACCGTTCGGGTGCGAGTGACAGATGGCGACGATTTCTTCGCCGGTATCCCTCAAGGACCGAAGCACGCCGACCAATTGAGCCGGATCTATTTCGTACGCCGTCTCGCTTTCTAAAGCGTTCCGCATCGGGATGAAGCGGGCGCCCATTCCGTTAGCTCCGATGACAAGTCCGCAGCCTTCCTTCGGCAAGACCGACCTGGCGTGATTCGTAATCTCTTCAAGCAGCCCCGGCGCGAGCGTTACGTTCATGGAAAAATCTTTCCTGGATTCAGAATGTTGTTGGGATCCAACGCCCGCTTGATGCGGCGCATGGCCTCGATGGCGTCGGCCTCGAGCGCCATCGGGAGGAATTCGGACTTCATGATGCCGACGCCGTGCTCCCCGGAAATCGTTCCCCCCATTTCCACGGCCAATTCGAAGATCCGGCGTTTGGCGCGTTCTCCTTTCTCGCGCTCAACCGGATTTGCGGCGTCGATCATGACGTTCACGTGAATGTTGCCGTCCCCGACGTGGCCGAAGCAAATGATGGGGACGCCGAGTTCCGCTTGCAGGGATTCCATTGCATCCAGATAATCCGGCGTTCGCGACCGCGGAACCACGATGTCTTCGTTGATCTTGTTCGGACGGACCCGCCCGACAGCCGGAGACAGAAGACGCCGGATTTCCCACAGAGCGCCGGACTCTCCGGCGTCGTGCAGCTCGACAGCAGAGCGCGCGAGCACGACGCGCGTCCGATCCAGTTCTTGGGAGGCCGCCGCACGCGGTCCGTCGACCTCGATCAGAAGCAAGCCTCGCGCCGACGCGGGCAACGCCACAGGCGTCGGGACGCCTTCCGCTGCAACATAGGCGCGAATGGCGTCGAGAGCCTGCGCGTCGAGAAGCTCGAGCTTGGAGGGCGTAATCTTTTCGAGGATCAGCGCATTCGCCGTTTCTGCGCACGTTCGAACGCGATCGAAGATCGCCGACAGCGTGAACGCAGCTTCCGGTTTCGGCAACAGCCGAAGCACCACTTTTGTTATGACTCCCAACGCGCCTTCAGAGCCGCACATCAGATCGGTAAGATCGTAGCCCACCGCATTTTTCACAACCCGGCCGCCCGTGCTGATCAGCTCGCCCGTCGGCAAGACGACTTCGAGTCCCAGAAGATATTGCCGCGTCACGCCATATTTGAAAGCGCGAGGCCCTCCCGCGTTGTGCGCCACATTGCCGCCGATGCTGCACTGCTTGAGGCTTGCCGGATCCGGCGGATAGAACAGTCCTTGAGCCTCGACAGCTTTGTGCAGATCCTCGGTGACCGTCCCCGGTTCAACAACCGCCAGCCTGTCGACAGGATTGATTTCCAGAATGCGATTCATTCTCCGCATCGAAATCACAATCCCGCCTTCTACCGGAACGGCGCCGCCCGCATAGCCTGCGCCGCCGCCGCGCGGGACGACGGGAATGCGCTCGCGATTGGCCAGCGTAACGATCTCAGACACTTGCTGCGCAGTCTCAGGAAATACGATGACGTCGGCCGGATGAAACACTTTGGTCGCATCCATACTGTTTTCACGGATCGTATCCGCATCGGTCCGGACATATGGTTCGCCGACGATCCTTCGAAGCTCTTCCAGTACTCTGTTGGATGCCATCGAAGCCATTATAGTTAACTGCATGCCGGAGCTTCCCGACATCGTCGTGTATATCGAATCGCTGGAGCGCCGCGTCCTCAATCAGGCTCTTGAAGGCGTCCGCCTGGCGAGCCCCTTCGTGGTCCGTTCCGTGGATCCGCCGATATCCATCCTCACCGGCCGGCGCGTGCTGGAATTGCGACGTCTCGGAAAACAGATCGTCTTCGCCTTCGAAGATCAACTGTTCCTCGTGCTCCATCTGATGATCGCAGGACGGCTTCACTGGAAGGCGCGCCGCGCGGCTCTGCCCGGCAAAGCGGGCTTAGCGGCTTTCGATTTCCCGGAAGGCGCACTGATTCTCACGGAAGCGGGTTCCAAGAAGAGAGCGTCCATTCACGTCGTCAAAGGCGCAACGGACCTGAAGGCCTTTGACCGCGGCGCGCTTGAAGTGCTCGACTCGACGCCCGACGCTTTCGGAAAAGCTCTCGCCGGCGAAAACCATACGCTGAAGCGCGCTCTCACGGATCCGCGGATCTTCAGCGGCATCGGGAACGCATATTCGGACGAAATCCTTCACAAGGCGCGACTGTCTCCGATGAAGCTGACCTCGAAGCTCTCTGAGGCTGAGGTCCACGCTCTCTGGAGCGCAGCGCGCGATGTGTTGTCGCAATGGGTTGAACGTTTGCGCGCTCAGACGGGCGCCGAGTTTCCCGCGAAAGTCACGGCGTTTCGCCCCGAAATGGCGGTTCACGGACGTTACCTCAAGCCTTGCCCGGATTGCGGCGCGCCGGTTCAGCGCATCGTCTACGCGGAGAATGAATGCAACTATTGCGCGCAGTGCCAGACCGGCGGGAGGCTGCTGGCGGATCGCGCGCTTTCCCGGCTTCTCAAGGAGGACTGGCCGCGGTCGCTGGATGAAATGGAAAAACACTTCGAGAGCCGCAGGGTCTAGTGTTGTACAGTGAAGCGCGCATGATGGAGCCCACGAACTTCGCAATACTCGGACTCGGTTTTGTTCTCGGACTCAAACATGCCGCCGACGCGGACCACATTGTCGCGGTAACGACGTTCATCGGCGACGAAAAGCGTGTCCTGCGCGCCTGTGCCATCGGACTCTTCTGGGGATTCGGCCACACTCTCGCGCTGAGCGCAGCAGGACTTGCGGTTGTGGGTTTGAAGCTCCCAATATCAGGCCGGCTCGCCGCGAGGCTGGAGTTTGCCGTCGCTGTGATGATGGTGCTGCTGGGGGCCCGGCTTCTCGCCACGATGCATTCAAGCTGGCATCGCCGGCATCGCCCCGTCGATTGGCGGTTTGGTCTCAGGCCTTTGGCCGTGGGACTGGTCCATGGCGCCGCCGGGAGTGCAGCGCTGACGCTGCTGGCGCTTTCCACGATTTCGTCGCCTCTCGACGCCGTGCTTTACATCCTGCTCTTCGGGCTAGGAAGCATTGTGGGAATGGCGGCGGTCAGTCTGCTTATAGCAGTTCCCTTTTACATGGCCCAAACGCATCTCGCCGCCGCCCTGCGGCCCATACAAGCGACTGCCGGAATCCTGAGCTGCGCCGTGGGCGTTTATCTGGGAGTGGACGCCTGGAGCGGCGTGTAGCATTGCGAATTTCGAATTGCGAATTGCGATCGGCAATTCACAATTCGAAATCCACGTTAGCGTTCACCCCACATGAAGTTGACGCCGCCGGTGAGTTCCAGCCACGTCGGAGAGCGGCCTCCATAGTAATTCGGGATCGTGCGGCCCCGCCCCTCGAAGCGAAATCCGATCGGCCCCCAGGCGCGCATCGATTTGAAGCCGCCGCCGTAACTGACCGCAAAGAACGTGTCCCCATCTTCCACCTCAAACGGCTGAACGAAGGTCAGTACGCCGCTGCCCGTGACGGGAACCAGATTGCTGTTGACGGGCTGAACCTGGCCGGAGCCGGATGGAACTTGAACCGTCGTGAACCGATTGAAAGTGACCGAATCCACGTCCTTCAGCCGGGTCGTGAGTCCGCCGACGCCTCCGATGAGAAACGGTGAGAACTTGGTTGAAAAGGGAAACTCTTGAGTGGAGAAGTTGTAACTGGCCGCGAATTCCCAGAGCAGTCCGCGACTCTTGATGTCGCCGAGATCGTCGACCTTGAATCGATTGAGCCAACCGATGTTGCCTTCCAACTCAAAGTTCGTGTCGTAGAACCATCCAAATCTCGCGCCAAAGATGGAACTGTTTTGAAGCTGATTGTCCGGCCAGAGATACCCGCCATAGGCATTGAGTTCATACTTCTGAGCCGACAGCTCCGGCGACGCGAACAGTACCAGAGCGAGGGTGAGCATCAGCGCTTTACACCAACTGAAACGCATGTCCGAGCCTCCATTAAACATATCCCCCCCCAAAAGCCGTTGACGGGGGTATTCAGAGATTTCAAGACTTCAGAACAACGGCACTGTGTGAGCAAGTGGGACTCCACAACGGCGAGGAAGCCAGGTGTGCGGCGAGACCGGTCAATGCTCCTGCCTCCATGCGGCTCAGAAACACCAGATGAGAATTGAGAATTGATTAGTGATTAATTCTCAATTCTCATCTGGGTTCACGCCCAACGGACCGACGGTACAGACTCAGTGGAACTGCGGCGCCACCGCTTATGCGGCTTTATCCAGGCCGGACGGAGACTGCGGCGACGGCGCGTCTCCCAATTCCAGGCGAACAGCAACGAAAGCCATGATGTCCTTCAATGTAACAATCCCTGCCAGACGCGCGCCTTCCCGAACGATCAGCCGGCTGCGGTTTGTTCGGTTCATCAAAGCGACGGCCTGTTCAGCGGGAAGGTCGGGCTGGACGCTGTTTTCCGACGAGCATGGAGAGGCGATCTCTTCAACCGTCCGGCGTTCCCATGCTCCGGGTGGAATCTTCTTGACGTCTTTAGTCGTAACGCATCCCACGAGTTGCGACCGGACGTCCAGAACCGGAAACATGCTGAGATGGAGCCGGTAGATGTATTGCTCGACGAACTCTCGCACCGACAACTCTGGTGAAACGGTAACGGGATTCTTCTTCGAGAATTCTTCAACCGTTTTTCCTTCTAAAGCCGCCAATACGTCGGCCTGCTGCCGCGACGCTGTCGCTGCGCCATTGAGGAACATGCCGATGACAATCCACCACAACCCTCCGACTAGATTTCCACCGAAGACACTGATCAAACCCAACATGATCAGGATGAAACTGAACCCCGATCCTACCGCCGCCGCTGTTTTCGTCGCGGAGCGCCGGTCCCCACGGCGATGCCAGAAGTAAGACCTCAGAACGCGCCCCCCGTCGAGCGGAAACGCCGGCAAGAGATTGAACATCGCGAGCAGCCCGTTGATCACCGCCAGGTAATAGACGACGGCGACCGGCTCAATCGGCCATCCCCAATGGAGGCCGATCAGGAATCCCGCATAGAACACCACGGCGAGCGCCAGGCTGGTTAACGGCCCCGCAATCGCCATGCGAAACTCCGCTCCCGGGCTCGACGGCTCTTCGCTCATTTCCGCCACCCCGCCAAAGATGAACAATGTGATTCCCTTCATCGGCAAGTTGTTGCGGCGCGCGGATAAAGAGTGGGCCAATTCGTGCAAAATGACGCACAAAAAAAGCGCAACGACCGAGATGGCTGCGAGTCCCCAATAGAGGCCTGCCGACCGTCCGGGCGCAGTAGCCGGGAAAAATCCGACCGCCAGCGACCAGGTCAGAAGCGTGGCAATGATCAGCCAACTGAAATGCAGCCGGACCTCAAAACCCCGAATCGTAAATAGTTTGATTGCGTTCTGGAACATAAAAGGTTCCTTAAAAACGGAACGATGATTCTTTCCAAGTGGAAAGGAGAGTCCGTCCTGGGAAACTAGGGTGCACGCCTGCTGCCGGGGATGGAGGGGAAAAGCAAATAGTGCTCGAGGCGTCGGCGACGAAAATTCATGCAGCCGCGAATAGCGTCCTTAGCGTGATTCGCGGCTACATGCACCTACAGGCCTGTTGGTCACGCTGCGGATTTCTCGGGCTTGTCGCTTGACGTTTCACCCGTGATCTCGATTCTGCGGCGGCTGGCCGCCAGTTTCGGCGCTTCGACCGTCACTTCAAGGACGCCGTTCTTGAAGCTGGCTTTTGCAGTCTCGGATTTTGCGCCTTCCGGCAGAGGGATCTCCCTGTGGAAGCGTCCATAGCTGCGCTCGGCGCGATAAACGCCTTGCTCCCTTTCCTCATGTTCGAATTTCCGCTCGCCTTCGATGACGATGTATTCATCGGAGACGTCCACCTTGACGTCGTCCTTCGTCATCCCTGGCAGGTCGGCGGTGACCACAAACTTCCCGTCCCGTTCGAAAACGTCGATGTCTGGTGAAAACCTGGCGGCTTCCGGGGTTCCCCAGAATCGGCGCATCGACGGAAATCCGAAATCTTCGAACATGCGGTCCATCTCGTCAGCAAACCTTCGCATCATGCCGAAGGGCGACGGCCATGGTTCCGGGCGGGCCAACGAGCCCCGATGGCGAGGCTCAACCGCTTGAGTCTCTGGATTCTGCCTCGTTTTTGAACGTTCACGTGCCATGATTTCGAATTCACCTCCTTGTTTTCAGTGTACCGCCGGAATGCGGCGGCGTTCCGCTACTTCTGGCGGCGAAGGAAAGCGGGGATTTCGAAATCCTGCACCTGACCCGTAGTTCTGTTCATGCCCACGGCTGCAGCGGCCGCCGCGGGCGCGGATGCAGTAGATTCGCTCCTGTGATTGTGATCGAAGCCCGTGGCGATGACGGTAATCTTGACTTCTTCCTTCATGCGCTCGTCGAGCACTGCGCCAAAGATGATGTTGGCGTCGGGATCGGCCGCGTCGTGAATGATGCTGGACGCTTCGCTCACTTCGTGCAGCAAGAGGTCGGGACCGCCGGTGATGTTGATGAGGACGCCGCGCGCGCCTTGAATCGAGCCGTCTTCCAGCAGGCGGCTCGATATCGCCCTTTTTGCAGCCTCAACGGCGCGGTTCTCGCCGGCGGCCGTGCCCGTCCCCATGAGAGCCATTCCCATGCCGTGCATGATTGTCTTAACGTCCGCGAAGTCGAGATTGATCAGGCCCGGCACGACGATCAAGTCTGAAATGCCCTGCACGGCCTGCCTCAGGATGTCGTCGGCGTAGCGGAAAGCATCAAACAGGCTCGTTCCGCGCTCGAGCGTGGACAGGAGGCGTTCATTGGGAATGGTGACGACGGTGTCTACGCACTGCTTGAGTTCCTCGAGGCCGCGCTCGGCGGAAGCCAGACGCTTCTTGCCTTCGAATACGAACGGCTTCGTTACGACGGCGACGGTCAGGGCGTTCAATTCCGCGGCAAGACTCGCAACGATCGGCGCAGCGCCTGTGCCGGTTCCGCCGCCCAATCCAGTCGTCACGAACACCATGTCCGCGCCTTCAAGCGCCTCGATAATCTTTTCAGTATCCTCCAGAGCCGCCTGGCGTCCGACTTCGGGATTGGCGCCGGCGCCGAGGCCCTTCGTTAATTTGGCCCCGATTTGAATCTTGACAGGAGCGCGCGACTGCTTGAGCGCCTGGACATCTGTGTTTGCGACAAGAAATTCGACGCCATCCAGGCACGCCGCGATCATGCGGTTGACGGCGTTGGATCCGGCGCCGCCCACGCCGACTACTTTGATGCAGGCGCCGGTGCGAAGCCCTTCGTCAAGCAGAAATTTAATGGATGAGTCGGCCGGCGGATTCGCCGCCAAAGCTACTTTTTTGTCGATCATGCGGCCCCCTGTGCGCGGTCACAGACCGCGCCTACAGTTTTGGGAATGGCGGTTATCAATCAGTTGCGTGTCCGCGCCAATACGCGTCACATCAACGTCCTCAATTTCGCGACGAGCTTTTTCAAGCCGGATCCGGGATTCTCATGGAAATCCTGGCTTCTCCGGCGGCGCTCGCCCAGCAGCACTAAACCACTCAAAGTGGCAAACTCTGGTCCCTCTGCTGAAAAAAAATTTGAGGCCCGAATTCCGGCCGTTTCGAAAGCGGGGAACGAGCTCCCGATTCGGATGGGAAGATCGAGGATCTCTTCGGCCAGTTGTGCAAGCCCTTTCAGCTTGGCGCCGCCGCCGGTCAGGACGAGGCCGGCGCCGGCCTGCCGGTCATACCCGGCGTTCCGGATCTCCGTGCGTACGAAGTGGACAATCTCTTCGGCGCGGGGCTGCAAGATATCGCTGAGCACCTGCTGTGCGATGGATCGCGCCGGACGGGAACCGATGCCGGCGACCTCAAAGACGGCGTCCGCACTCGCCATCGACGAAAGAGCGCAGCCATGCTCGCGCTTCAAGCGTTCGGCTTCCGGGATTGTCGTCCGCAATCCGACGGCGATGTCGTTTGTGAAAAGCTCGCCGCCGATCGGGACCACAGCCGAATGGCGCACGGCGCCGCGATGATAAATCGCGACGCTGGTCTTGCCCGCGCCGATATCCACCAACACCGTCCCCAGTTCTCTTTCGTCGTCGGTAAGCACGGCCTCGCCGGCGGCGATCGGCTCGAGCACCGTGTCTCCTACGAGCAGGCCCGCGCGATTGACCGCCGTCACGATGTTCTGCGCCGCCGTCGTGGAGCTTGTAACGATGTGTACGTTCACTTCGAGCCGGGCGCCGACCATTCCGATGGGATCGACGATGCCGGGCTCATCGTCAACGGTGAATTCCTGAGGCAGGATGTGCACGATCTCACGGTCCGGCGCCAGCGCAACCACGCGGGCCGTCTCGATGACGCGCCGCACGTCGTCGCTGCCGATTTCGCGCGATCTCGTTGCGAGGGGAATGACGCCTTTGCTGTTGAAACTCTTGACGTGAGGGCCGGCGATGCCTACGAATACCTGGTCGGCCTCGACTTTTGCCATGGCTTCCGCTTCGCCGACGCTGCGACGGATCGAGTCGGCCGCCGCGTCGAGATTGACGACAACGCCTCTCTTGACGCCTCTGGATTCCGTGGAGCTGAATCCGGCGAGTTCAATTCCGGAATCGCGTATGACCCCAATCAACGCGCCAACTTTGGCGGAACCGACATCAAGCCCTACAACAACCTTTTCTCGGCGTCCCATATCACTTTCTCGCCGACCTCGTCATTTCGCATCCTGACGACGACTTGATTCCGAAAGCGTAGATCGACGAGAACCGCATCCGGATACTGTTGCTGAATTTGTGTTTTGAGCTGGAGATACACGAGCCAGCGCGTCTTGAATTCGCCGGCGCCCAGATTCACCATCAAGGGATCGCTTGTGGACACGACCGCCGCCTCTCCAGCCTCGTTGACGTGCACCTCGGACAATTCCGTTTGTCCCAACTCCTCCACGACTCTCCGATAAACATCCACTTTCTTGCTCACGGTCTCCGGCGGGTCTTCGAATCGCAGGCCGTCCAAAACCGGAAAGCTCTCGGTCGTTCCAGGCGGGGCGTCGAGCACAACGCCTTCGTTGTCGAACTGATAAATCTCACCGCGGATTCGCGCGAGGCCAATCGGCTCGCGTTCGATCACCTTGATCACGATCTCGTCGGGCATCACCCGCTGTACGACGGCGTAACGCACCCACTGCAACTCCTCGACGCGCTCGCGTACGCCGTTCAGGTCCGCCGCGAATATGTTCGTCCCAACTTCAAAGTGGGCGCGCGCCACCAACTGGTCTTCATCGACGCGCTTCAGCCCCGACACCGTGAGCCGCCGCACCTCAAACCGCGGCGAGGTGCGGAGAAATTGCACGGCCGAATAGGAAGACCAGACGAGAAAACCAAGGACGACGGCCGCCGCGGCGAACTGAACAAGCCTGAAAACCATTCTTCGCATCACACGTCATCCGATTTCGGATTTCGGATTTAAGGACTCCGCCAACACATCCGCCAGTTTCGTCACGCTTCCGGCCCCCATCACAAGCACGGCGTCTCCGTCCTTCGCGTTGGCCCCGATATAGGACTCGATGTCTGCGTAACTGGACGCATAAATCGCATGCTTGTGGCCGAAGCTTTTGATCTTGTCAACGAGCGCGGGCGAATTTACCCCGTCGATGGGCGCCTCGCCGGCGGGATAGATGTCTAGAATCAAAACGACGTCGGCCAGATTGAACGCGCGCGCAAACTCATCGAACAGATGCTTGGTCCGCGTGAAGCGGTGAGGCTGAAAGACGGCAAAGATCCGCCGAAAAGCGCCCGATTGCGCGGCGCGAAGCGTCGCGCGCACTTCAGTCGGATGATGCGCGTAGTCGTCGATGACCGTGATGCGGCCGCGCCGTTTGATCTGGAATCGCCGCTCTACGCCTTGAAAGTCCTTCAGCGCGCACGCCACGACCTCCGGATCGATCCCCATGTCCCAGGCCGCGGCGAACGCGCCGGTCGCGTTGAGTACGTTATGCATTCCCGGAACTTGAAGCTGGATTGTCTGAAGCTTGCCGCCGTTGTAGCGCAGCGTGAATGTGGATCCCAGATTCTGCTGTGTGCAGTCGAGGACGGCCACGTCCGCCTGCGCCGAAGTTCCGTAGGTCACAAAGCGTCTCTTGATGTTGGGAATCAGCGACTGCACGGCTGGCTCGTCCAGACACAGGACGACCGCGCCGTAGAACGGCGCCTTGTTGACGAAGGAGAGAAAAGCGCCCTGAATGTCTGCGAGATCCTTGTAATGGTCCAGATGATCCGCCTCGATGTTGGTAACAACGGCGATCGTCGGCGACAGAAGGAGAAACGACCGGTCGCTTTCATCCGCCTCCAGCACCATAAACTCGCCCTTCCCCAATCGCGCGTTGCTGCCGACCGTATTCAGCAGCCCGCCAACTACGAACGTGGGATCGTAGCCGGCTCTGTCCAGAATCGTCGCGATCATGGAAGTCGTGGTCGTCTTTCCGTGAGTCCCGGCCACTGCGATGCTGTATTTCAACCGCGCCAGCTCCGCCAGCATCTCGGCGCGGGGAATTACCGGTATCTTGCGGCGCTCCGCTTCGAGAATGTCCGGGCTGTCGCGGCGGACCGCCGAAGACGTCACAACCACGTGCGCATCGCCGATATTCGAAGCCGCATGGGAGGAGAAGATCGTCGCGCCGCGCCGCGCCAGCGCCTCGGTAATGGGCGACGGACGAATGTCGGAGCCCGAGACGCGGTAGCCCAGATTCAGCAGCACTTCCGCAATTCCGCTCATTCCGATCCCGCCGATGCCGACGAAATGAACATGTTTGATGCGCTTGAACATGCGTCTCCAGATCAACTGCGAGTGATAGCCCTCACCCGGCCGTTCTTGACCCCCTGCCGCCGAAGGCGGCAGGGGGTCAAGACTCCGCTGATCACATCCGTTCACATCTTCATAGACCGCTTCTCTATCGCCTTCTCCACGAGGTCTACAATCCTCCGCTCCGCATCGAGTACAGCCAGCCGCCTGGAATTACGTTCCATATCCGAGAGACGATTCAGGTCCGAAAGCAAATCCTTTATCGTTTTTGCCAGCAATTCCCCGGTCAGTTGACCGTTGGCAATCATCAACGCTGCGTTTTCTGCAACCATCGCCTGCGCGTTCTTCGTCTGGTGGTCGTCGGACGCGAAGGGAAACGGGATCAGAATCGCTGCGCGCGCCGCCGCCTTGATTTCCGCGACGGTTGTGGCGCCGGACCTCGACACGATCAGATCCGCGGCGGCGTACTGTTCGTGAAAGTCGTGGAAGAATGCGCGCACGTCGCAATCAAAGCCGGCCGCCTGGTATGCCGCGCGCGTCTCGTCCAGTTGCTTTTCGCCGGTCTGGTGCACGAATCGCAGCTTGTTCTGCCAGCCCTGGAGAAACGGAAGGCTCTCACGGACCGCTCGATTGATCGACTGCGCTCCCTGACTGCCGCCGAATATCAGCACGGTGTAGGGCGGTCGATGGTTTTTCCCGGCGATGGCTTTGAATTGGGGCCGGACGGGATTGCCCGTCACAACGGCGCGCGCTCCGAAGAACGATTGAGTGTGCGGGTCCGTTACAGCCGCAAAGTCGACCCACTTCCCGAGAACGCGATTGGCAAGCCCCGGAATCGAGTTCTGCTCCATCAGCAGGCGTGGGTAACCGCCGAGGATGGCTGCGCCGACCATTGGAAACGACGCGTACCCGCCGACGCCGATCACGACCTGCGGCCGGAATTCGTTCAGGATCCGCCGCGCTTTCAGAATTCCCGTGAACATCGCGGCAAGGTTGCGAACCCGCGCCGCCCATCCAACGCCCTTCAGTCCGCCAAGCGGCAGCGTGCGGAGTTCGAATCCTTCCTGCGGCGCGAGGCGCGTTTCGATGCCCCGCTCGGCGCCGACAAAAAGAACTTGGGCGTTCGAGTAGCGCCTTTGAATTTCACGGGCGACGGCGATGCCGGGAAAAAGGTGGCCGCCCGTCCCTCCGCCCGCGATGATGGCCTTCATAGCTCCCGCGTTTCCAGCGCCGCCTGCTGCGACACGTTCAGCAGCATCCCGACCGCCGCCAGCATGACAACGGACGAGCTGCCGCCGTAGCTCAGAAACGGCAGCGGAATTCCCTTCGTCGGCATGATCCCCAGCACGACGCTCATGTTGATGAACGCCTGCAGACAGATCATCGTCGTGATTCCCGCCGCCAGATAGAAGCCGAAAAGGTCCGGCGCCCGCATTGAAGCGCGCAGGCCGCGCCAGAGGAACGCCAGGAAAAGAAGAAGGACGCCGCCTGTGCCGACCAAGCCGATCTCCTCGCCGACAACGGCGAAGATGAAGTCGGTGTGCGCGTCAGGAAGGTAGAAGAGCTTCTGCTTCCCTTCCATGAAACCCAGCCCCGACACGGCGCCGGTCCCAATCGAGATCCATGCCTGGGTGATCTGGTAACCCATTCCCAGCGGGTCTTTCCAGGGATCGATCCATGTCAATATCCGGTTCCACCGGTATTGAACGCGATACACCAGCAAATAGAAAACAGACGCGGCTACGGGCAGCGTGAGGACCGCCGACGCGCCGATCCAACGCACATTGAGGCCGCCGACGAACAGCAATATCGCCGCCGTCAGTACAAGAGTCACCGCCGTCCCCAAGTCGCGCTGAAGGATGATCAGACCGGCCAGCAAAGCAACAATGACGGCGATGGGGGCGAGCGTGAACTTTATGTCGTTCACCTGGCTCTTGCGCGCTTCCAGGAAGTAGGCGAGGAAGAGAATGAGAGCCAGCTTCGCCACTTCCGAAGGCTGAAAATTGAATCCGGCGAACTGAATCCAGCGGTAGGTGTTTCGGGCGCCTGTTCCAAAAAAAACCGCCAGCATCAACCCCACCACGAGCGCCAGCGTCGCGAATACCACTGCGGGCTTGCGATAGGAGTGATAATCCACCTTCATCACCACAAACATCAGCGCCACCCCAATCGACGCCGCTACAAGCTGCTTGAAGAAGAAATAGTTGGGATCTCCGAACCGTTCCTGCGCAATGACCGCCGACGAGCTGAAGACCATCACCACGCCGAAGACGACGAGCGCCAGCGTGACGAGAAACAACACGCGATCCGGTTGGAGCTTCCTGGCCAAAAGCTACCTCAGCTTCAGAGTTGTCAAGCTGAACAACGCGAAGATCAGGGCCGCGATCCAGAATCGAATGATGACCTTCGATTCTTTCCAGCCCACCAGCTCAAAGTGATGGTGAATCGGCGCCATCAGGAAAACGCGCTTTCCCCGCAGCTTGTAGGAAGCCACCTGGATCATCACCGACAGCGCTTCGATCACAAACACGCCGCCAACGAAAACCAGCAACAGTTCCTGCTTGATGATCACCGCGACTGTGCCGATTGCGCCCCCCAAAGCCAGCGCGCCAACGTCTCCCATGAAGACTTCGGCGGGATGCGCGTTGTACCAAAGGAAGCCGAGGCTGGCGCCGACCATCGATCCGCAAAAAATCGTGGCTTCGGCGACGTCGGGAATGTACTGGATGTCGAGATAATCGGCGAAAATCTGGTGGCCCGTGACATATGTCAGCGCAGTTAGAGCCGCCGACGCAATCAACGTGCAGCCGATCGCGAGGCCGTCGAGTCCATCGGTCAGATTGACCGCATTCGAAAATCCCACGATCACCAAACCGACGAATACCAGAAACGGCAGATAGCCTATAAAGTAAAAAGGCGTCGACAACAGGCTGTCGATGACAAGCTCCGGCACGAATGTCTTGAAGAAAGGAACCGTCAGCTTCGTCGAATACATCGACCAATTCCGCAGGTAGAGAAGGGCGATGCACACCAGCACGCTGACCAGAATCTGCAGCTCGATCTTCTCCCGCGCCGTCAGCCCCAGATTTCGTTTATGACGGATTTTGAGGTAATCGTCCGTGAAACCGACCAGGCCATACGCAAGCGTCGACAGCAGGAGAATCCAGACGTAGGGATTTCGCAGATTCGTCCATAGCAGCGTCGAAAAGGCGATTGAAACGACAATCAGAACTCCGCCCATCGTCGGCGTGCCGGCCTTGGCCTGATGAGTCTTGGGGCCTTCTTCGCGAATGTGCTGGCCGATCTGAAACTCCTGCAAGCGGCGGATGAGCCATGGCCCGAGAATCAGGCTGATTATTAGCGCCGTGACCGCAGCCACTGCGGTGCGGAACGTAATGTACCCGACGACGTTGAGCACCTTCAGCGGCGACCAGTACGCATCGAACTCATGTAGAAATTCAAAAAGTATGTGGTAAAGCATCTATGTCTTCACGGGAGTAAAGGCAGCCCGCAACCGTTCGATCGTCCGTTCCAGCTTCACGCCCCGCGACCCTTTCACAAGAATCACATCGCCCGACTTAACGATTCTCGCCAGCAGATCGCCCGCCTCCTGCGCCTCGGGAACGAATCGCACGCTCTCGCCCGGCATGCCGCCGTTGCGAGCGCCCTCCACGATCTCCCGGGCAAGCCCTTGCACGCCAAGAACGAAGAATGCGCCGGATCGAGCAGCTTCAGCGCCGCAAGCTCTGTGGAGCGCCGCGGCCTCGACGCCGAGCTCGAGCATCTCGCCCGCAACGATGATCTTTCTTCCAAAGCCTTGTAGACTTCCGCAGAAGCGGATCATCTCAGTCAGCGCTTTGGGATTGGAGTTATATGAATCGTCAATGACGACGAATCCTTCATCGAACTGGATAACCTCGCCGCGCATCCTTTCGGGCTTCATTTCCGAGATCGCAGCCTGCATCGCTTCCCAGGAAACGCCATGGCGCGCCCCGACGGCGATCGCCGCCAACGCATTGGCGACGTTGTGCCGGCCGAGCAACGGCAGAACGAAGCGAATCTCCCTGCCGTCGCGCCGCAGAGTAAACGCAGTTCCACCAATTCCGAGATCTTCGGTCTTCTCAACTTTGAACGCCGCCGGCGTTTCAACGCCGTAAGTCACGACTTCGCCGGCGACGCGGGAGGCCATGGCTCGGACGCGCGGGTCATCGGCGTTGAGGTACGCCCTGCGCGGCTCGACCAACCCCTCGAGTAATTCGGCCTTGGCTTCGGCAATTGCGTCCACGGAATCGAAGAATTCGAGATGAACGGCGTTGACGTTGGTGATCACGCCTTCGTTGGGCTCTGCGATGGAGGCAAGCTTCAGGATTTCGCCCTTCGCCGACATGCCCATCTCCAGCACGCCCGCCGTATGCGACGGCTCCACTCTCAGCAGGCAGAGCGGCAGACCATACTCATTGTTGAAATTGCCCGTGCTCCGGAGAACCGTGTATTTCTTGCCGAGAACGGCGGCGATCATTTCTTTCGTGGTCGTCTTTCCCGCGCTGCCGGTCACGCCCACGATGGGCTTGCCCCAGCGGCGCCGTACATGGCGCGCCAGAGCCTGAAGCGCAGCGACTGTAGAGCGGACTTTGATGACGGCCCTCACCGGGTCCGCAAAATTTCCATGCTCGACGACGACGCCGCAGGCGCCCTTCTCGATGGCCTGATGGACGAAGTCGTGGCCGTCGAAACGCGGGCCTTTGATGGCGAAGAAGAGGTCCCCGTGTTTCAGTGTTCGCGTGTCGATGGAGTAACCGGCGGCCTCCAACGTCCCGGGGCCGTCGAGATCTCCAGCAACCGCGCGGCTAATTTCGTCCAGCCGCAAGTTCATCGAGCAACTCCCGCGCAACCGCGCGATCATCAAAGGAAAGCGTTTTGTTTCCGATCACCTGGTGCGTCTCATGACCTTTGCCTGCGATCAGCACCGCGTCGCCCGCCTGCGCGCGCGTCAAGGCGTAACGGATCGCGCTGCGGCGGTCGGGAATGATGTGATAGCCGCCGCCCGGCTGCGCTCCGGCGCGCCGCAAACCCGTTTCGATTTCCCGAATGATCGCAAGAGGATCCTCGCCGCGGGGATTGTCGGATGTCACGACGGCCAGGTCGCTGGATCGCGCAGCAACTTCTCCCATCAGCGGACGCTTTGTCCGGTCGCGTTCTCCTCCGCAGCCAAACACCAGGATGACCTTGCCGGTTGTGATCTCGCGGGCGGATTGAAGCAGGTTGGCGAGAGCGTCATCGGTATGGGCGTAGTCCACGATTACACGAAACGGCTGACCAGCGTCAACGGCCTCGAACCGGCCGGGCGCTTGCGGCGCCGCGGCGATTCCCCGAACGATGGCCTCAGCGGAGAGCCCGAGGCCGACGGCTGCGCCAACCGCGGCCGAGATGTTGTAAAGATTCGGCTTGCCCAGTAACTCCGATCTCACATGGAGCTCTCCCACAGGGGACTTCAACGTCGCCTCCGAGCCTTTCCAACCGGGACTTCCGCCGAAGTGATATCCGGATGGATGCACATCAGCAGCAGTTTGGATTCCATAGGAAATCACGCTTGCGGGCGCGACAGCGCGCAGTTCCTCGAAGCGCGGGTCGTCCGCGTTCAGAACCATAATGCGGGGTGGAACGCCGTCCAATCCTGTGAACAAGCGCTTCTTGGCCAGGAAATAAGAACGCATGTCCGCGTGGAAATCGAGGTGATCGCGAGTCAAATTCGTAAACACAGCGGTATCGAAGTGCAAGCCCTCCACTCTCTTAAGCGCTATCGCGTGCGACGAAACCTCCATCACCGCATAGTTCCAGCCGGCGTCCACAACGCCGCGAAAAAGCTTCTCGAGGTCCGGCGCCTCCGGCGTCGTCCGCTCCGCCCGGCGTTCAAACCCGGGGCCGCGGTACTCGATCGTCCCGAAAACCGCGGCCGGCAAGCCCGCTGCTTTCAGGATCGATTCAATCAAGTAGGTAGTCGTCGTCTTGCCGTTGGTGCCCGTCACTCCAACGACGCGCAGCCGCTCGGTCGGCCGGCCGTAAAAGTTCGCCGCGATGGCCGCCAGCGCCGCGCGATCGTCCTGAACCTGAATCCAGGGCGCACTCACGCCCTCCGGCCGCGGCGACGCGGAAACCACGGCGACGGCCCCGTTGGCAAGGGCGTCGGCGGCGAATCGGGCGCCGTCGGTCTGCGCGCCTCGTATCGCTACAAACAACGCCCCAGGCGAGACCCGCCGTGAGTCATACTCGACGCCAAGAATCTCCGTCCTGAGATCGCCGCTCGTCTGCGCCACGGCGCAGCCGACCAGCACTTCGCCGAGCAGCATAGATTCCCATTATGTCTTTAAGACGGACCGAAAATCCTAACGGACCGAGAATTCGACCTGGACGCGCGTCCCTGGACGCAGGCGGCTTCCCGGCGGCGGGTGCTGCGCCACGGCTCGGCCCGAACCGGCTGACTTCAGCCTGAGACCAAGGCGCAGCGCTTCTTCGGACGCCTGCCGCAAGGACTTGCCATAAAAATCAGGCGTTTCGATTTCTCCCGGCTGCAAAGCGCTTGTTCCCGATTCGCCGGCAGGCTTCACGGCGGCGTCAACGACGCGCCAGTCCGCAGCGCTCGTCTCACCTTCTTCGTGGGACGGCTTGCTGGGCGCCGGAACATACCGCGGCAAGTCCCAAGGGACGTCCGGCGCGACCGCCCTATAGCGCAGTATCTGTTCCGCAATCTTCTTGAAGATCGGCGCCGCGACGTCGCCGCCGTGATACAGGCCGACCGGCTCATCGACGACCACAATGATCGATATGGCGGGATTCGAGGCGGGCGCGTATCCAACAAAGGAAGCCACATGCTTCGTTCGGGAATACCTTCCGGTTTCGTCGATCTTTTGCGCCGTGCCCGTCTTGCCGGCCGCGCGATACAAGTCCAGCGCCGCAGCCTTTCCGGTGCCGTTGGACACGACCGCTTCCAGCATCTGTTGAAGACGCCCGGCGGTTTCGATGGAAAAAATGCGGTCGCCGCGCGGCTGCGTCTCGCTGAGGACGCCGCGCTGCGGATGCTCGACCCGCTTCACGACGTACGGCCGGTACAGGACTCCGCCATTTGCAACCGCGGAAGCCAGGCTGAGAATCTGCAGCGGAGTGACTGCAATTTCCTGCCCCATGGAGATCGCGCCGACTGAAACGCGCGACCATTGCGAAGCGGGCTTGGTCTGACCAACTTCCTCGCCCGGCAGATCCACTTCCGTGAGCCTGCCGAAGCCGAGGCGATGGATGTAGCCGGCGAAGCGCTCGTCGCCCAGCCGCAAGCCGAGCTTGATAACGCCGACGTCCGAAGAGTACTGCATGATTTCCGTAACGCTTAGAACCCCGAAAGACTTGTGGTCGTTGATGCGATGACCATGAATCACGATGGAACCCTGGAGACAATCGATCTGCTCCTCCGGGGTCGTGAGGCCTTCCTCCAGCGCGGCGGCGATCGTCGCAATCTTGAACGTGGAACCCGGCTCGTAGGTGTGGCTGACGGCGCGGTTGATCCACGTGGTTTCCTTGTACCTGCGGTATTCGTTCGGATTAAACGTCGGGTGGTTCGCCATCGCAAGGATCTCGCCCGTATTGGGATCCATGACGGCGATCGACATTCCGGAAGCCGCCGTGCGCGCCACAGCCGCACGGATTTCAGTTTCCACAATATGCTGAATGTTTTCGTCGAGTGTGGTGATGAGATTGGCCCCGGCCTGCGGCGTCTGCTCCATCCAGGACGAGAAGACATTGCCCTCCCGGCGCGCATCCCGCATCACTCCGACGCGCCCCGGCTCCCCGCGGACGCTGGCGTTGTAGGCGTATTCGAGGCCGCTCATGCCTTCCTCGTCAATGTTGACAAAGCCAAGCACATGGGCGGCGAGCTGGCGCTTGGGATAGAACCGGCGGTCCTCCTGCTGGAAATGAATTCCGGGAAGTTTGGCGCGCTGGATCGCAGCCGTCTCGGCGGGGCTGATCTTACGCTTGATCCATACAAATCCCTTTTCGGACCGCAGGTCTTTCAAAAGGGCGGCTGCCGGCCGTCCTGTAAGACCGGCGAGGATTGCAGCCGTCTTTTCGGGATCGCGGATCTCACGCGGCCGCGCGGCGACGGAATCTACCTTGACGCTGACAGCCAACTCGCTGCCGTTGCGGTCGGAGATCACGCCGCGGCGCGGCGTTACAGTCAAGACGTCCTGCTGCTGCGCCAGAGCTCTTTCTCGCATCTCGTCGGCGCGCACTATATGGAGGGAATAGAGACGCGCCGCAATTACGGCGCTCCAGACGCACATGATCGCAATGAGAACGTATACGCGAGTTGATAGAAGCCGGCGTCGGTCCATGATCACTCATCCGATTTCGGATTGCGGATTGCGGATTGCGGATATGGGTTGTTCAAATCCGAAGTCCGCATTCCGAAATCCGAAATTGCCTCCATCTTCCTCGCCGTCAGCTCCGGCGAATCGTCTTTAGGAATCATGAACGGCCCGTCCGGCGTCAACGTGACCATCTGTCCGGGCTGCGGCAGTTCCATTCCCAGGTCGCGGCGCGCGATCGACTCGATGCGCTGCGGGCTGCTCAGCGAAGCCCGTTCCAGCAAACGCCGTTGACGAATCTCGACGAGGCGCTCCTTGACTTTCTGCGTTTCTTCGATCTGATATCCGTAGTCGATCCATCGGTACCGCTGCCATCCATAAAAGAGAAGCCCGAGAACAAACAACGCGGCCAAGAGAGTCAACAGCAGATACTCGCGCCGTTGCCGTGGGTCGACTTCGCGAACGATCGCCAGATTGTTGATGCGCTTTTCAAAATGAATCTCTATCGCCATTCGTCTCTCTCCCACGCGCGCAACTTTGCGCTTCTCGCCCGCGGATTGCGATGAATCTCGCCTGCTGACGGCGTCACTACTTTCTTGGTCACGGTCTTTCCAGACGTCACAGGTTGACGGAACTTCGCTTTCACAATCCGATCCTCGAGCGAGTGAAACGTAATCACCACAACGCGCCCGCGCGGCCGGACCAGCATCATGGACGCATCGAGGAAAGACTCCAGACTCGCTAGCTCATCATTGACTGCAATTCGCAATGCTTGGAAAGTCCGGGTCGCCGGATGAATCCGCCCGCGACCGGACCGGCCAAGCGCGCGCTCGACGGCGCGCGCAAGATCCGTCGTCAGCGCCAGCGGTCTTGCCCGAACGATCGAGCGCGCTACGGCCCGCGACCGCCGCTCTTCTCCGTACCGGTAGAGGATGTCGGCGATCTCCTTCTCGCTATATGTATTCACGATGTCTGCAGCCGTGAGCTGCTGACTGCGATCCATTCGCATGTCCAAAGGACCTTCACGCATGAACGAAAAGCCGCGCGAGGCGTCATCGAGCATCATCGAAGAGACGCCGACGTCGGCCAGAATCCCGTCGACCGCCGTGAAACCGTGCTCGCCCGCGACGCTCGCGATGTTCCTGAAGTTGGCTTTCACCAGCGTCAGCCGCGATCCATATGATTCCAAGAACCGCCGCCCAGCCTCGATCGCCGACGAATCCTGATCGATCGCCAGTACGCGTCCGTCCGGCGACGTTCGCTCCAAAAGCTCCCGCGTGTGTCCGCCGGCGCCCAACGTCGCATCGATGAAACGGCCGCCCGGCGCAGGTGCAAGAAACTCCAAAACCTCGTTGACCAGCACCGGCGTATGTGATTCGCTCCATGTCAGACTCCTAATCCTCCGAGCACTTCCTTGTCCTCCTCTGTGAACGTCTCCTCTTTGAGCTTGCTGAGGAACCGTTCATGGTTCCAGACATCCAGAAAATTCAAATTACCTAGGACAGCGACTTCACCCGTCATCCGGGCGGACTCCCTCAACAAGCTCGGGATAAGAACGCGGCCTGATTTATCCATGGAGGTTAATTGACCGTAATAGTTCGAACGATCAAGGAACTTCTTTTTTGTGGGATTGAAGGAGGGAAGCTTAGCGAGACGTTCTTCGATTTCTTGCCAAACAGGAAGGGGATAAACCAGAACCGATTCGCCCGTGAGACTTGTTACGTAAAAGTCGCTGCCCCAGGAATCTTCAATTTCCGCGCGGAAGATCGCCGGGATCTTCAAACGGCCCTTCTCATCGATTGTCGCCGGAGCGTTTCCACGCAGCATTGTATAGACAATAGTCCCGATTAGTTCAGATTTTTACACTCTGGGCCACTTTGGGCCACATCAATGTAATGAGGGGCGGTGGGCGTGTCAATGGGAATTTCGAATTGCGGATTGCGGATTTCGGATTTAGGTCGAATTTGAGCGCAGTTTCCCCAAATCCGAATTCCGAAATCCGAAATCCGAAATCTTTAAGGCGCGATTTCGCTGGTCCGGTCTACGGATTTTTCCGCGCCGATCATGAGTTCCGACGCGAGATTGCCGTCCTGGCAGACGTATTCGAAGAGTTCCTCGCCGGGTCTCCAGCTCAGGTAGAACCCGCTCTTCCATGTCGAGGAGTAGGCGCCGGGATCGTCGATGATGACTTCGTAACCCATCGTGTTGGCATCGGTGCGCGTGAAACGCTCGATCATGCGGAGCTGCTTGGTGTGCGGGAGGCCCTGACGGTCGATCCAGAATCCTTCATTGAAGCCGATGGTCTCGACGACGAGCGTATCGCCTTCCCAGCGGCCGATAGAGTGGCCGTAGTGCGAGGGCTCGAGATTCTTAGGATGCTCCGCGTTCACATAGATGGTGCGCCAGGTATGAGGACCGCCGAGGTCCATGATGTAGATGCGTTGCAGGTCCGGACGTTCGACAATGTCCACGCCATAAGGAGTCAAAAACTGCCGCGGACCGCCTGATGGTTTGCAGCGCGTATGCGGCTCGAATTGATTGTCATTGCGGTAGGCGTAGAGGGCCTTCGCCCAAGGCAGGAAGGGAACCTGGCTCACGCTGATCTTTCCAGGAAATTGCGCGCCGCCGCCTCGGGCGCCCGCGCCGCGTTCGCCGCCGTCGTTGTCCAGACTGACGAGCCGTTCTCCTCCGCCGCCGGCCGGCAGCCACAGGCCTTTTTCTCCAGGCGCAGGCCCGAGTCTCACTTTTCCGTCGGGCCAGCGCGGCGCCGGTCTCGCCGGCTGCGCGCCGCGTCCGCCGCGCTGTCCGCCTTGCCCGGCTTGCCCGCCCCCTTGACTCTGCCCAACTGCCGCGCCCTGACTCAGTCCGGCCGCGGCAAGCGCGATTGCAAACACAACGGCGATTACCAAGCGCACGATCATGTTGATTCCTCCCAAGGCTGGCTGGAACTAGTGTTTACGCGCTTTCCGCCCGGAGTGTCAACAGGAACATCCAGCGCTCCTTCCACCTGCTTCATTTGCGGCGTTATCGAGTAGAATGCGGCCCATGAAGAGAATCCTCGTCGTCCTTTCCCTTGTCCTGATCGCCGCATTTATCGCGCTGGGAACTTTTGCGCAAGCGGATTCGCCCGATGATGTTCCGGACTTCTACTTCACGCGTCTGGCGTACACAGAAAACGGAATACGGGGATGGGGATGGGCGGAATCCGAAGGCTACACATGTCCGGAATTCGGGGGCGGCGGATTCTTTCCACGCCAGAGCGTGGGTTGGGGGATGGACTATCCCGGCGCGGACTGCAAGTTCATGGGCGGCATTCATCGCTTGACGGGTCTCCGCGTCCATCCACATCCCAACGTGGTCGACATCATGGACGACGACCTTTTCAAATTTCCGTACGCATACATCGTCGAGCCCGGCGGCATGGACCTGACAACGCTGGAGGCGGAGCGGCTGCGCGAATACCTCCTGCGCGGAGGCTTCCTGCATGTAGACGATTTCTGGGGCCTATGGGAAAGAACGAACTTCGCGATTCAGATGAGAAAGGTCTTCCCGGACCGTGAGCTCAAGCCTCTGCCGCTGTCTCACGAAATCTTCCATACGTTTTTCGACATCGAAGAAATCATTCAAGTGCCGGGTCAACGGGCCGGCTGCGACGGCGGACCAACATGGGAGTCGCCGGACGACCGCAGTCCCGCGATCTACGGCATCTCCGACGACGCCGGACGGGTGATGGTTGTGGTGACCTACAACTCGGATCTCGGCGACGCCTGGGAATACATGGACCTTCCGTGTTATCCGGTCAAGTATTCAGGCCAGGCCTATCGTCTCGGCATGAACTTCATCGTTTACGCGATGACGCACTGACAGTGCGTGAATCTGCGTAATCTGCGGCCCTCAAATAGTCAGCATTCCCGTGCTGTCTCCGAAGCGTTCCATTTGAATTCCCAGCTTATCCAGCATTGCCAGCAGCAGATTCGACATTGTCGTCTTCGGAGCATTGCGGATGTGGCGTCCACCCTTGAGGCGGCCGGAGGCGCCGCCCGCCAGCACGATCGGCAGCGGAGTATGGTTGTGTTCGTTCCCGTCTCCCATCCCGCTGCCGTAGAGGATCATCGAGTGATCCAGCAGAGTCCCGTCTCCGTCCGGAATGGCCTTCAGTTTCTCGAGCAAGTACGTGAACATCGAGAGGTGATAGCGATTAAGAACCGCGAACCGATCCTTGTTCTCGCGGATGTGGGAGTGATGCGATAGCGTGTGAAACGCATCGCGCACGCCGCTCTTGGGATATGTGGCCGTGCTGAGTTCTTTAGCCAGCAGCAGCGTTGTAACGCGCGTGATATCGGCCTGCCATGCGAGCGTCTGAAGATCGAACATCAGCTTGATGTGATCTTCAAAATCGCGGGGAATGCCGACCGGGGCTGGCGGGACCTTCACATCGCCCGACATCTGGCGGCCGGCCTTTTCAATCCGGCGCTCGATCTCGCGAATGTCGTTGAGATACTGATCGATGCGGGCGCGATCGGATCCGGAAACCCGCGATCGCAGCGTCGAGGCTTCTTCCATCACCGCATCGAGAAGACTGAGCGACTGCGTCCGGCGCGCGCGCCGTTCCGCGTCGGTGCTGCCGTCGCCGAACAGCCGCTCAAAAACGACCTGTGGATTGTTCTGCATCGGAAGAGGCGCGGTCGGCCCCTGCCACGAGATCGTATTGCGGTATGCGCAGCTCATGCCTTCGCCGCAGCTCAGGCTGGCGTCCTCGATTGCCAGCTCCAGCGACGGCAACGGCGCGTCCTGTCCCAGCTTTTGCGCGACAACCTGATCGACCGTGACGCCAAGGTACGCTTTGGCGCCTGCTTTCGCGTGCGCTCCGCTCAGAAACGCTGCGGCCGAACGATTGTGATTCGCTGTCGCGCCGCCGCTGCCATAGGCTTGCGGGTGGCTCAAGTCGCTGATCACGTTGATTTGATCCCGGAACGGTTCGAGCGGTTTCAGGATCTCGGTGAACTCGAATCCAACGCCTTCCTGGGCGGGAGTCCATTTATCCAGCGTCACGCCATGCGGTACATAGATAGCGCCGAAACGCGTTTTCGGACTCGCAGCAGTCTGGCGCATCGGCGTGGCGGCCGGAACCATCGATTCCAAAAACGGCAGCGCCAACGTCACGCCGGCGCCTCGAAGAAATGTACGTCGCGACAGATGTTTCTTAGCAATAAACATTGCGCCCTCTCGTCAATGGAGATTGCGAATTTCGAATTGCGAATTGCGAATTGGCGACTCTCTTTCCTCAATTCGCAATTCGAAATTCGCAATTCGCAATCTACTCGCTCCTCTTCACTTTCTTCATACGGAACGGCTCACTCTGAACAATCCCGAGAACCAACGATGAAAACCTGTAATCGTCGCGCGCCGCGCGGCGCACAATTGCACGCACGGCCGGCATGTCGTAATACTGTACGGCCCGGCCGAGCGCATAGGTCAGGAGTTTCTCGCTGGCCGTCGTCACGAAAGCTTCAGACCGGCTCATCAGCGCCCTGCGCAGCTCTTCTGGTCCATTGACCTTCGAGCCGTCCACAAGCTCGCCCGAGGCGTCGATCGGGCTGGACCCGTCGAAGTCCCGCCATTTGCCGATCAAATCGAAATTTTCCAGCGAAAATCCGATTGGGTCCATGATTTTGTGACACGACGCGCACGTAGGATTGGCGCGATGCGCCTCCAGCCGCTCCCGCAACGACCTTGCTTTGACCGTCTTCTGATCCTCATCCAGATTCGTCTCAACGCCCGGCGGCGGAACCGGAGCGGGCGTGCCAAGGATGTTTTCCAGAATCCATTTGCCGCGTGAAACCGGCGACGTCCGGTTCGCGACCGACGTGACGGTCAGAATGCTGCCGTGGCCGAGCAGGCCGCGCCGCGGGCTCGACGCATCCAGCCGTACGCGGCGGAAGTAGCTGCCTCGAACGTTCGGAATTCCGTAATGTTGTGCGAGGCGCTCATCGACAAACGTGTAATCGGCGTCGAGAAGCGTCACTAAGCTTCGATCTTCGCGAACGATGCTGTCGAACAGCAACTCCGTTTCGCGCCGGAACGCCTGACGGAGATTCTCATCAAAGTCTTTCGCATCGGGCTGTGCATTGGCCAGCTCGCGCAAATAGAGCCACTGGCCCGCGAAGTTTTCCACCAGAGCTTTGGACTTCGGATCGGCGATCATGCGCCGGATCTGCCGCTCCAGCGTTGCAGGATCGCTGAGCCTCCCCGCCGCTGCGACTTCGAGGAGCTCATCGTCGGGGATGCTGCTCCACAAGAAGAAGGACAGGCGGGACGCCAGCGCCAGATCATCCAGACGATAGACGGCGCCTTCTGGAAGATCGGCGGGATCTTCTTCAACGCGGAACAGAAATCGCGGCGACACCAGGATTCTCGCCAAAACCTGCTGGACGCCGGTCTCGAAATCTCCCTGCCTTCGTCCTTGGTCATAGAACGCCATCAATCCCTGAACTTCCGTATCCGTCACAGGCCGCCGGAATGCGCGGCGCGCGAGCTTTGCAATGATCTCTTTCGCGCACGCCGGCTCGTCCGCCGGCGCCAGCGGATAGCACACGAAGATCCGCCGCCGGCTGGGCGTATCTCCCGGGCCGCTCGGATCGAGAGGACCGGTAATCACGATGTTTTGAACGCCCCCGCCTGCAGTGAACGCCGCATTGACCCGGAAGTCGGAGTAGGAGTCATCGACGCCCGCGGTTCTGCGGCGATCCAGGATCGCCGCGCCGATGGTATGCGGTCCTGCGGGAACAGGGATTCGGAATGTCCGCGCTCCGGACGGCGCCACGTTCTGGCCGTCGAGGGTCACGTCGATCGCGCCTCCCCCCAAGCCTCCACCGACGTTGAATTCGTACTCTGCGTCGAGCGGAAAGTAGTGCCTCGCCAGGATGCCTCCGCGCGTGCCTAGAGGCAGGCCGTCGACATGCCGCTCCTGTGAAAAACCTGGAGGAACCGCGTACGTCGTTCTGGATGAAATCAGCGTGCGGTCGCCGACCGCGAGGCGGCTGATTTTCATCGCCGCCGAAACGTATCCTTGAACGAGGGACGGCGAGACGCCCAACGCTTCCGCAATATTGTCGAAACCTTCGCTGGAGTCGTCGGCTGGAAGCAGCGTGGCGACGTCGATCTCGAGATCGAGCAGATCGCGAACGGCGTTCGCGTATTCCGTCCGGTTGAGCCGGTGCAGCGCCGGCGTTCCTGGATTCGGATTCCGCGCGGCGGCGCGATCCAGGCGGTCTTCGATGTCTGCAGCGAGCGCATCGAGAACGGTCCGCTCGGGCCGGCGCGCGCCGGCCGGAGGCATCATGCCGGTGCGGATCTTTCGCACGACGCGCTCCCAGACCTGCGCATGCTGCTCAACGCGCGACAGGTCCATGGCGTCGAGCTCGAGCCCCGCGATCTTGGATTGCTTGTTGTGGCACGTCGTGCAGTACTGGCCGATCAGGCTTGCGGCGTCGACTGCGGCGGAGCGCGCCGCGCCATCTCCTTGCGACTGGTTCGAAAAACCGGGCCGCGCGGCGCCGGCGATGAGGCCCGCGGCGATTCCCGTGATGCACAGCCACATGCGCGTCTTGTTCATAGCTTCAGTTCACGCCTTCCGCCAGATACTTCTTGATCAGGGCGATCGAGCTGGGCTTGGGCTTGGCGGGATGCGTCGCCAGAAACACGCCTTCGGCCCACGTCAGAGGCGTTCGGCCTTCTTTGTCCTTGATGTTGAGCTTCGCGCCCTTCTCAACCAGAAACTTGATGATGTCGTCGGAACCGCGGTTGGCCGCTCCGAACACAGCCGTGAGGCCCATGGAGTTGACGGCATTGACATCCATGCCCAGCTCCCAGCACAGCTTCACAGCTTCAAGCAGCGCTTCGGGGCCTTCGTCATAGGTCTGATCGAAAACCCAATTGATGCCGGCTGCAGCCATGAGTGCGGTCGTTCCCGCAAACGTCGGAATGTGGGGATCGGCGCCGTATTGGAGCAGAAGCCGCATGACCGTGACGTCCCCGGCAAGCGCCGCGGTCAAGAACGGCGTTTGGCCCGTGAAGTCCACCCACGACAGAGAGCCCGTCGCCGGAAGCATGAATCGGCGAATCGGGGGAACCTCTTTCATGCGTACGTTGGGATTCGCGCCGCGCTCGAGCAGAACCTTGATTAACTCCAGAACGGGCGCGCGGTCGACGTCGTTCTTGAACGTCGCATTGTCGAGGTCCATGTTGCGCGTTTCGACCGCGGCCCACAACGGCGTGCGTCCGTACCAGTCCACGGCGTTGACGTCGGCGCCGCGTTCGATCAGAAAACGCGCGGTAGGAATCTGATTATTCGTGATGGCCATTAGCAATGGCGTGATTCCGTTGGCGTCCGTGACACTGAGGTCCGCGCCGGCGTCTACGAGAATGCGCGCCGCTTCGAGGCGGCCGTCGCGAGCGGCGTACAGAAGGGGCGTCAGCGCCCCAGGAATCGGCGCACGCGATCCGCGCTCGGGCAAGCCGCCGCGCACAATGCCGACTCCGAATGAGAAGCCCGGGACCGAGTTCGGCAACACCCAGCCGGGCGTCGGCCCCGTGCGCGTCTGGGCGTTGACCTCGGCGCCCTTCTGTATCAGAAGCCGTACGATGTCCGGATGGTTCTCGCGGACGGCCGCCATCAACGCCGTCTGCAGGACGGAATCCTTCGCGTTCACGTCGGCGCCGCGCTCAATGAGCGTTGCGGCGGATTCCAGACTGCCGGACCGGATTGCAGTCATCAATGCCGTTTCACCGGCGGGATCGACGGAATTCGCATCGGCTCCGGCGTCCAGGAGCATGCGGATCATCTCCGCATTGCCGTTGAAGCAGGCCAGATAGAGCGGCGTGACGCCGTAGCGGTCCGCCAACGTCGCGCTGGCGCCCGCGCGAATCAGGAGCCTGGCTGTTTCGAGATCATCGACGCGAACCACCCAGTGGAGGGCTGGAGAGCCGTCGGCGCCCGGAGCATTCACATCCTCAACGGACGGGAGCAGCGATCGTACGGCGTCCATGTCCCGCTTCTTCGCTGCATCCGCGAGGCGCGTGTCGACCCCAGCAGCGCCAAGATCCGCGCCCGCAACCAGAATCCCTATCCACGCTGTAGCCGCCGCCCGCAGGAACATAGCGCGCCTCCAATACAAATCTGGGCTCTGGGAGATTCTACAAAAGGCCAAAGCGATCACCAAAAACTTGGCAACGCGACCCCCTGCCGCCTTCGGCGGCTCTCCCCCTCGAAGGGGGAGTAAAAAGCTCGCAATAATGGGGCGTTTTGCTCCCCCTTTGAACGCAATTTGGGGACAGAGACCAATTTCCTGCGCGTGACGGGTCCGTCAAGGCTTCACCGGCGCCTCACGCGCAGGAAATTGGTCTCTGTCCCCAAATTGCCCTATCGGCTCATCCACCGGGCGCGCAACGCATCGCGATCGACCGCCGCGCCTCGAAGGTAGACGGCCGAGATGCGGCGGGTATTCCGGATGTCATCTAACGGATTCGCATCGAGCACAAGAAAGTCGGCGCTCTTGCCCGCCGCAATTGCGCCCGCGTCATTCAGCCTCAACAGCTCTGCAGCGTTGCGCGTGGCGGCCGTAATGACTTGGGCCGGCGTCATGCCGGCCGCGACCATGTCTTCCATTTCGAGGTGATGAGCCCAGGGCGTATTGCCGTCGGTTCCGAGCGCGATCCGGACTCCTGCAGCGTTCAGCTTGGCGAGGTTGCGCGCTTGTATGCCGAATGTCTGTTGCGCGGCGGGCCGGTCGGTCGCGGCAGCCTGCAACTTCTTCAACTCATCAGCCGGGACGGATTCCGCGAGCCAACTGAGATCTACGGCCACGCCGCGATCGGGCAAGTTCGGAACCAGGACCACCAGAGGCTGCTGCCGCATCATGGAGACGAATTCATCGTCGATATCCCTGTCGCGGACTCCGTGGGCGAATGCATCGATGCCGGCCTTCAGCAATCCCTTCGCGTCTTCCAGCGCGAAGATATGAGCCGTGACGCGAAGCCCCATCCGGTGCGCATCCTCGATGACGGCGCGGTAGATCTCCGGCGGAAGCTTCTTGTACGCGCCGTTGCGGTCGTCGACCCAGATCTTCACGATGTCGACCTTTTTCGCTGAGAGTTCCTGAACAGCTTTCCTGGCCTCCGCTACGCTCGTGACCCAGTAGGGCGCCTCGCTCCGGCCCGGCTCGGGCATGGTGATGCCGCGGCCGGCCGTCAGAAGACGCGCTGCGTTAGGAATCGTCTCCGCACGGACCTGGAACGCAACGTCGCCGGCATCCTGACCAAGACTTGTCACGACCGCTGCTCCGTAGTACGCCTTCCGTTGGAGCTGGTCGATCAGCGTCTCGCGGTCCGTCGACATGTGCGTGTGGGTATCGATGATGGCGGGCATCACCGTTTTGCCCCGCAGATCCACGCGGCGCGCTCCGAGGGGAACCGGCAACTGTCCGGTCCTGCCGACCTGCGTGAATCGTGCGCCGTCAACCACGAACGCCCCGTTCTCGATGGGTGCGCTCCCGTCCCCGACGATCAGCCTCGCCCCTTCATACACAGTGATCCCGCCGCCCCTTGCCTGCGCGTGAAGGGCGGCGCGCTGCATCGCGATGAGGAACGAGCACAGCGCCAACAGTACGGCGCCATAGAACAATGTCCGAAGACATCGTCTCACTTTTAACATTTCAACCTCCCGGGCTATCGAGATCGGCTGATCTCTTCGATTCTCTTCCATTCGGCGTCGGTCACCGGCATCACCGAAAGGCGCGCCATTCGTACAAGAGGAAACGCCGAGAACGTCTTGTCGGCTTTGATTTCGGAGAGCGTGACGGGCCTCGGAAGCGGCTTCTCCGGAAAGACGTCCACCACGTATAGCTTGCCGCCTTTGTCTTTCGGATCCGGATACGCGTCGCTTCCCGCGCGGGCGATCGCCACGATCGCCTTCTGCTTGCCCGTGTGGTAGTAGAAGATCCGGTCGCCTCGGCGAATCGACCGCAGATGTTTCTGCGCAAGCGGATTTTTGACGCCCGACCAGACTGTTTTCCCATCACGTTCCAGTTGTTCGTAACTGTAGTGATCGGGTTCCTCTTTGACCAGCCATTGAGCCATGCGCGGATTATAAGACGGCGAAAGCCGGGTTGCCCGAGTTCTGACCCCCTGCCGCCTTCGGCGCCTTTTCTCCCCCTTCGAGGGGGAGAGCCGCCGAAGGCGGCAGGGGGTCAGAATGCGCTGTGCCGATTTGTTCACGTCTTCTGTAACGCGCATTTCGTTGATTAGAAGCGCACGCTCATAAAGCGGCGCGTACAACTGCACGCGAGGAACGCCTTTCTACCACGCGCCGCTAGGTCAGTGCAGCGGCTCTCTCACCTCACTCCTCCCAATTGTTTCAGCCGTTGCAATCTGTCTGGATCGTCGCGTTGAAGCCATGGATCATCGCGCAGAAGCCTCCACGCTTCCGCGAAGTGAGGCGCAGCTTCGGCCGAACGGCCGAGAAGCAGCAGACATTCGGCGATCTCCTCGCGGGTATAGCCTTCGTTGGTTCCGCCCTTGAGTTCAGGCAGTTCGAGAAGCTCATTCTGAATCCTCAGCGCTTCCTCGACGCGGCCAAGGTGACGAAGCACTTTTGCGGCGGACCACCGCGCGATTCCAATCTGGACTTTATTTCCGCCTTGCTTCCGGAACGCGATGTCCTTTTCGAACATCTGGAGCGCTGCGCCGTATCGCCCCATGTCGAAGTAAGTCCAGCCGGTGTTGTTGTACAGTGGACCAAGCCAGCGCCGCGCCCGCGGGTCCTTGGCCGCCTCGGCCAGCTTCATAGAGTGCTCATTCCATCGGAGAGACTCTTCATCCTTGGTAACAATGCCCAGCATGTGCGCGGCGTCCACGGCGTAAAACTCCAGGCCTGCTTCTTCGGCGATGCGCATCGCCTTCTTGAAGAACGACACGGATTCCTCCGTTCGTCCCGAGGAGTTCAACACCCGGCCGCGCTCGAGGAGGCCGCGCACCCGAGGCGTTGTCATACCGTCGGTGATCAGAGCATCGGCCTGATCGAGGGTCGAAAGCGCTTCGTTGAACTTCTGCTGAAGCCCCTGAGCGCGCGCAAGCTGAGTCAGCAACTCGGCGTAGTATTCCGCGGCGCCGGATTCCTTCGCTTTCGGCGCCAGCTCGCGTAATTTCGATTCCGTCCCCGCCGGGTCGTCATAGTTCCACAAATCGTCCAGCGCCGGCGTCGCGCCGGCCGCACGCTGACTTGAATCCGTCATAGGCGCAACAATTGCGACACAGCATACATCCAAATACCCGTTTTGTTGACCCGCTTCACGGACTACAACTATGCTCCTCCAACCTAAAACTCCAGGGAGCCGAGCAATGTGGAACGATCTGTGGTTTGCGTGTCGCGCGTTTCGACGGCAGCCTGCGATCACCGCCGTCATTGTATTGACTCTTGCACTAGGGATTGGAGCGAACACCGCCCTTTTCAGCGTCGTTAACGCCGTGTTGCTGCGCGACCTTCCTTATCCCGATCCGGGACAGCTTTACATGATGTGGACGGTGACAGCGGACGGCCTGCCGACGGGACAGGTCACGCCGCGAGAAGCCAGGCCGCTGTATGACCGTGACGACCATCCCACTGTCGAAGCGACGGCGATCGCATGGGACCAGGAAGCCCAGATCGTCGGCGCGGACGGCCGAGCGCACCTGACGACGCGCTACGGCGTTACCGACCGGTTCTTTGAAGTCTTCAAACCCCGCATGAAGCTCGGACGGGGGTTTGAGCGAGGCGAGACGCCGGGCGTGGTTGTCATTTCCTATTCGACCTGGCGCGATCTGTTTGGCTCGGATCCCAACATCATTGGCCGCACCGTTCAACTCGATCCGATTCCATGCCGGGTGGTTGGCGTAGCGCCGGAAGGATTCGAGTTCCCCGAAAGCGCCGGCTACTGGTACCTGATGCAATTGCAAACGAATTTCGACGCCATCCGTGGATATGAAGCCTATCTGCGGCTCCACCCGAACCGATCACGCGAGCAGCTTCAAGCCGATCTGGACGCGTTGTCGCGCGATCTGGGCCCGGATCCTGCGACCGGCCGGCCGGTCAAGCTCGTTGCGCAGCCGCTGCTGGAGCACGTTGTGGGAGACATGGGCGCGACGGTCACGATTCTGTTCGCCGCGACTTCCCTGCTGTTGCTGATCGCATGCATCAACGTCACGAATCTGTTGTTGGCGCGCGTCACGACGCGCGCGCGGGAGTTAGCGGTGCGCGAAGCGGTGGGCGCCGGACGTTGGCAAATCGTCCGCCAGATGCTGACGGAGACGCTCGTCCTGGCCGCGGTCGGGGGCGTCTTAGGACTGGGCCTTGCGGCAGCCGGCATCCAATTGTTTCCGTGGTTGGTCCCTATGGACCTCCCGCGGATCGATACGATCGCTCTGGATCGAACGGTGTTGCTGTTCACGGCGGCCAGCACCATGCTGGTGGGCCTGCTTGCGGCCCTCGCGCCCGTCATCCGACTTGCGCGATCGGACGTCCGAAGCCTCATCAATGAGTCTGGCCGCGGCGTCCCGACCGGAGGCGGCCGGACGCGTCTGTTCAGCGCGCTCGTCGTCGCCGAAGTGGCGCTGGCGGTCCTCCTCGTCATTGGAGGCGGGTTGCTGGTCCGGAGTTACGCCAATCTGACCTCCACGGATCCGGGCTTCAATCCGGACCGCGTACTGACGTTCTCCATGAACGTTCCAGGCCGGCTCGACTTTGAAGTGGTGGACGCCGGCGAAGGACGGCCGCCGGTTCGGAGAGCGTCCTATCGGCCCGTGGCCAATTTCTTTCGGGAGTTGAGCGAGCGCGTCAAGGGCCTGCCCGGCGTGGAAGCCGTGGCAACCACGTCCAGCCTTCCACTGAAACGCATCCAATATGACGCCTCGCCCGCATTCCACATTGTGGGTTCGGGCGCCTTGACGCCGGAAAACGCGCTGGTCGCCGTCAGCCGAAGCGTCAGCCCGGAGTTCTTTCCCGCGATGCAGATCCGTCTTCTGGCCGGCCGGAACTTCGAACGATCCGATGGCCGCGGCGCCCCCGGCGTCGCCATTGTCAACGAAGCCTTCGTGCGCCGGTTCTTTCCGGGACAGGATCCACTGGGCCAACGGATCCGGTACAGCCAGGGCGTGGCGTCGCTCAACCAACTTTTCGAGCGCACGGCGCAAGAGTTCGAGATTGTCGGCGTGGTCGACAACGTGAAGTACACGTCGCTGGCCGAACCGGCGCCGCCATCCATTTATCTTTCAAGCGAACAGTGGATCTACCGCCGCTTGACCGTCGTTGTGCGCGCGGCGCTGGAGAATCCCGAGAGTCTCGTTCCAGCCATTCGACGGGAAATTGAGTCGATGGATCCAATGTTGACGGCCGACTTCGCTCTCTACACGCCGATGGTCCGCGCGTCGACCGCGCGAGAGCGGCTGGGGATGACGCTGCTGGTCTCCTTCGGGATTATGTCGCTCGCGCTTGCCGCAGTCGGAATCTACGGTTTAATGTCCTACTCGGTGGCGCAGCGCAGGGGCGAGATCGCGGTTCGTTCGGCGTTGGGCGCCACGGCGGGTCAAGTGCTCGCCCTGGTTCTGAAGCGAGGCATAGCGCTGGCGTTGGCCGGGATTATCTTGGGCGGAGTGAGCGCTGTCGCGCTGCGGCGGATCGTCGCAAGCCAACTCTACGAAGTCAGCCCACTCGATCCGGCGGTCTTCGCCTCGACGCCCCTCTTGCTATTGGCCGTCGCTGTGCTTGCGACGTTAGTCCCGGCTAGTCGCGCGCGAAGAATTGATCCTGCCGACATGCTGCGCATCGTCGAGTAGCAGAACTCTCTATCGACTGGAATGGTGAAACGAACATGAATACTGCCCGAAATGTCATCTGTACCGCCGCCTTGATGTTGGCTTCTGCAATGACTTCATCCGCGCACCACAGCTTCGCCGGACAGTTCGATCCCAACTCCTCAATGGAGATTGAAGGAGAGTTGACCGAGGTTCGCTGGGCGAATCCACACGCGTATTTGAAAGTTCGGACGATCGAAAAGGGCCAGGTCGTCGTTTGGACCCTCGAAACTGCGGGAGCGTCGCAGATGGTCCGTTCGGGGGTGCTGCGCGAGTATCTCAAGGTCGGCGATAAGGTTCGCGTCGCCGGATGGCCCCCGGTTACGTCCGCTCGCGAAATGCACGCAACGAATCTGCTGACGTCGGACGGCCGGGAGTTGATTCTGTTCCGGGGCGCTGCGCCAAGGTTTGCCAATCGCGCAACCGGCAACTACGACTACGCGCGGAAGCGTGAAGGCGATCGGTCCCGGCCGCAGCTCGGCTTGTTCCGCGTCTGGAGTTTCACCGCTCTTAGTCCTTTCCTGTTGCCCGAGGACATAAATGCGTCATTCGATCTGAACACGTATCCGATGACGGACGCGGCGCGCCGGTCCGTGGCGAGGTTCAATCGGGCAAAGGACAATCCAACCCTGAACTGCAGGCCGAAGGGCATGCCGATGATCATGGAGAATCCGTACCCTATTGCGATTTCCCAAAAGGGAAATGACATTCTGATCCAGATCGAAGAGTACGACCTTGTGCGCACGATTCACATGAACCAGACTGCGGCGCCGCGCGGAACCAAGCCTTCTCCTCTGGGCTATTCGGTCGGCCGATGGGAAGGAACTACGCTCGTCGTCACGACGACCCACATCAGTTTCCCGTGGTTCGATCAGGCCGGTATTCCTCAAAGCGAACGATCCGTTCTGGTGGAACGATTCACCCCGACCGCGGACGGCAGCCGGCTCGACTACACGGTCACCGTTACCGATCCCGTGAACTTCACGAAACCCGTCACGCTGAACCGCTACTGGCTCGATCTGGGAGAAACCATCGTGCCGTACAACTGCGACGAGCGTAAGTAGACGAGCGTAAGTAGAAGATCCCAGCGTTGCGGATTTTGCCTTTGGCGTCGACTCTTCCCTGTGGTTAGATGTCCGAGTTGTCAATGAATTCGATTTTGCTGAGGACTATCCTGACTGCAACAGCGGGCGTAGTATTGGGCGCGACGCCAGTCCCACAGTCCCGCGCATCTCGCGGTTCCATGCCCGCAGAAGCTTCCGCAGTTCTGAAGCAGTACTGCATTACCTGCCACAATGACCGGCTGAAGACGGCCGGGCTGGCGCTGGATCTGCTCGACCCTGCCAGAGTTCAGGAAAGTCCTGCGGCCTGGGAGAAAGTAGTCCGCAAGCTGAGAACCGGCACGATGCCTCCGCCTGGGAGCCCACGGCCAGATCGGGCCGATTACGACGTCACTGCATCGTGGCTGGAGGGGGAGCTCGACCGCACGGCCCAGTTGAATCCGGGCCGGCCCGCGCTTCGGAGGCTGAATCGAGCCGAGTACAGCAATGCGATTCGGGATTTGCTCGACCTGCAGATCGACGTCGATTCCCTGCTGCCTCCGGACGACTCTGCATTTGGATTCGACAACATCGGAGATCTTCTCGACGTTTCGCCAACATTGCTCGAACGCTACCTCATGGCGGCCGATCGAATCAGCGCGCTCGCCGTCGGAGACCCGGAGACTGCAGCGGGCTCCCACACGTACCGCGTTCCCGGCGACCAGTCGCAGGCCCTCCACCTTGAAGGGCTGCCGTTGGGCACTGTCGGCGGCCTGACGGCTCGTCACATCTTTCCACTCAGTGGAGAGTACGAAATCCGAGTCAGCCTCCTGCGCACCAACCTGGAGGCGATCCGCGGTCTCGAACATCCGCATCAATTGGAAATCACGGTCGACGGCGAGCGCGTCTTTCTTGAAACGGTGGGCGGCGACGCAGAAAACGGGCGTCCCGGTACGACGATAACCGAGCGCTCCGATGCGACGGACGCGCGGCTGCGCGTCCGTCTGCCGATCACAGCGGGACCGCATGACGTAGCCGCAGCATTCGTGCGCAAGATCGCCGAAGGCGCCAATCGCCTGCGTCCTTTTCTTCGGAGCAATGCGGGCACTTACGACTCTACAGGACGACCTCATATCGAGACCTTGACCGTGATGGGCCCGTTCACGCCCACGGGCCCCGGAGACACGCCGAGCCGCCGGCGCATCTTTATCTGCCAACCTGAGAATCGCAACCAGGAAGAGCCCTGCGCCCGGAGAATTCTCTCTAGGCTCGCCGAGCGCGCATACCGAAGACCGGTGAGGGGCGCTGATGTCGAAATGCTTTTTCCTTTCTATAGAGAGGGGCGCCGAACGGGATCCTTCGAAACCGGCATTCAACTGGCGCTGCGCCGCCTGCTGGCAAGTCCCACGTTCGTTTTCCGCGCCGAAGACGATCCGGACATCGCGAGAGCCGGCTCGGCGTTCCTGATCAGCGAACTCGAACTGGCGACGCGATTGTCGTTCTTTCTCTGGAGCAGCATCCCAGATGACGCGCTGATTGACCTGGCGTCGCGCAACCGCCTGCGGCTGCCCGGCGTTCTGGAAGAGCAAACCCGGCGGATGTTGGCCGACCCACGAGCCGATGCTTTGGCGAAAAACTTTGCAGGCCAGTGGTTGCACCTGAGAAATCTGGAAAACATGCGTCCGAACACAGACGAATTTCCGGACTTCGACAACGACCTGCGCGTCGCTTTCCGGCGCGAAGCGGAATTGTTTTTTGCAAGCATCATGCGCGAGGATCGAAGCGTCCTGGAGCTGCTGACGGCGGACTACACGTTTGTGAACGAACGCCTGGCTCGACATTATGGAATCCCTCACGTGTATGGAAGCCGGTTCCGGCGTGTGACCCTGGGGCCGGAATTGGCAATGCGGCGCGGCCTGCTCGGCAAGGGCGGGATCCAGATGGCAACTTCCCGTGCAGACCGGACGTCCCCGGTCCTGCGGGGCAAATGGATTCTGGAGAATCTGATGGGTACGACGCCTCCGCCGCCCCCGGCAAACGTCCCGCCGCTGGAATCCAAAGCCGGGGCAGTTCCTCGCACCATCCGCGAACGAATGGCGGCGCATCGCGAGCCTGCGTGCGCGGGCTGTCATCAGATGATCGATCCGCTAGGCTTTGCCCTTGAGAGCTTCGACGCCGTCGGGGCCTGGCGAACGCACGAAGCAGGACGTCCCATCGATGCGTCCGGCCGCCTGGCCGACGGCGCTGCGGTGAACGGCGTCGTCGAGCTCCGCAGCGCCCTGGCGGCGCGCCCCCACGCGTTTGCGCAGACGCTGATGGAGAAGATGCTCGTATATGCGCTCGGGCGCGGGCTTCAATACTACGACATGCCGGTGGTGCGGACGATCGTGCGCGAGGCGGAAGCGAAGAACTACAGTTTCAGCGCGATCGTGCTGGGGATTGTGCGCAGCGCGCCGTTTCAAATGCGAGCGGCGCCGGACAGATTGTAGGGCGTGAAGAAAATTGTTCTTCAGAGGGAGTTGGAGTTATGGTCATCTTCAAGAAGTCATTACCCCGTAGAACGGTCCTGCGTGGGTTGGGAGCGGCGATCGCGTTACCCTTCCTGGAATCGATGGCGCCGGCCATGACGCCCCTCGTTCAGACATCGGCGCGACCGCCGCTGCGTTTCGGAGCCGTCTATCTCCCCAACGGCTGCACGATGGACTATTGGATGCCGAAGACCACCGACGGCAGCCTGGAGATCACGCCCGTCCTCAAGCCGCTGGAACCGTTCCGAAATCAGATGACGGTGATCAACAATCTGTCGCGAGCGGGCGGCAAGTCCGTCACCGACCATGCCGTAAGTTCCGCAGGCTGGCTTACGGGCGCCGTCGCGAAACAGACGGAAGCGGAAGACATCCGCGTGGGCGTCAGCATCGACCAAGTTCTTGCCAGGCGCTTAGGACAGGACACGCCGTTCCCGTCGCTCGAATTCGCAACGGAAGATTTCTCGGGCTACGTTGGCGGCTGCGTTCCTGGATACAGCTGCGCATACATGAACACGATCTCCTGGGCTTCAGAGACGGCGGGCCTTCCGATGGAGATCGACCCGCGTGCAGCGTTCGAGCGGATGTTTGGACGCGCCGGAACTCCGGAAAGACGCCAGGCGCGACGGAGCGAAGACCGGAGCATTCTGGATTCGGTCCGGCAGGAAGCGCGCGCCTTGCGGGCTAAAGTCGGCGCTGCAGACCGCGTCCGCCTGGACGGTTATCTCGAGAATGTGCGGGAGATCGAACGCCGCATTCAAAACGCGGAAGCGCGCAATGCCGCTGAAGTCAAAGCACTCCACGCGCCTCTTGGCATCCCGGAGGCCTTCGAAGAGCACATCACATTGATGTTCGATTTGCTCGCGGCGGCGTATCAGTCGGATCTGACGCGCGTCTTCACATTTATGACGGGACGCGAAGCCAGCCAGAGAACGTACCCGGCGTTGGGATTCAAGGAAACGCACCATGACATCTCGCATCACGCCCGCCAGCCGGAAAAGATGGAACAGCACGCGCGGATCAACACGTACTTCGCGGCATTATTCGCGTCATTCCTTGAGAAACTGCGCAACTCGCCCGAAGCCGACGGTTCTGTTCTGGATCATGCTCTGATCGCGTTTGGCTGCGGCATGAGCGACGGCCAGGCGCACTCCGCGTACCCGCTGCCGCTGGCGGTATTCGGCGGCGCCGGCGGCCGCGTCAAAGGCAACCGGTTCCTCGCGGCGCCGGAATGGACGCCGGTGGCAAATCTTTGGCTGGGCGTCGCTTCGATGTTCGGCAGCCCGATCGAGAGTTTCGGCGAAAGCACGGGGCGCCTCGAGCTTTGAAAATCGGAATGCAAAGCACGCCGACAGTCAGAGGTTTCAAACGAAGGCGCCGCCCGACGCGCCGCATGCGTTTTTCAGTCTTGATACTCTTCGGGGTCGTCCTTGCCCTCAGCGTGGTTGCGCTCGGGGCCGAGAGTGCGCTCATCGCGGCCGTTCGCAGCGGCGACCTGGCGGCGCTGCGACGGCTGGTTCAACAGGGCGCAAAGGTCAATGATCGAGGGCCCGATGGTTCGACGGCGCTGCACTGGGCTGCAGAATTGGACGACGCCGAAGCGGCCCGGGTATTGCTCGACGCCGGCGCCGATGCGAAGGCCGCCAACCGCTACGGGGTAACGCCGCTTCAACTGGCCGCCGTCAACGGGAACGCGGACCTCATGCGCACACTCCTCGACGCCGGCGCCGATCCAAACGCGGTCCTGCCCGAAGGCGAAAGCGTGCTGATGACCGCGGCGAGGACAGGTTCCACCGCCGCCATTGCCCTTCTTCTGGATCGCGGCGCCAATATCGATGCGCGCGAACGCTGGCACGGAGAGTCCGCGCTGATGTGGGCGGCGGCTCAAAACCACGGCGAGGCCGTTCGGCTCTTGATTGAGCGCGGCGCCGATGTCGATTCGCGCTCGGCGCTGCATAGCTTCCCACAACGCCGCGCCGGACAGTCGCTGCTGCCGCTCGGAAACTGGACGCCGTTGATGTACGCAGCGCGAGAGAATGCGCTCGACGCGGGACGGGCTCTCGTCCAGGCCGGCGCCGGGCTGGACCTGACCGATCCGGACGGCGCCACAGCGCTCGTAATCGCAATTCTCAACGCCCACTACGAATTCGCCGCCTTCCTGCTCGAAGCAGGAGCGGACCCGAATGTGGTCGATAAGGAGGCCGGCATGGGGCCGCTTTACGCAGCCGTGGACATGCACCGGTTAGCCGTCGGGCATGGCAGGCCGAATCCGAAACCGGTGGGCCTGATGACGGCGGTTGAGTTGGCGAAATTGCTTCTCGATCGCGGAGCCGATCCCAATGCCCGGTTGCGCAAAGCGATCTTTCAACGGCAGCACACGGCGGGTGATTCGTCCCTAGGCGAAGGCGCAACGCCGTTCCTGCGCGCGGCGAAATCCGGCGATATCGAGATGATGCGCGTGCTGGCGGCTGGCGGCGCCGATCCGAAGCTGGCAATGCCCAATGGCGCTAACGCTCTGATGTATGCAGCCGGACTGGGCTGGCGGAACGGCAGCCCCGCCGCGCCGTCTTATGACCAGGGCAGCGAGGAAGAGGCCGTGGACGCGATCCGATTCCTGCTCGGGTTGGGTTTCGACGTTAACGGAACCAACGACGCCGGAGATACCCCGCTCCACGCCGCAGTTTCCGGGCGCGCTTCCGAAGCCATCATCGCATTCCTCGTCGCCCAAGGCGCCGATCCCGAAAAGAAGAACAAACGCGGCCAGACGCCGCTCTCTGTGGCCGCATCCAGAGGCAATGAGCCCATTATGCAGTTGCTGCGCAACGCCGCGCAGAGCCGCGTCACTTCACCCTGAAACCGGACCGCGGCATCAGCTTCTTACCGTCGGCCCTGGTTGCGGAGATCCAGATTGCGGCGGGCTGACCGTCTCTCATCGGATGGCCGGAAATGGTCAACTTTGTTCCAGGTTTCAGATCGCTCGGACGGATGCCGGCGCGTTGCAGCGTGCTGGGGCCTTCGGCTTCGAATCCCCACGTTACGACTTTTCCGTCCTTGCCCTTCACTTCCACGAGCAGCCAGGAATGCGGGTTTGTCAATTGCCACTCTTTCACCACGCCCTCGACGGTGATGGTTTTCGTTTCGTCAAACATGGTCGCGGAGTGGTGAGCGAAACCCTGTGCCGCCGCGGCGCCGAAGATCCCTGCGAGGATCAAGAGATAGAGCAAGTCGCGTTTCATGGTTTACCTCTGCGTGTATCGTTTCTCCCATCGAAATTCAGTTCCCGGAACTGGCTGCCGCCCTCTCTTGTCTGGATTACGGTGTTGTTGGGATTCTCGCTGCAATGCCAGTAACGGATGCGCAGGCTCTTGTCCGGGTCATCGAGCTTCACGTACGTCTGTCGCACGTACCACGGCTCTACGAGCGCAGGCGGATCATAAACCCATACATCGACGGCGAGCGTCTTGTCGTCCGCTTTCTGCCAGATCTCGACGGTTTCCACCTGATCCGTGTAATCCGGGTGCGCGCGCTGGTAGATGCCGGCCTGAAGTTGATTCGTGTGAATCACCAGTTTCGGTCCGTCCCAAAACCCAATCGAGTCGCCGTTAGGCAGCGGGTAGCGGTCCTCTTCGGGTACATGATCGCGGCCATCCGTGTAAATCCGACGGATATCATTGACCATTTCATTGATCAGCCAAGTCTGATCGGGCGTCACGACAAACTCCCGCAAAAAAGGCTCCGTCAGCCAGCGAGGATGTCCCGGCGGGGCGCAGGTCGAGATCGGGTCCCATTCGATTCCTCGTTTCAAATCTTCAATGCGCTTCAGCATCATCGCGTGGAACTCCGGCGTGAGCTTGGCGGTCGGCAAGCCGCCCTCCGGCTGATCCGGATCAAACGCAAAGCCTCTGGTCGCAGGACGTGAGTAAACGCCGCTCCAGTCGGGCAAGTTGTTCCACTCTAGGCGCCGGCCTCCCTGCGCTTCGTTGCGAAGAGCCTGGAAGAGTTCAGCGGCGGTCTTGTGTTGACGCCCCAACTCAACGTTCTGTTCACGGGTCCTGTCCGGCAGCCGAGCCGTCAGAGTTCCCGGCGTCTCCGCGACGGCGCAAGCGGACGCTCCCGCCAGGAACGCGAACGCAATGACTCCCGCCAGGGCTTTCTTGCGATGTGGCATTGAATTCTCCTCAAGAGCGGCGTGCACGTGAATCTTGCGGTCCTAAGAATAGGCGCAAATGGACGTGGAGCGCAACAAGGCCAGGGCCGGCGGGGCCGGCGCGTTAGGGGGTCATTCACCTTCACGCACGACACAGGCGACAGGAATATCCGTGATGGTTATCGTGTCCACGCGCCAGCCGGGACTGGCGATGGTATTGTCACTGCCCAAACGCCAACGAATCCTCGCCATCTTGCCTGCTGCGGTTGCTGGGAGGTTGACGCGGGTCGTGACATAGCCGCCCGTGTTGCCGCTCCAGGCCCGGCGTCCGGCAAGAGGAGAGGGTAAAGGCGGGGTTCCGGAAGCGTCGCTGGAGATAGTGAAGTTGTAGCCGTATTCAACGAAGCTGCCGCCGGCTTCCAGAATGTCCACAAAAGGACCGCCGTCGAGACTGATTTCAAGCACACCGCCGTCGAAACCGTCTTGCAAGATGTGGAAGTGCCTGAAACGCAATTGCGCCGACGCGCTCTTGACGGCAATGGCGGGCGAATCCAGCCGCCTGTCGCTAACCACGGGTGAGCCGGCCGTAATGGCGACTTCGTTCGGCGGCGTATCGGGAAGAGTCGGAGTGGTGGACCATAGCACCGGCGATGCTTCAAGGCTCGTAGCCGTCCATCCAGGAGGCAGTGCTGGTGGAATCACGCTGTCGAAGTCCTCGGCAAAGACTGTAGCGACGCTTCCCGCAAGAGGAATCTTGAATGCAGCCGCGCCGAGATCCGTCGATCCATCCTGGAGATGCAATGTTGCAGTCAGTGTACTGCCGCACGGAAGAGCTGGATCGGCGCGGAACGCGAACGACTTCGCGCCGGTTCCCCCATTGCCCGCCAAGGCGCCGTAAGTCTGCGGACGACCCGGCCTGATGACGCCGCCGCCGGACGCCAAACGCGCCACGAGGTCCGAGGTCGACTGCGTTCCGTTATTGCGAAGCGTGAAGTCGACGGTGACATTTTCGCCGGGGTCGATGGCGCCGTTTGGCGGCGAGAAACTCTCTGCCGTGACCGCAAAACCTGCGGGAAGGATGTTGAAGGTGCAGGCGGGGAGGACCTCCGTGACCGAAATCGTATCTACGCGCCAGCCCCCAAGGGATATCGCGTTGTCGCTCGCCAGACGCCAACGCAGCTGCACTGTCTTGCCTGCAGCGGCCGGCGGGAGGTTCACGCGCGTGGTGACAAAAGCGGTCGCGCTCCCGCTCCACGCCTGGCGGCCGGCAATGGGCGACGAAGTAGCGGTGGAGATCGTGCTGTTGTAACCGTTTTCGACGAAGCTGCCGCCTGCCTCCAGGATGTCCACAAAGGGACCGCCGTTGACGCTGATTTCCAGCACTCCGCCGTCGAAGCCCGGTTGCAGGATGTACATGCTTCGGAACCGCAGTTGGGCCGCAGCGCCCCTGACCGTAAAGAACGGCGAATCGAGCCGCCTGTCACTCACCGTTGTCGAACTGGTGACGATGGCCGTGTTCGGAGGCGTATCGGGAAAGGCCGGAGTCGTGGACCACAGCACCGGCGAGGCTTCAAGGCTTGTAGCGATCCATAGAGGCGGCAGCGCCGGCGGAGTTACGCCATCGAAGTTCTCGGAGAAGTCTGTGATAACGCTTCCGGCAAGAAGGATCTTGAACGAGATCGAGCCGAGATCCGTCGAACCATCCTGTAAACGCAGCGTTGCCGTCAGGGCGCCTCCGCAGCCTAAGAGAGGATCGGCGCGGAAGGTGAAGGAACGCGTCACCGGCGTGCGGAAGACGGCGCCGTAATGCTGGGGAGGTCCAGGGTCCAGCACGCCGCCGGTCGGCTCCAGACTGGCTACTAGGTTGGCTGTAGCACTAAGCCCGAAGTTGACTAACGAGAAGTCCACCGATACCGTCTCCCCAGCGTCGATCGCGCCATTCGGCGGCGAGAAGCTTTCCGTTTTGAGCGCAGTGACTCCGGAGAAATTGAAGGCGCAGTCCGCTACTACTTCGGTCACAGTGATAGTATCCACTCTCCAGATCGAGCCCACCGCGGCGACGCTGCTGTTACTTCCCATACGCCAGCGCAGTTTTACCATCCTTCCGGCGGCCGCAGGGGGTAGGGCCACTTCCGTCGTGCGGTAGCCGCCTGACGCGCCGCTCCAGGCCAAGCGGCCGCCAATTGGGTTGCCCGACAAGGTGGAAATCGTGTGGGTGTAGCCGTTTTGGAGGAACCGGCCGCCCGCATTCAGGATGTCCATGAATGGGCCTTTGTCCAGGCTGATCTCCAATACGCCCCCATCGTTTCCCGTTTCAAAGATATTGAGATGCCGGAAACTCAATTGGGCGCCAGCGGTCTGCACCTGGAACGCGGGCGACTCCAACACTTTGTCGCTCACTACAGGCGGAACACTGACGGCTGCATTGAAGGGCGGCGTGTCCGACGATGTGGCGGTAGTCGCCCACAGCACCGGAGAGGCGTCAAGATTTAAAGCAGTCCAGCCTTGCGGCAGGTTGGGCGCCGTCAGGTTGTCAAAGTTCTCTGCAAGGACCGTGCGCGGGGCGCCCGCCAGCAAGAACTTGAACGTGACCGAGCCGAGATCGATTGAACCAGCCGACAGACGCACGGTCGCGGTCAGCGTTCCGCCACAGCCCAACGCCGGATCCGCCCGGAAGGTGAACGGCCGCGTTGCGGCGCCGCCCAGAGCCGGGATGACTCCGTAGCGTTGGGAGCCGCTCGGGTCCAGAACTCCGCCGGTTGCTTCGAGGGTCGCCGTCAAGTTGCGCGAGTCGCCTGGCCCAATGTTCCGGAGCGTGAGGTCGACTGTGACTATTTCGCCCGCATCGATCGCGTTGTTGGCGGGCGAGAAGCGTTCCGTCGTGATTGCAGCGCTCCCCGGCTCAATCACGGCCGCGCCGGTCAGCTCTACGTTGAGCGTGGCGACAGCGCCATTCCGGATGACGACTCCAGCGACAGTCGCCGGCTCAAAGCCCAGCCTGGAAACCGTCACGTCGTAGACGCCCGACGCAAGAGCCCGGGAATATGCGCCGTTGGCGCCGCTGGTCTGGGAAAAACCGTTAGAGACCTGAACGAGAGCGCCGGCAATAGGATTCCCGCTGCCCGCGTCCGTGATGACGCCCCGCAACGTTCCCTGACTTGGCGGCGTACATTCTGGAAATTTAAAGCGGCCCACTCGCGTGATCCAGCCCACTGCGCTCGCCGCCTGACTCGCGGCCGTGTAGTATTCGTTCGTATACCAGAACGTGCAGTCGTCAGACGGATCCACCACAAGGGCGCTATAGTCGCCCCACCGGTTGCTCGTGCTGGTCTGCACGCCTGTTCCGGCAACCAGTACGCTCTCACCCTGGAATAGTCCACCGGGAGGGTCCGACGCCAGGCGCCCGGCATAGCGTACAGACGGAAAACTGGACGCGCTGGATGTGGAAAAACCGACTGCAAGATTGCCCTGATTGTCCGTCGCCGCGCTGCCCATCCACCGGCTGAGTCCATCGTTCGGTGCGTACGTCGCGTGCTCGGCGACCTCGAAGGGCCCGCCTCTACTACTAAGTTGATAGTAACGGACGCCTGCTGTATACGTTCCGATTACCGTGGAAGCCGGGGCGCCGACCGTATGATTTGCCACAAGAGTCTCCGCGCCGCCGGCATTGCGGTATTGGAGTCTGAACATCAAACGATCCGAGATCGAGTCCAGAGTATTCGTGTTGTTGTCAAAAGGCGGAGGTAGAGGCGGTTGCCGTATGTCTCTTCGGCCAATCGGGCTGGTTGGATCAAAGGACGCCACGGCCAGGGGACTCTCCAGTCTCTCTGTAAACGTGGACCTCGCTGGATCCTTAAAGTCGGCATGGAAGTCAAACAGACGCAACCCATCCACAGGGTCGCCAAACTCGATAGAGATGAAGTATGCAAATGTATTGGGTCGACCCGGCGGGGGCGGCGTAAGGCCGTCGAAGTCGGAAGGCAGCATGCCCACAATGCCATCCGGGTGCACGGTCCGGTTCAGGTTGAAGTATATGAAGCTGGCCGAGGGGTCGCCTTCGAGCATTCGGGCGCGATCGAACGCATAAGCGCCTGTGCCGTTCTGAGTCCCTTGTGGCGCAGTAAACTGATTCACTGTCATGTAGTAGCCATCGGGCCATACGCCAAGCTTCGGGTAGTCCGGAAACTCATTGTTGGGAACCTGAAAAGCATACAGATAGTAAGGACCTGTGGGATCGGGCGTCTGCGAAATAGCAATGCACTCGAAAAACGGCGGGCTTGCAGGAGAAGTTATGAAACCAAGCTGGCTCAGCAGCCAACGATCAGCCAGCGGATCGTACAGCACGATGGGGTCGCCCTTCGCCGGAGTGAGCGCACACGCGCCTCCCAAAGGCGCGAACAAGGAGCTGAGTCGCAGCGCCGAAGTCAGCGGGACGCCGTTCTTATCCCAAATGCGGAACAGAACATTGGTCGCTTGAACGTAATGATTCGGGCCCACGTCCCCATTGGTATCGGGCGGCGGAGGCTGGAGGCCGGCAATCGCAAGGTTGTCTTGATTGTTGATGCCATCGAAACTCAACGCCGCCGCCGGAATGTCGCTTTCAGGAATAGCGCTCTGCAGCGCCCCATCGATCGAACTCAGATCCCTTGTAAATTCGTTGCGGAGTGCCGCCCGCTCGCGCCCCAACTCCCAGTCCTGGCTCGCTTCGAAGGTCGCCGCCAGCCGAACGTCAGGCGCCGCCGCCGGCAGGTCGGACGCAGGCGCCGATACGGCAAAGGCCGCGGCCGGACTGACGAAAGGTTCCAAGGGAGGTCGCGACAGATTCTGTGTTGGCGTCAACTGTGAAGGATTCTCGGCAGACATCAGCGGTATGATTGCCAACACTGAGGCCAGGCTGCAGGCGAGAGTCGCGCCCAGGGTGCGGCGAGAACGAATCCCCATGACAACCTTCTGTCAGCGAAAAAAGCTAGCTGATTTAGGTTAGGAGAGCGGTGCTACCCTAGCAGACATCTTGCTTCGTGTAAACGAAAACGACGCTCGGAACGCTCGGAACTTTTTGCGACGATAGGACTGCCACGATTCGGTAGTGGGTAACGCCGCAATCCCCGACGCGAGAATTTAGCGCGGCGCAACTCTCAGCGGATTTTCACCGGGAAGGGTCGTAGTACGCTTACTTCGGATCGCGAGAAGTTCCTTCCACAGGTTCGCAGACGACTCGACGTAGGGCGCCAGTTGGTGCGCGATCGTCGCCTCGCGCAGCGCTTCCTCGAATTTTTGTTGGCGCAATAGTCGCCGGGCGGCGATTTCGTGCGGGCGAAACCAGTACGGATCCAGATTCTTTAGATCGTGAATCCAACGCTCGGACCGGGCGTCAGAGATCATATCCCCCAGGACGGACATGTACAGCAGCGCGAGCATGGGTCTATCGGTTCGGTGGACAGCCCAACTGGAAGAAGCGATCCCAACCTCGGCGAGACGCCTTCGCAACGAAGGATCGAGGCGTTGGTTTGGCCGGCCCAGAAACGTCACGATCAATCCAGCGAAGTCCAGATGATACGTTCCGACATGCGGCGTCGCGGACTCGGCTTCGTTTTTTGCGGCAAGCAGCCCTCGCCAGTCGCTTGAATTCATGGCTTGCTCGCCGGCCCGCAACATGGTTTCGGCGCGCCAGTTGCGCTCGGCGTACCAAACCAACCCGACGGAGATTCCTATTGTGACTCCAAGGATCGCGCCTGCAAGCAGCGGACCAGGTCCTTCTCCATGGGCGACGGCTGCGGCAGACGGCTTCTCAAAACAGCCAAGCATCCCAAACGAGATCGCAATCCAGAGGTAGAAATGATAGGTCGTTGGCACCAGCTCACCGTTGAAGCATTGACTTACGAGAACTGCGCCAAGCCCAGCCCCAATCGCCGCGCACGCCGCAGCGCGCCGGCGATCGTTGGAGGCGTGAATTGCGCGGTTGATGTTATGGAAAAAAGCGACGATTAGCGCCAGCGCGGCGAGCAGTCCGAGAACGCCCTGTTCGGTGAACCGGTCCAAAAAGAAGTTGTGCGCATTCTCCCAATGAACGTCGGGCCCAAACTGCGCATAGTTGTTGGACCGGTATCGCGTAAAAGCAACACGAAACATCCCGGGGCCGGCGCCTGAAAGCCAAACCTCAGGCAGAATTCGATCGACAACATCTCTCCACAAGATAACCCTGCCGATTGAGGCGGAGTCGGTTCCCGCACTCATAAGCCGAGACGCCAGATACTCCATCCCCGGAAAACGCTGGGCCCCATGTAACACAAGCTTTCCAGCCGGCGTCAGACCAACAACACTCAGTAGGGCGGCGACCGACACGCTCGCGGCGATTAGCGCAGCAGAGCGGCGGGACTGGCGCACTCGGCGAAGGAGTCCCCACGTTCCAAATGCGATCATGCCCGCCGCGCAGCCAAGTAGACCGCTTCTTGCAGCGGCCGAAAAAATCGCCGCGGCGATAATGATCATCGCTCCGCCCGAGAGCAGTCGTCTGGCGCCGGCTTCAGAAACAAGGAGCGCAAGTGCTGCAAAGAACGGATACAAGAGGTAAATCCCATAGTATGCCGGTTGCCCGATCGTGCCGTACGACCGGTATCCTCCTCCACCTTCAACAACGATCCGGTCGCGGATAGAAGCCGGAAAGAAAGGATCCCAACCGACCCACTGAAGAACGGCGTATCCGGCGCTGACGACGCCGAGAGCGGCAATGAGCCACAGCAGCCGCCTGCAACGGTTGAAATCGCGCCCGATCGCAACACACGCCGCCGCTGCCGCCGTCATCATGGCCGTCTGGGAGAGCCAACCCATGCGCCTCCAGTCGCCGCTCCAAAAGCTCGCTGCAGGACTGAACGAGTTCGCAGTGGCCCAGGTCAATGCGATGATCTGGAAGCCCAATAGCAGAAGGAACAGCCGTTGCAGCCGCGTCGGCCGAGCCTTCAGCAGACGGAAGCAAACTTGGGGAAGCAGGATGGCGCCGCCCACGAGGACGGCTGCGAACTTGGGGACGGTATAGGCATTACCAACACTCGGCCAGAAGAATAAGGTCTCGAAGCCTATCGATATGCATAAAGACAGGAAAAGGAGCCGCCCTCCAAGCGCTCGCTCGCCAGTGAGCGCTTTACCCGCATTTAGTGATTCTGGGCGTCCTACCCTTTGTGAGCGAAAACGGCCCAATCGTTTGACCACTTTCCGTAAGCGTGATGGTGAGAGTCATCGTTGAATCCTGGATTCGTCCTGCGTATCGCGCCGGCCTCGACTGCGGCGGCGAGTCTTCGCGTTGCAGGCCCGGACTCTCCTGCGCATAGGACCCCTTAGCTTCGAATCGTCCGGCGCCGTCGACGATCAGTGGCTCATCTATCGCGCCATGAGCGCAATCGAACTCCACCTGCGAACTTCGGTCGGCCACTTCCAGGCGGATGTGGTCCCCGCCCCATGTGCCCGTGGGCACGCGGGCGCCGCGCTGTTGGGTGGGGCCTGTAACATTCATAGCAATGGCGCCCGCTAAAGCAACGGCCCGCAGAGTTGAAGCCGTGTTCTTCCGACGATGTGTCATATCTTAATGTCGGCGTAGTCTACGACAGCAGTTCACTTTCAGCACGAGAAATGTTCCCTGACAAATGGAGTGACAATGAAGAAATACAAATTCCACGCAAAGATTCAACCGGGCCGCGGCGGCGGAGCGTACGTCGTTTTCCCCTACGACGTGGAGAAGGAGTTCGGCGCAAAAGGTCAAGTGCCCGTGCGCGCTACGATTGACGGGGCGCCTTATCGAGGCTCGCTGGCGAAATATGGATTGCCGGAGCACATTCTGGGCGTCGCCAAAGGGATCCGCGAAGAGATTGGCAAGCAGCCCGGCGATATGGTCGAGGTCGAACTGTGGAAAGACGAGGAAGAAAGAACCGTCGAGGTTCCACCTGATCTCCAAAAGGCTTTGAAGGCGGAGGGCCTGCTGCCCGCCTTCGACAAACTCAGCTACACGCATCGGAAGGAATACTGCCGCTGGATCACCGAGGCCAAGAAGGTAGAGACCCGTAAGCGGCGTCTCGAAAAGACCGTGACGTTGTTAAGAAGCGGGCTTAAACGCACGTGAGCCCGCGTCGCCCAAAAGTTTGATGTGGCGGTATCGACCGGCTGTTCTTAGAATGCTCTCACTCAAAACTGACGTCATTGAAAGGCAGGCGCCTATGCGGAAAAGTTGGATTCTTGTATTGGGCATCTTGTTGCCGGCGGCGGTTGCAGCGCCCGAAGTCCAGGGACAGCGGGGCGGGGGCGCTTGCGACCGGGCGTGTTTGGAAGGTTTTGTCGATCAATATTTGGATGCGGTCATCGCCCGCGATCCAAAGCGGCTGCCGCTGGCGGGAAATGTCAGATTTACCGAAAACGGCGTCAGGCTTGAAGTTGGGGACGCGCATTGGAAGACGATCACCGCCAAGGGAACCTATCGGATCTTCGTGACCGACGTCGAAGCCGGCCAAGTGACCTTCATCGGCACGGTTCGTGAGGAAGCGCGCGGTCCCGAAGGTTCGCCATCGGCGATCGCGCTGCGACTGCGCGTTCAAAACCGTCAGATCACCGAAATCGAATCGTTGATGGTGCGAAGCAGCGCGCCGGCAGGCGGAGGCCGCGGAGGCCAGGCCGCGGCGCAACCCACCGGGGCGGCAGTGAACATGGAACGGCTCGGCAAACCTCACCACTTGTTCACCGAGACGATTCCTCCGGCGGAACGCATGTCGCGCGAGGATCTCATCAAGACCGCGAACATGTATTTCTCCGGCATGGAAAAGAACGACGGCAAGGGCGTTTATCCTTTTACGGACGATTGCAACCGCATCGAGAACGGCTCGCTCACGACAAACGTTCCCCTCCGGGAAGGTCAAACCCGCCCTGATCCCAAGACCGCGGTCAGCTATTCCTCAGCCTGGAGCTGCAAGGAACAGTTCGAGTCGGGATTGATCCATTTTGTGTGGCGCATCCGCGACCGCCGCTTTGTGGCTGTTGATCCCGAGCGCGGACTCGTCTTCAGCTTCGCCTTCTTCGACCACGCGCTAGGCAAGGATCGCACGTTTCAGACGCCGACCGGCCGCACCGTGACCGGCGGGCCGCCCGACCCGTGGACGTGGCAACTGGCCGAGATGTTCAGGATCGAAAAGGGCAAGATCCGCCAGATTGAAGCCGTACTGCTGCGCGCGCCGTACGGGATGAATTCCGGATGGAGCAGTTGGGAAGACGGAATGTCCAGCGCGGCAAGAGACGTCACGAAATCCAGCGGCCGCCTTCCATAGGACTTCGGGAGCGCTAGAACTTCGTTTTCCATTGATACCGCTCGAGAGAAACCTTGGCGTCGCGACCGAAGACGACGCCTTCCCGTTCGAGCAGTCTCCTCTGAAGGCGCTCCACCGATCGATTGGAGCGCGTACTGATGGCGCCTTTGGAATTGACGACGCGATGCCAGGGAACGGCGCTGTCCTCAGGCAACGCGCTCAACGCGTAGCCGACGCGGCGCGGTTGTCCGGAAATTCCGGCCAGATCGGCAATCTGTCCATACGTGGCCACGCGGCCGCGCGGAATACGTCGAACGACGTCATAGATCCAGTCGTAACCGTTCATCGCCCGACCCATTGGACCATACTCATCCCCGCCGGTTCTGCAGCAGCGCAAGGCTGCCGAGGCCGAGAAGCGCCACAACAAGGCTGCGCAACCGCTTGATGAGCGACAGCGTGTATCCCGCCGCTGCAGGCAAACCCAACCCATGAAACAGCAACGCGAACGCCCCTTCCGCCGCGCCGACGAACAGCGCGACATGCGCCAGCTTTGTCAGACTCTCCGCAAGGAAAGCAGTGACGAGGGAGACTTCAAGACCCATCGACAGGATCGCCCAGTAGGCTTCCAGGATCAGCAGCGCGTGGGCGGCCAGTTGCAGCGCCATCAACCGGCCGAACGTCCCGGGACGATCTCTCAAGACCAACAGCAGGGCGTCCTCTGTTCGACGAACGCCAGTCAGGTTCCCACGGAACCTGCGCCTCAATCCCGGCAAACGCACAATCGCTCGTGCAACCGATCCAATCAAATAAATCCGGCGATAGAGCACGACAGCGGCGCCCACCAGGTACAACGCCGACGCGCCCAACAGCGCCGCGGCCGCCGCGCGCAGGCCGCCGGACGTCGTTCCGAGGCAGCACAGAAGAAAGAGCGCTCCGGCCGCCATGAGCACCGCGGAGCCGAAGCTGTGAGCCGTGAACTCAGCAATCACCGCCGCAGCCGCCGCAGAAGACGCCACGCCTTGCTTCTTTATGAACCACGCTCGCGCGGGCTCTGAAAGCAGCGGCCCGGTCAGCGTTAACGCGCGGACTGCTTCGCCGGCGAAGCGAATGTAGAGAAGCTCACGAAATCTCAGCCTCGACTCGCCTGGGAGACACTGCATGAGCGCGGCCGCGCGCACCAGTTCCTGCGCGCCGAAGATCGCCACAACGCCCAGAAATCGCCATCCTATCTGATGAAACAACGCCAGAATGTTCTGCGGGCCCAAACGAAAGAAGAGCAACACTAGGACGCCCAGGCCGACCAGGCAGAGCGCTGTCCGAACTCCGCTCCGGCTTGCCGATTCGGCTCTGCTGATCATGGAATAAGCATCGGGCAAACGGCGCCGGAGGGGAAGGAGGCAATCGCATGACGCCGCGCTCCATCATCGAAAAGAAGCGAGACGGCCGGACTCTCACAGCCGATGAAATCGAACACTTTATCCGCGGTTGCACATCTGGAGACATCACGGACTATCACGCATCCGCATTCCTGATGGCGGTCTTCATGCGCGGGATGAACCATCAAGAGACCGTCGCCCTGACGCGAGCTATGAGGGATTCGGGCGAGACTTTGAAGCTCTCGGCCATCCCGGCCAAGAAACTCGACAAACACAGCACAGGAGGCGTGGGCGACAAGACCTCGCTCATTGTCGCGCCGGCGGCCGCCGCCTGCGGCCTTGTCGTTCCAATGATCACCGGACGGGCGCTTGGACATACAGGTGGAACTCTCGACAAGCTTCAGGCGATTCCGGGATTCGATCCGTATCTGACGCCGGAACGCGCCGCATCGCTGCTGGCGCGGCATGGCGCGGTGATGATGGGACAGACTTCCACCCTGGCGTCTGCGGACCGGCGTCTCTATGCCCTGCGCGACGCGACGGGAACCATCGAATCGATCCCCCTGATCACAGCGAGCATCCTGAGCAAGAAGCTGGCCGAGGACATCGATGGCCTCGTTCTCGACGTAAAGACCGGTTCCGGCGCGTTCATGCCGACGAAGGCGCTCGCCTTCCGACTGGCCCGTTCCCTGGTTAAGACCTGCCGCGCAATGAACGTTCGGGCGGCGGCGCTCATCACCGACATGGATCAGCCGCTCGGTTTTGCAATAGGCAACGCTCTCGAGGTGAAGGAGTGCCTCGATTGTCTGCACGGAAAAGGACCCGAAGATGTGAAGACCGTGGCGTTGGCGCTGACGGCGCGGATGATCCTGCTGGCCGGGGCCGCCCGAACGGAACGTGAAGCCATGCGTGCGTCGCGCGAAGCCTTGGAGAGCGGGGCCGTGCGCCGCCGCTTTTTGGAAATCGTCGAGGGACAGGGCGGCGACGTCAGGACGATCGAGAATCCGAACCTGCTTCCTCAATCGGCCCACATCACGCCCGTGAAGGCGGCGCGTTCCGGAATCGTCATGCGTGCGGACGCGAGATTGCTCGGCATGGCGGCCGGCGTGCTCGGCGCGGGACGCATAAAGGTGGAGGATCCCATCGACCCGGCGGTGGGTCTCTATCTGCGCAAGAAGACGGGCGACCGTGTGCGCTTGGGCGATATCTTGTGCGATGTCCACTGGAACGACGAAAAGCGCTTTCTGGAAGCCTTGCCTCTGATACAACGGGCGTTCCGGATTGGCGCAAGGAGAAGCGCCCGACGCCCATTGATCCATGGAGTCGTTGAGGGCTAGTCGAGCGTGGAGCCTGCCGCCACGCGCGCACGCTTGCTTGGGAAGCGTTCACTCCCCCTTTGAGGGGGAGAGCCGCCGAAGGCGGCAGGGGGTCAAGACGCTCCCACATGCTACGATCCCTAAAGATGGACCAACTTCTATCGAAATTCTTCGATGTCTTTTCTCCTGAACTCCTCTTCGCCATGACGGCGACATCCGTCATCATGTTCATCGCGACTCTCATCGCAATTCCTTGGATCTTGGTCCGTCTGCCAGAGGACTATTTCGATGTGCGGGTTCCCCGGACGTGGATGGCAAACCATCATCCTGCCCTTCGAATCATCGGCATCGTCGTCAAGAACACACTCGGCGTTCTCTTTGTGCTCGCTGGAATTGCAATGCTCGTTCTCCCGGGTCAGGGACTGCTGACCATGCTGCTTGGCGTCTCGCTCCTGGATCTTCCGGGAAAGCAACGGCTGGAGGCCAGGATCATCGGCCAGCCAACAGTATTGGGATTGATCAACTCGATGCGCGAACGCTTTGGAAGAAAGCCGCTCGTCATCGCTCCCGAATCGCGCCGGCAATAGCGGATTGGCGACAAACTTGCAGCCGCATTCCGGGGTGGATTCATGTCAAGCAACCCGCTTGTGGCGCGCCGCTCCGCGGTGGAACCGGTGGAAGTGGAGTGGCTGACGGATCCTGCACAGTTGAACACGGTGGAGGAGGAATGGAGAGCGCTTGAAGCGCGAGTGCAGAATCGTACCGTTCTTTCGAGCTTCGACTTTCTCTCCACATGGTATCGACATTACGCCGGCGACTACGGCGGGGCGCCGAGGATAGGGCTTGCGCGGCGACGATCACAACTGATCGGAGCGGCGCCGCTGACGTTGCGGCGCGGAAGGATCGGCGGAATCCCGGTGACGCGCGTCGACTTTGCTCCGAACGATTCTCCCGCCGGCGCGTTTCTCGTTGAGGACGACCATCCCGAAACGATCGCACTCCTGCTGGACTCTCTGGTCTCCACCGTGAAATTCGACGTCGCCTGCCTGAACGGCTTCGACCCGGATTCGCCGCACCTGCCGGTGCTGCGAGAGGCCGCAGCACGACGGCGTCTGACTGTGGAAGTCGAAGACCAGGCATTCGCCGTCGCGGACGTCCGCGACGGATACGACGCGTATCGCCGGCGCAGTCTCAGCCGGAATTCGCGCGCCAAGCTGAAGCAAAAAGCCCGTCGAATCGAGCAAGCGGGCGAAGTCGCAGTTGACGGAGTCGTTCTGTTCGAAGGCCGTGAAACGATCGACGACAGCGTCGCCCGGATGATTGCAATCACCGAAGCCAGCTACAAACTCAAAGGACAACCCCTGGCGGACTGCCACCGGAGCTGCCTGTATGAGCTCGCGCGCCGCTTCGGTCCACGCGGCATGCTCAGCCTCTCCATTCTTTCGATTGGCGGACGCGATGCGGCGTTCCTGATGGGATTGGTCGAGGGCGGATGCTTTTACGACATCAATCTCGCGTACGCCGAAGCCTTCACGCATCTCGCGCCCGGAGTGCACCTGATGCAACGGACGCTGGAGAAGCTCGCCGGCGCCGGAGTTCACACTGTTGTGTCCCACGGCGCGCACGATTACAAAAAGCACTGGGCGACCGAGTTTCGGAGACAGACCCGAGTCTTCTTGTTCGCGCCAGGCGTCCGGGGCGCCGCAACACGCTGGATCCGATTCGGCCTCGCGCCCCTGTGGAAACGGGTCGCCCCGCCGGAACACTGAGCCCGACCCCTTCACTCTTTGCCGCCAGCTCCACCTGTGTGCATAATACGGCAAGTTAATCGTGTTTCTAATCCGGGAAGGTCAACGATGAAAAGCTTAAGAGTTTTCGTTGCTGGTTTGAGCCTGCTCCTGACGGCGGCGCCGGCGGTCGCGCATCATTCTTTTGCGGCGGAATTCGACGCAAGCAAACCGGTCAAGTTCACAGGCACGGTCACGAAGGTAGAGTGGATGAATCCCCACGTCTGGTTCTACATCGACGTCAAGGACGAAAACGGGGTGGTCTCCAACTGGGGCTTTGAAATGGGAAGCCCAAACGGCCTGATGAGAGCCGGCTGGAACAGGAATTCCATGAAGGTCGGCGACGTTATCACCGTGGAAGGCAGCCGTGCAAAGGATGGAAGCAACAACGGGAACGCCAGAACAGTCATGCTGGCCAGCACCGGTCAGAGACTGTTTGCGGCCTCCAGTCAAGGACAACAGTGAGGAGAAATGAAGCGCACAACGGTGTTCATTGTGATCCTGACTGGATGTTGCGTCTCGCTTGCGGCCCAATGGCCGAAGCATTCGGAGCCGGGCCTCCCGCGTGACACGCAGGGACGCGTTCTCATGGAGGGCCCGGCGCCGCGGACTCCGGACGGCAAACCCGACCTCACGGGCGACTGGGTTCGAGCAGACCGGGATCGTCTGCCGCAAGCGCTTTCCGGGATCGTCGCCCCGCGCGGCGAAACTGCCCGAGGCGTCATTGTCGAACCGCCAACGGAGCCGTTTCCTGCGGATCCAAACGCGCCGCCTCTGGCCACTTTCTGGGAGATCGGCGCCAACGTTCCGGGCGGCTTGCCGTTGACGCCATGGGCGGCCGAATTGAAGAAGAAGCGGATGGCGACGAACAGCCGCGACAATCCGGATGCGAATTGCCTCCCGATGGGAATTACGCAGTTCCATATGCAGCCGCAGCCGCGCAAGATCGTGCAGACGCCCGCGCTGGTGCTCATCTTGTATGAGGCCAATTACGGCATTCGCTACATCTACACCGACGGCCGCCGGCTCCCGCCCCAGGGAGAACCGCAGCCCTGGTGGTACGGCTACTCCGTCGGCCGTTGGGAGGGCGATGCGCTGGTCGTGGAAACTAACAATCTGCGCGGCGCCGAGTCGGGTCCTTACGATGGCTGGCTGGACGTGAACGGCAGCCCGTACAGCGATCAGGCGCGATTCATCGAACGGTTCCGGCGGCCCGTCGCGGGCAAGCTGGAGATCGACGTCACTGTTGAAGACCCAAAGTCCTACACCAAGCCGTTTACAGTGCGAATCAATCAGCGGCTTCTGGCGGACGAAGAACCAATCGAATTCGTCTGCAACGAAAATCAGCAGTTTCGGCAGCGCATCAAGGTTGATTAGATTTCTTCGTCGGCGCATGATCGCGAGAGCGAGGCCGCGCGCGTATTCGGGTTCCTTGACCCAGGAAGTTGCGGCCTCCCACGCCGCGAGAGCATGTGTTGCAGCATCCCACCGAGCCGCGGAAAAACCTGGGTTCTCGTTGAAGGTCGCCGCCATATCGAGAAGTGAAGCATCGACGCGCGATTCATCCCAGTCGATCAGCGCCAGCCGATTATTAGGGGTAATCAGAACATTGTTCCTGTTAAGGTCGCCGTGAATGGCGGATTGCGGCTCGTTTGCGATTCGCTTCCACCGGACGCGGCACGCGCGCACTAGCGCGGTCGGCATGCTGTCGAGATCGACATCTCCGCCCCGCGATTCCGTGAGCAATTGCCGTGCGCTCGCAAATCCAGGACGCTGCTGGAAATGCCGCGTCCGTGCATGAAACCGCTCAAGGAGCTCTCTCAACCGGGCGCGGTCCGCGTCGCTGGCCGGCGTCCCTTGGATGTACGTTTCCACTGTGACGCCGTCGGGCGCCAGGTCGCCGTTTGCGGCCGGCAGGAACTCGGGCGTGATGATTCCGACTGCCTGAGCGGCGTTCTGGACAGTTGAGATCTGCTGTCGCTGCACGGCTGGATGCAGACAATACGGAATAATCCCGTGAATACCCCGGTATTCCAGGATGTTATAATCAGGTCGTGAAAATAGGAGTGTCCCTTCCAAAGGACCTGATCGCCTTTGCTGATGAGGCCGCAAAACGTCGGCGCGTGACGCGTTCCGAACTACTGGCCCAGCTCCTGGAAGCCGAGCGTATCCACCAGCAAACTGTCGAGTATTTGGACCGGCACGGCTGGGACGTCTCGGATGACGCGGCTGCCTGGCAAAAGTATCAGCGCCGGCGCATGGCCGAAGAGTACGGCGACGATGAATGGTGACGCACTGCCTCGACGAGGCGAGGTGTGGTGGATTCGCGCCGATAAGCGCCGTCCTGCAATCGTTGTTCAAACCGACAAAGTTCGTGATCCGCGAGTCGGTTCCTTCCTGGTCGTTCCGCTTACAAGCCGCCTGCACCTGGATGGCTTGCCGGGAAATGTCCGCCTAAGCCGCACAGACACCCGGCTCTCAAAGATTTCAGTGGCAAACGTGTACGACGTGCAAAAAGTGCTGCGGGTGGATTTCGTCGAACGCTTAGGCGCACTTCCGCCGGACCGATTATTTGCGGTTGCCGCCGGACTCCGTCTCGTACTCGACTTGTCCTGATTCCCGCTGCCGCTTGCCTCGAATCCAATAACAATGCCGCAATATGAGGCGGAAGTCACAGGGAGCACGATCTCCGCGGCTTACATTGCAATCCGACTGACCGACGCTTGGGGGAATCGAGGGACGCTGATCGATCTCGATCAGCGTCCCTCTGTCTCTGCGGCGACTCTTCTCAGGTCAGTGCCGAAGCTGAGTGGTGATGTTCCCGGTTTCGTAGACTTCGCAATTCGCACGCTCTGGTATAAGTCCCGCGTCGTTAGCCGTGTTCAGACGCAGCGTTCGCGGCGTCATGACCCAGGGTTCGAGAAACGACTCGGGGTCGTGCACGGTGACTTCGTACAGGATCTCGTTGCCCTGACGCGTGAGTCTTTCGATGATCCGCATGTCGCCGGAGTGGAAGAGACCCCCACGGCCCAGCCATGTCGAATCGACGAAAGAAATGGAGTCGAGCACCAGGGTGTCGCCCTCCCACCTTCCTACGGTGTACCCAAAATACGTGGCCTGCCTCGCCGTATTCGCATTGTGCTGGCGGCCGTCCGTCGGGATCACGCGAAACTCGGAGTTTCCGCCTCCGTAATCGCCATACATCCCATACAGGAAGATGATGTCTTTATCGGTATGGACGATGCGGCGGGGCGTGCCCTGCCGCGGAAGGCCAAGCGGCTGACATGTCATGACGGGATCGTACTTGTTCGTCCACATGTCGAGTTCCTGGACCTTGTCCCAAAATTCGGGTTTGTACAGCGGACGATTCGGCCCATACCTCGAGGGCGAGATCCACGCATAGTCCACTGTAAAGTTGTGTCCCGGGTGGCAATCGGCGGACTGCGTTGGACCACATCGGCGGGTCCCGGAACCCGGTGGGCCCAAATTGGGTGAAGTCCAGGCGCCCGTCATGTCTGGCTTCCCGTTGGGCAGCCTCGGGGTCACGGCCTGAGCAGCCGCCGGTTGCGCCGGCGCCGCTGGAGCGAATGCCGAAACCCAGTTGGGAGGCTGCAGCGTTGGCGTGATTGCCGCTTTGACGCTGGCGGGCACGGGCATCACGACATACATCTGCCCTGTTTCCGTCAACGTGGTCGTGATATCGCGAACGACCGTACCGTTCCGGCGTTCCGTCATCCTGCCGGCGACAAACGCCTCGGCCGGGTGGAGCGGATTGTTCCAGTCCCGATAGTCGCTGTAGATGAACTCGGTGATGTTCGTTCCGTGTCGCACCACGACGCGTTCAGCCATGAACTTCGCGTCGAGCGTCGCCGTCGCGGTGGCCTCGGGGACGCCCGGGATCGGGAACGTCACAACGGGTTTCCCGCCCTCCCACACGACCGACGTCTTACCTGCCGTCGCGACATCGGCGGGAACCTGGACGCCCGGCCTGACCGCAAATAGTGGGGGATCCTGGATCCCGGCTAACGCCGACTTGAGCGCGCCCTGCGGACCTGCCCACAGGCGAATCATCCGCTCCTCGGTGGCTGCCGGCATGGGAGTAGCTTTACCCTTCCCCGCGATCAGCTCCGCACCGGGGATATCTTCGTCCCAGGCGTACGCTCCACTGAGAACTTCGATGTTGGAATACGTCTGTCCATTGGGAAGCGTGCATGAGATCTGAGTCCGCTGACCCGATGTCTGGTAGTTGGTGCTGACGCGATACTTCGTGAGCGTGCAGGGCTGCCCGTCCACTTGAATGGTTCCCTTCCCCTGATATTCGAGCGATGCAATCAGATCGCGTTCCTCACTGCTGCGCAGCATGCCCAAATGCCAGCCCCAGTTGAAAAGCACCGAGCGGAGGTCGCGGGCGCCTGGCCCGGGAGTGTATTGTTGACCGCCTCCACCGCGACCGCCCTGTCCAGCGGCGGGCTGTTGACCGGCGCCGCCGCGACCCGGCGCGGGGGCGTTTGGCTGTTGACCGCCGCCTTGTGCACTGGCTGTTAGCGGCGCACTAAGCGTGAACGCGATTCCGAGCGCGATCGCAGTACCGATTGTGCCTTTATGAAACAGCATATTGGTCTCCCCTCGTCTCGGCTAGTCGTCAGTTAGGGGCAAACTCGGCCTCTGTTTTGTCCGGCAACGTCATCGACCTGAGAAACCCCAGGTTGCTGCCGTTCAGCGCCGGATTGAAGGAGACCTGGATGACATCTCCTACCTTGAGCCGATTTGGGCCGGTCGCGGAAACTCCGGCGTTTGTCAGGACGTTGACGGAGCCTGTCGTCAGGATCCACACCTTTGCCACGCCCTCCTTGTTCTTGATCTCGATAGTCAGCGCTCCGTGCGGGTTCGTAAACGCTATCTTCTGAATCACGCCGGTCGCCCGCTCTATTGTTTTCAGGTCATACGTGCCCGCCAGGGAATGATGAGCCTGCAGGGAACTTGCCGCTGCCAGCGCGCCGCACAAGACGACGCCTGCCAACAATCGCTTAGTCATTTCGCGCCTCCGGAAAATTCGTGATCGGCGACGGATGCCATCACGTAGTCGCAACAAACGAGCCAACGCCCAGAAACAACAATTTCTTGGGGCGAAGTCTAGCACCATGGATGCTCAGGCTCAACCTATCGTCGGGCGCGCGGGCGCGCTGCGTGGACGATTTTTAATCCGAAACTCTGAAGAGCGAGCCGATTCTAAAATCGAAAGAGCCCATATCCGCGGCGTAGGCCGAGGGATGGGCTCCTAAAGTCGGGGCGAGAGGATTTGAACCTCCGACCTCTTGGTCCCGAACCAAGCGCTCTAGCCAGGCTGAGCCACGCCCCGAGGGAAAACTTCAGGATTTTAGCATAGCGAAAAAGCCGGTGCGGGCGTCAGTCGTGCCACTGCAGGCCGTTCACCCATTGGCCGAAGCGCTCGATGAAGGCGTGGGCAGTGCGATCCAGGTGCAGAGGAGAGACCGAAACGAAGCCGGCCGCAATCGCCGCAAAGTCCGTCATCGGTTCGTTGTTCGCTTCGGGAGACGCCTTGTGCAGTTCCTGATGCAGCCAGAAGTAGTTGCGGCCGGGAGGATTGAGATTTTCGACCAAAACGGTTTTGCCCGGCCGCCGGCCTTGCCGCGTCCAACGGACGCCGCCGTTCCATCCATCCGGGAAGTTGACATTCAGCACGACGTCGGGAGGCAATCCGTACTGAAAAACCCGCTCCGCCAGACGTGCGGCGACTTTGGCGGCGCGCCCGAATTCCGGCGTGTCGCGCGCCGCCGTGGACACGGCTATTCCCGGAATCCCCTGCAGCGCAGCCTCGAAGGCGGCGGCGATTGTTCCCGAGTAGCTGATGTCGTCGCCAACGTTCAGTCCCCGATTGACTCCTGAGATCACGAGCGCCGGTTTTCGATCGAGGATGCGGAGCGAAGCAAGGATGACGCAATCCGCCGGCGTTCCCTGGACGGCGTAGCGGTTCGCCGACAATTGGTGGTACCGGACAGGCTGATTGAGCGTGATGCAATGACTCGTGGCGCTCATCTCGCGGTCTGGAGCAACGACGATGACCTGTCCAAGACCGGACAACGCTTGTTCTAACGCAGCGAGTCCCGGAGATTGAATGCCGTCGTCGTTCGTGACCAGAATCTGCTGCGTCATGAATTCTAGCTTCACCAAATGTCATCACGCGGCCAAACAAAAACCGGCGCGCCCGCCGGCGCCGGTTTGTTCAACTTGTGGAATGAGCTCGAAAATGACGCTGCGCTATTTTGATGGGTAGGTCTGCGCCAAGTATTCTACCAGGGCCGGCACGTCCTCTTTCGACACCGTGGCGCCATAGCCGATCATGTTCTCGACGACCGTTTGCCAGCCGTCCTTATTCAGTTGATTCCGCGCAACCGTGTCCAGACCGTGGCAACCAAGGCAGCTCGCTTCAAGGACCTTCTTTCCAGGATGCTCCTTGCCGGCCTCGGCCTGGGCGGGGGCGGGGGCTGGGCCGGCGTCTTTTGGACCGAAGTTCTTGGTGAGATAGTCAACCAGCACCGGCACTTGCTTTTCGTCAACCATCGCGCCATATCCGACCATCGTGGTGACGAGCTCCTGCCACTGCTGCTGTTTATAGACGCCTTGATATTTGAGGGCGGCGCCCAGGTCGTGACAACCCGTACAGCCGGATTCAAGGATTTTCTTGCCGTCGCCTTCAGGCAACTGGATGTTCTGACCTGCTGCCAGCGCAACCGCGGCCGTCGCAACGGTAATCCAAAGCCAGGCTGCTGTCTTTCCAAAGAACCACTTCATGAGGCCTCCATAAACAAAAAGGTGGAGCAGAAAAAATCGGGACGAGAGGATTTGAACCTCCGACCACACGCACCCCAAGCGTGTGCGCTACCAGGCTGCGCCACGTCCCGTTATTCAATCCGGAATCACTTTAGGTTTTCCGTTGAAGCAAAGTCAAGATCTCCAAAAGCTGCGTGCGCATATCGTTGAGAATACGATCGCGTTCGGGGCCTTGCAGCTTTTGAGCGCGGCTCAATTGCCTCCGGGCCCCGGCAATCGTGAATCCGCGATCGTAGAGGAGATTCTTGATCTTCAGAACCATTTCCACGTCCCGGCGCCGATAGACGCGGTGACCGGTCTTGCTTTTTTCCGGCGCCAGGTTGGGGAATTCCGTCTCCCAAAAGCGGAGAACGTACGGTTCCAGTCCAACGAGTTCGCAGACTTCGCCGATCTTGAAGAACAGTTTGTTTGGAATCTGAGGCTCTAATCCTCGCGCAGACTTCGCCACGCCCCTTCACCTTCTGGTTCGTTGCCTGATTATAATCGGCGTGCCGGTGAATGGAAATCTCTCGCGAATTCTGTTTTCCACGAAGCGTTCAAATGAAAAGTGCAACTTGCGCGCCTTGTTGGAAAACATCACAAACGTCGGCGGGTTCGTCTTCACCTGGGCAATAAACCGGATCTTGACGTCGGATGGCAGGCCGCCGCGGGCCAACGCCTCCTCCCGCAGCAGCTCGTTCAAGTCGCTGGTCGGCACGCGGACGAAGCGCGAAGCATGGACTTCTTTGATCATGTCGAAGAGCCGGTGGACGCGCAGGCCTGTCTTTGCCGAAATGAAGGCGATCGGCGCAAAAGACAGAAACTTGAGCTTCTCGCGAATCTCTCGTTCAAAGTCGGCCGTGATGGTTGGCGTTTTCGGTATGGCGTCCCATTTGTTGACGACGATGATCACGGACCTGCCGGCTTCATGTGCATATCCTCCGATGTGGGCGTCCAGCGTCGTCACCCCGTCCGTCGCGTCGATGATCAACAGGGCGATGTCGCTTCGCTCCAGGTGACGCCGCGCCATGACGACGCTGAGTTTCTCAGCCTTTAGCTCCGTCTTCCCTTTCCGGCGGATCCCGGCAGTATCGACGAACCGAATGGCGGCTTCCTCATACTCGATGACGCTGTCGACGGCGTCCCGCGTCGTGCCGGCTGTTTCGGACACCATCGACCGCTCCTCGCCGACCAGCCGGTTCAACAGCGTAGATTTTCCAACATTCGGCCGCCCGATGATGGCGACACGCACCTCCGAAGGCGTGCGTTCTTCAGGGAAAGTCTCTGGCAACGAAATTGCTGACTCGTCGAGTAGTTCGGTGATCCCGCGTCCATGTTCGGCGGAAACAGGAAAGACATGGTCAAACCCCAGACGATAGAACTCAGCGACTTCGGCGCTCTGCTTGTCGGAGTCGATTTTGTTGACCACGAGGAAAATGGTCTTTTGGGTTCGGCGCAGGAGTCGCGCCAGTTCTTGATCCGCCGCAGTCAGGGGGCCCCGTCCATCGACGACGAAGAACAGGATCGAGGCCTCGTCAATCGCGATCTCCGCTTGTTCGATGATCTTACGGGGAATCTCCGCCGCGTCGCCGGGGATAATCCCGCCCGTATCCACGACATCGAAAACGCGCCCATTCCATTCGGCCCTTCCGTAGATCCGATCCCGAGTAATCCCCGGCTCATCGGTCACGATCGACCGCCGCTGCCCGATGATCCGGTTAAAGAGTGTCGATTTTCCGACGTTTGGCCTGCCGACAATGGCAATCAGATGACGTGTGGCCGACATGATGAGATGCACGGCCTTGGGCCGCGCCCACAGCGAAGCAACCGAGCTTTCCTTTTGGAAGATAGCACATCCAATGATATTGGACCTGAGCTGTCTCCAGGTGACTTATAATGAAGTCACTCACGTACTGTCAGGCGATTTGACAACCCGAGATCGGAAACCAGCTCGAGACTCAGGGATCTCGAGGCGATTTCCGATCTTTTCTTTTTGGTAGGAAAGATATGAAAGACCAGATCGAAACCGTCAACATTCTGAACGCCATCGCGAGCCTTCAGAATGCGCAGGAGTACCAGGAACTGAACTGGGAGGGGTCCTTCGAGGACTATCTCAAGCTCGTTCAGGAAAATCCTCGCGTGACGCGGAACGCTTTCCAGCGGATCTACGACATGATCTTGTCGCACGGCGTCGAGGATTACGTCGAGCACAAGAAGAAGATTGTCCGGTACAAGTTCTTCCGAGACGAGAAGCATTCGGGCCGCGATGCGGTGTACGGCATCGATCAAAGTCTGAATCACCTGGTCGATATCTTCAAATCCGCTTCCCGCAACTACGGCACGGAACGGCGCGTCATCCTGCTCCATGGCCCGGTGGGCAGCGCCAAGAGCACGATTGTGCGCCTGCTCAAGAAAGGACTCGAGGAGTATTCGAGAACCCCGGAAGGCGCGATGTACACGTTCGCGTGGGTGAACGTCACCGGCGAGGTGGAAAAAGAGGTCTATCAGCTCAGCAACGACGAGCTGACGTGCCCGATGCGGGAAGAACCGCTGCACCTGATCCCTTCGGAACAGCGTGAGCAGGTCCTCGCGGACCTGATGCGTGGGACCCCTAACGCGTCCTACCCCTTGCAGGTCGAGGGCGACCTCTGCCCGTCCTGCCGGCAGATGTACCGCGACCTGACGCGCCGTTACAAAGGAGACTGGTTCAAGGTGATGGAACACGTTCGGGTCCGCCGGCTCATCCTCTCGGAAAAGGACCGCATCGGCATCGGAACGTTCCAACCCAAGGACGAAAAGAACCAGGACTCCACCGAACTGACCGGCGACATCAATTATCGAAAGATCGCCATCTACGGATCGGACTCCGACGCCCGCGCGTTCAATTTCGACGGCGAGTTCAACGTCGCCAACCGCGGCATCATCGAGTTCATTGAGGTTCTTAAGCTCGAAGTGGCTTTCCTTTATGACCTGCTTGGCGCAAGCCAGGAGCACAAGATCAAGCCGAAGAAGTTCCCTCAGACCGACATCGACGAAGTCATCATCGGTCATACCAACGAGCCGGAGTATCGCAAGCTGCAGAACAACGAATTCATGGAAGCGCTGCGCGACCGCACGGTGAAAATCGATATTCCGTACATCACGAAGCTCAGCGATGAGATCAAGATCTACGAAAAGGATTACAACGCGTCCCGAATTCGCGGCAAGCACATCGCGCCCCACACGATCGAAATGGCGGCGATGTGGGCGGTGCTCACCCGTCTCGAGCAGCCAAAGAAGGCGAACCTGACGATGCTTCAGAAACTGAAGCTGTACGACGGCAAGACGCTGCCCGGCTATACCGAGGACTCCGTCAAGGAACTGCAGAAGGAAGCCGCGCGGGAGGGCATGGACGGCGTATCGCCGCGCTACATCCAGGACAAGATTTCAAACGCCCTCGTCAACGATCAGTTTGCGGGATGCGTCAACCCATTCATGGTCTTGAATGAACTGGAGGCGGGACTGCGGCATCATTCCTTAATCAAATCCGACGAGCAGCGGAAGGCGTTCCGCGAACTGCTCACGGTGGTCAAGCACGAATACGAAGACATCGTCAAGAACGAGGTGCAGCGCGCAATTTCCGCCGACGAGGAGGCGATATCGCGGCTGTGCAGCAACTACATCGACAACGTCAAGGCCTATACGCAGAAGGAGCGCGTCAAGAACAAATATACAGGCCAGGACGAAGAGCCTGACGAACGCCTCATGCGCTCGATCGAGGAGAAGATCGACATTCCGGAAAGCCGCAAAGACGACTTCCGCCGGGAAATCATGAACTACATCGGCGCATTGGCGATCGAAGGAAAGCAGTTCAACTATCGAACCAATGAACGTCTGTACAAGGCGCTCGAACTGAAGCTGTTCGAGGACCGCAAAGACTCGATCAAGCTGACGAGCCTCGTCTCGAACGTAGTGGACAAGGAAACGCAGGAGAAAATTGACGTCGTAAAGAGCCGCTTGATCAAGAACTACGGATACTGCGATGTCTGCGCCACCGACGTACTCAACTACGTGGCCAGCATCTTCGCCCGCGGCGACGCCAAGGAGTGAGGGGCCGCCCCTCACTCCCGGCCGCCCCGGCGTCTAATACCGTAAGAGCGCCATGGTCCTCAACATCGAACAAGACCACCTGCGGTTTCGCCAGATCGTTCGCGGCAAGATCAAGCAGGATCTGAAGAAGTACATCTCGAACGGCGAACTGATCGGCAAGAAGGGCCGGGATTTTGTCAGCATCCCGGTGCCGCAAATCGAGCTGCCAAGCTTCCGCTTCGGACGCCGTCAGCAGGGGGGCGTGGGTCAGGGCGAAGGAGAGCCGGGAACCCCGCTGGCGCCTGGAGACGTCGGCGACGAAGGCGGAGGCCAGGCCGGAAATGCTCCAGGGGCCCATATCCTCGAAGTCGATCTGACCATGGAGGAGCTCGCGCAGATCCTGGCCGAGGAACTCGAGCTGCCGCGCATCCAGCCCAAAGGAAGCAACCGCATCAAGACCGAGCGCGATAAGTATTCTCAGATCGCGAAGGTCGGACCCGAATCGCTGCGGCACTTCAAGAGAACCTATCGCGAGGCGCTGAAACGTCAGATCAGCGCCGGCGCTTACGATCCGGCCAATCCCTATATTGTTCCCATCCACGACGACAAGCGGTTTCTCTCGTGGAAGACCAAGCAGCGGCCGGAAAGCAACGCGTTGATCGTTTACATGATGGACGTCTCCGGCTCGATGGGCGACGAGCAGAAGGATATCGTTCGAATCACGTCATTCTGGATCGATACCTGGCTCCAAACGAACTACCAAGGCATTCAGACCCGCTACATCATTCACGACGCCGTTGCGCAGGAAGTCGACAGAGAGACGTTCTTTCACACTCGGGAGAGCGGCGGCACCGTCATCTCCTCCGCCTACGAGCTGTGCAACAAGATCATTGAAGAGGAATATCCCGAGGACCTCTGGAACATCTACGCGTTTCACTTCTCAGACGGCGACAACTGGTCCGGCGGCGACACGGACCGGTGCATCCAGCTCCTCAAGAATAGTCTTCTTCCGAAAGTGAACCTGTTCGGGTACGGCCAGGTCGAGAGCACCTACGGAAGCGGCCAGTTTATCCGCGAGCTCGAAAACAATGTGACGGGCGACGATAAGCTGGTGCTGTCGCGCATCGAAAACAAGGACGACATCTACCAGTCCATCAAGGAATTCCTTGGAAAGGGCAAGTAGTTATGCACACTTCCGTTGCGAGCCGGCCTCTCACGCCCGATCTGGCAAGGATCCGCCATCAGATCGAAGCTTATGCGCGCGAAAGCGGGCTGGATTTCTACGAAACCATCTTCGAGATTCTCGACTTCGAAGAAATGAACATGGTGGCCGCCTATGGCGGGTTTCCAAACCGTTATCCGCATTGGAAATTCGGCATGGAATACGAGCGGCTCAACAAGAGCTACGCATACGGGCTGCACAGAATCTACGAGATGGTGATCAACAACGATCCCTGCTACGCGTATTTGCTGGAGTGCAATCACCTCGTCGACCAGAAAATCGTGATGGCCCACGTCTACGGTCATTGCGACTTCTTCAAGAACAACATCTGGTTCTCGAAGACGAACCGCAAAATGATGGACGCAATGGCCAATCACGCAACAAAGATCCGCAAGTATATCGACAAGTACGGCCTGGAAACCGTCGAGTCGTTTCTGGATTTGTCACTCTCCATCGAGGACCTGATCGATCACCATTCTTTGTTCATCGAACGCAAACCTAAAAAACACGAACCTGTCGACGAACCGCCCGTTGTCCGGAAGATCGGCGCCACCAGCGAATACATGGACGAGTTCATCAATCCTCCGGAATTCCTGCAGCAGCAAAAACAGAAGCTGGAAGACGAAAAGCGAAAGAAGCGCCGCTTTCCTGAAGAACGCCAGAAAGACGCGCTCCTCTTTCTTATCGAAAACGCGCCTTTGGAAAACTGGCAGCGCGACGTCCTGTGGATGATTCGCGAAGAAGCCTACTATTTCGCGCCGCAGGCGCAAACGAAGATCATGAACGAGGGCTGGGCCACCTACTGGCACGCCAAGATCATGACGGAAAAGGCCCTCACGGACGCCGAGGTCATCGATTTTGCGGATCATCATTCCGGAACGGTGGCGATGCATCCCGGCCAGATCAATCCCTATAAGCTCGGGTTTGAGCTTTGGAAGAACATCGAAGACCGCTGGAACAAGGGCAAATTCGGCAAGGAGTACGATGACTGCGACGATTGGACCGCCAAGCGCGAATGGGACAAGAAAGTTGGATTGGGGCGCGAGAAGATTTTCGAGACCCGCCGCGTCCACAACGATATTACGTTCATCGACTCATTCTTCACCGAAGAGTTCTGCTTCGAGCACAAATTCTTCACGTATGCGTACAACGCCGAGCGCGGCGTGTACGAAATCGCCGACAGGAACTGGAAATCCGTGAAGCAGAAGCTGCTGGCCAGTCTGACCAATTTCGGATTACCGTTCATCTACGTTGCAGACGGCAATTTCGAGAACCGCGGCGAGCTCCTGCTCGAGCACCGTCACGAAGGCGTCGATCTGCGAATGGACTATGCGAAGGATACGTTAAGAAACATCTATCAGATCTGGACCCGGCCCGTACACCTGAGAACCACGTTCGAAGGCAAAGAGAAGCTGCTTACTTACGACGGCGAGAAACATGTCGAGAGGAAAATCGATGGATAGCATTCATGAAGAACACATCGGCGCAATTCAACTCCGGACTGAACTGGCCGGTCAGGACAGCCTGGCCGTCCTGCTGAAACGCTTGCGGCTCGAAGGGCCGCAGACGCAGACGCCTGCGCGCACGCTGCTGGAAAAGCAGGCGCGCACGATTCTGGAGCGGATTACGTATCTGCACGGCGATCTGGCGCTCATTGAAGTCGACGGCGTTTCAAACGCGGTGCAAATCCGGTCGAAGAAGCCGGGCGCGACTGGAACGCGATTTGTTGAAATTCTTCTCCGGAATGGAAACGTCGTCACGGTTGAAGCGCACGGCGCGCCGCTGCTTGTATCGCGCGAGAACTACCGGCGCCTGATTGAAGATCTGTCGGGATTGTTATGAAAAGACGCCGCCGATGGCGCAGATCGCGCGGCGGCTATCGTTTTCTGCGTAGTCTGCGGCGCCGTCCGCCGGCAATCGAAGGCAGTATCGAAATCGTGTCGCCGGACTTGACCTCCGTATCGAGGTCCTTGCGATCCCGGATGTTGTCCTCATTGACGAAGACATTGATGAAGCGCTTGACGTTCTTCCCCTCATCCAGCACCCGCTCACCGAAGCCTTTGTACTGCGAATCCAGCTTCCGCAACACTTCCCCCACCGTGGCCCCTTCCACGCGCACCTCCGCCAGCCCTGACGTGATGGGCCGCAAGGGCGTAGGGATCTTCACAATCACGCTCATTCTCTAGTCTCCTTCGTCCACCACCAGCGGTTCTTCGGAAAAGCGCCGCTCGGCTTCCACGAGCACCCAGCTATGCGCGCTTGCCACTGTTCCCTTTCGAACCGAAATGATGACATATGAGTAATCCGGCCACGCCCGATCCGTGTCCGTCTGGGACGGACGCGACGGATGATCCGGATGCGAATGATAGATTCCGATAATCTCCCACGGACTGTCCTCAAACTCGCGCTGGGCCTGCAACATACACAGCGGGTCCATTTCGTAGCGGTCGTGGGCCCGTTCCGTATTCAGATTTCTGCATTTCTTGAAGGCATGCACGGTCTTGTCCGTTCCGTCCAACGCTCCAATGAGCAGCCCGCAGCATTCATACGGATACGACGTTTCGGTATGGTCGTAAATTTGTCGGAGTAGAGTCGAGTGAATTTTGATCATAAGCAAGCGACGGCCGCCGCGATTCCGCCGTTGAATCGCGTCATGCCCCGCGCAAAATCGCTCAACGCGATTTCCGTTCCCGCAGGAGCAAAGGTCACCCACAACAGCCGCGTACAACCCTCCGAGACCTGCGTTCGCACTGAATCGGAAACGGCGCTGCCGAAAGGCCCCTCCGAATCCGCAAGAAGCGGAAAGTGCGCCAGATGGAGGGTTTCGCGGCCGATTCCTTCATATGTTTCGCCCTCTCTGCCGGCGCGGAACTCAATGGGCGGCGTGATGCGTTCCGCGTCGTAGAGCCCCATTGGAAGGAGCGTCTTGAGAGAAAAATAGTTCACAAGATCGACGGCGGAATTGATGAAGAACAGCCCCTTGCCTTTGACGACCCGCCGCAGCAGCGACTCCGACGAGGGGCGGTGACGCGTGGGATCCAATCCCGTCCGATGGAAGATCTTCCGAACCGCCTGCACCTCCGGAATCTCGCCGAGTGCGCTGCCGCCATATCGAGATGCAACGCCGTCCGCAAGCTCGTTGATCAACGCTTTCAGTTCGTCGGAGGATTCCCGGATTCGCACGCCCTCGATCTGAATCACGCCCAACCTGCAAACATCACGTAATTCCGACGCAATCGATATCTGTTCGAGTCCGCTCAAATCCGAAATCCGCATTCCGAAATCCGAAATCGAAAGTATACACTTAGCCGGTCATGATCGAGTTTTTCGGTCCCCAGGGAGTGATAGCGCAGAACCTTCCCGACTACGAATTCCGTCCCTCGCAGATCCGAATGGCCGAAGCAGTCGCCGGGGCGTTGGAACAACAGAATCACGCCGTAATCGAAGCTGGAACAGGCACCGGAAAGACGATCGCCTACCTCCTTCCCGCGTTGCTGCACGGACGCCGCATCCTGGTCTCCACCGGGACAAAGACATTGCAGGATCAAATTTTCTACAAAGACATTCCCTTGCTGGAAATGATCGTCGGGCGGCCGATTCGCGCCGCCTACCTGAAAGGACGCAACAACTATTTGTGCGTGCTGAAGCTCGAGGCCTTGCATGCCGAAGGCTTGTTCTCGCCAAAGGAATTCCGCACGTTTCAAAAGATTCTGGAGTGGTCCAAGAAAACGCAGACCGGCGACCGATCCGAGCTTGACGCAGCGGACGACGACCCCGAACTCTGGGGCCGGCTCGACGCGAGGCGCGACCGCTGTCTCGGCTCGAAATGCGAAGATTTCGAACGCTGCTTTCTGACATTAGTGCGGCAGAGAGCGCAGGAAGCCGACATCGTCGTGGTGAATCATCATTTGTTCTTCGCGGATCTCGCGCTTCGCGGAACCGGCAAATCGGACGGCGTCGCCATTCTTCCGGACTACAGTGCGGTGATCTTCGACGAGGCTCACGAATTGGAAGACGTCGCCACGGACTATTTCGGTTTCCACGTCAGCAACTATCGCGTGCTGGAGCTGGTCCAGGACGCGCGCCGCCTGGCGGCGCAGTCGGAAGCGGAAGTCGACGGCATCGATCAGGTTCAGCGCGCATCCGATCGTTTCTTCAACCAATTCGCACTCTTGGGCGAAGGACGCCATCCGCTCCCGAGGCTCGAAGGCATCGAAGGGCTCATCGCCGCGGTTCGCGACGCGCGGAGATCCTTGAAACGTCAACAGGATTTCTCGGGAAACTGGGAAGCGCTCCGCCGTCGATCCACGGAACTCATTGACGAACTCGAGGTGTTCCGCGCGGGCGATCTCGAGAACTACGTTTCCTGGATCGAGCGGCGCGGGCGCGGCGTGTTTCTGGAAGCATGCCCCATCGATGTTTCGGGAATGCTGCGCGAGATGCTCTTTGAACGCGTGCCGACCTGCGTCCTGACTTCGGCCACTCTGACAATCGGAAATTCGTTCTCCTACTTTCGCGAAAGAATCGGCCTGCAGGAAGGAGCGGAAATCGCGCTCTCCAGCGAATTCAACCTTCAGACGCAGGCCATGCTCTACGTACCGAAACGCATGCCGGATTACCGGCATCCGTCATATCCGACGCGCGCCGCGGAAGAAATCACGCGAATCCTGGAGGCGTCACGCGGCCGCGCCTTCGTCCTGTTCACGAGCTATCAGCAGATGATGGCGGCGTTCGAGCGGGTATCGGCGGCGGTCCCCTTCCCCTGTCTGGTTCAAAACAGAGACGGCGGCAGGAGCCGTCTGCTCGACGAGTTCAAGGCCACGCCCAATGCGGTGTTGTTTGCTACGGCCAGCTTCTGGCAAGGAGTCGACGTCAAGGGCGAAGCGCTGAGCGCCGTCATCATAGACAAGCTTCCGTTTCAGGTTCCATCCGACCCGCTGGTCCACGCGCGCATGTCGAAGATCGAGAAAGAAGGAGGCAGCCCTTTTTCCGAATACCAGATACCGCAAGCCGTTCTGAAGCTGAGACAGGGATTGGGCCGGTTGATCCGGTCGAAATCGGACCGCGGGATCCTCGCGATTCTCGACAACCGCCTCACGACCAAAGCATATGGCCGGATTTTCCTCTCCAGCCTTCGGGAATACAGGATGACGGACCGGTTTGAAGATCTGGTACAGTTCATGGTGAATTCTGAGTCGTGAGTCCCCAGTCATCAGTTCTGAGTTAGACTCAAAACTGCTAACTCAAAACTGCTAACTCAAAACTCATGACTCTTCTTCCATGCGAATCACCGAAATCTTCTTCTCAATTCAAGGAGAATCGTCCCACGCCGGCAAGCCCTGCGTCTTCGTCCGCCTGACGGGCTGCAGTCTGCGCTGCGGATACTGCGACACCAGATACGCATACGCAGGCGGGGAGGAGATGGCGCTCGAGGATGTGCTGTCGAAGGTTGCGGCGTTCCCCTCGCGTCTGGTGGAAATCACCGGAGGCGAGCCGCTGGAACAGGAAGAAGTCTACGCTTTGATGGATCGTCTGCTGTCGGGCGGCTACACGGTGATGCTGGAAACCGGGGGACACGTGAGCGTCCGACGAACCCCGAAGGAAGTCATCAAGATCATCGACGTCAAATGCCCCGACAGCCGCGAAGGCGCCACGTTCTGCTGGGAGAACCTGGATCTCGCGGCTCCACACGATGAGTTCAAGTTCGTGATCTCTTCGCGCGCCGACTATGAGTGGAGCCGCAGCGTGTTCGAGGACAAGCTTTCGGCCAAGCCGAACACGGTTCTGTTCTCGCCTGCGCATGACGAACTCCCCGCCCGGGACCTCGCGCGCTGGATCCTCGACGACGGCCTGCCGGTGCGCCTCCAGTTGCAGTTGCACAAGTACATCTGGGGCGCGCACGTCCGCGGAGTGTGAAAGTCGCGCTTGTCGCCGATTGCGCGACGACAGTTACGGCGAGTGCGCGAACTTCCGCGGTTCTCACCGTTGCCCAACACGAACATGAGTGTGGAACATGGATCGCTCTGAGGCTCGTGAGCTAGAATGGAGGCGACTTACAATATGGCGATGACCAGGTCCCGGAACGGCAGTCTCCAACAGGCGATCACGATGCTTCTGCAGAGCCAGGTCGCCTTGGCCGCGCAACACACAGCGTTTCTCAACCGTCTGGCGGAAAACGAACGCCAACACAATGAGTTCGAGCGCCGGCACAATGAACTTCTCGCAAGAATGGAAGCCCGCGTCGCCGGCATCGAAATCGAACTCGCAGAAATCAAGCGGATCCTTGCCAGCCTTAGCGAGACGGTCATTGGCCTCAGCCAGAAGGTTGCGGGTCTCGAACAGAAGGTTGCGGGTCTTGAACAGAAGGTTGCCGGCCTCGACCACAAGGTTGAAGACCTCCAGGAGGCTATGGCCGCGCTTCCCGAAGCCGTTCGACGCAAGATCGGGTTTAAGGGCAGATAGGGTTGCGAGCGATACCGTCAGCCGGCGTCTTCGAGGCCGCCCCTGTAGACGTCATCAACATTAAAGCGAACGCCCACTGAAGCAAGTTCCACCGACCCGCCAGCTCCAGCATCCGAGGTCAACCAGGCGCCGTTGTTTCGCCGGTGAAGGGTTATGCGCGGCTCGCGGTGAGAAACGATGAGGATTTCTTGAACGGTTGAAAGGCTCTTATAGTGCCGCAGCTTTTCTCCCCGATCATAGTCTTCAGTGGAGGGGCTCGTCACCTCGACGATCACGCATGGATTTGTCACAGCAATCGAGTCGTCGGCGGCGCGCGCGGTCTTACCGCAAACAACCGCCGCATCCGGATAGGTTGTCAGCCCGGTTGATGTTCGGATTCGCAAGCCCGAAGTAAAGACGCGGCATGACGGCGCAACCCCCGCGCCCAAGAGGCGAATGACCGCGGCGGCAAGCGCTGCGTGTTCGGGCGTGCCGCCGCCCATCGCATATATTTCGCCGTCCAGGTACTCGTGCCGTATGGGGCTTTCCTCTTCTAGCCTCAAGTACTCTGCGTAGGTGTAATGGACGCGCCGTCGGGACGACATGCCAGCAGTCTAGCACCTCGTTTTCGGGGGATCGTAGGGATCCCACGCCGGAGGGCCCGTCTTCAAGCGGCGTTCGATTCTTCGGCGCACCTCGTCGGCAGGAATCGAACTGCCGTGCGCGCCGTCCAGATAGAACCGCGGCGTGATCTCAGAAACGCCATCGAATGTCCAGCGGCCGCCGCTCCCCTCTTCAAGATTGAGCTCCTCCGCCAACGGCGTCAGATCGATTCGCGGCGCCAGGCTTCGGGAAACAAATTGCACCCAGCTTTCGTATCTGTATTGGAATTCGACGCGTTGGCCTTGCATGAGCAGAATGCGGGCGCAAGGCGTTCGATTGAAAATCGCCAGCGGATGGCATTCGCTCGTCGCAGAGAACGCAAACCGATGGACGCGGCTTGCCGCCAGATCCGACGGAATCCGCACAACAGCAAGGTCCAGGTCTCGCTGCTCCTCGATCGTGATGCTCCCGTTTTCCAGGAGCTCTTCACTCTCGCGCAACTTCGCATCCTCGGTTTCCCATAACGGTTCAAAGCGGCGCAGGTCCGTCAGCAGCTCAGGTAGAAGAGGAAGCATACGCGTATACAGCTCTGCCGCCATTTCGGGGTATGGCAATGAGAATATCCGCTTTGGGAACGTGGATGTCTCCGGATCCGCAAGCGACGATATCGCGAAGCTGATTCGGACGGCGTCTCTGGATCTGAAGACGCCGAAGTCGCCCGCTGACGCGACGTCGATCAGAAGGTCGCGATACCGGATCGCCGTTGCCGGATCCATCACAATGAAGACGCCAACCAACCCGTCCTGATCGAAATGATTGTTCGTGACGACGTCGCAGGCGACGTGATGCTCCGGGGACCCCAAATACCGAAACGCGATTTCCGCCGAGGTGTCCGCCTTCAACGCTTCAGGCGTCCCGCTTTTCGGCCAGTGCGACAGGGTCAAGACCGTGTGATCGTTGCCGCTTCCGTCAACAACGATGTTGGGGTCCGTTGTGAGGTGATAGGGACTAAAGCGCATTGCGAATTGCGAAATGCGAATTGCGAATTTGCGGGGCCTATCGAGCCGAGTACTGGCGGAATACGGTCGTTTTGCCGTCCGCGTCAAACATCAACACCGAATAGGCTTGCCGCGTTGAACCTGCTTCCATCCCGGGCGAGCCGATCGGCATTCCGGGAACCGCCAGGCCTTTGGCCTTCGGACGTTCCTTCAGAAGACGCTGTATCTCCGACGCCGGAACGTGCCCCTCGATCGTATATCCATCCACGACGGCCGTATGGCAGGACTTTATCGACGCGGGAACGCCGTACTTCTGCTTGTACTCCTGCGTGTTCGCGACGTCATGAACCTTGACCTGGAACCCATTTTGTTCAAGATGCTTCACCCATAATCCGCAGCAACCGCACGACGCATCCTTATAGACAGTCACGGTGGGACCGGCGGCATCGAGGCGCAGATAGAGGATCAAGCCGGCGGTCAGCATCGCCCCAAGGATGAGTTTGATGCGCATGATTTATTCCTCCGCCCTGACTATACCAAACCGACGGTCGAGTCTGGACGTGCCGGATTTCGCGCGACCATGTATGATGTCGAAATCAATCGACACGATTGTTTCGATGAGGAGGCGCTTCATGCGGATTACAGGAAGTGTTGGTGCGGCTATCGCGGCCGCAACCATAGGGCTCACCGCCATACTTTCCGTCAGCCTTGCTCAGGGTCCGCCGCCCGCGCCGGCCGTGGTCCCTCCTGTGCTTCAGAACTATCGACCGGTCACGGCGGAACGCTTGAAGAGTCCGGAACCGGAAAACTGGTTGATGATCCGCCGAACGTATGACGGCTGGGGGTACAGCCCGCTCAATCAAATCACGACGGCGAACGTGGCGCGGCTGAAGCCGGTCTGGGGTCTCTTGACGGGAGAGGAGAGGGTTCACGAAGCGGCGCCGCTCGTCAACAACGGGGTGATGTTCATCTCCACTCCAAACAACCAGGTGCTCGCCATCGACGTTCGGGCCGGCAATATCCTGTGGCGCTACCGAAGGCCCCGGCCGCAGGGCGCCAGCGTGCCTCACGACACGAGCCGCGGCGTGGCGTTGTACGGCGACAAGGTGTACTTCGCTGCGGGCGAAGCGGTCGTCGTCGCTCTCGATGTAAAGACCGGACGCGAAGTGTGGACGACCTCCGTCGCCGACAACGCCTCCGGCTATTACATCTCGCTCGCGCCCCTCATCGCCGCCAATAAGGTCATGGTCGGTACGTCCGGCGGCGAGTTCGGAATCCGCGGATTCGTCGCCGCGCTCGATCCAGATTCCGGAAAGGAACTCTGGCGAACGTACACGATCCCGGCCCCCGGCGAACCCGGCAGCGAAACATGGCCCCAAGGAGGCGATCAGTGGAAAACCGGCGGCGCGCCCGTGTGGGTGACTGGAAACTACGATCCGGAGACGAATCTCGCATATTGGGGAACAGGCAACGGCGGACCTTGGATGGGCGACCAACGTCCCGGGGACAACCTCTACACTTCCTCCACCATCGCCATCGACGTCAATACGGGACAGATTAAGGGCCATTTCCAATACCACCCCAACGATTCCTGGGACTGGGATGAAGTGTCGCCCCCGATCCTCGTGGACTATCAACGAAACGGCCGCACGATCAAAGGCTTGATCAACGTCGCGCGCAACGGGTATCTGTGGTTTCTCGAGCGAACCAACGGCCCGGTCCGGTTCGTTGAAGGAAAGCCGTACGTACATCAAAACGTGTTTCTCAGCCTCGATCCCAAAACCGGCCGGCCGGAAATCGATCCTGCGCGCAAACCCGGCACCGACAAGACGGCGGAATTCTGTCCGGGAATCCATGGCGGCAAGAACTGGCCCCCCATTGCTTTCAGTCCGCAGACGCGCATGATCTACATTCCGGCCAACAACAACATCTGCGGATCGCTCACCGGCGCCCCGGTCACCTACACGCCCGGCCGCGGCTTCACGGGTCTTCGGCGCGGAGGTCCGGCAGGTCCTCCGCCGTTCAAACCGGGCGCCGATCATTTCGGCGAGGTCCAGGCCTGGAACGTCGACACCGGACAAAAGGTGTGGACCCACAATTACGCCAGGAGCCCGAACTGGGGCTCCATGCTGGCAACAGCCGGAGGACTGGTATTCACCGGCGGGACAGCGGACCGGAAGATTCATGCGTTCGACGCGGCCACCGGAAAACTCCTGTGGGAGTCTCCAACTCCTTCCGGAATTCTCGCGCCCCCGACTTCATTCATGCTGGACGGCAAGCAATACATCGCAGTCCTGTCCGGCTGGGGCGGCGACGCGGCCGGAATGCAAGGCACGCTCAACCGCGGTTTCCCCGGAGAATACCCACCGGTGCCCACGGGCGGATCGATTTGGGTGTACGCGCTGGAGTAGCTGAATTGATAGAATTCGTGAGATCTGGCGAACGGGGGGATTTGAAATTGGACGAATCCTGCATCTCAAATCCGAAATCCGAAATTGCAGATTGGACTTTTTCGGTACAGCGACACGTTCCGGACTCTGCGCCAGTCCATTCAGAAATTTCGGATTTCGGATTTGATATGCAGGATTCGTCCAATTTCAAATTCCCCGTCTTCCCTGAATTCTCAAGTATCTTGACGCCCTAATCCAGGAGTGCGATTCGCTGGAGAAAAGGCGCCGGAGGAGGGGCATGGCTCGGCTCAGAAGCAGGACTTCGTGGCTTGTTGCGAGCGGGATTCTCGCCTCCACGCTGCTTCACGTGCAGGGGTCGCCGGGGGGCCGTCAGGATCCCGCACGCGTGGGCTCATCCCCTGACATCCGCGCCGTCTTCGACCAATACTGCATCAAATGCCACAACGACAAAACTAAAGTCGCCGGTCTTGCGCTCGATTCCGTCGATGTGACCAATCCTGCAGCGAACGCCGAAATCTTCGAGAAAGTGATCGTAAAGCTGCGCGCGGGATCGATGCCGCCGGTTGGGAATCCTCGGCCGGACAACGCAACGTACAGGTCCTTGGCGAGGCGCCTGGAGAACGTCCTCGATAAAGCCTGGGAGGCGCAGCCGCAGCCCGGCAGGATCGGCGCCGTTCACCGCTTGAATCGCGGCGAATACAACAACGCGATTCGCGACCTGTTCGCTCTCGATATCGACGTGAGGCCGCTGCTCCCCGGGGATGAGACCGCGGACGGCAGCTTCGACAACTTCGCCGACAGCCTCTCGATTTCCACCGCTCATTTGGAGCGATACTTGTCCGTCGCGCGCCAGGTCACTCGACTTGCCGTCGGACTTCCACCGGCCAACCCTGCCAGCGATACGTTTGAGATTCCGCTGCACGTCGTACAAAATGATCGGCAAAGCGAAGAATTGCCTTTCGGTTCGCGCGGCGGAATGGCCATCCCTTATGAATTCCCAGTCGATGGCGAGTACGAAGTAAAAGTAAAACTCCAGAGGCAATACCAGGACTACCTCAAGGGTATGGGCTGGACGCAGCAACTCGACATCCGCATCGACAACAAACTGGTGAAGCGGTTTGACGTGGGCGGCAAGGCGCCAGGACGGCCGGCCGCGGCCAGCTATGCAGGGGCCGGCGAGCCTGGATTCGCCGGCGATCCTGCATGGGAAAAATACATGCAGGTGGATGGCGACGCGGGACTGGAAGTCCGTATTCCCGTGAAGGCCGGGCCCCATACGATCGGCGTCTCGTTTGTCCGAGCCATGTTTGAGCCCGAAGGCTTGCCTCAGCCCATACAACGCGGGCGCGTGTTGGGAAGCGATCAGGTCTACATGGATTACGCCAACGTCGGCTCGGTCGAGATTTCCGGCCCTTTTGGCAAGACGGAAATCGCGACGGATACGCCAAGCCGCCGCGCTATTTTCATTTGCACGCCGAAAGCTCTGTCTGAAGAACGCGCCTGCGCGGCAAAGATTCTTGCCAGGATGGCGCGGCTTGCTTATCGCCGGCCGGTGACGGACCGCGATGTCTCCACGCTCGTCGAGTTCTTTGATGCAGCGCGCAGCGAGGCCAAAAGCTTCGATGCGGGGATTCAATTTGCCCTCGAACGTATGCTGGTCGATCCCGATTTCCTCCTGCGCGTCTATCGCGATCCGCTTCCTTCCGCGGCCGCAGCAGCACGTCCGGAGGGAGTCTACAAGCTCAGCGACGTCGAAGTAGCATCCCGTCTCTCCTTCTTCCTGTGGAGCAGCATTCCCGACGAGCGCCTCCTTTCTCTGGCCGAGCGCGGAGAGCTGACGACTTCTGAAAATCTGGAAACCGAAGTGAGGCGCATGCTGGCCGATCCCCGCGCGACGCAAGGACTCGTCGATAATTTTGCGGCGCAGTGGTTGAATTTGCGGCGCGTGCCGGAGGTCGTCGTCGATCAGGAACGATATCCGAACTACGACCTCAGCTTGATGAACGCTTTTCAAACTGAAACCACCTTGTTCGTCGCCAGCACGATCCGTGAAGACCGGCCGCTCGCCGATCTTATCGACGCCGACTACACCTTCGTAAACGAACGGCTCGCGCGGCACTACGGAATCCCGGGAATCTATGGCAGCCGCTTCCGGCGCGTCATCCTTCCGAATCATGATCAGCGCGGAGGGCTGCTGGCCCAGGGGGCCGTGCTGGCCACCACGTCGTACCCCGATCGCACGTCGCCGATCCTGAGAGGAAAGTGGCTGCTCAACAATATTCTGGGGCTGCACGTTCCGCCGCCTCCGCCGGGCGTGGACACGAATCTGGAGACCAAACGCGGCCAGGCGCCGAAGTCGATACGCGAGCGGCTCGCGCAGCATCGGCAGAATCCTTCCTGCAACAGTTGTCACGCCATCATCGATCCTTTGGGATTCGCGCTCGAAAACTTCGATGTCATCGGAGGCTGGCGAGTCTCCGATGAAAACGGGAACGCCGTGGATACAGTGGGCAGCACTGTCAGCGGCGTCGAGATCAACGGGCTGGGCGGCCTGCGAAAGCTGCTGCTCAGCGACCCGGAAGCGTTCCCGAGAACCGTGACGGAGAAGTTGATGGCGTATGCTCTCGGACGCAAGGTGGAGTACTATGACGCTCCCTCTGTCCGCAAAATCGTTCGCGATGCCGCAGCTCAAAACTATCGTTGGTCGTCGATCATTCTGGGTATTGTCAAGAGCCCCGCTTTTTTGACAAGGAGCCGAACATGATCTCCCTGAACAAGAAACTGCCGAGGCGAACAGTCCTTCGCGGCATGGGCGCGACGTTGGCGCTGCCGTTTCTCGACGCGATGGTCCCGGCGCTGGGAGCGCAGTCCGCGGCGAAGCCAGTACGCCGCTTCCAGGCTTTCTATGTGCCGAATGGCATGGCCATGGAGTACTGGACCCCTACTCAGGAAGGCCGAGACTTTGAGCTCACGCCGATTCTCCAGCCGCTCGCTGCATACCGCAATCAAATGATCGTCCTGTCCGGCATCAAGGCGAACTGGAACTACATCCATGCCGGCGCTTCGGGCTCCTTCCTTACCGCGACGAAGACCGGCGGGAGAACCGAGATCGAAATCATCGCCGACGTCTCGATGGATCAACTGCTCGCGCGCCAGTTCGCCAAAGAAACGCAGATCGGCTCCCTGGAACTTTCAATGGACGCGCCGGCAAACGCCGGCGCGTGCACGGGAATCCTCAGTTGCGTCTACACGCATACCCTGTGTTGGAAGAGCCCCACGCAGCCCCTGCCCATGGAGTGGAATCCGCGGGCCGTCTTCGAGCGCCTGTTCGGCGACGCCGGGACTACCGAAAAGACCGCGCGCGAACTGCGCCTGCGGCAGCACAAGAGCATTCTGGATTCCGTCTCGGATAAGCTTGCGAGTCTCCAAAGAGAGCTCGGATCCAGCGACAAGAGGAGAGTGAACGAATACGCCGACGCCATCCGCGACGTCGAGCGCCGCATCCAGCGCGCCGAGGAGCAGCGCGACCTCGAACTTCCCGACATGGCGCAGCCCCAGGGCGCGCCTCCGGTCTTCGAAGACCATTTGGCGCTGATGATGGATTTGCAGGTTCTGGCTTTCCAGTCTGATCTCACACGCGTCATTTCGTTCATGCTCAGCAAGGAACAGAGCGCTCGGCCATATCCTCAGATCGGCGTTTCCGAGGCGCATCATCCGCTGTCCCATCACAACAACATTCCGGAGCTTGTCGAGAGGATGTCGAAGATCAACGTCTATCACGCCGCTCTCTTCGCCAAGTACCTCGACAGGCTGCGCAACACGCCGGATGGGGACGGCTCGCTGCTCGATCACATCATCATCTTGTATGGTTCCGGAATTTCCAACAGTACGGAACATTCCGGAGACAACCTGCCGCTCCTGCTTGTCGGCGGCGGAAGCGGCCAACTCAAAGGCGGGCGGCATTTGAAGTATCCCAACAAGCCGACGCAGGGCAATCTGCTCGTCGCGCTCATGGAGAAGATGGGCGTCCCCGTCGAGAGAGTGGGCGGCAGCACCGGCAAGCTGCCGCTCGATCCGGTCGAGGGAGTCTGAGGGGTCTAACGATGGCGAAAATCGTGATCGGATTGCTGGGCGCCTTTCTGATCAGCGTTCCTGTACCGGACTTGTCGGCTGCGGATCTCCCTCCGGTAGTCGAGGCGGCGCGAGCCGCCAATCGCGACGTCTTGCGCGGACTGCTGCAAAAGGGCGCCAATCCCAATGACGCCGACGGCGATGGTTCCACTGCGCTGCACTGGGCAAGCTATCACGACGACATCGAAAGCGCCGACCTCCTGATTCGCGCAGGCGCCAATGTCAATGCGACGACGGATCTGGGAGTCACTCCGCTCTGGACGGCAAGCCAGAACGGAAGCGAAACGATGGTTCGGCGGCTGCTCCAGGCGGGGGCCGACCCCAACATCGCGCTGCTTTCTGGAGAAACGCCTTTAATGGTCGCCGCCCGCGGGGGCTATGCCGGAGTCGTCGATCAGCTCGCCGGCAAGGGCGCCGACGTGAACGCGCGCGGCGTGCGAGGCCAAACCGCGCTCATGTGGGCGGTGGCGCAAAAACATCCGGACGTGGTGAAGGTCCTCATCGCGCACAAAGCGGATCTGCACTTGAAGTCCGACGTTTACAGCGAAATGATGGCCGTTCCGCCCCACAGTGCGCCGGGAAACAGCCGTCTGATTCCTCACGGCGGAGAAACCGCTTTAATGTTTGCAGCCCGCGTCGGAGACGTGGAATCCGCAAAGCTGTTGTTGGATGCCGGCGCCAATCCAAATGATGCCGACGCGTGGGGCGTGAGCGCCACAACTTTGGCGGCCCACTCCAATTTCACCGACGTCGCGCTGCTCCTCCTCGAACGGGGCGCTGACGTGAACGCCGATAAAGCCGGCATGACCGCGCTTCATAACGCCGTCATGCACCGCAATGAAGAACTGGTCGCAGCGCTGCTTGCCCGTGGCGCAAATCCGAACGCCCCCGTGAAAAACTGGACTCCTTCCCGTCGCACATCAAACGACCGGAACTACGCGCGGGAGCTTGTCGGCGCCACACCCTACTGGCTTGCGGCGCGCTCTGTCGCGCCCCGGATCATGAAGCTGCTGCTCGATCACGGCGCCGATCCGCTTTTCGTCCAGCATGGAGAGTATTACCCCGAATCCAGGGACGTAGCGTTCCAGCTCCGCCGGCACGTTACAACTCCTCTCATGGCCGCGCTGGGAATGGGCGGAGGCGATCCTTGGGTTGCCATACCGGCGTCGGAAAAAGAGGCGCTGACTCTTGAAGCCGTCAAACTGGCGCTGGTCCCGGGCGTGGACGTCAACGCCGCCAACACGGACGGCAAAACCGCCCTCGACCAGGCGAAACAGTTGCGATACGAGAGCATTGTGAAGTTCCTCCTCGAACATGGCGCAAAGGGCGGTCGGTAGCTCGGCTCTCCCGTTGATGGGCTTTAACTTAAGAGGGCGCCCCGGAGCGCTGCACAGACATGAATAGATCACTGTCGAAAATCGATCGCAGTAGGCGCGCGCTGCTCAAGAGCTCCGTCTTTCTCATCAGCTCAGCGGCGTTCGGCCAGGCGCAGTCAGGAGCGCGCGGCGCCGGCGCCGATGGAACGACGCTGGTTCTGCTTGGCACGCAAGGCGGACCGAATGTCAATCTCGACAGAAGCGAGGCGGCGAGCGCCGTGCTCGTGAATGGCCAGCCGTATCTGGTCGATTGCGGTTACGGAACGCTCCGGGCCCTCGTTCAGGCCGGCATCGCCTTTGGCGCCGTGACGAATATTTTCATCACCCATCTTCATGACGATCACACGGCCGACATTCCCGCGTTGCTCAGTCACAAATGGACCGGCAGCGCAAAGCCTCAGCCTGCGACCGTCTTTGGACCGCACGGCGTCAGGGCGATGGTGGAGGGCGCTATTGCGTTCTTCAAAGCGAACACAGAGATCCGCATGGTCGATGAGGGCCGCACCGTCCGCCCCGAAACGGTTTTTTCCGGCCGGGATCTTTCGGCGCCGACCATCACCGAGGTGTTTCGCGACGACCGCGTCACCGTCAAGGCAGTCGAAAACAGCCATTTCCCGGAACGTGCAAAGGAGAAGATGCCATACCGTTCGCTCGCTTACCGGTTCAACACAGCCGATCGGTCCATCGTGTTCTCCGGAGATACGGCATATTCCACAAGCCTGATCGAATTGGCCAGGGACGCCGATGTGTTCGTTTGCGAGGCGATGGACATGGCGACGCGCGAACGGCTGCAGCGCAATGTCGGCGCCGGAAATACCGAAAGCATCGCCCGTCACGTCGTTGAAACGCATTCGTCGACGGAAGATGTTGGACGGATGGCGGCAGAGGCGAAAGTGAAGACCGTGGTCCTGAACCACCTCCTCCCCGGTTCAAATGGACAGCGCGGCGGCGCCACGACGGACGACTCCTACATCGCGAGCGTGCGAAAGTTCTTTTCCGGCCAGGTCGTCGTGGGACGAGATCAACTGCGATTGTAAAATGACGCAATTTGGGGACAGAGACCAATTTCCTGCGAGTGAGGCGCCGGCGAAGCCTTGACGGGTCCGTCACGCGCAGGAAATTGGTCTCTGTCCCCAAATTGCATCCGAATTGCGTCAAAACAATTCTCTACAACCTGTCGATTTTGAAGGGCGCCGTTCGACCCACCATCGGGCGGGACAGAGTGAGGAATGTTCTGTTAGCCTAATCAATCCTATGGCAACGGTCCGGTTCACTCGCAACATTCAACGTCACGTGGAATGTCCGACGCGGCAGGTTTCTGGCGCCACGTTGCGCGCGGCGCTCGACGACTATTTTCGAGAGAATGAACGCGCGCGCGGATACGTGCTCGACGATCGCGGACGCATCCGGGAACACATGGTCGTCTTCATCGACGGCTCGATGGTCCAGGACCGTGAGGGCTTGAGCGATGCCGTGAACCCGGATTCGGTGATCGACGTCATACAGGGCTTATCGGGAGGATAGGAATGAGCGACAGGTGTTATGTAGCCACAAGAAAGGGTCTGTTTACTGTGGACCGCCGCGCGTCCAAGTGGGCCATCAGCCGTGCAAACTTCGTTGGCGACAACGTGACGCTGGCGATGCACGACCCGCGGAATGGATATATTTTCGCGGCGCTGAACCACGGACACTTCGGCATCAAGCTGCATCGATCGACGGACCGTGGGGAAACCTGGAACGAAATCGCCGCGCCGCAATATCCGGCGCCGCCGGAAGGATACAAGCCGAAGCAAATCCCGTTTTTCGACAAGCCCTGGGAATGGTCGCTCAAACTGATCTGGGCGTTGACGCCCGGCAGGGCCGATCAGCCCGGCGTCATCTGGTGCGGGACAATGCCCGGCGGCCTCTTCAAATCGGAAAACAACGGAGAGTCATGGGAACTGAACCGTCCGCTCTGGGATCACCCCAGACGCGAGGAGTGGGGACCCAACGGCGCCGAGTGGCCCGGAATTCATTCCATCTGCGTCAATCCGCGCGACTCGCAGCACGTGAGCGTTGGCGTTTCCACAGGAGGCGTGTGGATCACCCGCAATGGAGGTACGTCATGGGACCTCTGCGGCCGCGGGATGCGGGCCGAATATGTTCCTGAAGAGCAGGCATACGATCCCATCGGTCAGGACGTTCATTGCCTCGTGCAGTGCGCCGCCAATCCCGACGTCTTCTGGGTGCAGCATCACAACGGCATCTTCCGCTCCACCGACGGCGCGGCGTCGTGGACCGAAATCAAGGATGTGAAACCTTCGGTCTTCGGGTTCGCCGTCGCCGTGCATCCCAAGGATCCGGAAACCGCCTGGTTCGTTCCATCGACGAAGGATGAGAAGCGCTGTCCGACGGACGGCCGCGTCGTCGTCAACCGGACGCGGGATGGAGGGAAAACGTTCGAAACGCTCCGCCGCGGTCTGCCTCAGGAATACGCATACGATCTGGTCTATCGTCACGGACTCGACGTCGATGAAACCGGTTCTCGGCTCGTGTTCGGATCGACGACCGGGTCGCTGTGGATCAGCGAAGACGGCGGCGACTCCTGGCAAACGGTCTCATCGAATCTGCCTCCGATCTACGCGGTGCGGTTCGCGGGCTCGTGAGCCGCAGATCACGCAGATTTGGGGACAGAGACCAATTTCCTGCGCGTGACAGTGCAGCGAAGCATGACGGCGTCATCACGCGCAGGAAATTGGTCTCTGTCCCCAAATCTGCGTGATCTGCGGCTAAACCTCATTTGCCTTCCCCGCCCTTCCCAATGTATCTTTGAGTTCGCAACTGCGAGGCAACTTCTAGCGAAGGAGAGAACCCGAGAGATGATGCGCTTTCTTCTAACACGATCCTCCGTGTACATCGCTTCCGGCGCCGCCGGTTTCTACCGGCGGCATGGCAAGCGGGCGCGTTCTCGGGCCTGATCCGATTCGGCCGCTCCACGGCGAGCGGGCGTCCCCAACGTACTTCCTGGTTATTCCCGTTCGTCGAAACTGAAACGTTTTGCTGAGCTCTATCAGGTTCCTTTATGTCCAACGACGATCAATCGAGTACACGCCGGTTCAGCGCCGCATTGAAGTTGGTTCTGCGGCGGTACGGCCGTCAGGTCCGGAGGAGGCCGGCGCTGGCCCTCACTGCATTGCTGCTGCCGGCGATCGGCGATCTTCTCGTCTTCTATGTCCCGCCCTTGATCGTGGCGAAGCTGCTTGCCGCGTTCGCCGGCAACCGGCAGCTTTCCACCGGCGACCTGATTCCGTACGTTCTGGCATTCACCGGCGTGTGGCTTGCCGGCGAAGCCGCCTGGCGTCTCGCGGCGCCTGCCATTGCGCGCGCCGAGATTCGCGGCATCGAATCGCTGTATCTGGAAGCTATGAACGAGCTGCTCGCCAAGGATCTGGCCTTCTTCCAGAACAATTACGCCGGGTCCCTCACGAAAAGAGCACTCGGCTATGCGCGGCGCTTCGAAGACGTGTTCGACGTCCTTTGCTTTCAGGTCGCGCCGAGTCTGCTTCCGCTTGCCTTCGTGTCGGCGGTCCTGTGGAGGTATTCGCCGCTGCTGGTGCTGGTTCTGGTCGGCATGATGAGCATCACGTGCCTGCTCGTTATTCCGAGGATCCGGCGCCGGCGGAAATTGGTGGACATCCGCGAGGCGGCTTCCAACGTCTTGGCTGGACACCTTGCCGATTCCATCGCCAACGCGGAAACGGTTCGCGCGTTTGCGCGAGAGGCCGAAGAGGCGCGAATTCACGAACGCAACGTTGCGGATTTTGGCGCCAAGACGCTTCGATCCTGGGACTACCAGAATCTTCACGTGGACATGATCACGTCGCCGCTGTACGTGTTGACCAACGCGCTCGGCCTCGTCGTCGCGCTGACCATCGGCGGAACCGGCGCTGGCCCGGCGGTATTCATCACGTTCAGTTACTACACGCTGGTCACGCGCGTCGTTTGGGAATTCAACCGGATCTATCGGGGCCTCGAAGGCGCCCTGACGGACGCGGCGCAGTTTGCAGACCTGTTGTTGGACCCGCCGGCCGTCGTCGACTTGCAGAACGCGCAGCCGTTCGACCCATCGGACTACGGAATCGAGTTTCGGAATGTAAGCTTCAGATACTCGTCCGCGCAGCCGCTGCTGTTCGACAACTTCTCGCTGAAGGTCGAACCGGGCCGGAAGGTTGGACTTGTCGGTCGTTCCGGAGGCGGAAAAACGACGCTGACGCGCCTGCTCCTGCGGTTTGCCGACGTTGAGAGCGGCGCAATTCTTCTTGGAGGCCAGCGCATCGACGTCATCTCCCAGGCGGACCTCCGGGCGGCGATCGCCTATGTGCCCCAGGACCCCGCGATGTTCCACCGCACCATTGCGGAAAACATCCGGATCGGCCGGCCAGGCGCGTCGGACGAGGAGGTCCGCCGCGCGGCCGTGTTGGCGCACGCCGCGGAGTTCATCGAAGCATTGCCGGCGGGCTACGACACGCTTGTCGGAGAGCGCGGCGTCAAGCTTTCCGGCGGACAGCGCCAACGCGTCGCCATCGCCCGCGCAATACTGAAGAATGCGCCGATTCTCATTCTCGACGAGGCGACAAGCTCGCTGGATTCCGAAAGCGAAGGCCTCATTCAGGACGCTCTGTCGAAGCTGATGGCGGACCGCACCGCCATCGTCATTGCGCATCGGCTCTCGACCGTCCGAAGCATGGACGAGTTGATCGTTCTGGACCGCGGCCGCATCATCGAGCGAGGCTCGCATCGGGCCCTCCTGTCGCTGGGGGGCGTCTATGCAATGTTGTGGTCGCATCAATCCGGCGGATTTCTGCAGTCTGTGACGGGCGAGCCGCAAATGACGAAGACCCAAGCAATCTGAAATCAATCAAAAGTTCATTGAGTCGTAACGAGTCATTGCGATCTTGCGAATGATTCTGCTGCGGAAAGGACACGTCGATGAAACACACCGGGTCTTCGTCAATCGATCGCCGCCGTTTTCTTGAATACGCCTGGAGCGGAGTCGCAGCGAGTTTGTCGCTGGCTCTCCTTCCCGGACGCGATCTTTTCGGGGGGCAGCGATTCCGGGACAACCCGTTCACGCTGGGAGTCGCTTCAGGCGATCCGACTCCCGACGGCATCGTACTGTGGACGCGCCTCGCCCCCGAGCCGGCGGATCCGGCCGGCTTGGGCGACGCCGCCATTCCTGTAGGCTGGCGTATAGCCTCGGACGTCCAGATGCGCAACGTCGTCGCCCGCGGCTCAGCGCTGGCTTTACCGCAGCTCGCGCACTCCGTACACGTGGAAGCGCATGGACTCCGGCCCGGCCGCGATTACTTCTATCAGTTCGATGTGGGCGGCGAGGAGAGCGCAATCGGCCATTTCCGCACTGCGCCTGAAGAGCATGAAATGGTCCGCGAGGTGCGCTTCGCCTTCGCGACATGTCAGGACTGGCCAAGCGGCTATTACACCGCATATCGCGACATGCTGCAGAACGACCTGGACTTGGTGATTCACCTGGGCGATTACACCTATGAGTATGAAATTGTCGGGCTGACGCGGCGCGGCATTCCGGCTCCAGCCGGGTTCAGGGAGGAGACGACGGATCTGCGCACCTATCGGCTGCGCCACACCCTCTACAAACTGGATCCCGACCTGCAGGCCGTCCACGCGAAGTTCCCGTTCGCCGTGATCTGGGACGACCACGAGGTCGCGAACGACTATTCCGGTCTTGCGCCCGAGTTCGGCTCGCCCTCGCCGGAGTTCACGGCGAGGCGTACGGCCGCCTATCAGGCCTACTATGAACACATGCCGATTCGTCTTTTCGTCGCCCAGAATCCAGGCCCTGAGCTCCGCATCTACCGGCGGCTGCAGTACGGCAGGCTGGCGGAATTCATGATGCTCGACGATCGTCAGTACCGATCCGACAACCCGTGCGGCGATGGCGAGTCGTTGCGCTGCGCGGCCGCGTTGGAAGGCGACTACACGATGCTCGGCCGCGAGCAGGAACGATGGCTCGCTCGCGGGTTCGAGCGATCTTCCGCGCGGTGGAACATCATCGCCCAGCAGTTGCTGCTGGCCGAGTTGGAGCACGCCACTATACAACCCGAGTGGTTCTGGAACGACGCTTGGGACGGCTACCCGCTCGCTCGCAAACGGCTATTGGCCGAGGTCATCGATGCAAAGCTCCGAAATGCGGTTTTTCTCACTGGGGACTGGCACTCTACGTTCGTGAACGACCTCAAGCTCGACTTCGAAGACTCAGCTTCGCAGACCATCGCCACCGAGTTTGTAACCCCGGCCATCACTACGGGCGGCGACTCCACGCCGTACGGCCCGTACTACGCGCCCATGATTCCTTTCAACCCGCACATCAGATACTACGAAGGCGACCGCCGTGGATACTTCCGCGCGACCGTCACGCCGAAGCAAATGAAGCTCGATCTGCGCTTCGTGACCACCGTGGAGAATCCCGGCGGAACCGGTTACACGCAGGGCTCATGGATTGTGGAGGACGGCAAACCCGGCGCCCAGCCCGCCTGACGCGTTTCAATCGAGGTCAATAGCACCAGCGGCCAATTGCGCCGGTACGGCGTTGAAGGACACAATTGCCGGGCTCGAAACAGGAGGTTTGAATGTTCAGACTGCGAAGCGCGTTGGGAATCGCCGTGTTCTTTCTTATGAGCTCCGGAGCGTTCGCCCAGCAGGAGACGTCTCCCGTGGTGGAAGTGTTCACGGGCTACTCCATCTCACGGCAGCGCGGAAGCGATTTTCTGACGGGCTGGAACGGACAATTCGCCGCCAATATCAAGAGAAGCTTCGGAATCGTTGCGGACGTCAGTGAACACACGCTCAACGAAGACTTCGAAAGCTTCGGACCTATCGTTCTCTCGGAAGCCCGCCTTCGTTCCTTAACGCTTGGCCTGCGCGCGTACAATCGCGACTTTGAACGGCTGACGCCCTTTGTCCACGCGCTTTTCGGAGTCTCTCGACTCGCCGGCAAGGCGCCGGTCTCGCCGGGGAACTTCGACGTCACCGAGAAACAAAGCTTCGACCCGTTGACGGTGATTCTCGGCGGCGGCCTCGACGTGAAGGCGGGAGGCATCCTTCACATCCGGGTCGTTCAGTTGGACTACCGGTATCTTCGCTTCGACGAGGGGGATTCGAACGGCTACCGGCTGGGGTTTGGACTGAACTTCGCGTTTTAGCGGCGCTAATCAAAGTTTGACCTCACGCTATCCTGCGTGAGCCATGAAGCGAAGGCCCCTAAGAATCGAGCACCTCTGGCTGGGCCTGCCCATATTCGTGTTGGCGTGGAAAGCCTTTCTATTTCCTCTTCCCACGCTCGACTTCTGGTGGCATCTCAAGCTCGGCCAAATCATCGCAACGACAGGATCGATTCCCCGCACCGACCTGTTTTCATTCACCGCCGCAGGCCAGCCGTTCATCGCGCAGAACTGGTTGGCGGAACTGATCTACTATGGCGCATACGCGATCGGCGGCTTTCCACTGCTGCTCCTGCTGAACGTGACCCTGCTGGTTCTCGCCTACTTGCCGATCTACGCCCTGTGCCGGGAGGCGGGCGTGAGGACGGCGGCGGCGGCCACAATGCTGGCCGTCAGCGGGACCATCTGCTACATCCGTCCGCAGGTGTTTTCATTTCTGATGTTCTCGCTCTGTTACTGGATTCTCGCCCGCCATCGCTCGGGAAGTCCGCGTGTCTTGTGGATCCTTCCTCCCCTGACCGCGTTGTGGGTGAACTTGCACGGCGCGTTCGTTCTCGGGCTGGGGCTCGTGAGTCTCTACCTCGCATCGGAGAGTCTCCGCCGGTTGATCCACGGCCCGCGGACCGACGTCTTAACCGCCGCCGGACTTGGAAAAGTTGCACTGATTCTTGCGCTCTGCCTCATCGCCACGCTCGTGAATCCGGAGGGATACAAGGTCTACGACTACGTCCGTGTCGTGATGACCGATGCAGCGTCTCAGGAACTCGTCTCGGAATGGCAGCCGCCGCGCATCGATGACGCGCTCGGCGTGCTCGTTTTGTATCTGCCGTTATTCTTGGGTCTCGTGATTTTCACATATGCGAAAACCAAGCCGGACCTGACGGAAATGGCGCTCTTCGCGGCGTTTGCTCTTTTGGGCCTGAAGTCGCTGCGGAACGGCGTATGGTTCGGCATGATCGCGGCGCCGATCCTCGCGCGCTATTTCCCGCTGCTGAACTTCGACAGATTGCTGCCCCTCCGGCGGTTTGGAATCGTCGATCGTCTGGCGCAATGGCTCGACCCGCAGCCGGATGCGAAGCCGGCTTACGGCGGGATCAATATGATTCTGGCCTCCGTGGCGATTGTGCTGCTTGCGCTGCAATCGCCGTGGATCCGGCCGCAGCTCTACAAGAGCTCGTTGATGGATCAGCGCACGCCTGTCGCCGCCGCGGATTTCATCGACGCGCAGAATCTGCGTGGGAATATCTTTCATCCTCAAATATTCGGAGATTATCTGATCTGGCGGTTGTGGCCCGAGCAGCGAACCTTCCTCGACGGACGGGTGCACCTGTTCGGCATGGACGTCGTGCGGCAGTATCAGCGCGTGTTCGACGATTCCAACTGGGAAGCCGTGCTCGCGCGCTGGGACATACGCTATCTGTGGCTGAGCGCGGATCCGCAAGATGCGAAGAGCCGGCGCCTCATCCAAGCGGCGCGCGATTCCGGGCGATGGAAAACATTGTTTGAGGATAACGCGTCGATTCTTTTTGAGAAGGCCGGCGCCCCAGGCTTCTCGCGACAAGCAACGTTATCAACCCCATCCCAATAGCGCCCGCCTGCGCGTAGGACCAGATGATTGTTGGGCTGGGGTTTAGCGGGGTGGCGGCAGGCGGCTGTTGGGACCCCCTGCCGCGATTTCGGATTTCGGCGAATTTGGGGACAGAGACCAATTCCCTGCGCTTGAAAGACCCATCAGGCTTCACAGGAACCTCAAGCGCAGGGAATTGGTCTCTGTCCCCAAATTCGCCCACTTCTTCCATCGGCGGCAAATCCACAACCACGGGCGGCGGCAGCAGCGCGCGGGCGGCCGCCAGATTCTCCTGCGCCTTCTCGTAACCCGGATTTCGCTCGATCGCTTCTTCGAACGCGACAATCGCTTCGGCAGGTTTGTCCTGCGCCAGATAGACCGCGCCCAGATTGTTCCATCCCGCCGACTCGCCGCCGGCCGATTGGAAATGCTCGAGCGCTTCTTCGGAATGGCCCATCCGCGCCAGCACGACGCCGAGATTGTTTCGCGCTTCGGTCAACCCGGGATTCAAAGCCAACGCCTTTTCAAACGAGGCTCTGGCCTGATTCCAACTGCCGTACTCCAGATACGCATAGCCGAGGTTCGCAAGCACGACCGGCGCATCGGGCTCAATCTGGAGCGCCGCGCGGAACGCAACAATCGCGTCCGCCGGAGCGCCCGCATGAAGATGGATGCGGCCCAGGGTCTCGTAAGCCAGAGCGGATCCCGGATGGATATCGATGGCGGCGGCCGCATGCCGCCGCGCCAACGTATAGTCGCGCCATCGATCCCAAACCTGCGCGAGACCGATCTCCGCATGAAAGCTGCGCCCGTCCGTCAAGTTCCGCGCTTCGTTGAACAGGTTGTATGCGCTCCACAAATTTCCTTCCTGCAGGAACGCATTCGCCAACTCATTCCGCGATTCGACGTCTCCCGGGTTCCACCGGGCGCGCTCCGCCAGCGCGGCAAGTTCCGGCCTTTGTTCGAGCAGCTTGCGCTGCTCGTCATCCGCTTCGACCGTGTTTTCCTGCGAGATCTTGTAGACCGTGCGAATGTAGTCCGACAGCGAGAGCGGAGCGCGCGCGACGCGTCGCGGAGCGCAACCCGAAGTCACGAGGTGGACGATGCTGAATATCACGATGACCGGACGCCGGAACATACGCGCTGAGCCTCCCTACCGCCCTGCCATCATCGGCAGCAGTTGGCGGACGATTTGAATCACGGCCGGACCCGCAACAACAATGAAGATCGCCGGAAAGATGAACAGCGCGATCACCGGTATCATCTTGACCGGCAGCTTTGTCGCGCGCTCGCGCGCCCGCTGAGACCGCTTGATTCGAAGCGATTCGGCAAAGACGCGAAGGGCCTGGCCGACGCTGGCGCCGAACCGGTCGGTCTGGATCAGAATCGCGACAAGGGATTTCAGATCCTCGACGCCGGTCCGGTCCGCCAGATTCCGGAACGCCTCGGCTCTGTCGCGTCCCATGCTAACTTCGATGTTTCGCAGTTTGAACTCGTCGGCAAGATCCGGGTACGCTTCCTGAAGCTCATCGGCGATGCGCACCAAAGATTGATCCAATCCCAGTCCGGCCTCGACGCACACCACCGCAAGATCGAGCGCATCCGGAATCGCCGCTTGGATCCGGTCCTTTCGGGCCTCAATGACGCGGGTCAGCCACACCTCCGGCAGCACGACTCCGAAAAATATGCACAGCGCTCCGGCAATCAGCGTGTGTTCCCGCAGATGGCCTGTCGCCAGCGCGATCAGAATGAGAACCAGGATCAGCGCAGCCTGCACGCCGTGAAACAGAACGACGGCGTCTTTGCGGCGGATGCCGGCTTGCGCAAGCCGCTTCTCGTGTTTCGACATTTCCGCAGGAGACCGCGGAATCAATTCTCCCAAAGGCCGGAACAATGCTTCGACCTTGCCGCGCACCGCCGCCCAGCCGGCCGCCTCTGGCTCCGGCCTGCGGGAGCGGATGCGTCGGTCGACGTCCAGCCTGCGCCGGAATACGACCGATAACACGCTGAACAGAACAACGAACGTCAGGAGCCCGACGATAACCATCGCGATGTCGAGATTCGCAGCATTGAACAGGTTCACGGCGCCTCCTCAAACCTTGATCCGGACGATTTTCCGGATGATCAGATAACCCAACACCTGCAGCACCGCTCCAACCGCGAGTGCGCGATGCCCGAGCGGATCCGTCAGCAGCGGTCTCAAATATCCGGGGTTGGCCAGGAGCATCAAAAACCCGGCAATGAACGGGAGCGCCGTGAGCACGTACATCGACAGCCGGGCTTCGGCGGTCACGACTTCCACTTCCCGCAGAATCCTGAAACGATCGCGGATGACGTTAGCGAGGTTGTCGAGAATCTCGCCAAGGTTGCCGCCGGAATCGCGCTGAATCTGCAGCGCCGAAACGAAAATCCGGACATCCGGCAGCGGCACGCGGAGCGCAAGGTTGCCGAGCGCCTCGCGCAGCGGCAAACCGAGATTCTGTTGACGGTGCGTCAACCGGAACTCGCCCGCAACGGGCTCCGCCAGCTCGTCTCCGATCAGCGAAAATGCCGTGGTAAACGCATGCCCCGCGCGGACCGCGCGCGCCAGCAGCTCGATGGCATTTGGAAACTGTTCCGAGAAACGTGAGAAGCGGCGCTGGCGCTTGACGCTGAGGACAATGAACGGCATCGCGCCGCCCACGACGGCGGCGACGGAGGCAACGAGCGTCCCAGTCCCGATCAGGATCGCCGCGACTCCTGCGAAAAGCGCAGCCGAAGCGACGATGAGCAGGAATACGTCGACCTGAAGCTCCACCGCCGCCTGCTGCAGGAAGAGCTGCAGCCGGGCGACCGGAGGCAGAGCGGCCAAAACCTGCTGGACCGCAGGAATGCCGCTAAGCGCTTCACGCCGCAGAATGTCCGCCTCGACGCCGCCGCGGGCCTGCAGCCCCACCTGCTGAACGGCGACCAGGCGCGCGCGCAGCCGCTGTTTCGCGATCGGCGCTTCCACGAAGAAATACGCCGCGCTGATCAGCAGACCCAGCGTCACGAGGAAAATCAGGATTGTCAAAATTGGCAGAATCATCTTTTTGTTGTTTGACCCCCTGCCGCCTTCGGCATTTCCTCCCCCTTTGAGGGGGAGAGCCGCCGAAGGCGGCAGGGGGTCCGAAAAGTTATTCGCCCCCGAAAAAGGCGTCCATATCGAACCGGATGCCCGCGCCTGCGAGTCTTTCGGCAAACTTCGGCCGGATTCCGGAAGGCTGAAAGCGGCCGAGCACCTTACCCTTGGCGTCCACTCCCTGCCGCTCGAACGTAAACAGATCCTGAATCGTGATCACCGGCCCCTCCATGCCCGTCACTTCGGTCACGCTCATCACGCGGCGCGAGCCGTCCGGCAGGCGGCTGATCTGGACTATGACGTTGATCGCCGATGCAATCTGGTGGCGTATGGCGCGCTCCGGCAGATTCAGATTCGCCATGGCGACCATCGTCTCAAGCCGGTGCAGCGCGTCGCGCGGCGAATTGGCGTGAATCGTGGTGAGGGAGCCTTCGTGGCCGGTGTTCATCGCTTGCAACATGTCCACGGCTTCCTCGCCGCGGACCTCGCCCACGATGATGCGATCCGGCCTCATGCGGAGCGAGTTGATCACCAATTGGCGCTGCCGCACCGCGCCCTTGCCTTCGATGTTCGGCGGACGCGTTTCGAGCCGCACGACGTGTTCCTGGTTGAGACGCAGCTCGGCCGCATCTTCGATCGTGATGATCCGCTCGCTCGACGGAATGTATCCGGAAAGAATGTTCAGCAGCGTCGTCTTTCCGGCGCCGGTGCCTCCCGAGATCATGATGTTGAGCTTTCCGCGCACGCAGCCTTCAAGCAGCTCCAGCATGCGCGGCATGATCGTTCCATTTGCGATCAGCGCCTGCGCCGTGAGCCGTTCCGCCCCGAATCGGCGAATGGAAAGGATCGGCCCGTCGAGAGCAAGCGGAGGAATGATGGCGTTCACGCGTGAACCATCGGGAAGGCGGGCGTCCACCATCGGCGACGACTCGTCGATGCGCCGTCCAATGCGGCTGACGATCCGGTCGATGATGCGCATCACATGCGCGTCGTCGTCGAACTTGACTCCCGTGCTTTCCAGCACGCCGCGGCGGTCGATGTAGATCTGATCGGCGCCGTTGACCAGGATGTCGGATATCGTGCCGTCCGCCAGCAAGGTTTCGAGAGGCCCGAGCCCGAACAGCTCATCCAGCACTTCCGTGGTCAACTGATCGCGCTCGGCCGACGTCAGCGGCGTGCGCTCCCTCTGCAGCATTTCGCGCAACAGCACTCCGACTCGCTCGCGCGCCACGCCTTCACTCAGGCGGTTCACGCTTTCAAGGTCCACCTCTTCGAGCACCTTCGAATGCAGCTTGCTCTTGAGCGTTCGGTAATCCAATACAGCCGGCAGCGTGTTCGTTTCAGGCATTGTTCAGCTCCATACGGATTTATAGTCCCTAAACCACCGTCGACGTCGGCAGCAGGCTCAGCAGGCCTCTGCGTTTCTCTTGCCCCGGAAATCCGCCCAACTGGCGGGCCATCTCTCTGAAGTCCCGCGAAACGTGCTTGTTCGAAGTCGACACCAGGGCTTTGCCCGCATTGATGGCTTCCATGCAGGCGTAGTAGTCGTTTCCGATCCTCCAACTGACCGGCTGCTTCAGCGCTTTTTCGACGTCGCGTTCGGTGATCTCGTCAATCTTTCTACCGCGATTCAGGACCAGCCGCACTTTGTCTGCGGCTTTCAGGCCCGCAAAAAAACGCAGGAGCCGTTCGGTTCTCCGCAGGGAAGGGAGATCCGGAGTAAGCACGGCAAGAATCTCTGTGCTCACGCCGGCGACCATCTCCAGCAGATCCCGGTTCAGCGACAGAGGCAGATCGATCACGGTATGCGAGTACGCGTGCGTCGCAACCTCGAGCAACTGATCGAGCGCCGGCGCGTTGAGCGCGCCGCCGGAATTGAAGTCTTCCAGGCCCGCCAGCACGTGCATGCGGCTGTGGGAATGCATGAACGTCTCGAGCAGCACGGCGTCCAGGCGGGCCGAGGAATTCAGGGCGTCGGAGATCGTATAGTTCGGCCGGATGTTCAGATAGGCGGCCGCGTCTCCCAACGGCCAGTCGAGATCGATGAGCGAGACGCGGGTTTCCGGCGCTTCCGCCAAGGCGGCCGCGAGATTGATTGCGACGGTCGTTGCGCCGCAGCCGCGCTTTGCCGAGCAGACGGAATACAGTTTTCCGCGCGCGGCGTCGTCGCCTCTTCTTTCGCGATTGCGCTCCTCGATGTGCCGCTCCAGCGCCCGCGTGACGGCGTCCTGCGTGACGGGACTGGGAATGAGCTCGCGCGCGCCGGCGCGCACCAATTGAAGAATGCTCGCAGCGTCCGTCGTGGGCGTACATGCCAGCACCCACGCCGCCGGAAGCACGGCGTGCAGTATCTGCACGCACTCGACGGCCGCGGCCGTGTGCGCGGCGTCGATGAGGATGACTTCGGGCCGCGCGTCCACGAGCCGCCGGGAAGGCGCGTCCGCTTTGGAGCGCGAATATTCGCCCACTTCTGCAACCACCGTTCCGAACCCGGTCGCGCGAACCAGGTTGCGCAGAGCCGCGGCGGATTCGGAAGACGGAGCTATGATCCCAACCGTAACTAGTCTCAAACCGCTAACCCATCCTTTCCAGAGCGGACTTACTGCCGCACCAGACGAATTGGAATCGAGAAGGACGTGGCCTCGTCGGGCGGCGTCGACGGTCCGCCGACGCCGCATCCGAACACGTTGACCAGATGGGATTCCACGTTGTTGCCCTGCATTCCATCGAGGAAGATCAGCGCAAAGCCGACCACCGTTAACGACGTGCCGCTTCCCGTCGGAAAGTCATCGCCGGGACAGAAGCCGCTGACGGAGCACAAATCCACGATCGGCGCGATCACCAGCGACTTGCTGGTGTCGAAGTACGGCGGCCCATCCGGCGCCGGATCATACTGGCCGATGCTGACCCATTTGTCGGGCGGATCGCCGATCAGATCCAGGACGCCTTGACGGGTAGGCCCGGTCTTGGAACCCGGCTCGACGGGATACGAATCGAAGCATTGATATTGGATCGGCGAACATTGAGCGATCGCCTCGCGATACGGATCGGCGCCGCTGCCCAGCACTTCAATCAAGTAGTACTGGCCCGGAGCGATGGCGCCGCCGCCCTGACCTTGTTTCGGCTTCACCGTGAAGGGCTGCCCAAGGAGCGCGGGGTTCCCGAGAACATACGGACTCGGCCGGTTCGGCTGCGCAGGGTCGATCAGAACCTGGCCGTTGTTGCAGGCGGCGCACGCGCCGACGCCGGGCGGCGCCGCGATCGTGTTCGGAATGAACCACGGCTTCACGCACCGGCCGACAGTCGCGCTCAAACCCGCTTCAGCCATGGCGCGAACGCCGACGTTCGTCGAGGCAATGTTGAAAATCCGCGCAAAGAACGCCTGCTCGGAGCGTGCAATATCCACCGTCACGAGCTGATCGTCGACGTCCACATTGACCGAAACCTCGCCGGGCGCGATGGACTGCCCCATCACCGTATTGCCGACGGCCGTCCGGACAGCCGCATTGGCCGCCGTCCCCGGCTGCGGCGCGAGCGGATTGACGATGAATGTGTACGCGCCTGCCAGAGCCGCGGCGTCGGCCGCGCGCTGGCTTTGAGTTCGCGCGCTGTAAAGAAGTCCGATGTCGGTGGCCAGGGCTGTGAATCCGATGAGGACCACGAGCAGCGCGGCCACAACAACGAGTACGTATCCGGATTCGTTCTTACGCATAAATGACTCCTGAAGTTGTGAATGAATGCCGCAGGATCTTGACCCCCTGCCGCCTTCGGCGGCTCTCCCCCTCAAAGGGGGAGCAAACACTTCCCAAACAAGGCCCTTTCTCCCCCTTCGAGGGGGAGAGCCGCCGAAGGCGGCAGGGGGTCAGATTGCGCGCCCATTTGTTCACGCCTTCTATGACCGCGCCGTTCCTCACTTCCGCCCCCTGGTCTCGCCCGAGGGTCCGTCAAACCTGTCCCTGTCCAGGAACGGCTTCGGAAAATCCGGACCCGACGGCACAGCCGACGGATCCAGCGGCCGCACAAGGCGCGGCGTCACCATGACGAGCAGTTCCGTACTCGACTTGTTGGTCGATCGGCTCTTGAACAGGTTCCCGATGATGGGAATGTCTCCCAGCACGGGAATCTTGGAAGCCAGGTCCGTCAACCGATTGTCGATGAGGCCGGCGATGGCGAAGCTTTGTCCGTCGCGCAGCTCGACTTCCGTCACGGCGCGCCGTGTGGACAGCGCGGGGACGACGAATCCCGAAATAGTCAGCGCATTCGTGAAGTCCAGCGCGCTGACTTCCGGCGCCACTTTCAAGCGAATAGATCCATCCGAGAGAATCTGCGGCGTGAAATTCAGCCGGACGCCGAACTCCTTGAACTGAATCGTCACGGCGTTGAAGCCGGTACTGGCCGGCTGCACTACGGGAAATGGAAACTCGCCGCCTGCCAGGAAGCTGGCTTCAATGCCGTTGCGAGCGAGCACGTTCGGTTCCGCCAGAATCTGCAGCACGTTCTTCTGCTGCAGCGCGCGGATCGTCGCCGCCAGATCGATATCGGGCCGGAAAATGAACACGTTCAGAAGATCCGAGACGTTGAACACGCCCGACACCGTGGTCGACTCCAACTGCGGCGCGGCGAACTGCTGCGTGGACGTCGTTCCGATGGTGTTGGCGGCGCCAAGGCTGAACAGGTTGGCGCCCAACTGCGTGATCGCAGTGCGGTCGACTTCCGCAAATCGCACCTGCAGCAGGACGACCTGACGCCCTTCCTGCGGCAGCAACAGATTCACAACCGATCCCGCCTGCGTCGCGGCCAACGCAGCGGCGCGATCCGCCACTTCCTTACTGGAAACATTTCCGGCAAGAACGACGGCCCCGCCGGATTGCGTCACGCGAATGGGCTCGGACGGAAATATGTCGCTGACGGCCTGAGCAACCGGCGCGATGTCCAGCTCCACCGTCAGATTGAACGTCCGGGTGCGGTTCATGTCGTCCCAGAGAATCAGCGTGACTACGCCGGCTTTCAGTCCGTTAATCAGAACCTGATTCGGAGAAACGATGACCGCGGATGCAACGGACGGATCGGTCACAGAGATCCGCTGCAGGGTTTCCTGAGAGTTGATGATGAGAGATTTGCCCGTCTGAACCCGAAGCGGCGCGGGCGCCTCCTGCGCGGCCGGAGCGATCTGCGCATGGAGCGCGTCGCCGCCGGCGAGCGTGAGGCCTGCTATGAAAATCGCACAAAGTATTCGCTGCATATGATCCTTCATCCTGATAAGTCCTCAATCCTTTTTCTCGAATTTGATGACCTGCTGCGCATTCCCCTGAATCAGGTGCACTTCGACAAACTGCGGTGAAGGGGGCGGCGGAGGAGGCGCCGGCGCGGCGACGGGAGTTGGAGCGGGAGCGGCGGCCGCGACAGGCGCGGACGCACCCGGCCGCCGGGCGGCCGATGCGACCTGCCGCGGGCGTTCCGCCGGAGCTGCGGGTTGCGGACCAGACGCAGGGCCCGAGTACAGCGCGACGCGGCGCGTTGCGGAAGTATTCTTGGCCTGGACGTCCAGCGGGTTCCGCAGCGCCAGTTGGATGCGTCCTTCGACGGAAGCCAGAGCCAGCTTCTGCGATTCCTCCGGCGTCACGAGCAGCGTGACGACCTGCACATTCTGAGGCTTGCCTTCGGCGTCCCGATCCACATTGTGACCGGCGGCCAGCACTTGGATGTTTTCAAGAATGATCTTCGACATTTCGACCCGGCCTCCGTCGGGCGAGCCGCTCACGATCACGTCGACGCGCGTGCCGGGAACCACAAAGCCCGCGACGCCGACGACGTCGTTCACCTTCACGGATACGGCGCGCATGCCCTCGGGAATCGCCGCGGTCAGCCCCGCGCCCGCCTCTTTCGCGGCCAGCTTCGAGGCCAGCACGGGTTCGTTGGCTTCCATGGGCAGAATGACGCCGCGCCCGACCACGTCGGCGGGATTGTGAAAACTGCCTTCCAAAGCCACGGTCCGCGGCCACGGCGCGAGGCGGACGTCCGATTCGGTGAGAAGAGCGCCCAGAGCCACCCGCTTGTTCACCACGACAATGTTGGTCATTTCTTCAGGCGGCGCCAGCCGCCGCCGCAGCGCCTGATAGGTCATAAACGTAACGACCGCGCTCAGCGCCAGCGCCACGCCCGCCAGGATCAGCATTCGTGTGCGATTCATGACTACTCCTCAATAAAGATTGCGAAACACAGCGACGCCCGTGAGCGTCGGCGTCCAGGGAAAAAGGGATCCGCCGATCAACATCGGACGCGAATAACTGACGGTCACCATCGAGCCTCGTGCACTCTGCGGCGGACTGCCGCCCATCGGAATCAGGTAGTCCTGGTTCACAGTCACGTCCGAGGCCGAGATCGTGATGTTTTCCTGAGCCAGATACGCGACCACCCGGTTCTGAACATCGACGGCCGGCATCGGTCTCAACGATGACAGCCGCGCGCCTTCCCGCGCCGCGTTCTGCAGGATCTGGTGCTCCCGAATCAGGATGCCGAAGCTGACGACGCCAGCCAGCAGCAGGACCAGCAGCGGCAGAATGATCGCCATCTCCACAAGCGCGACGCCGCGTTGTCTACGGACTTGTCTCATTGCGCATCAAAGCCTCGCCCCGAAGGGTCATGGAGAGACTGCTGAACATTGAAAGCGTGATGAGCTGATACGGCGCCGTCACCGTCACGCGCGTGCACTGTGTGGGCGCCGGGGAACACGCTTCCGGCGCGACGGCCACCGTTGCGCCGGTGATATTTGCCGAGTTAAGGAACGGCTGCACTCTTGCTTGAACCTCGCCGAGGGTCGGCAACGTCGAGGTCTGGCTCAGCGGAGTGACGGCGAACCGCGCGCCCTCGCGAGCCGCGTTGGTCAGGGTTTGCTGGATCTGGAAGAAGCGGCCGGCTTCCATGATGGCGAACAGGCATACGAAGAGCGTCAGCAGCGTCAAAGCCGCTTCCACCAGAACTGTACCTTTCGCGTTGGGTTTTCTTGCCGTCATGGACGCCCTCCCTGGCTGTGCGAACCGAAGGCCGCGGGGTGGTGGATCCAACACCAACAGAATTCTTGGTCTACCACCCCCCGCACGGGACCTGTTACGGAGTGGCCATTACGCTCGACGCGTCGTCAAAAACGGTGAGAACGGCGTCTTTGATGGTTGGGGACGCGATGGCAACCGCAATTGCGACAAGCACCAGCATGATGGCGTATTCCACAATCGTGACGCCCTTCTGACGCTTCGTGCGCTTTTCGATTTTCGTCAGGATTTCCTTTTCCATGTTTTTCCTATTCCTCCAAAGTCAAAATCTGAATGTCAGCGGCGCCAGGATCGGAACCGATGACCTAAGTAGTTCGCGATAGTACTAGTCCGTCTTCCGAGCGTGTATGGACGAAACGTGTGTAGAACGAAGGCGCCGGAGGGAGTCGCCGTCGGCTGTCAAATGTGAGATGGCTGTTGTGCGATGTGTAATGGAGTTGGCGAACTGACCTACTGACCCAATCTATTGGCGGCTCTACAATTGGGTCATTTGGTCCTTTAGCCAACTCCATTACACATCGCACAACAGCCGTCTCACATTTGACAACTCTGGGGCAAAACGCGCGGTCATAGAAAGTGTGAACGAATGCCGATTTAGGGGAGTCTGACCCCCTGCCGCCTTCGGCGGCTCTCCCCCTCAAAGGGGGAGTAAACGCTTCTCAAGCAAGGCCCTTTCTCCCCCTTCGAGGGGGAGAGCCGCCGAAGGCGGCAGGGGGTCGGAACGGGTACAGTTCCGTCTTTTCAGCCATTTGACCCCACCTCGAAAAATCCCTTCAAAAACCGATGACACGTTGTTCCAATGTTCCGGCCGAAGTCAGCTTAGGTGGAAGGATGATGCGATCTCGCGGTTTTACCTTTTTCGAATTGATGCTCGGCCTCGCGCTGGCGGCGGTCGTCGCGGTTCTGGCGCTGCCGAGCCTGGCGCGCTCCGAACAGATCTACAGACTCAGCGCGGCGGCGAGCCATGTTCAAACCCAGTTGCACTCGGCCCGGATCCAGGCGATCAATCGGAACGCCAACCACCGCGTCGTCGTCGTGAACCCGACGACGTATGCGCTGCAGCGGTGGAATACGGGATCGTCCGCCTGGGACACCGTCCAGACCTTCCAGACGCCGCGCGGACTCACGATTTCCACGACAGGGGCGCCGGAATTTCGAGCGCGGGGCAACGCCGGCGCGTCCGCGGTCTACACCGTGACGAATCTTCAATCGGAAACGCGGCAGATTATTGTTGAGACGTCGGGGTACGTCCATGTGCAATGAACGTGGTTTCACGTTAGCGGAAACCATGATCGCCACCGTGGTGCTCGTGATTGGGCTTGTGGCGGTGGCGTTGATATTTCCATATGCCGTCCGGAGCAACACGTCGTCCCGGCAGACGACGACGGCGACCATGATCGTCGCCGACAAGATGGAGGCGTTGCGCGCGCTGCCGCTGACGGCCCCGGCGCTTGCCGCAGGAGGCGGCCTGAATCCGGCGAGCCCCGTCAACGGCTATCACGATTACGTGACGGTCGCTCCGAACGGCGTGATGACCGTTAGCGCGACGCCGTCTCCATCGGCGTATCTGCGGCTGTGGCAAATCTCGGGAACCAATCCCAAAACCATCACGATCGTCATGTACGCCATGCGCCACGGCCTTTCCGGCCGTCCGACGGAAGTGACGCGATCCTCGACGATCGTGACCGACACGTTCTGATGTCTGTTATGGAGAGCTTGACCCCCTGCCGCCTTCGGCGGCTCTCCCCCTCGAAGGGGGAGAAAACGCCATGCTTCCGACGCCCTTACTCCCCCTTCGAGGGGGAGAGCCGCCGAAGGCGGCAGGGGGTTCCAACTTCGCGCGCTAACGGCCAGAGCGGATTCTCCCTCTTTGAACTCCTTGTCGGACTTGTGCTGATGCTCCTCGTCGGCATGGTCGCATTCCGGCTGTTCCAGCAAAGCGACCGGAGTTTCCGCGACCAGAATCTGATTGTCGAGATGCAGCAGAACGTGCGCGCCGTGGCGACGCAGATTGCGGACGAGCTGAAGATGGGCGGTCAGAACGTTCCCATTTACAACAGCCGGTTCGACTCCGCGCCGCTCGAGGCCGCCCAGATGATCCTCAATGGCTCCGACGGCAGCCGGATACTGTTCCGGTCGGGCGTCACCAATGTGAATGGGAGATCCACCGGACCGCCGCTTGCATTCCCCATTGGCGCCCCAGCTACGCTCACCAATGTGTCCAACGCAGCCGCGTTTCAAGCCGCGTTAGGCGCCGTTCCGCCGCCGGGACGGTTTGTGTACATCTATGGAAAGACGCAGAACCTCTGGAGCTGGGTTCGCGCGGAAGTTACCGCCATCAGCACCACCTTGAACACCATCGCGGTGACGCCCGCACAAAGCGGAACGATGGGAACCACGTTTACCGCGCCGGTGTCGGTGAGTCTCGAGGAGGCGATTTCCTACCGTCTGAACGGCGACGCGATCCTGAGAGGCGTCGTCACGAACTTCAGCAGCCTGACCTCGCCCACAATGTCGGAATCCACGATCGGCGAGAATTTCACCGGACTTCAGTTCGCCTACTTCGACCGCAACGACAACGCCATTACCCCAAATACGCTGGCCAATCGCGCGCAGGTCTGGAGAGTGGACATCACGGCCGTCGGCCAGACGTCGCGGAATCTTACCAATGGGACGCGGCCGACGTTTGCAATGACCGTGCGGGCGTTCCCACGGAATGCAGGAGTGGAATGATCATGGAAGAGAAATTCAGAAGCCAGAAAGGCGCCACGCTCGTGCTGGCGCTGTTGTTCCTGATTCTGTTCAGTCTGCTCGGCGCCGCGCTGATGTCTGTAGCGACGGTGGAAACGGCGATCGCCGACAACTACAAAGTCAACACGCAGGTGCTGTACGTGGCGGAGGCCGGGATCGATCAGGCGCGGGAGAACTTGCGCGGAACGGCCAACATCAGCACTCTCCTCGATAACTCCGATGGAGGCGATAGCGTTTTGTCCACCGCGACGGATTGGGCCGCGTTGAGCGCGTCCAACGACGTTCGGTACATCAACAACGCCGTTCTGACCGACCTTACAGGACGCACGCAGGGAACCTACACCGTCTTCATCAAGAACGACGCCGCCGACGGGCCGAGCTCGATAGTGGATACCAACGACACTGTCACGTTGCTCAGCTTCGGCCGGTTTCGCAACGCGATCAAAGCCGTCGAAGTCGACGTCCGGCGCGGCGCGATTCCGGATTTTCCCGCAGCCCTGACTCTCGACGGACATATTCCGATGCCGGACGATCCAGGCGCTCCCGCTCCGTCCTTTTTCCCGGCAAACTCAAACCCGTTCCATGTCGACGGGCGCGATGGCGGCGTCGGCGGGCCGAATGACAAGAGCGCGATCGGCGTCATCACGGACGATGACGACGCCGACGTTACGGGGGCGATACCAACGAACCGCTACGACAACTACGAGGGCGCCGGCTATGTACCGGATCCGCCGGGCCCCGCCCTGGGGACTCCCTCGATCAACAACGTCTCCGCCACGCTTGCGCCGGAATTGACGACGCCCGCCGGACTGGAAATGATCGTCCGCGACATCACCTCGTATGCGACGACCGTCTACAACCCCGGCTACCCGGGGTCGCAGAGCTTAGGAAATATTGGAAGCGCGAGCAGCCCGCAGATCGTTGTCGTTAACGGCGACTGCGTGTTCGGACCAGCGGACGGGTACGGCATTCTTGTCGTGCGCGGCAACCTGACCCTGAACGGCAACTTTCACTGGAACGGCCTGATTCTCGTCATCGGTCAGGGATACGTGAACTGGAACGGCGGCGGCAACGAGCGCATCGAAGGCGCCATGCTCGTCGCGCGAAGCCGGAATACGACGCGATCGATGAGCGAACCTGTCGGACAGCTCCTCACGTCCCGAGGAGACATTTATTTCAACTTCAACGGCGGCGGCGGCAACGGGATCTACTACGACACCCAAGCGCTCCGGAACGCCAATCGCGGCCTGCCGTTCCGGCGAATTTCGTACCGGCTGTATTGACGCGCGAATTTGGGGACAGAGACCAATTTCCTGCGCGTGAGGGACCTGTCAGGCTTCACGGTGACCTCACGCGCAGGAAATTGGTCTCTGTCCCCAAATTCGCCCTCAGACATCATCGTAGGAACAACCTGGATTTTGGCCGATTGGACGACCTTCCGATTGGTCGCGCGCAGACCTTTTCCTATAGTGTTCAGCGCGTTGGATGCAGGAAGGTCATGGAGACGGCTGTGCTTACTCAGGTTGAAGAGCTCGCCGAAGCGATCAAGGAAACGGGCCGGCGGTCTGCCGAAGAACTCCCTCCACTCTTGAAAAAAGCTGAAGAGCTCGCCCGGGAACAAACCGCGGATCCCTTCACGCGCGCGCTCGCGCATCGCGCAGCCGGCAATGCGCAGCAATTGATGAACCGGTTTGAGGACGCGCTGGCCAACTATGACGCCGCTATTGCGATCCTTGAACGAACGAAAGAGGCCGAGCAGCTTGGCCGCACGCTCCACGCGAAGGTCGGACTGCTGTTTTTCCTAAGCCGGTTTGACGATTTGCTCGCGTGCGCTGAAAGAGCCCGCGCGCTGTTCGAACAACTCGGCGACCGCCGCCGCCTGGCGCGTCTCGACGTCAATCTCTCGCACGCCTATCACCGGCTGGATCGATTCGACCTCGTCCTGGAATGCGCCGAGCGGGCGCTGCCCATCCTGCGGCAAACCGGAGACCGCGAAGGCCTGCTTGCGGCCGAGATGAACGCGGCCGTCGCGTTGACCGTGATGCACCGGTTCGAGGAAGCGGAGCAGCGCTACCTCGAAGCGCTCGGCCTCGCTTCGGAACTCGGATTCTCTTCCTGGAAGCTCCATTGCGCATACAACCTGGCGTATCTCCGATACCTGAGCGGCGACGCCTCGCAGGCGCTCGGCGAGATACAAACGCTGCGGGCGCACTACGCGGAGGCCGGCGAAGAGCGGCACGTCTGTTTGTGCTTCCTGGACGAGGCCGAAATTCTTTTGGAAATCGGCGATCTCGACGATGCGATTCGCGCCGCCGAAAGCGCGCGCGCCCTTGGCGAGAAGCTGCGCCTGAATTTCGAAGTTGGAAAGTCGCTGCTCTTCGAGGCCGCCGGACGGCTCCGCCGGGGAGATGAGTCGCACGCCGAGTCGCTGCTTGAAGAAGCCGCCGCCAGGTTTCAGACCGAGCATAACGGCGTTTGGACCGCGGCAGCGAAGCTGCAGACGGCGTTGTTTCACGGCGAGCAGGGGAATCCCCGCAGCCTCCATGAAGCTTTAAGCGCCCGGCGGCTGCTGGTTTCGTCGGAACTGCCGCACCGCCTTGCGCTGGCGGACATCGTGATTGGGCGGCTGCAGCGCGGGCAGGGCCGGCTGGAGGATTCGATCGAGTCGCTGCGATCGGCGGCTGAGACCGCACGGCGAAGCCGGTCGGAGTGGATGCAGTACCACGCCGCGTACGAGCTCGGTGTTTCGCTGTCGCACAAGGGATCGCGCGAAAGCCTGGATTGTTTCCTCAGCGCGGAACGGCTGCTCGACTCGCTGTGGGACCGCCTGGGATCCGACGATCTGAAGTTCGCGTTCCTCACGGACCGCGAGAACGTTTATTCGTATCTGGTCGCGCAGATGCTGGAATTTGGGGACAGAGACCAATTTCCTGCGCGGGGGGTCACGGTGAAGCCTGACGGGTCCGTTCCGCGCAGGAAATTGGTCTCTGTCCCCAAATTCCAGAAGGCCGCCTTCGAGTTCTCGGAAAAGGCGCGGTCGCGCGTCTTAAGGGAGCGGCTCGGCGTTGAAAGAGCCGGGCTGACGGGCGTTCAGTCCCGTCTCGCTACAGATGAAACGTTGCTGGAATACTTCGTGAACGGCCCCGACGTCGTGATTTTCGCGCTCACCACAGACGGCCTCCATTGCGTCGTCCGCTGCGGCGCCGCGGCCCGAATTCTCGAAAACCAGCAGAGTCTCGATCGGCATCTCGCAAGCTGCAGCGTGAAATGGGAGCGTCTGGAGGCGGTTCATCGTCAGCTCCATGAGACGGCGGCGGCGCGGCTGGAGGCATTGCACCAGGAGCTGATCGCGCCAGTGGCCTCGATGCTGCGGAATCGCGTTGTAATTGTTCCGCACGGCTTCCTGCATGGGACTCCTTTCCACGCGCTTTCGAACGGCGGGCGCGGGCTGATGGATGAGCGCGAAATTGCGTATAGCCCGAGCGCAGCGCTCTACGTTGGGTCGCCTCAGAGCGAACCTCCCCCGGCCCTCCCCCGGAGGGAGAGGGTGGAGGCGCCGGTGTTCATCGCGTTTACAGGCAGGCAGGCCACGTCGAGCGTCCAGGAGGTGGAAGAGGCGGCGGCGCGCATGCCGCGGGCCGTTGTGTTGATCAATCCGTCAGCCGCCGCGTTGCGCGAAACGTTCGAGGTTCCGCGGCCCATCGTTCACATTGCGGGCCACGCCGGAATCGATGCAATCGGCGGAACGCTTTCCTGGATTGAAACGCCCGAAGGCCGGCTGACCGGACGCGATCTGGACGGCATGTCCATTCGAGCGAAAACGGTTGTCATCACCGGCTGCCGGACGGCTCGTCGCGCCATCCTGCCCGGCGACGAATGGCAAGGCCTGATGCGAGCCTTTTATTTATCCGGCGCCGCCGCCATCGTATCCGCATTCTGGGATATCCGCGACGAGTCTGCTCTGCGTTTTGCTTCGGAGTTCTACAGACGCTTTGATGGAAACAACGCGCCGGCCGCCGTGAGAGCCGCTTGCGGCGCGGTGCGCGAGTGGCGCGGCCATCCCTACTTTTGGGGCGGATTCGGCGCATTCGTGAGGAAACATCGGGAGTTTTGACCCCCTGCCGCCTTCGGCGGCAGGGGTCAGAATGACGTTAGGAGGACGTTATGACGGGAATTGTTGTTCCGAAGCTCGTCTTCGATTCATGGCAGGACGCGAGCCCTGCGTGCCGCAGCGGCCGCACGGAAGACCGGCACCTGATCTATGAGGGAGAGGGCGTGATTCTCGATCTGCTTCTCCGGCAGTCCGCCGACGGAAGCTCGATCCACGTCGGCGGACATGTACTGGCGAATAGCTCGGCCGAACAGGTTTCCGGGAGCGCCGTTGTGATGGAGCAAGGGCGGCGACGGATGGAGACGCAGACGAACGCGCTTGGAGAATTCAATTTCCAGACAGTCCCCGATCGTTCCTTCGATCTGTGCATCGTGCTGGGCCGGCGGCGGTTTGAGATTCGAGGCCTGTCGGCGCCAAGACCCCGAATGTGGCAGGTTGTGCCGTCGATGGCGGGAGGTGGAGGCTGATGCGCCGCTTTTACAGCACGCTCGCTATCGGGATCGCGCTGGCCGGCGCGTCGATCGCCGGGTCGACCGAAACCGAAATCATCGTCACCTTGAAGCAAGGCCAGTCGATTGAGCATGTGAATCGAAGCGCCGGGACGCGCACGGCCGATGAAATTCCCGGCTCGGGGATTTATCTGCTCCGCACGGATCGCAACGCAACGGCCGTGCTTGAGAAACTCGGCAGAGATCCGCGCGTCGAAAGCGCCGAGGAAAACAAGCGAATCCGGCTCAATGAGCCGGCCGATCCTGCGCGAACGTTCTCGGGACTGAGCACGGACACCGTCTTTCTGCTGGACGGCGTCACTACGACGCCTTTTTATGGCGCCGACGTCTTGCGCGCTTACGCAGAGCAGCCCGCGCTCTCGATCACGAAAGCCGACCAGGCGCGGCGCATCAGCACCGGCGCAGGCGCGCGCGTGGCATATATCGACACCGGCGTCGATCCCGCGCATCCCGCACTGCAGCCCTGGCTGGACCCGGGATTCGATCTCGTCGCCGGGCGCAGCGTATCGGAGATGGACGGGCTGTTGATGGACACGATGTACCTGCTCGACGCCGACACGATGTTCCTGCTCGATAAGCGCTTTCAGTTCCTGCTGAACCATTCGCTCGTCTCTCTCTTGAACAGCGGTTCTGTCGCCGCGGATTTTCCGCCCGCGTTCGGCCATGGAACGCTCGTAGCGGGAATCCTCCACGTTGTTGCGCCCGAAGCCCGGATCGTGCCGATCAAGGCATTCGACGCGAATGGCTACACCACGCTGTTCAAAGTTGTAGAAGCTGTCCATCTCGCCGCCGACCTTCAGGTCGATGTCCTGAACATGAGTTTTTCGACCCAAGAGGCGTCCAAAACTCTCCGGAATGCGATCAGCAAAGCTGCCGCTGCCGGCGTCGACGTGATTGCGTCCGCTGGCAACGACGGGGAAGAGGCCAACGAGACCTACCCCGCGGCATGGCCCGAAGTCATTGGCGTAGCGGCGACCGACTTTAACGATCGAATCGCGCCCTTTTCCAACTATGGAAAGTCCGTCTCGCTGGCGGCCCCCGGCGCATTCGTCGTATCCACGGTTCCAGGCGGCAAATACGCTGCGGCATGGGGAACGTCCTTCAGCGCGCCGATCGTGAGCGGCGCGGTCGCCCTCCTGGAATCTTATGGAGGATTTGGACATTCCAGCGGGCCCCTCGTGATCACTACAGCCGAGCCGATCGATGCGCTCAATCCGAGTTATAAGAATCTGCTCGGCAGCGGGCGGCTCGACATTCAACGAGCGGTGGAGGGGCGCCGCTAAAGCAGCATGGAACTCTCGCATTCAGAGACTCGGCGCTTCCTGGAATTCGCCCGGAAGCTTTCCAAAGCGCCGTCCGGCGCGGCGGTCGCGTCGCTGTTGCTCGAGACTCTGAATGCCGTGAGTCCGGTCGAAGAGCTGCGACTCGTGCATTGGGATGAAACGAAGACATGGAAGGAATGGATCGCGCTTTCAAAAGGCGTCGAAGCCCGCACGCACGAAGCATGCCCCCGGCCGCGGCGGCGCGGAACGCCGGTGTTCTTCGATCCTCGAAACGCGGCTTCCGGCTTCATTTGGATTTCTTCCCGGGATCCGAAGGCCGTTCAGATGCTGGAGCTGATGACTCCGCAAGCCGGCCACGCCTTACTGCTGCACGCGGCGTTAAAGCGGGCCGAGCGCGCCGCAATTTCCGAAAACGACATGGCAAGACATGCCCTGCGGGCGCGCGATGAAGAACGGCGCCGGATCGCCCAGGAGCTGCACGACGACCTGGGCCAGACGCTGGCTTCCCTCAAACTCAACCTGAAGTGGGCCGAAAACATGATCGGCGGCGCTCCGGATCTCGCGGAGGCGGCGGCGGAATTGTCCGGGGCGCGCGCCACGGTCGGCGCGATGCTTCGCAAGATTCGAAATATTTCACACTCGCTCTACCCGCGGGTTCTGGACACGGCCGGACTCGGAACGGCGCTTGAAGAACTGCTGCGCGAGGCGACCCGCCGCTCCGGCATCCAGGCTTCGTACTCGACGCGCGGCGCGGAAACGCGGCTTCCGCAGGAAGTCGCGGGCGCCCTCTATCGATGCTGCCAGGAAGCGGTGAGCAACGCAGTGCGCCACTCCGGCGCGTCGAAGATCAACGTTCAGACGTCGTTTCGAAACCATGAAGTCCAGATCATCGTAGAAGACAACGGCAAAGGATTCGATCCGGCCCGGCTCTATGGCGCAGACAACAGGATCATGAGCTCGGGATTCTGGACGATCCGGCAGAGAGTGGCGGACCTCGGCGGCGCCTTTCGAGTCAGCACGGCGCGCGGCCGCGGCGTCGTGGTAGAAATCATCGTTCCTATCGGGTCGAGAAACGGAAAATGGAAACCGTCAAAACAAGAATAGTTCTGGCAGACGACCACGCCATCCTGAGGCAGGGGCTCGGCCGCATCATCTCCTCCGAGCCCGACATGGAGGTTGTGGGAGAAGCATCGACTGGCATCGACGCCGTGAAGCGGACCCGGCAGCTCAAGCCGGACCTCGTGATCATGGACATCTCGATGCCGGAGCAGGACGGCATCGAGAGCTTGCGGCAGATCGTCAAGACCTGCAGCACGCGCGTGCTGATTCTCTCCGTGCACGTGGATCCGCACACGATCTCTCAAGCCGTCTCCGCCGGCGCCTCCGGTTACCTTCTGAAGGATTCACTCGACACCGAGCTGCTTGCCGCCGTCCGCACGATTACCCGAGGCGGCGCCGTGTTCTCTCCTGTAGTGTCGCGTCTTCTGGCCGAGTCCTCGACCGGCGGATCCGTGCGGTCTCTGAATTCACTCACGCACCGCGAACGCGAAGTATTCCTGCTGCTCGCAGAAGGCAAGAAACCCAGCGAGGTGGCCGCGACCTTGTTCGTCAGCACCAAGACCGTCCACACCCACCGCCAGCACATCATGGAAAAACTCGGGCTGCGCACAACGACGGAATTGATACGGTTTGCATTGAGGGAGGGGCTGATCAAGGCGGTTTAGCCCTCGCCTGACACGGAGGATCTCCTCAAATGTGAGCTGTCAGATGGCTTGTTGTGCGATGTGTAATGTACTTTTTGCGTTGACCACTGACCGAATGAGCGCTGTTAAATGGCCCATTCGGTCATTGGGTCGTCGCACCAACTCGATTACACATCGCACAACAAGCCATTTGACAGCTCACCCCGCTACGCGACGACGAGCATATAATGAAGGCTATGACCACCCGCACCGTTGACGCCCGTGACGCAATCGAGCATTTGCCTGACGGCGCAACGTTGATCATCCATGATTTGGATTGGGATCAATACGAACGGTTGTTGAAAGATCTCACAGACCGGCCCCACCTGCGAGTTAGTTACGACTGTGGAAATCTGGAGATTATGAGCCCGCTGCCCGAGCGCGAAGAGTATGCGGAATTCATTGATGATCTAGTTCCGCTTGTCGCCGACAGATTGAACCTAAGACTTGAAAAGCGTGGGAAGGCCACATGGAAGCGGCGCCGGCTCGCACGAGGAGTCGAACCTGACGGTTGCTATTACATCGCGAACGCCGATCGAATTATCGGAAGACGCACGATTGATCTTGAACATGATCCGCCGCCGGACATCGTTCTTGAAATCGATATCACCAATGAGTCGTTGAGAAAGTTTCCTATTTACGCAGCACTCTCCGTTCCCGAAGTCTGGCGATATGATGGCCGCACGATGTGGTTTTATCGACTCTCCGGCGATTCCTACCACGAAATAGAGGAAAGCCAGTTCCTGCCTGGATTGAAGCCGCCGATGCTGGCCGAGGCCGTCGAACAAAGTAAAACCGACGGGCAAACAGCGGCGCGTCACGCCTTTCGCGAAAAACTGCAGCGCTCGTAGCGCTCGTGATGCCGCTTTTCTATCCCGCTAGTCTCGAACTATACTAGCTGCCGCCGCACTCCCAAACCTCCAGTGGATTCCCCCCAACTGTCAAAGGAGGCGGGCTATGCGTCGCATAGGTCTTTTGGAGGTTGTTGGGTTTCTCCTCATCCTTACTTACCCGGTTTCGGCCCCGGCGCAAATTTCAATCGACGAGGCGGGGCTGCGAATCGACGTCACGGACGATCCCAGACTGAAGCTGCCGGTAACGAAGGCTTCCGGCGCGCCGGCGGCGATGCGGCTTCAGTTGGATTTTCTCGATGCGTCGACCAACGTGGTCCGGACCGTGACCCGCGATGTCATAGTCCCACCGGGATCGACGCTGCTTGATGTCGACCTTTCCGAATTTCTCGAACTTCCTCACGCCGCCCGGCCTTACTTCGACTGGCTTCGCATGAAGTACACGCTCGGCGAGAGCGTTGACGGGATTGTTTCGGTCACGCGGATTGCCGAGCAGCCTTTCTTATTGGACGTACTCAAGCCGCCCGCCGCAATTCCTGGTACGCGCTATCGCGTTCAGGTACTCGCATCAAATCCCGTTACCGGCGCGCCCGTGCGCCGCGCGGCGATCTCCGGCGCGCTGACGTTCGAACCGTCAGGCGAAAACGCGCCAGCAGACGTTGTAATCCGAGCGTCCGGCCGTACGGATTCCGGCGGGTACGCCGTACTCGATTTCGATCTTCCTAGGGGATTCTACGAGGCGTACGCAACACTCGAAGTGACCGGACGCCTTGGCAAATTTACTCAGATCATCGATTCGCCGTTGCGCGTTGCAGAACAGCTCCACCTGGTCGTGAATGCCGACAAGCCCATCTATCAGCCAGGACAGACGTTCCGCATCCGTGTCCTCGCCTTCGGACGGTCTCGGCAGGCCAGGACGGGCGTTCCTCTGAAGGTTTCGATTTCGGCGCCAGACGGGTCGGACGTCTTCAGGACCCGCATCACGACATCAAACTTCGGAGAGGCGCACGCTGAATGGGAAATTCCGGACAATGCTCCGCCGGGCGACTACAGGATCGAAATCGCACCGCCCAACCGGTATGCAGCGTTCTCCCAGCCCGTCAAGGTGTCCAGGTACGAATTGCCGAACTTCAGGATCAGCGCGAAATCCGATCGCGCCTACTACCTTCCGAATCAGAACGCAGAGATCGAAGTGCGCGCGGAATACCTCTTCGGGCGGCCGGTTTCCGGCGCCCAGATAAAGATCGAGATGGAAGACGACTATTCGACGGATCAGCCCAATGTCGTCATAGAAGGCGCTGCCCGCGAAGATGGTACGTTCCGCGCAACGCTGGATCTCGCAAGCGTGCATCGGGCTTTGGCGAATGCGGACTACGACAGATATCGGGATATCACGTACTCCATTTATGTCACCGATCCGGCGACTCGGAGAACGGAGCAGCGCCAGGCGGCCCTTCGCATCACGAAAAGCGCGATTCACCTCTACGTCATCGGCGATCACGCCCGCGGCCTGCCGCTCGAGTTATATATCGGCGCGTCGTACGCAGATGGCTCGCCTGCGGAGTGCGAAGTCGCTGTCTTCGAGGTTCACGAAGGCGAGAGACGCTTTCTGGGCAGCGTCACAACAAACCGGTACGGCGTAGCAAAGTCACGTGGACTAAAGCCATCCGCCGGCTGGGAAGCGCAATCCGGGCGCCACGCGCTCGAGCTGCGAGCGGCCGACGGCAAAGGCGGAACCGTCGCGCATGTCCAACACGTTTTCGTCGCCGACGCCCGCATACGCCTGATAACAGATAAGACGCTCTACCGCGCTTCGGATCCGATCACCGTCGCCCTCAATTCCACTCGCGCCGAGGGGGCGCTGCTCTTCAGTGTGATGAACGACGAGCAGCTTCTCTACAACACGATTGTCCGGCTCGAGAACGGAAGAGCGACAATCACCGTTCCCAATTCCCGGTCGTTCAAGGGAAGCGTAAGGCTCTTCGCCTACCAGCCGAACTCCCCGGATGGCCCCGAGGCGCATGGATCGCGCTTGGTTTCATTCCCGGAAGAAGGGGAACTCGAAATCACGGCCGAGACGCCGAAACCGGTGTACAGGCCCGGAGACGAAGCGACGGTGCGTTTCAGAGTCAAAAACCGGGATGGCGTTCCGCGCGCAAGCCTTCTAGGAATTACCGTACTGGACCAGGCCGTCGAGGAACGAGCGCGTACTGAAGCCCAATTCGGAAGCGGGGGCCTCGTGTGCCGATACTGCTCTGAGTACTTCGGCGGGAGACCGGTGCTCCACGGACTTCGCATAGGAGACGCGCACGCCATCGATCGAGATAAGCCGGTTCCCGCGGATCTGGAGCTGGCCGCCGAGGTTGTTCTGGCAGCGTCGAACATTTACTCGCCGGCGCCCTATCCGGCGCGCCATGCCGGATTCACTTCCTATGATTTCGAAGCGCCGCTCGGGACGCGGCTGCACGAGCGGACTCGTCAGGGAAAGATCCCTTCCGTGCATGACCTGCCCGCAGACGAAGACGCATTGCGAAATCTCTTGTCTGCAGCGGATCCCGGCTTTGAAACGCTTCGCGACTCCTGGGGCAATCCCTTTCGGCTGCAGGGAGTCGTGAACGGCAGCCACAACGAGATTCAAATACTGTCCGCAGGACCCGACGAGCGCTTTCCTTCAGAGGACGACTTTGTGGCGGAGCGCGTGAGATGGCCGTTCTTTCAGGAGTATGGAGGAATCATAGTCGCCGCAATGCGTGCGCATCATGAAAGAACTGGAGGCTACATCAGGGATATATCCACGCTTGAAAGCGAGCTTCTCAGGGCCGGTCACGATTTCGGGACGTGGCGCGATCCGGGAGGCGGGCGCTACCGTGCGGAGTTCGGCATCGAAGAAACCCGATTCACTATAACGGTACTGAGGATGGAAAATGGCCGCCCCGTTCCCGTCTGGTCCGACGGCCTCCGCTACACCGAAGGCCTGTGGTTAAAAGTGGAAAATGCGCTGAGCCGTCATTACACGGAGCGCGGGCTTTTCCCTGAAACAGAAGAGCAGTTGCGCGCGGCGCTCGAATCCGCTCGAGTCCCAGACGCAGACATGACAGATCCATGGGGCCGCCGCTTCTACGCTGTTTTCGGGACGCGATCTCAGTACGTGGACCGGGTCACCTACCAAGCCGGCTTGCAGGAGTCCGTCAACATTGCTCCGGCGACCCAGGAAGTTCGATTCATCGTCCTCAAAAGCGCCGGACCCGACGGCGTGAAGGAGACAGAAGACGACTTCACGATCGATACGTTCCTCCGCGCTGTCCGCCAACATACCGCCGAGGACCGGCAGCCGGTCGTCGTGGAATCCCCGATCCTTCAGGAAACGAAGGGCGCCATCGGCGGCTTCGTCGCAGATGTGACGGGGGCCCGAATTCCCGGTGTTTCGATCAAAATCACCAACGCCGGTCGGCCTGCAATTGAAGCCTTGACCGGCGCCGCCGGTGAGTTCATGGTTCCGAATCTTGAGCCCGGCGTATACCGACTTGAATTCTCGATGCCCGGCTTTCAGCAGAAGACAAGTCATCTTCGAGTCCGGGCGGGTGTCGTCACGAACGTCACGTCGGTATTGGAGGTGTCTTCGATTGCAACGATGGTTGTAGTCTCCGCTCCCGAGCCGGAGATGGCGTCAACGTCGTCCGCTTCCCTCGGCTTAACAGGACCGCGGGCCGAAGCCTTTATCCAGGCGCCGGCGCCGCTCTATACGCCCCGGCTTCGCGAGTATTTTCCGGAAACGCTGTTCTGGCAGCCTGCTCTCGAAACCGGCCGCGACGGCGGCGCACAGGTGCGGTTCAGGCTTGCCGACAGCATCACGACCTGGAAGGTAGCGGTTATTGCATCCACAAAGGACGGTCAGGTCGGTTTGGCTGAGAAGGAGATCGTTTCCACTCAACCTTTCTTCCTCGAGCACGACCCTCCCAGGTACTTGACGGCCGGCGACGAGATCACGCTGCCGACGATAGTGCGCAGTTACTTGGAGGACGACCAGTCTCTTGAGCTGACCCTGGCGCCGGCGAACTGGCTCGCCGCCTTGGGCCCCTCATCACAGAAGCTGGAACTGAAGGCTGGTCAAACCACGCAGGCCGCGTTCCGCTTCAGGGCCGTTGCTCCGGTTAAAGACGGCGCCCATCGCGTGACCGGCATTGGCGCCGCGGCCGCCGACGCGGTGCAGAAGACGACGAGCGTTGGTCCGAACGGACGGCAGATCACACAGACCTCCAGCCGCATCCTGCGCGGCGCAGCGCTTCAGGAGGTGACTGTTCCTCCGGAAGCGATGCCGGGAACCATCAGCGCTGAGCTGAAGATCTATCCGGACCTGACCGCCCATATCATCGATGGAATTCACGCGATTATGAAGCGGCCTTATGGATGCGCCGAGCAGGTCATCTCATCGGCATACCCGAGTCTTCTCTATCTCCGCCACAGCCGCCATCTTGGAAGACCCGAAACACTGCGACAAAGAGCCGTGCGCTACATCCAGCAGGCCTACGAGAAGTTGCGGCAGTACCAGACGGGAAATGGCGGGTTCTCCTATTGGGAACGCGGTGAAGCGGACCTTGCGGTAACGGCCTACGCCGTCCAGTTCCTTCATGACGCCGCAGCGTTTGTCGAAGTCGACGAGAGGGTCTATAGCGGCGCCGGCGACTGGCTCATCCGACAGCAGGCTGCAGACGGCAGCTGGCGATCCGACGTCCAACTGACTTCGCTGATCGCGCGAGTCCTCTCCTCCACCGGCCTAGGGCAGAACAGCCAGAGAGAGGCCGTTGCGCGCGCGCTGGCCTTTCTGCAGCAGCATGCGCAGACCTACGGCGAACCCTACGCGGTGGCGTCATTGGCGCTGGCCGCTCTCGACTTCGGAGAGCGGCAAGTGGCGGAGAACGCGCTCCGTTTGCTTGAACGAAGCGCGCACTCCGAAGGAGACGGCGTGTACTGGGCGTTGCAGACGAACACGCCGTTCTATACTTGGGGCCTGCCTGGACGCCTTGAGACGACGGCATTGGCCGTGGAGGCTCTACTTGCCGGAAGATCCGCCGATGAGCCGCTCGTTGAACAGGGTTTGATTTTCCTCCTTCGGAACAAGGATCGCTTCGGCCTGTGGCACACGACCCAGACCACAGTCCGCGTTCTGGACGCTCTGGCCGGTTTCGTCGTCCGGCGTTCATCGGCTCCGGGCGGATCCTTTGAAATCTTCGTCAATGACGTTCGAGTACGCACGGTCAAGCCGGGCGGCAAGGACCAGTTTTCGAACCCTGTATCGCTTGATATTTCGCGGTTTCTATCCGTGGGCGCGAACCGCGTCGAAGTCCGGCAGCCGCACCAGGGCGCCGCCGCGATCCAGCTTGTGACAAGCTACTACGTTCCCTGGAACGCGACGTCTCCGGAGAAGCGCCCGGGCTCGCTCCGCTTCTCCGTTCAGTACGCAAAGACCGAAGCGGTGATCGGCGACGAAATCACAGCCGTTGTGACTGCCGAGCGCGTCGGATTCAGGGGCTACGGAATGATGCTGGCCGAAGTGGGCCTTCCTCCGGGCGCGGATGTGGATCGCGCCTCGCTGGAAGAAGCCGTACGCTCTGCAGGCGTTGGCTTCTACAAGTACGAGGTCCTCCCGGATCGCATCATTGCTTATCTTTGGCCTCGCGCCGGAGGCAGTCGGTTCGAGTTCAAATTCCGAATGCGTTACGGTCTTCGCGCGCAGGCGCCGGCGTCGTCGGTTTACGACTACTACAATCCGGAGGAGCGCGTCGTCGTCCCGCCGACCCAGTTTGTTGTGCGGTGAGAGCGGGTTTAGCCCCAGGACAACATCGCTGGTAAGTCTTATCGGCTTTGAAATCTTTGGACCCGTTCACGCCATATTGATGCTCGCTTATGCTGGCGGCATCTCGTTCGTGTTGCGCCGGGCGTTGAGGATCCACCGTCGCGAACCGCGGTGAGGTAAACCAAGAAAATGCAGGCATGCGTTGGGCATGTAGGCTAAGCTCTTGTCATAGAGGAAAGTATGCACAACGAGTTCACAGCAATCATCGAACAGGATGGCCCCTGGTTCATTGCGTACTGCCCAGAGATCCCCGGCGCCAACGGTCAGGGCAAGACAAAGGAAGAAGCCCGTAAGAGCTTGGCAGATGCCATCAGACTGATTCTGGAAGACCGGCGCGAGGACGGCCTGCGCGGCCTTCCGGCCGGCGCAATTGGCGCAGTCGAAACGCATTCGCCGCTCGCTCAAAAACCCAGCATCGAACTCCCCGAATAAAACGCTCCCGCCACGCACGCTACGATGTAGCTCGTAATTGCGCCGCCGATCATCGCCTTTAGCCCGAGGCGGGCGATTTCGTGGCGGCGCGAGGGCGCCAGCGGCGAGATGCCGCCGATCTGAATCGCGATAGATGCAAAGTTCGCGAAACCGCTCAGAGCATACGCCGCGATCACAATCGACCGCGGGTCCATCGCCGGGGCGGCGCCTTGACGCGCGGCCGCCAGATGGCCCGCCATATCCGCGTAGGCGACAAACTCCGTCAGAATGATCTTTTCTCCGAGAAACCGCCCGACCACCAGGCAATCCTGAATCGGCGTTCCCATCAAGAATGCGATCGGCCAGTGCAGCCAGCCGAGAACAAGCTGCAAGGACAATCGTGAACCCTGCGGCAGAGGGCCGAAAAAGAAGAACGCCGCATTGAGCGCTGCAAACGCGCCGAGAATCACGGCAAGAGTCTTTCGCCCGGGCGTCACGGGACGTATAGACGCCGCCGCGACGGGCAGCCACGTCGCGAACCCCGCGAGCCCGACGGCCCGCGCGGCGTCGCGTCCCAAGGTTCCGGCGATCAGGTAAGCCGCTCCGACGCCGGCCAGCGACAGCCACAGCATCGTATCGGACACCTTGCCGTGTCCGCGGATCGCGAGGACGCCGAGAAAGAGGCCCGCCAGAACCAGGTCGAGCTGCAGCATTCCGGCCGTGCTGTTGAAGAACGTCCCGAACCAGCCGACGATCGCATTCGCCATTGCGATCAGGGCGACGAACGCAATCAACATGCCGACGACGTTCAGCGTCAACTGCAGCCCCATGGTCGAACCGCTGGCCGCAGCGTCGAGCAGATTGACGTCGTCAACCGCCACTTCCGTTTCGACTCTGCCCAGCGTAGCGGGCTTCTCGCGCTCGGGCAGCATGACTTTCGAGACAACAAACGCAGCGGGAGCGGAAAGAATCGACGCGGATATCAGGTGCGCGGCGATGTTCGGGAAGTGTCCTGACAACATCAGAATGTATGCCCCGAGCACGCCCCCTGCGGTGTTTGCAAACCCGCCCACCATGATTGCCATCAGCTCGGACCGCGTCATTCGCTCGATGTAGGGCCGGACCGTCAGCGGGGCTTCGGTCTGGCCCACGAAAATATTCGCGGAATTCGACAGCGCTTCCGCGCCGGACACGCGCATGGTGTGGGCCATGATCTTGGCGAACAGCGTGACGACTTTCTGCATGACGCCCAGGTAGTACAGGATCGACAGCAGCGCGCTGAAGAAGATGATCGTCGTCAGCACCTGAAACGCGAGGAAGAATCCGGGAACGGCGCCGGATCGCACGGCGTCCTGCACAACGGGATCTTTAGATTCCGCCCCCAGCCGTGTGAGGTATTCCTTTAATGTCGGTGTTCCAGCCGCCCCCTGCTCGGCGCCGATTGAGTTGAAAACGAAAACCGCCCCTTCGCGGCTAAAGTTCAGCAGCGCGTTGAAGACGTCATTGAGACGCAGAAACAGTTGGGCGCCCGGAGTCCACCACAGCACAAGGGCCGCAAACCCAAGCTGCAGCGCAACGCCCCAATACACGATTCTCCAGGGGAATCGCCGCCGGTCTTCCGATAAGGTCCACGCCAGAAAGATAAAGACGAATATGCCGAGGAATGAAACGAGATTCTGCATGCCGGGCGGGGATTATAGTGCAGATTCATGATCCCCCGCCGTCCTTCGGTGCGCGGTCATAGACCGCGCCTACAACAGATCTTCGCAAACTGTAGGCGCGGTCTATGACCGCGCACCGAACTCCTCAATCGAGGCGCAAACAAACTCGATCATCTCCCGCTTCAACTCCGGATAAATCGGAAGCGCGAGCGTTTCGCGCGCCGCCTGTTCGCTCACAGGAAAATCTCCTTCACGACCGCCGAGTTTTCGGAAGCACGGTTGAAGATGCAGAGGCGCGGGGTAGTAGACATCCGTTCCGACGCCGCGCGCTTGCAGATGCTCGGCAAGCGCGTCCCGCCGCCGGCAGCGGATTACAAATTGATTGTAGGTATGGCGGAAGCCCGCGCGGACCGCAGGCAGTCCGACCAATGACGCCAGCCGGTCGCGATACAGCGCGGCGTTGGCCTGCCGCGCTCGCGTCCAGTCCTCCAGGCGTTTCAACTTTACGCGCAGCACGGCGGCCTGAATGGCGTCGAGGCGGAAATTGCCTCCCAGAGTTTCATGCCGGTATTTCGTGCGAAACCCGTGATTGCGCAGGAGACGTACGCGGTCCGCGAGTTCCGGATCGTTTGTCGTGACCATCCCGCCGTCTCCGAAGCCGCCAAGGTTCTTGGAAGGGTAGAAGCTCAAGCACCCCAAGTCGCCCGCGGCGCCCGCGCGGCGGCCGTTCTGCTCGGCGCCGATCGCCTGCGCGGCGTCTTCAATAACCGGCAATTCATGTTTCCGGGCGATTTCGGCAATCGCGCCCACGTCGGCCATCTGCCCGAAGAGATGGACCGGAAGAATGGCTTTAGTGCGTCGCGTGATCTTCGATTCGATTTGAAGCGGGTCGATGTTGTAGGAATCCGGCTCGATGTCTGCAAAGACCGGCGTGGCGCCAAGACGTGCGATCGCGCCGCCGGTTGCAAAGAAACTGTAGGGCGTTGTGATCACCTCATCGCCGGGCTGGACGCCAGTGGCCATGAGCGACGCCAGGAGGGCGTCGGTCCCCGATGAGACCCCAATGGCGAAGCGGCAACCGCAGTATGCCGCAATTTCCGCTTCCAACGCTTCGACTTCAGGCCCCAGAATGAATTGTTGGGACTCGATAACGCGATCGACGGCAACGCGGACTTCATCCCGTATGGATGCATACTGAACCTTCAGGTCCAAAAACGGAACAACCACGCGAGGTAGTCTAACGCGCTTTGCGATCCCGGCGGAGGTTCGAATTCTGTTTCGATTTCAGATCCAGATGATTCCGGACGCCATCTTCATGTTTGGAAGTTTGCAGAGATTGACAGACAGCTCAGGTCCACTTACCGTTGCCGCCGTCTACCTTGGAGAGCATCCGGCGCGGGAGGAAAATACGAATTTTTTTCGGGGCGCTTGGATATGCGTAATCTGCGGCGTCTATTCCTAATCCTTATTCTTATGACGACAACCCTTGAACCTCAGCACAACACTTCCTTCCGCACAGTCTCCATTTATCTCAACGATTCCGATGCGGCGATGGGCGCAAGACTCATTCACGAGCGCAGCGGATTCACGCTGGACCTGCTGCAGATCGAGTCCGTTCCGCAGGCATTCATCTGGGTGACGACCTATCCCACATCCGACATGGGCGAACCGCACACGCAGGAGCATCTGCTGCTCGGCAAAGGAAACAAGGGACGCGCCGTCGCCAGTCATGAAGCCATGTCGCTTGCCGGTTCCAGCGCCTTCACATCGCAATGGCGGACCTGTTACTCGTTCTACACGTCCGCAGGCGCCGAGGTTTTCTATGAAGAGTTCGAGCGGCGGATGGACGCGTTGCTGCATCCGGATTACGACGACGAAGAGGTCCGCCGCGAGGTGCGGAACTTCGGCGTGACTGAAGATCCGCAGAACGGCGCGCTCGGCTTGGAAGAAAAGGGCAGCGTCTACAACGAAATGGTCAGCTCGATGGATCAGCCGGGCCGCCGCATCTATCGCGCGGCGGCGGCCATGGTTTACGGTCCGGATCATCCTCTCGCGCTGAACTCCGGCGGTTCTCCAGAAGCGCTGCGCCTGCTCGAGCCCGCCGACATTCGCAAGTTCCACGCGGCGCACTATCACCTGGCCAACATGGGCGCCGTTGTTTCGATCCCGAAAGACATGACCATGGAGAGCGTGCTCGAGCGTTTCGACGCGCTCCTCGACCGGTTGCAGCAACCCTCACCCCGCCCTCTCCCAGGAGAAGACGGCTCGATCGGAGAAAAGGACCTGCCTGCGCCGCGGCCGGCGCCGTTCGGCGAAATCCGGTTTGTCGAGTATCCGCACCGCAACGACCAGCAGCCCGGCGCCGTGTGGTTCGTATGGCCGGCGGATCGGACTCTGGACGTGACGGAACAGACGCTGCTGGGATTGTTTCTTGAAACTTTCGCAGGGGACCCGACGACGAATCTCTACAAGCGGTTCATCGACCGCCGCACGCGCGAGATAGACCTTGGAGCGCAGAGCGTGTTTGCGGATCTCGGAGAAGATCTTGGTCATCCGGTCACAATCGGATTCGGCGACGCGCCGGTCGCGAAGATGAACGAGCGGGACATCTCCGACCTCCGCGCCCGCGTCCTCGACGAGCTCCGCCGCGTCGCCGCGTGGTCCGACGGCTCAGTGGAACTTCGGGAGTTCAATGACCGGGTGCGCAGCCGCATGCTGCAAATGCGCCGCAATCTATCGAAGTTCGTCAATTCGCCTCCGAGTTTCGGTTTCAGAGGCGCGGGCGGAGATTGGCTCTGGCATCTGGACCTGCTGAACAAAGAACCGTCGCTCCGCAAGTCCGTCACCATGAAACACACGCTCGAACGCATCGAACAGATGCTTGCCGGCGACCGGAACATCTGGACCGATCGCATCCCGCAGTGGAAGCTCTTGCCGGCAGGCGCGGTCGATGACCGCCCGCTCCCTCTTCCGTGGGCTCTCGCCGCAAAACCCAACCCGGCGCTGATTCAGCGCGACCAGGAGGAACGGGCGGCCCGCATCGCCGCGGAAATAGCGCGGCTGAAGGCGAAGTACAACCTCCAGGACGATCAGCAGACCCTGCGGCGCTATCGGGAGGAATATGACGCGGTCACTGCGGAGCTGGAACGCCGGGCCGGCCGCGTCTCGCCGAAGTTCATCGACAATCCGCCGATGACGCTGGACGACCCGTTGGTTTTCAGGAATGTCGTGATCGACGGGCGGCCGATGGTCGTCTCCACGTTCGACAATATGACCAGCGCGACGCTCGGCATCGCGCTCCGGCTGGACGGCGTTGCGCCGCATCGCCTCTTGTACCTTTCCGTGTTGCCGCAGCTCATTACGCGAGTGGGCGTGATCGAGAACGGAACGCCCGTCTCTTACGAAGCGATGAGCGAGCGCCTCCGCAAGGAAATCCTCAGCCTCAACGCCGACATCAGCGTAAATCCGAAAACGCGCCGCGTCGAACTTGTGCTGCGCGGCGCGGGCAATGACATTGCCGAAGCGCGGCGCGCCGTGGAGTGGATGCGGCTGGCCCTCTTTCACGCAGACTGGCGGCCGGAGAATCTCCCGCGCATTCGCGACCTGGTGGATCAGGCTGCCGGCGGTTTGCGGCGAACCATGCAGGGCGCCGAGGAATCGTGGGTGCGCAGCGTCGCGCTCGCATACTGGAGGCAGGACAGTCCACTGATCCTGGCGGCGTCTTCATTCCTGACGCAGACGCACCACGTGCATCGACTGCGCTGGATGCTCAAAGACGCATCGCAGGATCGGCGGCGAAGCACAGTAGAGGCTTTGACTCGCCTGGCAGACGCGGCCGGCGCGAAGGATTCGCGCGCCGCTTTGAAAGAGCGCCTGGCGTCGCTCGCGGCCGGCCCCGATCCGCTTCTAGCCGACGCCGCAAGGGATCTGGATTTGACGCTGTCGGACATACCCGATTCGAGCCTTGCTCTGGACTGGCGCCGTCTCTGCCTCGAAATGGCGTCCGATCTGGCAACGGGTCCCGAAAAGGCGTTGGCCGAGCTGGAGGCGTTGCGGAAAGATCTCCTGAGAGCCGGAAACGCGCGGCTGTTCCTGATCGCGTCATCCGAGTCCGAGCGTGCCCTGACGCCCGTGATCGAAGAATTCGTTCGAGGTCTGGAACCCACGCCCGCTGTGGCCGCCGTCGGCGGGCCTGCAGCAGCAGGCCGGCTGATCGATGCGCGGCTGCGAGAGCGAGAACCCGAAGCGGCCCGTCCGGTTTTCGTCGGATTATTGAATCCGAATTCCCAGAGCGGCGTGATCGTCAACAGCGCGCCGGGGCCGGGTTATGAGGACGCGGATCGAGACAAGCTGCTCGACTATCTGGCGGCCGCTCTCTACGGAGGCGGCGGCGCGCATTCGATTTTCATGAAGACGTGGGGCGCCGGTCTTGCCTACAGCAATGGGATCGGCGTCAATCTGGCGCAGAGCCGGATTACGTATTACGCGGAACGGACGCCGGAGCTGCCGCAGACGCTGAGGTTCGTCATTTCGGAACTTCGCAACGCCAGGCCGGACCCAGCCCTTGTCGAGTACGCCGTCGCGCAGGCGTTCGCCGGCGCGCGCTCCGCCTCTTCGTACGAATCCCGCGGCGAGCAGATGGCGGCGAATCTGGCCGACGGCCTCACGCCGGAGATCGTCGCCCGATTTCACGCAGAAATTCTGAAGCTCCGCAGCGCTCCGGATCTGGCGGAGGAATTGTACCGGCGAATGCCGCGCGTTTATGCCCGCGTACTGCCCGGCATGGGCGTGAAAGCGTCGGAGATCGAAGACGCCGTCTTCTTCGTCATCGGGCCGGAAAAACAATTCGAGGCGTGGGAAGAGTATCTTCGGTCGGTCGAAGGCCCCGACGTCAAAGTCTACCGTCTGTACCCGCGGGATTTCTGGATGGAGTTTTGAGTCTCATAACCATGCCTCCGGGGGGTTACGACCTGCAACAAGGGCGGCGTTCTTTTCAATCCGGCGAGGATCTCGCCAACAATCGGGCGTTCGAAGTCCATATCGTCGATTTTATCTCCACCAATGACTGAGCAAAAATACTCAGTGATTGAGTATTGCAGCGTCCACGGTTTCGCTCGCGAACCACATTTGGACTGGAGTTCAGGAACCGGCGCCGCTTATTCTAACGGCCGCAAATGCGGTCGAAGCGACCGACAGTACGGGTCTAGCAACAGGGTGCGCCAATTACAATTGCTGAAACTGAAACCGAACAACATCTAGCGACAGCGACTGCTCGCCGGCATCTTGTCAAGGTTGCCTTCTTTGCCGCCTTGATACTCTTCATCAATCTGCCACGAGGCGACTTGAGCGGTTTCGACGATGCTTTATATGCGCACGAAGCCAAGGAAATGCTTCGCAGCGGCGACTGGTGGTCTGTCCGTTTCAACGGGTCGCTGAATTTCGAATACCCTCCTCTCTTCATCTGGCTTGAAAGTGCGTCCATGAACTTCTTGGGCGTGACGGACTTCGCCGCCAAGTTTCCCGTCGCGCTCCTCGGGTTGGCCACGATCCTCCTGACGTTTTACCTCGTCCTGGAGCTGACACAAGATCCGTGGCTCGCACTGATTTCATCTGTCGTCCTCCTTTCCTCGCAGTACTTCATGAAGTATGCGACTCACGCGATGACGGACGTTCCCTGCGCTTTTTTCATAACTCTCGGAGTATGGGCCTATGTCAAGGGACTCCGGAAATCGCCGTTCTTCCTGCTCGCCGGTCTGGCGCTCGCCGCGGCTGTCATGACTCGCTCCATCGTCGGTCTATTGCCGCTGGGCATTTTCGCAAGTCACGTTATCTTAACGAGGCGGTTCGACGTCCTGCGGTCTCCATACGCTATCGCAGCAGTGCTTGTCACTTTCGCGCTGCCGGGAATATGGTTTGCGTCGCAATACCAGTTACACGGCCGAACGTTTATCGATGCGCACTGGTCGTTTCTCAGCGGCAAGGTTGACTCGGTTTCACTGTCGGAGCGGCTCGCGGGCTTTCTGGAATACTCCAAGTTGTTCTTCCGGCATTACTGGCCGTGGCTGCCATTTTTGTGCCTGGGTTTACTTATGCAAGGCCGGTTGTTGCAGCGAAGGCGCGATAGCAGCGCTGCGCTGTTCGTACTGTGGGCCGCCTGGATCGTTATTCCGTTTTCTTTGGCCGAAGCGAGGGTGTTCCGATATCTCATCCCGGCTTTTCCTTGTTTCGCCGCGATTGCAGCGACGCCGATCAACCAGTGGCTGTCGTCGGCGCAAAAGGAGCGTTGTTTCCGTTATTTGTACGGCGTCGGAGCAGCGGTCGTGGCGCTCATGTTTGTATTCCCAATGACGCGTTTACGCGCGACAGATATGAAGGCTCTCGCGCCTGTCGCCGAGGCCCACACAAACGCTGGACAGCGGGTCATTATCTATGTCGGTGGTCGGAATGAATGGAATTATCGGAATCAATTTCTCTGGTACGGCAACCGGTACTCGGACTTCTTGAACAAGTTTGATGACGTAATGAATCGCCTTGGCGCAGGTCCCCAAGTGGTAATAATGCATAGTTCCACATTCGATCGGATGAAGCCGGAACTCGAATCGCGCGCAACAGTGGAAGTGCTCGCAACCTCGGAAAGCTTTGTTTGTTTCCGATCGCTTCCTGCTGGGTCCCATTCGTCAAAGCGAACGCTGACCGTGAAGTGATCGCGGAATATCTGTTGGACTAGAATTGCCTGGCTCGAAGACTGTGAACGTACTCGCTTCGATTCGAGACCGAACACTGCGTGCATGGCCTCTGGCGTTATTGGCCGGCGCGCTATTGTTCTATGCCCGGTCCTACACCAACTACTTCGTCTGCGACGATTACCAATTCGTTGGCCGTATCAATTTTGACAACGCGGCCGACTACTTCACGAAATCGTGGGGATACGGCAACGAGTACCGGCCGGTCGTCGCCTACTCGTACGCGCTTGACAACGCCGTAAGCGGCGAAAGTCCGGTCGGACGTCACATTGTCAATACGCTGTTGCACGCCGCCAATTCGATTCTCATTGCTCTGCTCCTGATCCGGCTTGGAGTCGAGCGAAACGCCGCGATCCTGGCCGGCGCCGTTTACATCGTGAGTCCCGTTGGCCACGAAGCTGTGGTCTGGATGGCGGGTCGGCCTGTTGTGCTCGGGGCCTTCTTCGTGCTCGCCTCGTGCTATTGCTTCCTTCAAGCATGCGCGGCGGAACGGCGAGCGTGGCGTTGGTGGATTGGCGCCTATTTGGCTTTCATTTTGGCCCTGGGAACGTACGAGGTTGCGATCGTTGCGCCGCTGCTCGTCACTCTCACAGGGCGGGCAGCCAAAATCGTATTCCGAAAGTATTGGGTTCATTTGGCGACTTTCTTCGGCATCGCAACTGCCTACGCACTGTTTTGGAATTGGTTTTTTGAATTCAAAATCACACGCTTTCCCGTTGAGGAGTCCATCTTGGGAGGGCTCCACAGCTTATGGTTGGCGGCGACGCATACGTTCCACGGCAGCCTCCGTCCGGCGGTGGCGCCAATCTACGCCGGCTTGCTGATCGTCTTCTGGCGCGCTCGCGGCAGTTTGAAGCTGACCGGGCTGGCCGCCGCGTGGCTGACTGCAGCCTACCTGCCCTTCTTCATTGTGCGGGGCTACGCGGATCGCTTTGCCTATCTTTCGTCGGCGGCGGGAGCAGCCGTGTTGGCCTTGGCGCTCGCTCATCTTGTAAAGCGTTCAAGGGCTGTCGGCGCCTCGACGATCATAGCTGTCCTCTGCTACTTCGGCGCCGGTATGCAGCATCGGATTACAGACTGGAAAGAAGCGGGTGAGATTGCGCGAAACATCACACAAGACATCAAGCGCGCGCTGCCGGAATTTCCGGACGACAAGCTCGTCGTGCTCCTCAATATTCCCCCGATGCATAGACGAGCGTATGTATACCTGACAGGGCTGGACCGCGCTCTTCAACGCGAATACCCTGGCCAGGAGATCCGCTTCGCGACTTCTCTTGGTGCTTCCGCAGACGAAAACTCGATCGTTTTCGAGTACGCCGACGGCCGGATGAAGCGCCGGCCGGTAGATCCCTAGCTCCAATTCAACCGAAATCCGAAATCCGTCACGGACCTCGCCTGTCCTATACCCGCACGAAATTCCTGCGCCGGTCCCGATTACAACGTGAACGGCTTGGGCACACGCAAACACATTGAGGCCATTCTGGCTCAGATACGCAGAGACAATCCGCATCTCCGGAACGCCGCTAGTGACGCCGTTTCTCCGCGGATTGAAATCTATCTGTCGCGGCGAGGCGCGCCCGAGATCCGGATCGCGTGGCCCAAGTGCGTGAAGCCGCGGACAAGATGGACGTCGGCTTCGCCTGGCACACGGGTTCGGTCCCGCAGAAAGCGCGGCGCGCCGAGATCCATCGTTTCAAGAACGATCCGGACTGCCGGCTCTTCCTCTCGACGGACTCCGGCAGCGTCGGACTGAATCTTCAGGCGGCGAACGCCGTCATCAATCTCGATCTTCCGTGGAATCCGGCGAAGCTCGAGCAGCGGATCGCGCGGGGGCCTGGCGGAAGCATCAGACACGGCCGGTCACGGTCATCAACCTGGTCTGCTCGGACAGCATCGAGTCTTCTCCCCGACAGCGCGGCGACGCTCCTGGCCCGACTCAAGGAGACGGCGTCCGAAATGGACGATGGGACTGCGCGCGAGCTGCACCAGGCCGTGAGCCGCATTCACGAGCAGGCTCACATCGCGCTCAACAAGGCGGCGCTGAGCGCAAGCTGAACGCGCGTCGAGATTACCGAGGTCGTGAGGAATCGGAAGGCGCGATGCAATTCAATCCGGCCGCGCCGGCCAGGGCGGACTGACGGTCGTCGAAGGTGAGGAAATCCTCCATCTTGAGCAGGAGCGCGGAAGCGACGTGAAGAAGATCCAGTGAGCGGCTGCCGATCCGCGACGCGTGCTTGCTGGACAAGGCTTCCGCTTTCCGGAAAACATCGAACCAATTCAGGTTCGGCCTTTGTAGAACTCCCGCTGCATGATCTTGCTCTATCAGACGGATCGCTGCGGCGGCTGACTTTTCTGAAGCCTCCCCGCGGAAAATCTTTAAGCGGAATGCATTCTTAATTTCCAGTTCGTGCAGGTGTGAGAACGCCAGTGGCTGACTTCGGCGAGTGATAAAGTCCGCAATCGCTCTGGAGTCTCGTTCCGTGAAGTACAGCCTTATTAGTGCGCTGGAATCCAAATAAATCTTAGATTCGTTCTTCCCGGTCTTCGATGATGATTCTGCTGACGGGTTTTCCTTTAGGTTTTCGTCCCCAGATGCGCTCGGCTCGTTCTGCGAACCTTGGCCAGTCGAAAGCGCGCGCCGGACGATCCGGCGGGACAATCCGCCCGACGACCTCGTCACGGCGGAGAATTTGAACTTCTTCGCCATCCGCCACCCACTGAAGCACCTTTGCCAAATTATGCTGGACCTCTCGCACAGATGCTTTCTTCATGTTAGACATTGTGACGCACGACCCGGACGCCGTCAAGGCGCATGGAATATAGGTTCCAGAGGTTGCGAGCTAGCGCCTGGTGCGACTACGGGCCCGCTCGTGTCGCTCGTGTCCGGAACTCTGGAAATTTCTGGATGGACAAGTCATGCTAAGACGCGATGACTCCTGAATCACGACGCATCGCGGGGATTCTTTTGGTTGTCCTGCCGACGGTTATGATCGGCGGCGTCAGTATACTGAGCTTGCTCCTATGGGATCCGGCTTATGCCGCCAATAAGCTGAGGCAGGATCTCTGGCGGGCCGGCCACGCGCACGCCGGCGTCTGGCTGGTGTTCAGTCTGGTCGTCCTGCGTTATGTCGACGAAGCGCAATTGTCGCCTGCGGGAAGGTGGTTTGTCAGACTGTCGGCGCCGGCTGCCGCGATCCTGGTTCCCGCCGCCTTCTTCCTTTCCGTCCTAACTCCAGACGCGACTCGGCCAAACGCGCTGATTTATCTGGCGTACGTCGGAGCGATTATCCTCGCGGCAGGCGTGCTCACGCTCGGCGTTGGCCTGCTGAAATCCGCGCGGCGCGGCTAATCCACTTCACTCCGTCCTCAACACGGATAAGGGATCCAGCGACGCGGCGCGGCGGGCTGGGATATAGGACGCGGCCAGAGCGACGATCAACAGCACCAGAAACGCGGACAGGAAACTGAGAGCATCCGTAGCTGTGATCCCGAAGAGCAGCGAACTCAGCACGCGTCCCAGCAACAGTGATCCGGCCATGCCAATGCAGGTTCCCGTGAGCGCCAGTACGCCGCCATGGCGGAGGATCATCCAAATGACTTCACTTCGCCGGGATCCGAGAGCCATGCGAATTCCGATCTCGCGAGCGCGAAGACCGACCGAGTAGGACAGGATGCCGTAAACTCCGACGGCGGCGAGCGCCAGCGCGATTGATGCAAACAACGTCAGGAGGATCATGTTGAGCCAGTCTTCGGAAAGGGAGCGATCGACCACTTCATCCATCGTTCGTACATCGTAGACCGGTTGTTCGGGATCGACTTCGTGGATCGCCGCGATCACGCTGGCTGCGAGTTCATTCGGATCCTGACTTGTTCGAACCGCCAACGCCATTCGAGGCTGGGATCGCTGGTGATAAGGCCAGTAGACCTGCGGCCGCTCATCGACGCCGAGTTCGTCATGCCGGATATGTCCGACCACGCCGATAACCTGAACCCACTCATCCTTCGGATGGAACCGAAATCGTTTTCCGATTGCGCTCTCATTGGGCCACGCAAGGCGCGCGAGTCTCTCGTCCACAATGCCGACGCGCGGTCGGCCGGCGGCGTCCGATTCTTCGAAAAAACGGCCTTCGATTAACGGTATTCCCATGGTGCGAAAATAATCCGGCGACGCTGTTCGCCAATCGAGCATGATGCTGCCTGGCTCGAGAGCGCTTCCCTCGAACGTGAGGGCGCCCGTCTGATTTTGACGAGAGAGGGGAAGTCGATTGACCATCCCGACGGATACGACGCCAGGCAGGACCGAGACTCGATCGAGAATCCGCTTCAGGTACTGTCCGAACTTCGGATTCGTCGCGTATTGTTCCGAAAGCGCGAAGTGGACGGAGAGGATGTTGCCGGTGCGAAATCCCGGATCGACGTTTCGCAGCGCTGTAAAACTTCGGATCAGCAGCGCCGAGGCGACCATCAGGACGAGCACGCCCGCAATCTGGCAGATCACCAGAGCGCCGCGAAGTCGCGACCACCGGCCGCCGATCGTTGCGCGGCCCGAGTCGCGAAGCGCCTGATTGAGGTTCCAGCGCATCACTTGAAGGGCCGGCCAGATCCCCGTCAGAACTACGGTTGCGAAGAGAATCGCAATGGCGAAACCGAGAACCTGCAAGTCGATCTTTATCGCCTCCAATCGAGGCAAAGTTGCAGGCAGGAACGGAACAAGCAAAGACAGCAGCCAATGCGCCAGCAGAATCCCGCCCAGCCCACCTACCGCGGCAAGCGGAGCGACTTCCATGATCGACTGCAGCACCAAGCGTCGTTTATTTGCGCCGAGAGCCGCGCGAACCACCAGTTCCTGGCTGCGCGCCATCGATCGCGCCACGAGCAGATTCGCAAGGTTGGCGCAGCCAATCAGCAACAGACACAACACAGCGCCCATCAAGAGGTAAAGCGTCGTGCGGACGCTTCCGACCATGCGGTCCAGCATGGGAGTAACGTAAATGCCTATTTTCTGAAGGAACGGATGTTCCGTCGCGATCCGCGTATGAATCTCCGACATCTGAGCTTGCGCCTGCGCAATCGTGACGCCGTCCTTTAAACGGGCGACGCAGCCATAGTCAAAAGTTATACGCGGTTCGTTGGGATCCAGCGCCAACGGCGTCCATAGCGCGAATTCGGGATTGGGGTACTGAAATTCCGGCGGCATCACGCCGAGTACAGTATAGGGTTTGCCATTGAGCCGAATTGTCTTTCCGAGTATTCCTGGATCCGCCCCATAGCGGCGGGTCCACAGGCCATACCCCAACACGACTTTGTCTTCGACAGCGCCTTCTTCATCCGTGAACACGCGGCCAAGCAATGGATTGACACGAAGGACGCGAAAGACGCTCGCTGTCGAACGGCCGCCCAAAACACGTTCGGGCGTCCCGTCTCCGGTGATGTTGAAATTCTGGACAAGCTTGGTGATGCCGATTTCCTCGAAGACGGCGTTCTGGGATCGCCAATCGAGATAATTCGCGATGCCGACGGACCATGAAGACGCGGTGTGGCCGATGGTTACCAGCCGATCCGGCTCCGGATACGGAAGCGGACGAAGCGTTACGCCATAGACCACGCTGAACATCGCAGTGCTGGCGCCAATTCCCAACGCAAGCGTCGCGATGACCGCGCATGCAAATCCTGGACTCTTGGCCGACACTCGAGCGCCGTACCGCAGGTCCTGAACCGCATGGTCGATGAAGCCGAGCCGGCGCGCGTCACGACATTCTTCCTTCCGTCGATCGACGCCGCCCATGGCGCGAACGGCGGCCCGACGGGCCTCCTCCGCGGAGAGTCCCCTCGCGATGAATTCCTCGGTCTGCCGGTCGAGGTGGTAGCGAATCTCCTCGTCCAGTTCCTGTTCGACCGTAGTCCGCCTGAGGAGCGACCGCAGCATGAGAAGAACTCGCATAAACTACGCCTCCCCGAGATTCACAATGTGGGTGATCGCCGCGGCGAGCCGGTTCCAGTTGGCCGCCTCCTTCTCAAGCGCTTTCCGGCCCAGACGCGTCAGCGAGTAATACTTCGCCCGGCGATTGTTTTCGCTCGGCGCCCATTCGGCTTTGATCCAGCCTCCTTGCTCAAGCTTGTGCAGCGCCGGGTACAGCGACCCATCGCTCACCTGCAACACATCCCCCGACATCTGCTTCAAGCGTTGGCTGATGGCCCAGCCATGCATGGGCTCGAGCGCCAGAATCTTGAGAATCAGAAGATCGAGCGTTCCCTGGACGACGTCTTTCGGTTTGCTCATCCTGCTTACCTCGGTTAGCGAGATAAATACACCGTCTCCACTCGGTAAGCAAGAGGAAATGCCGCGCGCTGGTTCAAGGAAACTTGAAGAGCATCCTTGACTTTGTTCTTGTCGCGCCGTAAGAAGTACTTCCAATTTCTCGTTCCTGACGGAGGACATCATGCTGCGAGTTCTTCTGTTGTTGCTTACCGTTGTGCTGGCCTGTCCGGCGCTTGGTTACGCCCAGGCGGGCGCGGCCAGCCAAAGTGTAGAGCCCTTCAAAGTCGGCACGTTCCTGATCGGGAACACGCCGACGGTGGGGATCGTGCTTCGCGACGCGTTCGTGGTGGATCTCGTTCAGGCCAACGCGGCCATCGGGAAGTTGCGATCCTACCCCCCGCGAGCGATGCCCTCCGACATGGTCGGCCTCATCACTGAGTACGAGAATGGACTGAAGGGCCGCATCTACGCGATTGTCAACGATCTCGTCCGCAGCAACGCGCTCACGGGAACGCGGCCTCCCTACGTTCGGGAACTGAACCAGGTGCGGACGCTGGCGCCGATCCCGCGCCCGCGGATGATCATGAACACGGCCGTCAACTTCTACAGCCACATCGCCGAGGGCGCGTCGCCGGAACAGCGCGCGCAGGCCATCGCCGCGCGAAAGGCGAATCGAGGCGTCCCCTACATGTTCCTCAAGGCCCCGTCGTCTGTGATTGGAACCGGCGAAACCATCCTCATTCCCTATGGGAGGACGGAGTTGGACTGGGAAATCGAGCTGGCCACCATCATCGGCAAGACAGCCCGGTACGTACCCGCGACGCGCGCTCAGGACCACGTGTTCGGGTATACCGTGATGCTCGACATCTCGGACCGCGGCGGGCGACCGCCTGGAGGTTTCGGAGGCGGCACGGACTGGTTCGTCATGAAGGGACAGGACACGTTCGGACCAATGGGACCGTTCATCGTCCCCAAGGAGTTCTACGGCGACCCGATGATGAAGTTGAAGCAGACGCTGCTCGTCGGGACCGACCAGAGACAGCAGTCCGGCGCCGAGGACATGATCCACTCGGTGTGGGAGGTCATTGAGTACGCCTCGTCGCTCGTCACGCTGGCGCCGGGCGACGTCATCGGCGCGGGGACCTCGGGCGGCGTCGGAATGGGCACATCGGTGCGCGGTCAACAGGTCTGGCTCGTCGCTGGAGACGAGATCACCGCGACAATTGACGGCATCGGCACGCTCCGCCACAAGGTCGAAGCTGCTCCTGCGCCGCCGCCGGGCACCGGAGCGTACCTGCCGCCTGTTTCCAGCTACCGCGGTCAGGGGCGCGGAGGCAGAGGCGCCGGAGCGGGCCCAGACGGCGGCGCCGGCAGAGGCGCCGGGGCCCCACGCTGAAGCGAAACCAGAATGCGGGCAGGAAATTTTGAAATTGGACGATTCCTGCATCTCAAAACCGAAATCCGAAATCTCAAACTGAACGACATCTGTACTCGCGGCGCGGTAAACGGAGTTGTGCGTACAATTTCGTACAATTTCCTCATCATTGTGATTCCTTCAAACGTGATGTATTCTCGGGCGCCCCAAAAAGGCCAAAAAGGAAGGTGATCATGCAACCACTCAATCGCCGGGAGTTCTTAGCTGCAGCGGCCGTGCCTTTGATGCAGACGCGGGGTGGAGGGACGGCGTCCGGCGGCATGTTCGTGTGCATTCATGAAGCCAGCTCGGAGCGTTTCGATTTCCGGACCGCGATGGAGGGATACGCAAAAGCGGGAATCCGCGCAACGGAAGTCGTGCTGACGAAAGTCCGGGAATTTGCGCAGAAAGAATCGCCGGCGGCCGCCAAACGGCTGCTGGACGATCTGGGCTTGAAGCCGGTGTCGTCCAGCAATCATCTCAATGTGGCCGAACCCGCCGACGCCGGCGCCCGCGCGAAAAGCCTGGAAGATCTGAAGTGGAAGCTCGAGCTGGCGCAGGCGATCGGCTGTACGCAACTGGTCGCGCCGTCGGCCGGCGCAGGAAACTACACGCTCGACGACTACAAGCGCGGAGTCGACAATCTGCGCGAAGCCGGCGAACTGGCCAAGCCATTCGGCGTGAGCCTGATGCTCGAGTTCGCCCGAACCTCGCGATTCGCCGGCTCGCTTCCCACTGCTCTGAAGCTCGTGCGCGAAGCCAACCATCCCAACATCAAAGTGATGATGGACACGTACCATTTCTGGGGCGGAATCAGCAAATTCGAGGACCTCGAGCTGCTCCGCGACGGCGAGCTGGCGCACCTGCATTTTGAAGACGTGCCGGCCGACCCTCCGCGCGAAATCCAGGGCCAGCCCCACCGGGTTTTCCCGGGAGAAGGCATCGCGCCGCTGCGCCGGATCGTGGAAGTTCTGAAGCGGAAGAAGTATGCGGGACCCGCGTCGTTAGAGCTGTTTCAGAATCAGACGCCGGCGGTTCAGTCGATGGATCCTTATCAGTTGGCGATGAAGGCGAAGGCGGCGATTGAGCCGCTGATCGCGTAGGGGGATTTCGGATTTCGGATTGCGGATTGCGGATTTAGGGAAGCTTATCCCCCTAAATCCGCAATCCGAAATCCGAAATCGCTTCTTATCGCGCCAGCGGATCCGGCCGGATCTGGAACTTCACCATCTTACCCTTCGTGCCTTTGCCGCCTTCGATGTGCCACACGAAGTGCGTGCCATAGTTGGCCCACAGCGCGCGGCCCTTCCATCCGGCATTGGGGTCATCGATGCGACCGTCCATGCCGCGCGAGTAGAACCCGAGCGGATAAGGGACGCGAAGCGTGGTCCACTGCCGGGTCTGCGGATTCAGCACGAGAATCGAATCGGAGTTCGATCCGGTAGCCATTGGCGTATTGGCGCCAAAGCCCAGGACGTTGTGCTGATCCACCCAGTTGTAATAGTGGAAGTCGGTCCGGACGTTCGAGCCTGCGAATGTCGGGCTGTTGGATGGGTATAGCGTCCAACCTTCCCGGCACTGGCTGCCATCGGTCTTCTGGGGACCTTTGAGATCCTTGCATTTGCGGACATCGAAACTGGCGAGATGGCTGCTGCCGGCAAGAGCGGTCCATACCACGCCGTTCAGATCGATATCCACGCCCCGCGGGTCAATACCGCCGTCAGGAACTCTGAACACCTGAGTCTTGCAAGACTCAGGCGGCTTTCCGCCGCGTTGCAGGCGGACCAGGTATCCTGGAAAGTTCTCCGAGATGCCCCACACCGAATCGTCCACCGGGCTCGGAATCACGGAGTACATGCTGAAGCGGATCTCGGAATCCAGTTTCGGATCGAGCGTCGCGGGAGTTCCGCGTCCGCGTCCCCGCCCTGCGGCGCCGGCAGCGGCCCCACCGCCGCCGGTGTCTCCAAGGTTCAACTGGTTTTCCACGGACACGGCGCCGGGAGGATTCCAAGGCTTCGTAATGACGCCGTCGCCGTTGGTATCTACGACTTGAGGACACCAGCCGACCGCAGCCTGCTCCGCCTTGATCTCATCCTTGGTGGACGCCAGCGTCTGGTCGTAGACCTTCGTATCGACCCAGCCGAAAATCGGGCCGCTCAGCTCGTTGAAATAGACCGTCTCATTGGCGTCGGTGTCGAACTGCAGATGGTGGGTGGAATAGCAGGTTTCGATCAACTGAAACTTTTGGGTCTTGGGATCAAAGTAGGAAGCCTGACGGCCGCCGCCGTTCAGCGGGTAATACGCGGCGTATGGACTGATCTTCGCGTCGCTGCACCAGGCGGGCGCGCCTCCGCGAATCTTGGAGGTCATCCACACGCGGCCTTTGCTGTCGAGCATGGGATTGTGCGGATCGGACGGTGAATACGGATCGTTGTCTCCCCACAGCCACGTGGTCCCCCACCACAATGAAGGAGTGGACGGAGGTCTGAAACGAGATCGGACCTGTCGCTTCGGTTCGCGCGTCGGAATCTCGATTTCGGTGGTTTCGTGCGTGTAGGGGTCAAGCCGCACCAGCGTTCCGTGCCCGGCCGAGACGGCGTAAACCGGCCCCTTGGCGTTGACGGTCGGATGATTCTTATCGGTCGTGATTTCGTCGTGCATGAAGGAGTGGTCCGTGCCCCAATCCCACAACGTCAACACGACATTCCGCTCAATGCCGGTGGGGCGCGGCGGCTTCACGGCCGGCGTTTCGCCCTTTTCGATCCGCGTCGTCCAGTCGGCAAGCATGTTCAGCACAAAGGGCCGTCCCATCGTGGTTGCAGATCCGGACATCTGTTCGCCGCGAATACCTGCCTGGAGCCGAAGGTCCCACGCCTCCTGATGGGTTTTCAGCTCCGGTTTGGCTTTGAAGACGTGGTCCAGGGTGCGCGTGATTCCATTGCCAAGCTGATGGCAGAAGTTGCAGTTGGACTTCAACTGCCAGACGAACCGGTCCATGGATTGCATCTGTGTTCCGATGCCGTTCCCCTGAGGGCCCGTACCCGGAAACATATCCGGAGTCGGAATCTTCATCATGGTCATCCAGTAGTTGCCGGGATAGACCTTGGCTTCGTCTTTCGGCGTCTGGGCGAGTGCGGCCTGTAACGTGACGGAGTTCGTTGAAGGCTTCATCTGAATCGGCTTGGAATCGAGCAGGCCGTATCCCCGAACCCAAACGCTGTAGTTCACATTCGGCAGTTCCGGCAGCGTGAAGCGGCCCTGATCATCGGTGACGACAATCTTGATGAAGTTGGTCGCCAATTCCTTCGTTTCGGCAATGACCCACACGCCGGCTTCGGGTCCCTTGCTGCTCCGAACCACGCCAGTGATGTAACCCTGCGGTGAGGTCTCGCGCGTCTGCACGGCGCGAGTGGGGTACGCAGCGAATCCCGCAATCAGGGCCACAAGCCCGATACGCAGCAGCACGCTGATCACCCTCGAACGGGTAGTCTTCATACAACTCCTCCTCATGATGTCTTAAGAACGATTGCCCTATCCGCCGAGCGGACGGAGTGAGTATAGAAGGCAACCACGCCTGATGCAACAATACCCACGGCCGGGGATGTTGAAACCAGCGGCCGGCGTCAGCCGTCAGCCTGCGGGGAAATGGAAATTGGACAATTCCTGCATCTCAAATTCGAGATCTGAAATCGCAGATTGAACCGTCCAGTCTGAAATTTCAAATCTCGGATTTGAGATGCAGGAATCGTCCAATCTCCAATTTTTTGTCCCTCGCCACTGCAACAACCTAAGCTTTCTGAATCCATGGAAACACCGCGCGCCCTGGATACACGGCGTCGGGGCCCAATTCTTCGTTGATGCGGAGCAACTGGTTGTATTTCGCCACGCGGTCGGTCCGCGACATCGAGCCCGTCTTGATCTGGCCGGCGTTGCAGGCGACGGCAAGATCCGCGATGAAGGCGTCCTCGCTTTCGGCGGACCGGTGGGAAATGATCACTCCGTACAGGGCCTTGCGGGCCATCTGAACTGCGTCCAGCGTTTCCGAGAGCGTTCCGATCTGATTCAGCTTGATCAGGATTGCATTTGCGACGCCCATTCCCATGCCGTGCGCGAGACGCTCCGTATTGGTCACGAACAGATCGTCGCCCACGAGCTGAACCTTCTGCCCGAGCTCGCGCGTGAGCATCGTCCAGCCGTTCCAATCGTCTTCGGCCAGGCCGTCTTCGATGGAGACAATAGGATATTGTTCACACCACTGCGCGTAGAGCTTCACCAGATCTTCCGCTGTCCGCGAGGACTTATCGGACTTCTTGAAGACGTACCGCCCGGCCTTCTTGTCGTAGAACTCGCTGGCGGCGGCGTCGAGGGCGATCACGACGTCGTCCGCGGGTGTGTATCCGGCGTTTTCGACCGCCTTCAAGATCACCTCGATGGCTTCCTGATTGGATTTCAGGTTTGGAGCGAATCCTCCCTCGTCTCCGACGGCCGTCGCATAGCCGCCGTCATGGAGCAGCTTCTTCAGATGATGGAAGACCTCGGCGCCCATCCGCACGGCCTCAGGAAAATTCGGCGCGCCGACGGGCATGATCATGAATTCCTGCAGGTCGATATTGTTGTCGGCGTGCGCGCCGCCGTTGACGATGTTCATCATCGGAACCGGGAGGACTGCGGCTTTGACGCCGCCGATGTATCGGAACAACGGCAGGCCGTGGGCCGCAGCGGCGGCGCGCGCGACGGCCATGGAGACGCCCAGGATCGCATTGGCGCCCAGCTTCGACTTGTTCTTCGTGCCGTCGAGCGCAAGCATGGTCTGATCGATGCGAGACTGCAGCGTGGCGTCCTGTCCGAGCAGCGCGGGGCCGATGACGTCGTTCACGTTGCGCACGGCCTTCTGAACGCCTTTGCCGAGATACCGCTTCCGGTCGCCGTCGCGCAATTCGAGCGCTTCGTGTTCGCCCGTCGACGCTCCGGAAGGAACGATCGACCGTCCGCGTGCGCCGTCTTCGAGCGCGCAGTCGACTTCAACGGTGGGGTTTCCTCGTGAATCCAGGACTTCTCGCGCGTGGATGTTCCGAATCTTCATGGGGGGCTTTCCTCAAATGAACGCACGAATTCTATCAAGCTTCTTGACGCGCGGGCGCCACAGTCCTCTAATAATCACCGCCTCTTTGCGATCCCAACCTTATAGGTTTTCATGACACAACTGCCTGCCTTGATCGAGCGGGGCCGGCCGCAGCGGCCCGGCGCGCTGGACCGGGAAGCCGGGCCCATTGTGCGCATTCAACGCATGATCTTCGCGGAAGCTGCGAAGCTCGGGGCCAGCGACATTCACGTCGAGCCCGGCCGGGGCCCGACGCGCGTGCGCTACCGCGTGGACGGATTGCTGCAGCAGGGCGCCGAAATCCCAAAATGGCTTCACGAAAATCTCGTGGTGCGCATCAAGGTTCTCGCAAAGCTGGACGTGGCCGAGCGGAGGGTTCCGCTGGACGGACACATCGATGCGGAATCCACGGGCGTGGACGACGTTCGCGTATCGACCGTGCCGACGCGATGGGGAGAAAAGATCGTCATCCGCGTCCTCAAACGCGCCCGCTCCGCGCTGCCGCTGTCACAGCTCGGATTCGCGCCGCCCGCCGCAGAGAAGCTGGAGGGATGGATCCGGCGGTCTCAAGGAATCCTGTTCGCCGTCGGGCCGACCGGAAGCGGAAAAACCACCACGCTGTACGCCTTGATCCATGCATTGCGGAATGAGCCGCTGAACATCGTCACCATCGAGGACCCGGTCGAGTACGAGGTGGACGGCATCACGCAAATCCAGATCAACGACAAGGCCGGACTCACGTTTGCGCGCGCCCTCCGGGCCATTCTGCGTCAGGATCCGGACGTGATCCTGGTGGGTGAAATCCGGGACGCCGAAACCGCTGCGACCGCCGTGCATGCCGCGATGACAGGCCACCTGGTCCTGTCGACTCTCCACGCCACGGATTCGATTGCGGCCATGACGCGCCTGGCCGAGTTGGGCGTGGACCGCTCCACCGCGGCGGGGGCGCTGTTGGGAGTGATTGCACAGCGGCTGGTCCGGCTCAATTGCGCGCGCTGCGCCGAGCCGGAAACGCCGCCGCGCGTGTACCTGGATTGCCTGGGGATCGGGACGGATCAAGCCGAACGGCTGCGTTGCAGTTCCGGCTGCGAGGAATGCCGTTTTACCGGAACTTCGGGCCGCACGGCGCTTTATGAACTGCTGGAGTTGACAGGCGAGACGCGCGAGCTGTGCGCACGCGGAGACGTCGCGGGTCTGCGGCGCGCCGCGCGCGACGCCGGGTTCGTCAGCCTGACGGAACAGGCGGTCGCACTGGCGCTCCGCGGGGTCATATCGGCGCATGAGGCGTATCGATCGGCGTTCTTCGGCTAGCGCCGGGGCTTCGCGCGGTCATAGACCGCGCCTACAGCAAATCGTCGCGAAACTGTAGGCGCGGTCTATGACCGCGCCTATCGGGAGGATCATGAATCAAGACCACTACAGCACGCTCGCAGTCAAGCGGACCGCGTCCGCCGAGGACATTCACCGCGCATACCGCGCTCTGGCCCTCCGCTATCATCCCGACCGAAATCCCGCCCCGGACGCCGCCGCGCACATGGCCGTCATCAATGAGGCTTACGAAGTCTTAGGAGATCCCGCCAAGCGCCGGCAATACGACGCGCTGACGGAGCGCACGCCGTCCCACAGCGAGCTCGCCGGCGCCGTGCTGGCCGCCGCGCGTGACGTCGTGCTCCGCACGGGTTGGGTGGTGGTGGAGGATTTGGGCAAAGTGCTGCTGCTCGAAAAGAGCCGGCAGCGCGTGCGGGCTGTTTTTCTCGAGCGCGCCAGCAACGACATGCTGCAGCATGCGGCAAGCCTCTATCGGGAGCCGATACTGGTCTTGACGCTGGCGGTCGAAAGCGCCGTACACGCGCCGCCCGGCGTCGCGGTCATCGACCTGCTGCACGGCCAACGCTACGGAACGCCGCAGCAGGCCGCGGCCTTCGAAATGCTGTTGGCGGGGTTCGTGTAGTATCATCCGGTTAGGCAATTTGGTAGGCAATTGGGGACAGAGACCAATTTCCTGCGCGTGACGGACCCGTCAAGGCTCCACCGGCGCCTCACGCGCAGGAAATTGGTCTCTGTCCCCAAATTGCCAAATCGACGATGCGCGCACATTCATTCATTTTTCTCGCGGCCGGCTTCGGCGTGGGCTTTGCGGCCATGTACCCGTGGATGTCCAAGCGGGCGCCGGAAATCGCACGCCCGATTCCGACGTTCGTCCGCAATATGGGCTCGCCCGCAGAACCTCCTGCGCCTCCCCTGGATACGGCCCGGATGCGTCAACTGGAAGAAACCGTTTCGAAAGATCCCAAGAACTTCGACGCCTTGATCGAGTTGGGCAACATGCACTTCGATCAGCGCGCCTACGACAAAGCGGCCGGCCTCTACAAGAAGGGCCTGGAAGTCCAACCCGGCAACGTGACCCTGCGCACGGATCTCGGAACGGCCTTGTTCTATTCCAGGCGCGTGGATGAAGCCATCGTCGAATTGAGAAAATCGCTGGAGCTCGATCCCACGCATCCGCAGACGCTGTTCAACCTGGGAGTGGCGCTGCTGGAAGGAAAGAACGATTCAAAGGGCGCGCTCGAGGCGTGGGAGAAACTGGTGGCGGCGAATCCGGATTTCCCCCAGATTGCGATCGTGAAGCAGCAGATCGACGCGCTGCGCGCCCGGCAACAATAGTGCGCAGAGAGATCATCGAGAAGCTCGAAAGGATCGTCGGCAAGGACGCGGTCGTGGCCGACGAAACGCAGCTTCTCGTCTACGAATGCGACGCGCTCCCGCTCTTCAAGCGCCTGCCTGACGCCGTTGTGTTCGTCGAAACGACGGCGCAGGTCGCCCAAGTCGTCAAGCTCGCCGCCGAGCACGGCCTGCCGTTCCTTCCCCGCGGGGCCGGCACGGGGCTCAGCGGCGGGGCGATGGCGGCGGAAGGCGGCGTCATCATCGAACTGCAGCGGATGAACCGCATTCTCTCGATCGATCCGGAGAACCGTCTCGCGGTCGTCCAGCCCGGAGTCGTCAATCTCCATGTCACGCAGGCGGCGGCGCCGTATGGTCTGTACTATGCTCCCGATCCATCCAGCCAATCGGCGTGCAGCATCGGCGGCAACGTCGCGGAAAACTCCGGCGGCCCGCACTGTTTGAAGTACGGGATGACGGCAAGCCACGTTCTTGCGATCGAGGCCGTGCTGCCCGACGGCGAGATCGTGCGTTTGGGCAACGCCGCGGGAGAAGCGGTTGGAATGGATCTGCTCGGGGCGATCGTCGGTTCGGAGGGAACGTTTGCCATCGTTACCGAGATCACGCTCCGGCTGCTCCCGAAACCGCAAGCCGTGAAGACGCTGCTGGCCGCGTTTCGCTCCATCGAGGACTGCAGCCAGACGGTTTCGGACGTCATCGCCGCCGGCATTCTTCCCGCCGCGCTCGAATTCGTCGACGACAAGACAATTCGCGCCGTCGAGGCCTCCATTTACAAGGCCGGCTACCCATTGGATGCGCGCGCGGCGCTGCTGGTCGAAGTGGACGGATTCCGTGAAGGGCTCGACGAGACCGCCGATGCGATCGCCGGAATCTGCCGGAGGAATCGCGCCTACGAAGTCCGCGTTGCACGAAGCGAACAGGAACGGAGCAAGCTCTGGCTCGGCCGAAAAGGCGCGTTCGGCGCGATGGGACGCATCAGTCCGGACATGATCGTCATGGACGCCGTCATTCCACGCACGCGGCTTCCGGAGGTGCTGTGCGAAGTGGATCGCATCTCGGAACGCTTCGGCCTGCCCGTAGCGAACGTGTTTCATGCAGGCGACGGGAATCTGCACCCGATCATCCTCTTCGACAGCCGCCGCGCCGATCAGGTCGAGAAGATTCATGAGATGGGCGCCGCCGTCATGAAGACGTGCGTCGACGCCGGCGGCGCGCTCAGCGGCGAACACGGCATCGGAATCGAGAAGAAGGACTTCATGGATCTCGTTTTTGACGAAACCGACCTCGACGTCATGGCGCGCGTAAAATCCGTCTTCAATCCCGCCGGCCTGCTGAACCCTTCGAAGATTTTTCCGGCGCGCCGGGCGTGCACGGAAATCGGGAGGCAGACGACGACGAGCACGGAGGAGATCGGCCGGCGCGTGGAAGCGGTGTTGAAGGGCTCCTCGTCTTCACCTTTATGATCCTCGACGGAGTTTCACCCAACAAAACCGTTTACCCCGAAACCATCCAAGACCTCGCCGACGCGGTCGCCTCCGAAAAGGGATCCATTGTTCCGCTCGGCGCGGGCGGTCACATGCATTTCGGGAATCCGCTGAAAAGCGCCGACTGCGTGATCGACCTTTCAAGGATGTCGCGCATTACGGCCTACAATCCCGCCGAAATCACAATCCACGTCGAGGCTGGAGTCACGTTGAACCAGCTCCACGCCGCCCTCGCCGAACACAACCAGACGCTGCCGCTCGATCCGTGGAGCGGTCCCGGCAGCACGATCGGCGGGGTGGCTGCGGCCAACGCGCAGGGGCCGCTCCGTGCGGCCGGCTCGATTCGCGACTGGATCATCGGCATGAAAGTGGTTCACGCCGACGGCCGGGTATCCAAGACCGGAGGGCGCGTCGTAAAAAACGTGACGGGCTATGACCTGGCGAAGCTGTATACGGGCTCGCTCGGTTCGCTGGCGATCATTGCGGAAGTGAGCCTCAAGCTGCGCCCTGCGTTCGGGAAAACGTCGACGGCGGTCGCCGAATTCGAGAATCTCGCGCAGGCGCGCGCGGTCCTTGCGCAAATCCGCCGCAGTCCGCTGCAGCCGGTCTGCTGCGAGTGGCTGGGGCCTCCGCACGCGCTGTGGCTTCGATTCGAAGAGCATCCGAGAGCGGTTGCCTGGCAGATATCGCAACTGCCCGCGGCGGATTGGAAGATCCTGGAAGGCGACGCCGAAGCTTCGCAGTGGGAGACGCTGCGGCGCCGCTACGAAACGATGGGCCCGGTCGTTGTACGCGTTTCCGCGCGCATGACGGATGCGGCGGACATCATCGAGACGCATCGTCCGTCATCCTGGATTGCGCACGCGCTCAACGGAGTCATGCTGATGACCGTCCCCGGCGCCGAAACCGTGGCGCGCTTGCGCGAAAGTTTCCCAACGGTCATCGAGAAAGCGCCGCCGGACGTGCGCCGCAGCGCCGGCGTCTTCGGCGTTCGGGGAACGGAGCGGCGCCTGATGGAAGCGATGAAGCGCGCGTTCGATCCCGGCGGCCGTCTGAATCCTGGAAGGCACATCGATGGCGAGTGACAAGCTGTATCTGGACTGCGTGCATTGCGGCCTGTGCCTGCCGTCGTGTCCCACGTATCGCGTCCTGGGAAGCGAAATGGATTCGCCGCGCGGACGGATCTATCTGATGCGCGCGTTCGACGAAGGACGCGCGCGCATCACGCCCACGTTCGCCGAGCATATGTTCCGGTGCCTGGATTGCCGGGCGTGCGAGACCGTGTGCCCGTCGGGCGTTCAGTTCGGACACATGATTGAAGACATGCGCGCGAAGGTCGTGGAGGAACGCGGAGCGCATTGGCTTGCTCGTTTCATGCTGCGTCATGTCTTTCCATATCCGGCTCGATTTCACGCGGTTTCCCGGCTGATGCAGATCTATCAGCAGTCCGGCCTGCAGGAATTTGTGCGGTCCAGCGGGCTTGTTCGGCTGTTCGGAGCCGGATTGGCGCGCGCGGAAGCCTTGATGCCGGACATGGAAATCGTCCCCGGCGTGACGCCGGGCGCCGTCTCACGCGCCGCCGGCAGGCGGCGGGGCGCGGTGGCGCTGTTTACCGGTTGCGTCATGAATTCCATGCTGGGGTCGGTGAATCGCGCCACAGTCCGGCTGTTGAACGCCGCAGGCTACGACGTCATCGCTCCGGAAGGCCAGGTCTGCTGCGGCGCGCTCGCGAACCACGCGGGCTTAAGGCCGACGGCGGTCGAAGCGGCGCAACGGAATCTGTCTGTCTTCTCTGGTCTGGAGGTCGAAGCGGTGATCGTGAACGCCGCCGGATGCGGCGCGATGCTGAAGGAATATTCGACTCTCCTGGGAGACGCTCACGCATTCTCAGGCAAGGTCCGCGACGTCTCCGAATTTCTGGCTGCGACGCCGATCGCGGACGCTCTTCAAGTGCGCGTCGAAAAACGCGTCGGATACGACGACCCGTGTCATCTGATCCACGGCCAGGGAATCCGGACTCCGCCGCGCGACCTGCTGCGCGCGATTCCAGGGTTGGAGCTGGTTGAAATCGAAGGCGCCGACCAGTGCTGCGGCAGCGCGGGGATCTACAACATCGTCCAGAACGAGCTGTCGATGGCGATCCTGGACGCGAAGATGGAACGCATCCGCAACGCCCGCATCGACATTCTCGCAACCGGCAACCCCGGCTGCATGTTTCAGTTCCGCTATGGCGCCCGCCGTGCGGGCCTGGATCTGGAGGTGGTCCACCCGGTGGAGCTGCTGGCGCGGTCCCTGCCGGCGGCCTATAATGGGAGAGGATTTTGAAGGAGTTGGAACGATGAACACGATGAAAACAGCCATTCTCATGGTCGGCCTGACGGTGCTGCTGGTTTTTGCCGGCCAGGCGCTTGGCGGTCGGGATGGAATGATCCTGTTTTTCCTGATCGCCATGGGCATGAACCTCTTCAGCTACTGGTTCAGCGACAAGATCGTGTTGAAGATGTACGGCGCGCAACAGGTGACGGAAGCAGAGGCGCCGGTTCTGTACGGAGTGACGCGCGATCTTGCAATGCGCATGAATCTTCCGATGCCCAAGGTGTATGTGATTCCGTCGGACGCGCCCAATGCATTCGCGACCGGCCGCAACCCGAACCATGCGGCAGTGGCCGCCACGCAAGGGATTTTGAGACTGCTGAACAGGGAAGAGCTCACTGGAGTGATGGCCCATGAGCTGTCTCACGTGCGCAACCGTGACATTCTGATCGGCACGATCGCCGCCATGATGGCCGGCGCCATCAGCATGCTGGCCAACATGGCGCAGTGGGCGATGATTTTCGGAGGCGGCCGCAGCCACGATGACGACGAAGGCCCCGGCAACGCATTCGCGGCCATTGCCATGATGATTCTCGCGCCGATCGCCGCCATGCTGATCCAGATGGCGATCTCCCGTTCGCGCGAATATCAAGCCGATGAGACCGGCGCCAAAGCCTGCGGCAACCCGCTATGGCTTGCAAGCGCGCTGAAGAAGCTGCATCTCGGGGCACAGCGCGTTCCCATGCATGCGAACCCGGCCACCGCGCACATGTTCATCGTGAATCCTCTCCGCGGCGGCGGCATGCTGAGTCTCTTCAGCACCCATCCTCCAATGGAAGAGCGGATCGCCAGACTCGAAGCGATGGTCTACGGCCAGCGCATCGCGTGAAGCAGAATCGCGGGAATTTGGGGACAGAGACCAATTTCCTGCGGCGAGGGACGATGAAGCCTGACGAGTCCTTCACGCGCAGGAAATTGGTCTCTGTCCCCAAATTCCCACCCTCCTTCACGGCGCCACACACCGGAAATTCGCCGCATCGTCAATGCTGCCCTTCCCGGAATAGCGCGCGACCTGCGGGTACGGGCACAGCGGGCGAGTCCGCACGACCTTATCGTTCACCACGCGGCTCGCTGTCATGGAATCCGGCGCCTTTCCCTTCTCCACCCAATTGATGATCGCCGTCATGGCGTCGTGGCGGTCCGGACCGACGCCGCCGGCGCAATGCGCCATGCCGGGAATCATGAACAGCCGGAAGAATTCGCGAGTATCGCGGCCGTTTCTCGCCACGGCCTGTTCGTAGTAATTCACGCCCATCATGGGCTGCAGGACTGCGTCCGCCCAGCCGTACGTCATGATCAGCTTTCCGCCGCGCTTCCTGAAGCTGGAGAGATCCGGATTTTTCGCATCCGCCAGCTTGCTCCACTGGTCCAGCATGCGAATATCGCGGTCGAAGTCGAATGTTCGGTAGTCGTAGTCCGGTTTCGGCGGATTGTGAACGAGGTACCGCATGGTGTTTTCCGCCAGATTGAAGTCGGCCGGATTGGCGCCGGGTTTCGTGCTGACGATCACGTTCAGCCAGCCGCTTCCGTCGCCGCCGCCGAAGAGGCCCGTCGTCACAGCTTCGCTTCCCAACATGAAGCCCGGAAAGAACGGCTTGCCGTTGCTCACCGGACCGCTGTAGACCTTGGCAATCGCCGCGGCCTGCGCGGCCGTGAGGCAGTCGGCGCCGTCGGCGCCCGCGGGACAGGCGGGAACGTCGCGCGCGGGGTCGAAGGAGCACTTGCGAGGATCGTCGATGAGGCCGTCTTTGAGGCCATCGACGGCGTCGCATTTCGCCATGACGCGATCGGCCAACAACGACAGCTTGGCCGGCGTCACGTTGGCCTCGCTCAGGGCTCTTTGATTCCACATCGCGCCGATCGTGAAGCCCGTCTGATCGAGCCACGGCGCATTCGCCACGATGCCGTCGAAGTCTTCGGGATAGCGCTGCGCTTCGATCAAGCCCTGGCGTCCGCCGTTGGAGCAGGAATTCCAGTAGGAATAAGAAATGGACCGGCCGTAGTAGTCCTTCGTGATCTCTTTGGCGGTCGTCGCCGTCAGATGGACGGCCCGGTAGGCGTAGTCGATCGCCTTCTGCGGATTGCTCAGCACAAAGGTCGCGCCGGGCTCTTTGCTCGCGTCGTGGCCCGTGTTGGTTTGCGCGAAAGCAAACCCGAGCTGCAGCGCCGCGTTGCGCTGCGCAACGCGTCCGGCCGCTTCCAGCGACTCGCCCGCGTGGCCGCCGTTGCCGATCATGTAGAAGCGGCCGTTCCACTTCGCCGGCAGACTCACCTCGAACGCAATCTCCGGCGCGAGCACGCCGGTGACGCGACAATGCGCCGGCGCTCCGGCACTCGCAGGCTGCGCGACCGCAGAAATTTGCACGATCTCTTTCGACTTGAAGGTGCTCATCGCCTCGCAGGGCTTGCCGGGTTCAAGGTCCGCCTTCGAGTAGTCCACGAGCGCGGTCTTCACCTCGGCGAACGCCTGTGCGTTCGCGGGCGCCGGCGCCATCGCGAAAGCCGCAGAGACCGCTGCGATCGCTGTTGCAAGCACGGGCCGCGTTGTCGAGTTCCACCTTGTTTGCGTGCGTGTCATTGTTGTCGCTCCTTGTTGGAAGTGGAAAAGATATTAACGCTCACCTGCCCCTCTTCGGTTGTCAAATGTGAGATGGCTTGTTGTCGAATGTCCATTGTAGTTGGCTAACTGACCTACTGACCCAATCGAACCGGCAATTTGGTGATTAGGTCGTCGGGTAAACTACATTAGACATTTGACAACAAGCCATCTGACATTTCACAACC
>Ga0073934_10000246_pt1 | contig 165976 bp, 128 predicted proteins | sample LarsenN4metaG_FD_76834 | JGI IMG/M metagenome (GOLD analysis project Ga0073934, IMG submission 76834) | Hot spring sediment bacterial and archeal communities from British Columbia, Canada, to study Microbial Dark Matter (Phase II) - Larsen... ... | reverse complement strand
TCACTACCCGCTTCCTTCAGCGCCGGCCTCACGACCGGTCGCCTTGCGGTTCGTGTGGGTCGCTGCGACCAGCTTCCCAGAGGACTTGCACCTCCTATCCACTCCCATGCTGGGCGCACAAAAAAGCCTCGGATGACTGGACAGTCATCCGAGGCTCTCACGCCGCGCCTGCGACCTGCGTTCCCGACCGACGGCACCCGTGCACGGACCGTCAGTTCAGCCACGAACTCACGGTAGCTTCAGCGTGAACCAGGTCGAAATCCCCTTCATGCCGTTCCGCTCGACGTTCGAACCGTCCCAGACGGCAAAGGCCACCGGAACGGACGCGCCCGCCTTGAATTGCACGTCGTTGGGGTCGTTGGTCGCCAGCGTCCGCTTCACGACGATGCGCCAGGTTGGCCCCGTGCAGCAACCGCCCTTAAGGGAACCAGAATGCTCCCAGACGCCGTTCCCGATCACATCCTGATGGGCCTGCGTGGTTAGGGTGCTGAACCCGTTTGCGTTCAGATCCTCAACGGAGCTGACCCGCAGGGTCGGATCCGACAGGATGTTGCCGGACCAGATGCCGGGGTTGAAGGGCCCGAGGCTTCGGCCGATCCGATCCGGATAGGTCACGCCGCCCGCAGGCTCCTCAAAATAGTAGTCCCAGAAGATGCCCGGATACTGGTCGTCCACATCCCAAATGCCCGCGCTGTCCTTGCCGATGTCCTTCTGCCACTCGGCGTTCCAGCGCCAGATGTTCACGGTCCCGCCCGACTGCCCCATACACTGGAACGGCGGCGCGCCGGAGGTGTTCACCGGGAATTGGATCGCGGCCTGATCCCGGAAGTCCTGGGGCCCGATGGTCGTATCGTTCTTGGTCTGATCGGCCCAGTCCAGCCGGAACCCGAGCTCCTTACCGTTCGAAACGGCTTTTACGAACACCGACTTCACCGAGATATTCGGGTGCATCGGCGTCGTGATCGTCTGGCCGCTGAGCGGCACAACGACGCCCGGCACGCCTTCCCAGATCGGGTTGGCGCCGTCCATCGGGATCGGCCCCTTGATCGCCTTCACGGGGATGGTCACCGGCTGGCTGACAGCCAGCGGCACTTGCCCCACCGTCAGCATGAAGCCGACGACCAGGGCAGAGAGAAGAATGCCGAACACCAACTTCCTGTTCCGTGTCTGCAGCACTCTCATAAAATATGACCTCCTCTCATTAGAGATGAAAACAACTGCGCATGAACACTCGGCCCACCGTGCGAATCCACCCACCCGAGAGGTCACCGCGTCAGGCCACGAGCGCGCTCAGGCGTTGCCCGACAGCCCTCCTTCCTTCTCCTCCTTCTCCTTGTCGAGGAAGGACTGCGCGCCGACCTCATTCAACAACATCGTCAGCTCGTTCCCCTTGTCCTGTGCACCGCACTCGTAGGTTTGCCCTTCCGGAGCGTTGAACGTCGCCGGGCGATAGTCGGTCTCGGAATAGGGCTGAGGGGTCACGCCCAGATAGGCCGCGTCGAACTCCATCCAGTCCGACGCAAAGTCCGCCATGATTCGGAAAAAGCCGGAGTCCGCTTTCTTGGCCAGCATCCGGGCAAACAGGGGAACCCAGCGTCCGATGTGGTTCTTGACAAACTTCTTCTGCGCGTCCACGACGATCTGGACCTTGTCCTGCCCGTCATGGCACCGCGCGTAGGATTCCTTGTACGCGAGGAAATGCATGAACTCAAGCTCGACGCTCAGGTGGTCCATCCGCTCATGAATGTCCTTGGACAGCTCCACCCCGAACGCCTTGTAGAAGCCGGCGATGTCACCCATCACCTGGGACTGGCCGAACACGTGGTCGTTCCCGAAGAGGGTCTCATACGGGGGACAATCCAGCGTGATCACGTTACTGAACACACGACGATGCTCGGCCTGGAGATCGGTCAACGTCCAGTTGGCACATTCGGCGGCGATCCAGCTCTGGACCTGGTCGAAGTAGGCGCCGAGCCCCTCCAGTTTTTTCTTGGCCCGCTCGCCACCGATTCCCTCCAGCGATTTAGCCAGACTGTCCAGCGCGGAGCCGCCGTCTTCCACGAATTCCCCGCTTTGCAGATAGTCGAGGAATTCATCGTCCTCCGGATACAACAGGCTCCATGAAATCAGCAAGTAGAGTTTGCTGCGCCCGAGTGCGCGTTCGACTGCGGGGGAGTCTTTGATGGCAGCGGGGCTGGCAGAAGGAGCCGGGGATTCGACCGATCGCCGCTGGAGTTCCTTCGTGCTCATGAAGATCCTCTCCTCAAGCTTGAGTCGGTGGGGCACACCGGACAGACAGGTGAAACCCCTAAGGAGGGACCAAGAGGCTCAAGCTTCGGGTAAGGGTTCGTGTATGATAGGCAAAGCGCCCCATGAAGTCAAGCATGAACTCATCCCTGTCTCAGAAACGCCAAATACCTGATTTTTCAGCTTCTTCAAAGGTTTCGACTGCCTCGCTGACATTCCCGCACTTGTTTGACAACCGAGCCCTCCCCCAAGGCCGGCCTCTCAGGAGGCCAGCAGCCTCGCCGGCGTGACCCGGATCGCGATCCGGTCGTTCACGGTCTTGCAGGTCTGCTCGCACAGGCCGCAACCCACGCAGCGGTGCACATCGAGCTCCAGCCGCAGATGGTCGAAATCCATGGACAGCGCCTGCGTCGGACATCGGGACACGCACGCATTGCAGCCCTGCCCGGCGGTGCAGTCGCGATATGAGATCGCCGCCACGCCCAGCTTGATCTCTTCCCGGCCCGACACCGGGAGCAACGCCTCGGTCCCGCAGGCTGCAATACAGGGAAAATCCTCGCACAGGAAGCACGGCATCCGATCCGCGAAAATAACCGGCGTGCCGTTCTGCGGATGGGCGGTGATGCTCCCATATGGACACGCGCTCGTGCAATCGCCGCAGCGCGTGCAGCGGCTCAGGAAGAACTCTTCGGAAACCGCGCCGGGGGGACGCAGCCAGTCGGTCCGGACCGGCGAGTCCGGTTTATCGGGCGGCGCATCGCGATGCGTGACGTATTCGTGCGCGGCACGCGCGAATGAGAGGACCGAGTCTTTGAGGAAATGCCGACGCCCGTATACTGGGTCTTTCGGCTTACTCATACACGTGCCTCAGACGACGCCCTCGGACCGCAGCTTGTACACTTCCACGCACCGGTCGCAGGCCCCGAACTCCGGCTCCCAGCCGGGATGGTTCTCGCGGATGAAATCGAGCGTGTGCTTCTCGAGCTTGGCCGCCAGATCCTCGACCCACGTATACGTCGGGAACCGGCAGAGGGGGCAGGGGAAGCCCGGCATCAGCATGATCTGGTTCGTGGTCTCCGGGATCTCGCCGCCCTCCACCTCCACGGCGCGATCCAGGACACGCAGCGTGTCCGTCGCCATCTCGACCAGCTCGGAGTGCGTCAGGGACTCGGTCTGCCACAGGCCCTCGAACACCGACTTCAATTGCGCCGGAGGAATCTTGCGATACCAGGAGCGAAACTCCTTAAAGCGGTCCTCCCGGCTCAACATCGGCTCCTGCTCGGCCCGCAGGAGGCGGCTGTCGATATGCAGGCACCAGAGGACGCGGTAACGCTGGAGGATTAGCGTCTCCTCCCCCGGGTTCTGCCCGACCTTGGTGTCCGGATCGTAGCCGAACACGGGATCGAGGATATCGCGGATGTGCATCAGCTCGTGCCGGCAGTAGCGGGTGAGCGCCGGATCGTAGAATCGTCGAGGGATCAGCTTGATCCCGACCCCCTTGAGGCCCTTCTCCTCGAACTGGCGGGCGAGCTCCTGCTCGACCGCGCCCCATTTCCGCAGGATGTCCACCCCCTCTTGGTCTTCTTTGAGCACTCCCTTGACCAGGACGATCCCGATCTTCTCCTTCAGCTCAGGAAACTCGTTGAAGGCGTCCCGGATGATGTCCGAGAACCCCCAGATGCCGAACAGGTACTGGTAGAGCTTCTTGAATTCGGGCTCCCGATCATCCAGCGCGTATTTTTCGTAAATGGGGTCCGCCAGCTCATGAAACTCCTTGTAGTAGCTGGGATCTCCCTCGCGCTCGGTTTTTTCGATGAATGAGTCGATGACTTCCTGCAGCAGGGCTGGCTGGAAACGGATTTCCATGAGACCGGACTCCTTGGAAGAACCCCACAGCTTTACAGCCGTGGTCCATCTAAAACTTCCGCGTAACCCGCCGGAGCATGTCCTCCTTCGCCCCAGCCTCCGCCAAGGCTTCGGTGGGCCGCCGAAGCTTCAGCGAAGGCGGCAAAGCTTCGGAGGACACCCGCTGCGCATTTCTCCACGGCTTCAGCCTACTCCGCCGAGGGACTCCGCCGAAGCGGCTTCGACCCTCTCGCGAAGGGGAAGTAGTCCGGCTACGAAGGCCGGGCAGCCGTGGGTTCATGCGTAGGCGGGTGAACCGGGCGTGGAACGTCCCGGGCGCTCAGGACAACCGGCCTATCTTGACTTGGTTCTCGACCATCTTTTATCGTACCCGTGTCGGCGACCCGACCGAGCCATTATAAGAGGCCACCAGTTGCCTTTGCAAACCGGTGTGGGGCCGTCCGGTTTGATTACCCTCTCACTGTCGCCCGGAGGAGATCGCATCCATGTCCGAGTCATCCATGATCCATTCGTCAGTAGGGCTTCCGGCGCCCACTCCCAAGGCAGAGGATGCCGCACAGCTGCAAGTTGACTGCCTGGAGTATTGGAAAGCCGGCGCGCGCGAGCTGAAGACCTTCCGGGGACATTCCGACGGCATCTGGGCGGTGGCCTTCTCCCCCGACGGAACCATGCTGGCCAGCGGTGGCGTTGACCGGCTGGTCCGCCTCTGGGACATCGAGACCGGCCGCCTGCTGCGCTCCCTCCGGGGCCACACGCGCGACATCCGGGCGGTGCTGTTCACACCGGACGGCCAGACCCTGGCTACCGCCAGCGAGGACCGGACGATCCGCTTCTGGAATCCCACGACCGGTGAGCCGACGAAGCTGCTGTTCTCCCGTTACGACCACAACATCACTAGCCTTTCTATCTCGCCGGACGGGCTCATGCTGGCGCGGGGCGGCCACAACAAGGACATCAAGATCTGGGAGGTCACGACCGGCACCGAGCTGATGACCCTGCTAGGCAAGGACCAGTACGACCATCACTGGTCGGTCTGCGTGGCCTTCTCGCCCGACGGCATCCATCTCGCGAGCGGCTACGACATCGGCAAGGTCAAGGTCTGGGAGGTGCTGCCGAGCGGCGAGGAGAAAGTCCTCCACAGCGGGCATTGGCGGGAGATCGTGGACGACGACACGACCGAATTCCGTGGCTATTTCGTGGAAGACGAGGGCGGCTTCCAGAAGCCGATGGAGTACTGGATCGGCGCCTTGACGTTCACGCCGGACGCCAAGCTGCTGATCAGCGGCAGCCGCGACTGCTCGATCAAGTTCTTCGAGATGCCGCAGGTCACCGAGGTCCGGACGCTGAAAGGCCACTCGGGCTGGATTCGCTCGCTGGCCGTGTCCCCGGACGGCGCCGTGCTGGTCAGCGCGAGCGACGACCGCACGATCAAGTTCTGGGACATTGCCTCCGGCCGCGTCTTCCGCACCCTCAAGGGGCATGACACGCCCGTCCGCTGCGTGACGTTTTCGCCGGACGGCCTGCGCCTCGCCAGCGCCGCCTGGGACCGGACTGTCAAGCTGTGGGAAGGGGGACCGGAGCGGGTCGAGGCAGAACGCTAGGCGGGCATCAGTCTTCTTCGGGCAGGGTCTTCCCCGACGGGATCCCGTACCGCTTGCACTTCTCCCACAGGGCCTTCCGCGACAGCCCCAACTGGCGTGCCGCGTCGGTCCGGCTCCCCCGGACCCGCTCCAGCACCGTCAGAATGAACTGACGCTCGAAGCGATCGCGAGCCTCCGCGAGCGTGTCGCCGGCCGGCGTTGCGCCGGACTTGCCGCTGAGCCCTTCGCTGCAGAAGCCGCAGGTCTCCTGCGGCGGGCCGCCCAGAAACGGGCAGGACGGAAAGCCGCAGAGGTCCCATGGCTGGATCTCTTCCTGCGGCCGGCCGAGCGCCACCGCCCGTTCGATCATGTTCTCCAGCTCCCGGATGTTGCCGGGAAACGAATACCGCAGCAGCAGTTCCTGCGAGCCGTGGGCGAAGCCCTTGAGCGCCTTGGTCATGCGGGCGGCCCGGTGCTCCAGCAGGTGCTCGGCGATCAGCAGGATATCCTCGCGCCGCTCCCGCAGCGGCGGCAACAGCACCGGCACGACGTTCAGCCGGTAGAACAGGTCCTCCCGGAACCGCCCCGCCTGGACTTCTTTTTTCAGATCCTTTTGCGTGGCGCAGACCAGCCGCACGTCCGCTTCGATGGTCTCGTTGCCGCCCACCCGCTCAAACTGCCGCTCCTGCAGCACGCGCAGCAGCTTGACCTGCACGACCGGGGAGATCTCGCCGATCTCGTCGAGGAACAACGTGCCCCGGTGCGCCAGCTCGAAGCGGCCGCGCCGCTGGCGCAGCGCGCCGGTGAACGCGCCCTTCTCATGGCCGAACAGCTCGGCCTCCAGCAGGGTCTCCGGCAGCGCCGCGCAACTGACCTTGATCAGCGCGTGATCGCGCCGCGGGGAGTTTCGATGAATGGCATTGGCGATAAGCTCCTTGCCCGTGCCGCTTTCGCCGATGACGAGCACGGTCGAATCGGTCGCCGCCACCAGCTTGATCTTCTCCAGGACCTCGCGCATCCGCTCGTTCTTGCCGAGAATTCCCTCGAAGCTGAACCGGCCTTCGAGTTCCTCGCGCAACTGCACATTCTCCTGCCGCAGCGCGAGCATCTTGGCCACCCGCTCGACGATCAGCAGCAGCTCGTCCATCGAGAAGGGCTTGGTGATGTAGTCGTAGGCGCCGCGCTTCATCGCCTCCACGGCCGTCTCGACCGAGCCGTGCGCGGTGATCATGATGACCTCCGTACGCAGCGCGCGCTGCTTGCCGAGCTGCAGGAGTTCGAGCCCGTCGGCGCCCGGAAGACGCAGGTCCGTGATGATGATGTCAAAGCTCTGCTTGCCGAGAACCTCGACCGCCTCGGTCCCCGTGGCCGCCTCGCGCACTTCGTAGCCGACCGCCTTGAGCGCGTCCGCCATGGACAGGCGCATCAACGGCTCGTCATCCACGATCAGGATCGACGGCGCTCTCATGACGGCCTCCCGGCGGCGGCGCCCGCCCGCGACAGCGGCAACAGAACGTGGAAGACGGTGCCCTTGCCGACTTCACTCTCGACGTTGATCCGGCCCCCGTGCCGCTCGATGATGCCCAGGCTGACCGACAACCCGAGGCCCGTTCCCTCCCCGGTGCCCTTGGTCGTGAAAAAGGGATCGAAGATCCGCGGCAGCACGTGGGGCGCGATCCCGCACCCGGTGTCCTCCACATCGATCTGGCAGAATTCCTCCGCCAGGAAGGTGCGGATCGTGATGACGCCGCTGCTTTTGATCGCCTGCACCGCGTTGAGCACCAGGTTCGTCAGCACCTGCTCGATCATGTGCCGGTCCGCCAGGATCGGCGGCAGATCGGCGCCCAGGTGCTTCTCCAGACGAATGTGGTTGGCCGTCAGGGCGTGATTCGTGAGCACGAGCACCCGGTCCACTACTGCATTGATGTCGGTCGCGATCAACTCCGGTTCATGTTGCTGGGAGAAGTCCAGCAACTGACGGACGATCCTCTGGACACGCCGCAGCCCGTCCTCCATGGACGCCAGGTACTCGGCCTGCCGGGTGGGCGACAAGGTGCCTTTCCGGATGTTGTAGAGGCAGTTGAGGATGCCGCCCAGCGGGTTGTTGATCTCGTGGGCGACACCGGCCGCCAGTTTCCCGACCGAGGCCAGCCGCTCTGAGTTGCGGATCTGCTGCTCCAGCCGCTTCGTCTCCGTGATATCACGCGCGATCCCCAGCACCCCCAAAATGCGGCCGTCCGCACCGGACAGCGGCGAGACGCTCACCATGACTTCCCGCGGCTCCCCGGTTCGGCTGACGACTTCCACCTCATAGACCTGCTTGGCTCCGATATCCAGCGTGTTCTTCAAGCGCCGGCCGCGGTGTCGCTTCGACAAGAGCGAGAGATAGGGTCGCCCGATGAGATCCTCCTTGCGGTACCCCCAGACCTCGACCTTGCTGTTGACGTAAGTAAAGCACTGCTCAGTATCGAGCGTATAGATCACGTCGTTGGCGTTCTCGAGTAGGTTCTCCAAATAGGTCTTGGTTTCGTTGATCTCGCGCGTCCGCTCCTCGACCTTGGCCTCCAATTCCTCGCTGTACTCCTGGAGCTGCCGTTCCAGGCGTTTCCGCTCCGTGATATCGCGGAGCTGTACCATCACCGCCGGCGCCGTCTCATGCACGACGCGGATCAGGTCCATTTCGACCGGCGTGACGCCGCCGGCCTGATTGAACACCTCGATCTCCTGGGTCGGCATCCGGTGCTCCCCTTGCACGATCTTGTCCAGTGACTGTCGGGTGGCCTCCTGATAGCCGTCCACGACCAGATCGAGGAAATTCCGGCCGATGGTGTCCTCGCTCGCATACCCCAGCACCCGTTCAGTCCGCTGGTTGACCGCCTCAATCACGCCGTCTGGGTTCACCATAAAGATCGAGTCGGCCGCAAGGTCAAACAGGCCCTTGTAACGTTTTCCCGAGGCCGAGAGCTGCTGCGTGCGATCGGCGACCTCCTGCTCCAGATGCTCCGTGTAGCGCTGGACCTTCTGTTCGAGCGCTTTCCGTTCGGTGATGTCCCGCACGAACCCGCGCGAGAACAGGAGTCCGCCCCCTTCGGGATCGAGCAGCGCGGTGGAATGGATCTCCACGTCAATCGGCCGTCCATCCTTCGTGACGAAGATGGTCTCGATTGTGCTGCGCCCCACCGCCACCAGCCGCTCGAGATAGGCCAGGATCTCCGGCTCGCGCCCGCGGGGCACGATGTCCCAGAGTCGCATCCGGAGCATCTCCTCCAGGCTGTAGCCCAGCATCTCCAGCTCCGTCTGGTTGACGTGCACGAACCGCCCCGCCTTGTCGAGCTGATGGATCATCTCCGGCGAATTCTCGATCAGGTCGCGGTATTTTTCTTCCAGTCGCCTGATCTCGGCCATCCGCTCCTGAAGCTGGCTGAACGACTGCTTCAGGTTGGCGGCCATCTTGTTGAAGGCCTCGGCCAGATGCTGGATCTCGTCGCCCGTCTGCACAACCAGGTGATGATCCAGGTTGCCCGCTCCGATCCGCTGTGCGCCCTCCTGCAGCGTCCGGATCGGGCGGACGATCCTGTGGGCCACCAGCACGCCGGTTCCCCACAGGATGGCGAAGACCAGCAGGCCGTAGGCCGCGACCTTGATGCGCAGCGCGCGGAGCGGCGCGTACGTCTCGCTCGGGTCCTGGCGCACGAACGCCAGCCAGCGCTTTCCACCGAGGCTGTCAGGAGCCAGCATCTCGCCGAGCCGCACCGGCGCGAATCCCACGATACCGTGGCGGCCGCCGTGCGAATCGTCCTCGGCGAGCACCCACCCGGCCCGCGGGCCCGACACGGCCTGCAGGAGCGCCGGGCTGATCGTGTGTTCTTCCGGGGAGAGCACGGGACAGATGAGCGGCGTACCGTCCGAGCTCAGGAGCATCGCGTGCCCCGTCGTGCCGATCGTCACTTCGGAGATCGCGTGGAACAGTGAGTCGCGCCGCAGCAGGACGGTGGCGGCTCCGATGACGCTCTTCTGGTCCTCGTCGAAAATCGGCACCGCCACGGTCACCACGTACGTGCCGAAAGAAGGGTCAAACGCGATCTCGCTGACGTACGCCTGCCCCCGGCTGAACACGGATTGCCACCACACGCTCTTCCCGTAGTAGTACTCCACCTGCGGAATCGAGGTGACCACGAGCGCGCCCCGGTCGTCCGTGACGAAAATGCCCACGTAATCGGACTTCCGGATCGCATGCCAGCGGATCAGATAGTTGGTCACGATACGGTTGATGAAGACCGGAAACTCATTGCGGCTGTCGCGACCTCGCCACCGCTGCTGCCAGTCGTGGATCATGGCCTGGATCTCCCGCTCCCCCTTGCCCGCATAGCTCCGGTTGGCCTCGATCACGGACGTCCGTAGAAACGGCATCGTGGCGACCTGCTGGGCCTCATTGATGCCCCGCGTGATCTGCAGCTCGATGCGGGCCGCGGTCTCAGTGGCGATTTCTTTGAAATTGGCGCCGGTGGTCTCGCGCAGGGCCTGACGTTCTTCGTAATCGGTCAGGATCAGGGAGAGCGTGAGAGGGAGAAGACCGACCATCACGATCGCGGTGATGATCTTCCGCTGGAGACTATGGGAACGGCTCCAGAGTTTCACTTTGGTAACACTCGCAGGGGATGCAAGTGTCGAATTTGACGGCGATTCTATCGTGTCGTCTCGGGACGGTAACGTGGCCTCACTGTACCACCTTTAGGAGCGTTTCAACAAGCGGCCCTCCCCGCCCGGCCAGATGACCAGGAAGGGGCTCGCAACGAAGACCGAGGAATAGGTGCCGATCACCACGCCCCAGAGCAGCGCCAGGGAGAAATCATGCAGCACCTCCCCACCGGCCAGCGTCAGTGGAATCAGCACCAGGATGACCGTCAGGCTCGTCACGATCGTCCGGCTTAGCACCTGATTGATCCCGTTGTTGATGATGGCCACGATTCCTTCCCGACGCCGGAGCTTGAGGTTTTCGCGGATCCGGTCGAAGACCACCACTGTGTCCGTCAGGGAATACCCGGCCAGGGTCAGCAGCGCCGTCACGACGAGGAGCGTAATCTCCTTGTCCAGCAGATAGAAGAGCCCGAGCACAGCCAGCACGTCGTGGAACGTCGCGATCGCGGCGGCCACACCGAAGCGGAATTCGAACCGGGCCGCGATGTAGAGGATGATCCCTGCAAACGAGATCAGCACGGCGATCAGCGCGTCTTGCTGGAGCTTCTGGCCGATCGTCGGCCCGATCTCAGTGGAGGATTCGACCACGAACTGGAAGTTCGGAAATTCCTTGTTGAAGATCGCCACGACGCGGTCCGCGATCTTCTCCTCGATGGTCGTGGTTGTCTTCACCCGGACCAGGAGCTTGTTCTCGGCTACGAACTCCTGCAGGTCGGCGTTCGCCACGCCCTGGGACTCCAAAGCCTTGCGGGCCTCGTCAATGCGGATGGGGTGATCGAACTTCAACTGGACGGCTGTTCCGCCTGCAAAGTCGATCCCCAGATTCGCCGTCCCCCGCCAGATCTGCACCGTCGCCAGCAGTCCCAGCACCACCAGGACACCGGAGAACACAAATGCGACGTTGCGCTTCCCCATGAAATCGATGTTGGTCTTTCCGAGAATTTCAAGCATACGCCCCCTTCCGAACAGCAAGCAGCTAACAGCGAGTAGCGAGCAGCATTTCCGGAACTCCGTATTCTCGGCTATTCGCTATTCGCTATGAGCTCCACATGCTAGATGCTCAACCGCTCCAGCTTCCACCGCTGGTTGATCATGTCGAACACGACCTTCGTGCCGACCAGTGCGGTAAACAAGTTGATCGCAATGCCCAGGCACAACGTGACCGCGAAGCCCTTGATCGGACCGGTGCCGAACAGGAATAGCGCCAGGCCGGTGATGAGCGTCGTGACATGCGAGTCAATGATCGTCAACAACGCCTTGTCGTAGCCGCCGTCCACGGCCAGCCGCACCGGCTTACCCTGTCGCAACTCTTCGCGGATCCGTTCGAAAATCAGCACGTTGGAGTCCACGCCCATGCCGATCGTCAAGATGATACCCGCGATGCCCGGAAGGGTCAGCGTCGCGTGCAACGCGGACAGCGCGCCGACCAGGCAGACGAGGTTCAGCGCCAACGCGAAGTCGGCGATTACGCCGGACGCCCGGTAATAGACCACCATGAACAGGACCACCAGGGCCCCGGCAAACAAGGTCGAGCGCAGGCCTTTTTCGATCGAGTCCCGCCCGAGCGACGGGCCCACCGTCAGGTCCTGAATGATCTTCAACGGCGCCGGCAACGCACCGGCTCGCAGCACGATGGCGAGGTCGTTCGCCTCCTGCATCGTGAACGCGCCCGTGATCTGCGCCCGGCCACCGCTGATGCGCTCCTGAATGACCGGCGCCGAGTACACGGTGTTGTCGAGGACAATGGCCATCCGCTTCTTCACGTGCTCGGCCGTGATCCGCTCGAACTCGCGCGCGCCCTTGCTGTCGAACGTGACCGAGACGTAGGGGTCGTTAAACTGGCCGATCGACACGCGGGCGTCGCTCAAGACGTCGCCCGCCAGCATGACCCGCTTCTTGACCAGATAGGGGATCCGGAACTCGCGGCCGGTGTCCGCTTCCAATTCACGGGCGAAGAGGATCTCATCCCCCTCGGGCAACTGCGCCTGGAACTGCTTCAGCGTATCCTCTTCCTTGCCCTTGGGAATCCGGTTGGGCAACTCAAGCGCCAGCTTGCTGGACTCGTCCAGCATCTTGAACTCCAGCAGCGCGGTTTCCTTGATCAGATCCTTGGCGCGCTTCGGCTCGGTAATACCGGGCAACTGGACGACGAGCTGCTTCAGACCCTGCCGCTGAATCAAGGGCTCGGCGACGCCGAACTGGTCGATCCGGTTCCGGATGGTCTCGAGCGCCTGGTTGATCGCGGAGTCTTTGATCCGTTTGACCTCGGTCTCGCGCAACTCATAGACCAGGTTGGTCGCAGTGCCGCCCCGCTGCGACGCATAGAACGTCGGGAATTCCTCCATCACCGTCTCGATCTGGGATTTCAGCTCCGCGTTCTGGACGCTGAGCGTGAGCTGCGCCTGGCCGGTACGCTTGACCGACTCCACGGGGATCTTCTTGTCCGCGAGCTGATCCTGGATCGCGTTGACCGACCGGTCCACGGCAATCTCAACGGCGCGGTCTTCCTCCACCTCGAGCACCAGGTGAATCCCGCCCTGCAGGTCCAGCCCCAACGAGATCCCTTTGTCGGGCAACACCCTCTTCGCCCAGGCCGGCACCGAGGCGTACAGGCTTGGATACGACGGAAGGCAAAACAGGATCGACCCGACGACCACCAACCCCAGTAGGGCGAACCGCCCTCCGATCTTTTTCATTTCGACCTCAGTCTGCGCTCGTTGCGCACGAGCCGCTTACTCATCCTCTTCGGTCCGGAGCCGCGCAATGTACTCGCGCTGAACCTTCACCTTCGTGTTGTCCGAGATCTGGAGGGTGACCGTGTGCTTGCCCAGGTTGGTCACGGTCCCCCAGAGGCCCGATGACGTGACGACCTTGTCGCCTTTCTTGAGAGCCGCCAGCATCTCCTTAAGCTTCTTCTGCCGCCGTTGCTGCGGTAGGATGAGCAGGAAATAGAAAATGACGAAAATCAGAATGAACGGGACCAGGGACAGCAGGGTTCCGGTCGTCGTCCCGCCGCCGGCTCCGCCCTGTGCAAAGGCGATGGAGGCCCATGTGGTCATCGGACTCCCCTCATCCACGAGTCGAGGGCCGGTTCACCGTCGCGCGCCGCGGGTGCCTCACCCTCCTCCTCGTCATGCCGGACGCGGCGTGCCGCCTCATGAAAGGCTTCGCGAAACCCACCGAACGTTCCGTTTTCGATCGCCTCGCGAATGCGCCGCATGAGGGTCGCGAAGTACGAGAGGTTGTGCAGGGTGTTCAGACGCACGCCCAGCATTTCTTTCGCCAGGAACAGGTGGTGCAGATACGCGCGGGAGAACCGCGCGCACACGGGGCACGCGCAGGCCGGATCGAGCGGCCGCTCGTCTCGCGCGTAGCGTGCCTGCTTGATGACCACGCGCCCCGCGGAGGTGAACAGCCAGCCTGTCCGCCCATGCCGGGTCGGGACCACGCAGTCGAACAGGTCCATGCCCCGCGCGACCCCCTCGACCAGGTCTTCGGGCATCCCGACACCCATCAGATAGCGGGGACGGCCCGCCGGCAACTCCGAGCGCATCACGTCCAGCATCGCGTACATGACCGGCTTCTCTTCCCCGACCGAGAGTCCGCCCACCGCGTAGCCGTCGAACCCCATCGCCACGATCTCGCGCGCCGCTTGGACCCGGAGGTCAGGTTCCCGCCCCCCCTGCACGATGCCGAACAGCGCCTGATCGAGGCGCCGCCGGGCGGCGAGGCAGCGGCGCGCCCACTGGGCCGTCCGGCGCACCGCTTGCGTGACTCGGTCGCGCGGGGCGGGGAGCGCGACGCACTCATCGAACGCCATGATGATGTCCGCGCCCAGCGCCTCCTGGACCTCGATGGCGCGCTCGGGCGTGATGTGATGCAACGACCCGTCCACGTGGGACTGAAAGGTGACGCCGTCATCCGTCACAGTCCGGAGCTTCGCCAGGCTGAACACCTGAAACCCGCCGCTGTCCGTCAGTATTGCGCCGGGCCAGGCGGTGAACGCGTGGAGGCCGCCCAGGGAGGCGACCACTTCGTGACCGGGTCTCAAATAGAGGTGGTAGGCATTGTTCAGGATCAGCGAGAAGCCCAGCGCCTGCACCTCATCCGGTTCGAGGCCTTTCACGGCCCCGACGGAGCCGACCGGCATGAACGCCGGCGTCTCCACTGGACCGTGCGCGGTCCAGAGCACGCCTCGGCGGGCCGCACCTTGCAGGTCTGTCTTGCGAACGTCAAACGCGAGCATTCGTCGACTACGGGGACAGGCACCGCTGCGCGGAGCCAGTCCCCCTCACATCCGTTCCGGGGCGGAGACCCCCAGGATGCCGAGCGCATTGCGGATCACGAGCTGCACACCGTACATCAATGCCAGACGGGCCCCGGTCAGGCCGGGCGTCAGCTCCTCGCGCTCCCGCACCAGCGGCGCTCCGTCCTGTTGCGCGAACTGGTCCGCCTCCGTCGCTTCAGGCTCGCCCGCCAGCGGGAGGATCCGGTGTTTGAAGTAGAACGTGTGCAGGAGCATCGCCAACTCCTGGAGATAAAACGTCAGCCGGTGCGGCTCCAGGGCCATCGCGCTGCCCTGCAGCAGCGACGGGTACAGGCATAGGTGGCGGATCAAGGCATACTCGTCCGGATGCCTCAGCCATCGCAGATCCGCCTGGCTCGGCTTCGGCACTGCGATGCAGCGCTCGCCCGCCACGCGGAAGAGGCTCGCGATCCGGGCGTGCGCGTACTGCACGTAGTAGACGGGGTTCTCCGCTGACTGCCGCTTCGCCAGCTCCAGATCGAAATCCAGGTGTATATCCGATCGGCGCATGAGAAAGAAAAACTTGGCCGCGTCCGCACCTACCTCGTCCATGACTTCCCGCAGGGTCACGAACTCACCCGCGCGCTTTGACATCTCGACCTTCTTGCCGCCGCGTGTGAGGTTCACCATCTGGATCAGCACGACGCGCAGGCGGTCTTTGGGATGCCCGAAGGCTTGCACGGCCGCCTGCATGCGGGGAATATAGCCATGATGATCCGCGCCCCACACGTCAATCAGCAAATCGAACCCACGCTGCAACTTGTCTCGATGATAGGCCACGTCGGGAGCCAGATAGGTATAGTCCCCTTCCTGCTTCTTGACGACCCGGTCCTTTTCGTCGCCGAACGCCGAGGACCGGAACCACAGAGCCCCGTCCTGCTCGAACAGCAGGTCATGCGCGCGAAGGTCGCTCAGCGTCTTCTCGACCGCCCCCGAGGCCAGCAGCGCCGCCTCGCTGAACCAGTTGTCGAGGTCGATCCCGAAGGCCCGCAAGTCCAGCCGAATCGCGTCCAGCAGCTCCCGATATGCGAACGCCCGGCATCGTTCTTCGGCCTCCTCGCGTGGTGCCTCCAGCAGATCCGCTCCGACCTGGTCCTTCAGACGGGCCGCCAGGGCTTCGATGTAGGCGCCGCGATATCCGTCCTCGGGAAACGGCGTGTCCTGTCCGTGCAACTGCCGGTACCGCGCATACACCGACGCCCCCAACAGCTGCATTTGTCGGCCGGCATCGTTGACATAATATTCCCGCACCACTTCGCCGCCGGCCGCCGTCAGGAGGTTCGCCAGGGCCTGCCCGACCGCGGCGTTCCGGCCGTGGCCGACATGCAGTGGCCCCGTCGGGTTCGCGCTCACATACTCCACGAGCACGCGTCGGCCCTTGTACACCTCGCTTCGGCCGTAGCCCGCACCCAGCCGCTCGATCTCCAACAGCACCTCGAGCCAGAGCTCGCGCTTGACCGTGAGATTCAGGAACCCGGGCCGCGCGATCTCGACCCGGTCGAAGAGCGTGTCGGGCCGGCTGAGATTCTCCGCGATGATCTGCGCGACCTCCTGCGGCGGCCGCTGCTCGGTCGGCGCGAGCGCCAGGGCCACGGTCGAGGCCAGATCGCCCCACTCCGGCCGCTTCGGTAGATCCAGCGTGACAGCCGGGATGGACGCGGACTTGAGCAATCCGCGCTGCTTGGCCCGATGAAGCGCCCCCTCCAGCGCGCCGATCACCCGCTCTCGCACGATGCACTCGGGCACAGGGTATCCTCGTTCTGCCAGCCCTACCGAAAAGATCGAGCGCGGAATCTAGCATACCCACGCAATCAGGACAAGCCGAGCGGCGCAGCCGGCGCGCTCAGATGCGGGCGCCCGCGTCACGGAGCCGGGCCTCACACGCCACGGTCAATGCCTCGAGCGAAATGCGCAGACAAGGCTTGGAATCACAGGCCCGCACCGATTCCCAGTCGCGGCACGCGCAGGGCTCCCCGGTGAGCACCGCCACATGCGGTCCTGGTGGCGCCCAACGTTGGCTCTCCGTGGGACCGAACAGCGCGATGGTCGGTAGGCCTAGCCGAGCTGCCAGGTGCGTCAGGCCCGAGTCGTGCCCGACGAACAGCACGGCCGAGGCCAGCGCGCCGGCGACGGCGCTCAGGTCCAGCCCGGCGAGGACGGCCGAGCTGTTCGTGCAGATGCGGTGCACGGCGGACACGGCCTCTGCGTCCGCCGGCCCGCCGACCAGGACCGGAAACAGGCCGCGCTCACGACACCATCCCACGACCTGAGCCAACACCCCCGGATCGCAGCATTTGTGCGGGCTCCCGCTCCCGGGATGGATGGCCGCCCAGCGGGCACCATCCGGGACACGGATGGCCGAGAGAGCCCGTCGGCCCTCGGCAAGCACCGCTGCCGGAACGGCGAGGAGCACCGCCTCGTCGGCGGCCGTCTCCACCTCACCGACGATTTCCAGGTAGCGAGTCCCCTGGTGCACGGCCCGGCATGCCGGAGAAGCCGGCGATCCCGTCATGACCCGTCGGACACCGAAGCGCCGGAGCGTCTCCTGAAGACGGCCATCGGGATCCGCGAGCCACGCGACCGCCAGATCGCAGCCCGCGAGACACCCAGCGAGTCCCGGTGCAGACGGCCGCTGTCCGGCCAGGAGAGCAGCCAGATCCCCTCGGTCGAGCGACACCGCTTCCGACACCTCGCCACAGGCCTTGAGCAGCGCGCCGACCTGGCCCCCGCAGACCAGCCACGCTCGATGCTCGGAAAATCGGTGGCGGAGTCGCCGGAGGGCCGGGAGCGCCAGGAGCACGTCCCCGAGACCGCCGGGATGGATGACCAGAATGAATCGCGACACGGAGTCAGGAATGCCTGCCCGATCGCTTGTGTTCGCCCTGCAGAAGCTTTCGGGCTAACTCAAGATCGGCCGGCGTATTAATGTTCATGAAGGACAACAGCCGCGCATCGATCGGCGACAGCTCGTCCTCGGGGATGACCGTGACAGCGAGTCCGGGCCGTCCCGCAAGATCCTGCACCTTGAAATTGCCCTGTTTCGCCATCTCCGCCAGGTGCGGGGCGCAGGCCTTGGAGTACACCGCATGCATGGGATGAAGCCCGTTCGCCAGCCGCGCAATCACCAGATCGGCCTGAGGGTCGCGGTTCACCATGTGGCGGATGACCTGCTGGTTGAGAAACGGCATATCGCAGGCCGCGGCGAAAATCCGCGAGGTGCCAGCGGCCAGCAGGGCGCTGTACAGGCCGCCGAGCGTGGCACACTCCGGAAGGACGTCGGTCACGACTCGGTGGCGGAGTCCGGCCAGTTCCGGCAGCGGCTTGGCCACAGACAGGAGCACCTCGGCGAAGAGGCTCTCGAGAACGGACAGGGCACGAGCGAGCAGGGTGCGGCCTCCGAGGGGGAGAAACCGCTTGTCACGGCCCATCCGTGTGCTCTGACCGCCAGCCAGAAGGACGCCGGTCACATCGACGATCAGGTCCATGCTGCGCCTTGCAAAACGGATCAGCTTGCCGGATCGGCATAAGCCGAGAAAGAAAAAGGGGAGTGGGTTCTTCCCACTCCCCTTTCCTGATGCCTCAAGCTGACCAGGGCTGTCTCAGCCCTTCTTTTTCCGCTTGTTGGCTCGACGGGTCAGCACCCACCCCTCGAGGATCACCACACCGACCCCGATGAGGAGCGGATAGATGTACACCTCTCGCGGAATCGGCGGCTCGAGGAAAGTGTAGTAGAAGGCGGACACGGACATCTTTCGGCCGACATCGCCGTTGTGGCCGTCCCACAGGAAGAACACGGTGGGGATGTACTTGCCGACCTCGAAGTAGGCATCCTCATCCTTGTCCTCGCCCTTCAGGGGACGCTGCAGGATCACCCGCCAGCGCCCGTTCTTCCACTCCGCGCTCAACACTTTGACCTTCTCCACAAAATCCCGCTCTTCAAAGTCCTGATCCCAACCGGTCCCCTTGAAAGCATAGACCTTGCCGTTGGCTTCCCACTTGATGAGGTCCACCGCGAACTTGGCATCGCCCCACAGATAACGCGGCTTCTGCGGCGGTGGGAGCTCCTGCCACCTGATCGGGAATTCGATCGCCAGCGCGTCGTTATACACCGTGTACTTGTTCTGGTTCGCGGCGATGGAGCCTGGTTCACCGGTCTTCGGGTCCTGCTCCTTGACGCCGTACGCGTCCAGATTGACTTCGGTCGGCTGGAAGGGCAGCTCACCCTCCGCAACGCTCTTCGAGCGGTCGTCCCACTCGAACAGGAAGGCCAAGCTCTCATTGTTGTAAACCGAGCGCACCCACACGTCATCCAGCCTGGTCACGAAGTTCCTGGGCTTGTGCGTAATCTGGCCGCCAAGGGCCACGTACCGGCGCACCCGCTTCTGCCACATCTCATTGTCCGGGTCGCTCGAAATGTCGCCCTCGACCGGACCGGACGGAATGACGAAGTTGATCTTGGGCTTGTCCGTCAGGGGGTCGATTTCCAGCGGCTCACCGTCTGGTCCGCGCTCGCAGAGTGACTGCACGAAATTGGCGATGTGCCACCGCTCCTCGATCGTGGTGTTGTCGGCGAAGGACGGCATGGGCGTGCCGTTGACACCCGTGGAGAAGGTCCGGAAGATGTTCTTCACGTTGTACGGATCCCGACGGCTGCCCCTGAAGTTCCAGCACTTGCGCTGGTCTGCCGGCTGAATGGGGAATCCCCAGTCGTCCTTCAGGTTGAAGGCGTTCCCGTCGCCACGGCCCTCCGCACCATGGCACTCGATGCACTTCTTCTCGACGAAGAGTTCGGCTCCCTTCTTGACGCTTTCCTCGGTCGCCTTGATCTGGGTTTTGAGGATCGTGTCCCAGTCCACGACGGTCTGGGTCTCCGTCTCCTTGTCGTCGAACTTGCGGTCCTTAACCAGTTGCGTCGTGACGAAGGCGAGCACTTGGAGGCGCTGCTCTTCGGTCAGGATCCCGTCCCAGGGCGGCATAGCCGAGCCGGGCAACCCGTGGGTCACCGTCTCGAACAGGTCGTTCTGCCCCGGAGCCTGCTTCTGATAGTGGAACAACGGGAGCTCGCCGCTGGCGGTGTGACGGATCTTGAAGGTCCCCTGGTTGAAGTTGCGCGGCCTCGGCCAGAGCCGGTCCGCCGCCGGACCATCGCCCGCGCCGTCCACGCCGTGGCACCAGACACACTTGGTGAAATAGACGCGCTTGCCGGCTTCGATCATCTCGGCCGGCGGCTTCGGCGGCAGCTCCCCTTTCTTGAAGCCCTCGGGCAGGCCGCTCCCTTCCTGCGCGAACGTCGACACGCCGGCGCTGCCCGCGATCGTCAGCGCGCCGACGGCCGCGGCGATCAGCATCAGGCGCTTCGTGTTGAACCGTACATCCTTCATTGGAATGTCCTTTCGCGGATTAAAGGGGATTAATCCCACGTCCTCGGATAATAGCCTGTGTGCCAGTATTCAAAGAGCACCACCTTCCAGATTTCATCCGTGGTCAGATGCTGCTCCCACGGCGGCATCACCGAGGCCCAAGGGAACCCTTCGCCCGGCAGGCCGATGCCTCCCTTGGCCACGCGCCAGAACACGAAGGTCTCCTGCAACTGCGCCAGCGTGCCCGGATCCGTGAAGTTGGCCGGGATCGGGTTGAAGGCGAAGGCATGGAGGCCGCGGCCGTTCAGGTTGTCACCGTGGCAGAAGTGACAGTTCTGGAAGAAGATCTCGCCGCCCTCGCGCACATACTTGATATAGCCCTGGGCGTTCGGATCCCACGGATTCGCCTCGGCCTTGTCCTGCATGAGCCGGCCCATGCCCTGTTCGGTGATGAGCTTGCGGGCGAACTCCTCGTCGAATTTGCCCTCCAGGTTCACCCGATAAGGGTTATAGGAGGTCTGCAGCACGAAGGTTTTCCCATGCACCTTGGTGCTCGCCGGCGGGGCCGGGTGCACGGTCCGGAGCTCGATCGGCTCCTCGCTGCTCGGTTTCATCGACGTATACGAGAAGCCGCCGATGATGAGCGGGATCGCGACCAGGTACGCCACGCGCAGCCCCCGATGGAACGGCGTGACCCCGTCCAGCACGTTGAGGATGGGTTGCCGGAACTTCTTCCAGTCCTCCTCGTTGCTCGACATCCACATGAACACCGCGACCAACGTGACCGTGCCGTACATGGCGCGCACACTGAACGGAATCGGCGGATACACGCGGTACTTCAGGTACAGCAGAATGAACGCGAAAAAGGCGATCCCTTGCCAGAACCTCGGGATAGCCATCCCAGTCTTGCCGAGCAGGTAGCTGATCGCCGTAAACCCGGCGACGAAGAAAGCCAGCTCGAAGATCATCTGCATCGGCATATACCCTTCGACCAGCTTGATCGCCGTCGGTTGCACCACCCCGAAGATCATCAGCACGAGCGTCGCCAGGGCTACCGCGCCCGCCACTGCGGGGATCCAGAGTAAAGGTTTCATCGTCACGCTCTCCTTCCCAACACTCCCGGAAGATGAAGACTCACGGGGTTAAGAAATCTTCGGCGGTTCCTTGCCTTCTTGCACCTGCGAGAGGTAATCAATGATCTTGTTCAGCGCGCCCGCAGTCAGCTTCTGCCCGAAGATCTTGGGCATCACGCCGTCGGGGAAGGGCTTGACCACGTACGCGCTGGGATTGACCACGGACTCCATGATGTATTCGCGCGTGGACTTGGCCGTACCTTTGTAATCCGGGCTTTTGATCCGGGTCGGCGCATTGGTCCCCTCGACTAGCTTCGGGCCGACCGTCCCCATCGCGCCGGGAATGCCGGGAATCGTGTGACAGACCACGCACTGCGCCTTCGCGAAGATCTGGTCGACCGGCTCGGTGCCGTCAGCCAGTACGCCCCCAGCAGCCCCCGCCGCCTTCTCTTCCTGTTTCTTGGGCCGGTCGGCTTCGGGCACGAACTTTTCGTACGACTTGATGATGTCGTCAAAGCTCGGCGGCTCCTTGCCTTCACGCATGTAAATCCAGGTATCCACGGCCGCCAACTCGTCGAGAGTCAGCGAGATCGGCGGCTTGTGGATGGCCGGCATCGGGCTTTCCTTGTCGTTCGTTCCCTTTACACCAAAGCCGGAGACCACATAGCAACTCGGACAGGCATGGGATTCCGCAATGTATTCCTGCTCGGTCTCCGCCGTCCCCGATCCCGCGAACGCCTCCTTCTGCGTCGTGTCACGCTCGGCCGGCTTCCCCTTGTGATAGCGAGGATCCTCGATCCGCTCCTTCAGCCGCCCAGGCAGACCGAAAAGATTGGGTGCCCGCTCGCTCAGGAATCCCTTTTGAAACCCGTGACACAGGGGACACTGGCCCTTCCCGATAGCTCCCTGCACGTTGCTCTGCCCCAGACCACCAAAAATGATCTTTTCCCCTTCGTCCGCCAACTGCGAGGGCGTCAGGTCCTTGAACTCGAGCTTGACCTCGGCAGGCGGGAAGCCGCCTTCCACTTGGGGCAGCCAGTTGCCGTACCCGGACAAGGCTGCCGCGACCAGGAACATGAAGCCGCCGATCTTGAACAGGGCGCTAATGTTCGCGAAGTACAAGGACATCATGAAGGCCAAGGCGGTGATCATCGCGAGCGACACGGGCAGCAGGCGCGACTCCCCGAAGAAATTGATTTTGTAATTCGCGATGGCGATGAAGAGCATGACGGTGGCCAAAATGCCGATGAAGGTCTTGAACGCCGCCCGCTTGTCCTGTTTCGCGACCATGAAATACACTAGCAGGCCGACCAGCATTACGAGCGGCCACATGCCGAGCGCTAACGCTTCCTTCAGTAGGTCAATCACTGGTTAGATCCTCCCCGGGGCTGCGCGCGGTCTGACGCGCGCAGCCCCCTCAGCTCGCGAGAAATCGTTGGCTTGGATTTAACGTCCGACGGCAGGCTCCGGAACCTTGCCAGGGACCGGCACCTTGGCCTCGACCGGCGCCTTCTTCACACCGAGTGTGCCGAGCCAGAACACAAACATGATGCTGACCCAGAAGAACAGGACGTTGAAGGAGATCATGTTCGCCGCAAAGCCGACAGTATGCGTGTAAGCCCACGGCGAGTTGTCCCGCATGATCTCGTTGACGTGCCAGAAGAGGCGCACGGACGACCGGATGTATCCCATGAGCCCCATCATCCAGGTGAAGGCCGTGGCGAGCATGATCAGCGCATACTGCGATCGCACCGAGATCTTGCCCCACTCGATCGGCCCGATCTGCTTGGCGCCCTTCAGCATGACCAGATTCAGCGCGGTCATGAAGAACAGGCAGGACAGCGTCGTCGCCACCTGCGGCACGGACAATCCTACCCGAACGTTGGCTGGAATGTAGTACCCATAAATGGCCAGCCAGACGATGTTCGTGTAGGCGAAACCGAAGAACACACCCATGAAGATGTTGCCGAATTTGGACCAGGCCACCGCCGGCATCTTGTTGCCGCGCTGATACCAGATGAAGCTCAGCACGGTGGTCGTAATGATCACATTGATCCCGCCGTTCTTGGCCGACATGACGCCATAGTTCCCGAGCACCGGATGCTGCTGCCCGCCCATGGCCTTCAGCTCGGCCGGCGTCATCACTATCGTGTGGGGCGTGATGAACACCAGGAAGCCGACGACCAGGATGAACACGAAATACTTGATCCACTTCTGGAAACGCTCCGCGCCACGCATGCGGCCCAGCGCCTGCCAGAGGTAGTAGTTCGTGCTCAGGAACAGAATGCCAATCATCGTCGCCTGGATGATGAAGAGCCACGCCAAGAGGCCGCCCATCAGCGTGATCCCCATCTGCTGCCGGTACGCATACACTTCCCGCATCAGCCAGTATCCCGCGAAGGGCAGCGGGATCAGGAACGCCACGCCCAAGGCCATCGCGATGTAGCCCATCCAGTCGTAGTGGGCCCGCTCCTCATCATTCTTCGCTGAGAGGAACCGGTAGGCCGCATAGGCCGCGACCACGCCGCCGCCGAACGCCATGTTGCCGAGAAGCCGGTGCACGTTCAGCGGATTCCACAGCGCAGTGTGGATCACATGCCAGATGTTGCCGAGGAACCGCCCCTGCTCATCCACGCCCGCCGGCGACATCATGAACCCGACCCACGAGTTCGCCAACATCATCAGAACGGTCCCGATCACGTTCAGGATCACCGACATGCTCAGATGGATCCACTTGAGCAGGCCCTCCTTCATCTTGTCCCATCCGTAATAGTAGATGTAGAGGGTGCCGCTCTCCGCCACGAACGTCAACGCATAGATGTGCATGACCGGACGGAAAATGCTGGACAAGTACTGGAAGAACGCGGGGTAGAGCGTCAGGAAGGTAAAGATCAGAATGCCGCCCAGGATCGCGGTCAGGGAGTAGGCGGTCAGGCTGATCTTGATGAAGTCATAGGCCAACTGGTCGTACTTCTTGGCCATGGCCTTGTCCTTCGACACGACGCCGATGAACTCGATAACCATGCAAAAGATCGGCACTGCGAGCACGAAGGACCCGTAATACAGGTGCTGCTGGTTCGCGAACCAGAGCAGCACGCGGCTTTCAAAATTGTACCGCGGATAGTCCTTCGGACCGTCGGTCGTCTTGGGGGCAGGCGCTCCGACCACGATACCCTCGGTCTTGTAATAGACATCGCGCCCCTTCTCGACCTTCTTGTCCTTCTCGGCCGCCGCCCCCTCTTGCTTCGCCGCATCGGGCGGAGGGCCGCCTACCGCCTGCTCGCCCCCTCCGGCCGCGAGAACAGGCATCGCGACCACGATCGGCAGCAGCAGCGCCCCAACCATCGCGATCAGCGCCACCACTGACCAGACCTTGTTTCGGGTTAGCCTCATCAAGCCACGCATGACGTACCTCCTTGGACGGGCAGCGCTCGCTCGGCCGGCTCACTCGCTCTCACGCTCAGTAGCGGGCACCACCCGTTGCGCCTGCGAACCAGTCCGTTGCACCTCATCCTCTGAACAGGTACCAATAGTCCAGTCCTTGCATGTCCATGAGGTAATGATCCACTAGGTGAAAGTAGGCGAGCGCGAACAGAATGGAAAGACCCACCGCGACGGCAGTATTGTTCAACAGGTCCTTCTTCACCTTGGCCAGCACCACGATGGCGCCCCCGGCGATGAGCAACAACGCGAACCAAAACCCTGGACTGAGCATAATCTTCATCTTACGACTCCCCTGTTAGCGATATCTTCCGACCACGACCGTCTGCCTATCACCCCGGATCAGCACGGACACTGGATGCCGTTAAACCAGTAGAAGAACCAGAGGCTGACCGCGCACGTGATGTAGAAAATCATCTTGCCGACCTTGATCTTGAGGTCACTCTGAGCAGCTTCCATGGCCATAGCTTATTCCCTCACATCAATGGTGGACAATCCGGTGTGCGATGAGGCAGGACACGAGTCGCGAGCGTCTCTTGACAGACTACAATGACTGTGTTACAGCTCTCCTCGGCCGTCGCGTAAGGAGAGCGTAAAAATCATGCCCAAAAGCGCGAAAGTGTTCGATATTATAGTTTTGGCGGGTATGGTTGTCAACATAATTCTGGCCGTCTTCCTAATCCTGTATTACTTTGACTTTCTGTAATTTTTCGGCCTTCTTCGACTCCGTGTCCTCTCTGCGGTCGTCCCCCGACTTTGCGCAACGGAACCCGATTGTCTCGTCCCGAAAGTCCGGGACCATCCGGCTGCGACTCGTAATCCGGACGTCGAACCCCGCGCTGGTATAGCCTCCCCCGCGCATCACGCGATAGACGCCGTGGTCGGGCCCGCTCGGGTTTCGATCAGGCGCCCCTCGGTACGCGTCTTCACCATACCAGTCGGCAACCCATTCCATAATATTGCCCGCGCCATCGGCCACGCCGAACGGGCTCACGTCGCGCGCGAAGGCGCCGACCGGCGCGGTCGCCTCGAAGCCATCCCTCGTCGAGCCCCAGTTTGCGGCGAGCGGATCGGCCTGGTTGCCCCACGGCCAGAGCCGCCCATCGCTTCCGCGCATGGCCTTTTCCCATTCGGCTTCCGTCGGCAGGCGCTTCCCCTTCCAGCGACAGTATGCGTCCGCATCCTCCCAAGAGACATAGGTCACCGGCTGGTTGGGACCGCTCATTTGTGAGAGAGTCTTCGCATACCGTGACGGCGGCGCCGCCTTGCGATGTCCCGTCTGATGGACAAACGCCCGATAGTGGTGATTCGTGACTTCGTACCGATCGATCCAAAACGCATCCAAATAGATGGTACGCTCGGGTCGCTCGTCGTACCCGCCCGCCGTCGTTCCGCGAATGAAGGTGCCGGCCGGAATCAGGACCATCTCATCTGGCTTCGGCTCTTCCTGCGGTTGTGGCGAGCGCGCCTGGGCGGCAGGACGCAGTGGCGCTGTGGATTCAGTCGGAGGCCCTTCAGGTGGCCTCGTGGTGCCCCGCAAAATCCCCATCACTGGTAAGCTCGTGAGAAAGAGCACCACGAGCAGGAAGGCTATCTTGAATTTCGTTTCGAGCATGGATCAGACACGATCACAGGCAGTCTCGGCGCAACCTGCGCAGCGGGAGGGCGGGTCAGTTCGAGGCCGGCTTCGCGGTCGCAGGCTGCTCGTCGGCATCCTTCGCGCACCGAACGCCGATCGTGCTGTCGGTCCTCCACATCTTGGCCTGGAACCGCTTCGTCACGCGAGCGTTCTGAGGCGTTTCTCGCCAGGATCCGCCGCGAATGACCTTGTGCTGCCCTTCTTCAGGCCCCTGCGGGTCCCGATAGGTAGTTTTTGCATAGTAGTGCTCATCATACGAGTCCGCTACCCACTCGGCGACGTTGCCGGTCATATCGTAAAGGCCATACGGACTGCGTCCGGCCTCGAGCGATCCGGGCGGCGCGAGGTACTTGAACCCGTCCTCGTCGCCGTCCACATTCGCCCGTCCCGGTTCATAGTCGTTCCCCCAGGGATACCGACGCCGCCCCTCGCCCCGTGCAGCCTTTTCCCATTCCGCCTCCGTGGGTAACCGCTTGCCGGCCCATTTGCAGTAGGCGGCCGCATCGGGCCAGGACATGCCGATCGCGGGCAGCTCCGGCTTGAGGATTTTTGCCTGGTCTTCTTCGAAGACGGGGATAAACGGCTTGCCGCGCTTGGTCATGCGAACATACCGGTCGTACTCGGCCTGTGTCACTTCTTTCTTGTCTATATAAAAGGTGCTGAGATAGACCTGGTGCTCCGGCGCCTCGTCCGGATCCCCGTCCTTGCCGCCCATCGTGAAGGGGCCTTCCGGAATCTGCACCATTTCCCGGTCATCATCGCCCACGATGGTCTTGTACATGGAGTAGTCTTGCGGCGCTGTGGCGACCGCGGGTTTGCTCTCAATGGAGATCGACTCGGCAAGCTTTCGCGCCTGTTTCGCCTTGTACGATTCGTACACGAGCCCAACGATCATCAGCACAAAGGAAACGAACACAAAGATGATGGCGCCGACGAGCACACCGCGGTTTTCCATGCGTCCTCTACTATTTCCTTGTTCGCCTGCTGGCAAGTCGCAGCGGGCGACCCCGTGCCTTTAAGCCGACCCGGCGGTCGACTCCGGAGGGGTGCCCTCCCGCGCCGCTCGCCGTTTGCGCTCCGCCCGCATATCCAGGACCGTTGAGAGCTGCACGCCGAGAAAGCCGCCCACTGCGGCGCCCGCGCCCGCGCCGACGGAGATCTTGTCGAACCCGGCCAGCGCCCAGGCCAGCGCGCCCCCCACGACAGTCCCGATCAAGATGCTGAACAGAAACCGGCGCCCGCCGAAGAGCCCCACGACGGTGCCCATCACCACACCGACCCCGGCCGCCACCGGCAGGACCCCGCCGCCCATCAACAGGCCCAGCAGCGTCCCGACCGTCCCCATCACCACGGCACCGAAGGCGACATCAATGATCATCCCGGCCGAAAGCCGACCGGTAGAGATTAGATTAAAGTGCGACATTGCGAGCTTATGACTCTCGTCTCAGGGCGAGCACGCAGGCGCGTCACGGTCCCATCGCCACGATCGGCCCGAAGTCCACTTCGACCCCGGGGCCGCCCAGCAACGAGATCCCCCACGCCTGCGCGGCCGGCTCGTGCTTGTGGATACGCTTGAAGTCTTCGTAGACGTTTACCCGCTCCTCGATCCACTCGCCGATCGGTTGATGGCCGGACCGGACGACGATCTCCGCTGCGCCGAACAGGCCGCCCTCGATCATCGTCCCTTTGGCCTTGCTCGCGCTCCAGGTATACTTGGTCGACACCGGAATGAACATCAGATCCGTGTCCAGCGAGACGAAGACGGCCGCGAGCGGCTCCGCGCCGGCCGGCGCGTTCCTGATCCGCCAGCGCCAGGTCACGATCGGCAGGCCCTTGGGGTCCCACGCGATACGTTTGTAGACCCTTTGGTCCGCCTTCGTAGCGGACAGGTAGACGGAGCTGTTCTCCGTCTTCACTGCATAGGTCTCCTTGGCCCGGCCTTCATTCCGCTGCGCTTTCCAGTCTTTCGGAAAGGAGTCGACGCCCGTCGCGGTGAAATCCTCGAGCACAAGTCGGGTCCCCGGCTGCTCAGCCAGCGAGACCGGCGCCGCCCAACTCCCCAGCAGGACATAGACCAGGGCGGCCAGCGCCGCAGACCGGCCGGCTCGACACACCACGCGGCGTCGCACTTCCAGGGTCACGCTCATGACGGCTGCGCCTCGCGCGATGCGGGCGCGAGGAGCGTGCAGCGAGGATCCGACGTCGTCTCGCCGACCGCCGACATCGCTTCGTCCCGCGCGCTCAACCAGAAGAGCGCCAGCACCGCCAGCCAGAACACCACCATATTCAGCGTGACCATCTTCGCGGCGAACGCCAGCGATGGCGTGTAGGACCACGGGGAGAGATCGGGCATCACATCGTTCACATGCCAGGACAGCCGCCCGGAAGACCGGATGTAGCCCATCAGCCCCATGACCCAGGAAAAGGCGGCGGCTACCGCGAACAGGGTGACCATGCCCCGGACCGACATCTTGCCCCAGGCGATCGGCCCATGCAACGTAGACCCTCGCAGCATGGCGCGGTTGATCAAGAGGCCGGCGACGACCACGACCAGAGTGGTGAAGGCCTGCGGCGCCGACAGCCCTACGCGCACCGAGGCCGGCAGATAGAATCCGTACACTGCCAACCAGACGATGTTCACCACGCCGGCACCGAACAACACCGCCAGCACCAGGTTGCCGGTCCGAGCCCATGAGACCACAAGGGTCCGGTTGGCTCGCCGGTAGAAGATGTAGCTCGCGGCGGTGATGCAGATCATCACGTTCACGGCCCCGTTTTTGGCCGACATGACCCCGTAATGGCCGATCACGGGATGCTGCGCCCCGCCCATGGCCTTGATCTCGCTCGGGGCGGCCGCCATCGTATGCGGGGTCAACCAGATGAACAGGCAGGCCGTCAGCACCAGCAACAGATACCGCAGGTACCGCTGATAGCGTTCCCCGCCCTGGATACGTGCCATGCTCTGCCAGAGGTAGTAGTTGACCCCCAGGAACAGGACCCCGATCAGGATGGCTTGCACCACGAACAGCCAGGTCAGCAGACCGCCCATCATCGTTACGCCCATGCTCTGCCGGAAGGCGTACACGGACCGCATGAGCCAGTACCCGGCAAAGGGCATGGGGAGTAGCGCACAGACGGTGACGAACAGGAAGACGAACCCGACCCAATCGTAATAGGCGCGTTCGTCCTCCGTCTTGCTCGTCAGGAACCGATAGCAGGCGTAGGCGATGACGACAGCCCCGCCGGACATGATGTCCGCCAGGAAGCGATGCACGTTGAGCGGGTTCCACAAGGCCGAATGCAGCAGGTGCCAGATGTTGCCCAGAAAGCGGCCCTGCTGATCGACACCCGCCGGCGCCATCATGAACGCCGCCCAGGCATTCGCCAGCAGCAGCAATGCGGTACCGAACGCGTTCACGAGCACGCCTAGGGCCGCGTGCACCCACTTCAGCCCCTGGGCCACCAGGCGGTCCCAACTGTAGTAATAGGCGATCAGCAGCAGGGACTCGCCGACGAACACGGCCGCGTACACGGGCATCATCGCCTTGAAGGTGCCGCCCATGTAGCGCATGAAGCTCGGGTACAACGTGATGAACATCCACAGCATCAGGCTGCCCACGACCGCGGTGAGCGACAGAGCGAGGAGGGCGACTTTCAGCATATCTCTGGCCAGTCGGTCGAAGCGCGCGGCCGCCCCGCGGTCCCGCACGACGAGTCCGAGCAACTCGAACAACACGCAGAAAATCGGCAGCGCCAGCACGAACCCGCCGAAATAGGTATGCTGCTGTGTGACGAACCACACGAGGAGCCGGTTGTCCAGCGAGCCATAGCGCGCGTAGATCGTCTCGTGCGGCGAGGGTGCGGGCGGGCCGACCGGCGATCCGGGAGTTTTATAGTAAATGTCAGTCGGGGCGCCTGCGGAGGCGACGGCACTTGCAGGCGCCGCACCCTCGGCCCGGGCCGCCCACGCCCACACGAGCACGACACCGAGCACAAGGAGGAGGACGGTCCGCCGCATGAGAGTTCCTATCACCTCCGAGGCACTTGCCCCAGAATGGCGTCAGCGGCCGACGCCATCGGCGCAGCCGCGCTTTGGGCTTTCGTCAGGATGCCGAGCACGAAAGGACATCGCAGGAGCGTGGCAGGAACGGCCGCACGCATCTGGTCCTCCACCACGCGCCGATGTCCAAGGTAGCAACAGTACAGGGCTACTAGCCCTCCGATGATCGACCCCACTGTGGCTGACTGCGCAACCGTGAGCGGCCCGTCCCATCGCAGCCCGAAGGACAGCGCTCCGAGCACGACCAGATCATACGTGGCCGCGAACGCTGCGCCCGGCCACCACCAAAACCGGGCCAGCTCCTTCCACGCGACCGCCGCCAGCCGAGCACGCCATCCGCCCGGTCGTTGCTCCCCCGCCAGGTAGGCCAGCAGCGCCAGGTTCGCAGCCACCGGGGTCACTACACAGAGCTGAGCGAACGCGGAACGCCAGACCTCGCCGACCAGCGCGACCATGCCGGCCGCGAGCCCCGTGAGCAGAGCCCCGAGCAGCGTCCATTGCAGGATGAGCCCGGGCTGGTGCCACGCCCACGACCGGAGCATGACTCCGTCGGGAAACGTGAACACAGGCTGCCCCTGACGTTGCAAGCATCGGACATGCCCGATCTCGAACGCGTCCCGGGCCACGGAGGTGCAGGCAATAATGATGGCCATCATCGCGGGACCGTCCGGATGTTGCAGAAAATCGTATCCCGCCACGATCTTCAGCAAGGCCAGCACCAACAGCGAGAGCAGTACGCCGTACGCGAACCCGATCCACCCGACGAGCCAAGCCAGCCGGCGCGGCCCGTCCTCCGTCCAGACCGTGGCGATCGGCAGCACGCGCCCCCGCCCGTACGCCCAGAGCGCCGTTACAGCAGCGCACAGGCCGCTGACGAGCAACAGCGCCAGCGGCTCATCCAGCGGGGTGGCCTGCTTGAGGATCCGGTATACCGCGAAGGCCGCGAAGCCCGACGCGAGCATGATCACCCGTTTCCGCTTCCGGACCGGCGGCTCGGTAACGGCCAGCGTCAGACTCGGCAGCACCCGCAACGCCATCCGATGCAACACGACAACCGTGATGCGTGATGCGTGACGCGAGACGCGTCAGGTCACGCCCCCTCCACACTGCAACAACCCGTCACCCGACACTGGGACCCGTCGCCCCGGGAATGCGACGGGTGCCCCCCGTCACGGCTTTTGACGACAGGCCGAAGTACCGCGCCTTCACTTCTTCCATCAACGCGATGGTGACCTCACGCTGGCCCTTCTCGAGGGCTGTGCGCTCCAACTCGATCCGGGCCATCGCTCGCACTGGTGCGGGCACGTTCTCCAGGCGGCGCTCGGCCTCAACCGTCCAGACTACGGCGCCGCCTTGCCGCGCTTCCATCAGCAAGTTGAATGTGATGACCCGCCGCCCTCCGCTCCTGGCATAGTCTTCAACCTCCCGCTGAACCATCGGCGCCAGGTAGGGAGGCATGCGGTCGAGCACATGGCGCGCGTGGTCGCTCCACAGCAGGCGGTCCACCAGCGCGATTGCCTCCACGGGTGGCGCATCAGCGGCGACCCGAAGCCCGCAGGAGCAGCAAACGGATCGCACGAGCCAGCGCTCCACTCCGGTCGCATCGATCTGCTCCTCGATGCCTTCCGTGTGCATCCACTTGCCGCACTCGCACGTCAGAATAGCCATACGCCATCAGCTCCGTAGCTCTAGCCGATCTTCCCGGGATACAGGATGTACAGCATGGTGTAGGTCACACTGCCGGTCACGAACAAAATGCAATAAATGATCATGGTAAAACGGCCGAGCGCGCGATGCCGCCGTTCGCCGTCTGGCCAGACCCGCTGGATGGCCATCTCGATGGCAAAGACGATCCCGACGAGCCCCAGCAGGCCGAGATAGACGAGGAGTTTGCGAGCGGAGAAGCCGGACGTTGCGACGCGGGACACGAAGAGCAGCAACACGACGCCGGTGATCACCCCGAAGATTGTTCCCATCTTCTTCCAGGGCGTCTTCAGCAAGCCGCTGCGCAGCAGCCGCCGGCCGTCCAGGAAGGTCTGGGTGCGGAAACCCAGCACGATCATATAAATCGCCATCACCAAGCCGATGACGACCAGGGTGATGTGCATGGTGAGCAAGGGGATGAATACGTGGTCATACAGGTCTTGCGACCCGCCGAAGCCCGCTTTCCCTTCGAAGGCCAGCACGCCGAGTTGCCGGAACAGGTAGTAGCTGGTGAAGAAGGCCAGCATCGCGACCATGCCACTCAGCACCAGCCAGTGGTGGGCGTGGCCTTTGTGCCCCTTGGCCTGGGTCCACCCGATCACGAAGAGCACCGTGAACAGCGTGGCCATCGTCTGGCTAAGGTCTGCGCCGAGCGTGGCATGGGTGCCGTAGAATCCTGGTTGTTTGAGCCATTCGAGCATCAATGCCCTCGTCGCTACGCGGGCTTCGTCCCGCGAACCACCGAGGTCCGCTCGACCTCCTCGACACCCTGGAAGCCGGCATCCTGCATCCAGCGAGCCGCATCGGAGACGCGATAGCATCGCCCGTGCTCGGTATTGACCAGGATATGCACGGCGAAGGCCGTCACCCACGCGGGACTGGTGCCGGCCTCGTCGAGAAACCGGTCTTTGATGATCAGGCGGCCGCCCTTGTTCAGGTGCGCCAGGCACTTGGTGACGAGGGTCGCATTCTCGTTCGGACCTTGATAATGCAGGATGTCGGACATGAGCACCGCATCATACGGACCGCCCAACCCGTCCCGATTGAAGTCGCCCGCCTTCAGCGTGATGCGGTCCTCCAGGCCTGCATCCTTGACGATGCGCTCCGCGGTCTTCAGCGTCTGCGGTAGATCGAAAATCGTCGCGCGCAGATCCGGATAGACGGTGCAAAACGCGATCGCGTTGGTGCCGGCGCCGCCGCCGAGATCGAGGAGTGTCCGGGCGCCTGCCAGCTCCGAGCGGCGCGCGAGGTCCGGGCCAGTCTGCTGGCCGATCCGGTGCAGCACGGCGAGCACGTTGGCCCCCAACTCAGGATCGGTTTCGAACACGTGGCGTGTGACCGGCGATCGGCCGGTCCGCACCGCGTCCTCGAGCTTGCCCCAGTTCATCCACTCCGCATCGTGGAGCAGCAGCAGATGCCCGACATAGGCCGGCGCGTTCTTGACAAGGTGCAGTTGGGCCGTGGTCGTGTTGACGAAGCGATCCGCCTCTTTCTTCAGAACGCCAATCGCGACGAGCGCGTTCAGCACAAGCGTCAGGGCCCGTTCATCGGCACTGAGGCGACCGGCGATCTCCCCGGCCGTTCGCGCCTTTCCGTCGAGGGCCGAGAAGACATCCAGCTTCACCGCGGTGAGCAGGATCTTGGTCTCCCAGTAGTAGCCGAGCTGGAAAATTTCGGCGAGCGAGAGTTCCCGGGGCACGGTGGCGCTCTACGTTTGGTGCCGAACGTCCTGCGTCATCACGAATGTAAAATATTACCTATCTCGATCGATCAAACGCAAGACGCGCCAGCTCGCTGCCCACAGTGCGATGGGCTTAAGGCTTACTGGCCACCAAGACGAAGCCCGACCCTGGCGACAAACAAAAGGGCGGTGACTGTTGCCAGCCACCGCCCTTCGTCGTCGCGGGCCCCGTCGGGGCCTGCACGTCTCCCGGCCAGTTACTTCTTCTTCACTTCCACCTTGGCCTGGGCGGAACCGCCCTCCGGCACGTCCACCTCGATCTCCGTCTTCCCGGCGAACGGATGCCAGGCTACCAGCTTATGCTTGCCGGCCGGCACGTCCTTGATCTCGAACGTCCCGTCATCCTTTACCACAGCATAGTGCGGGTTCGAGACTGGCAGGAAGAACGACTGCATGAACTCGTGCTGATCGCACTGCAGGCGGAGGATTGAGCCCTGCTTGTCCTTGCGGAGCACCGCGGGCTTGTCCAACTTCGAGCCCTTCTCCGCCAACCCGATGTTGAAGATGGTAGTGGAGCTTGGGCCCAACACCTCGAAGGAATGCGGGTTGTGCAGCACGCCCTTCACCGACTTCGGATCATCAGGATCAGCGTCATGATTCTCCACGTGGAAATTCTTCTGCTTCACGACGACACCCGTGTACGGCAGGAACTCGCAGAATTCTCCCACGACCTCGGTGCCCTTATAGCCGTCGATGAAGCCCTTGTCCTCGATATCGGTGACGGCCACGACGGCGGCCTTCAGACCTCCGTCCTTGCCGACCTCAATGGTCTTCAGGATACGCTTGTCACCCTTGGCGAGTTCCGGCTTCGGAATCTTCGGGCAGAACTTCGGATTGGGGAACTTGGAGAAGAGGAACTCCTTCTCCTCCGACTTGCCGGCATACGTCACCTTCCCGGTGATGGTTCCGCCGGCATAGGATGCCAGCGGCGCCACGAGGAACGCCGCTGCCACCAGCGCGAACACGGTAAGGAACAGACCCTTCTTCATTGGATGGCCTCCTTGTGATGGATTAAGGCGACACAACAGCGTAGTCTTGTGTGCCACTCATGGCGCACAGCGGTCCCCGTTTATTTTATTGTCCCCGTCCGCTCGCTGGGAAAACAAGACGTGCGCAGGTCCACAGCATGGCAAGACGCTCACCGGGGATCGTACAACATAAACGGAGGGCCGTGGTGCGGTATAAGAGCGCCCAGTCTACACTGAACACGGATGCCGATGTCAAGCAGAAACCTCGGCTGTCGGATGATTTAATTTCTGTCATGTTTTCGGGCACTTCGAGTCGCATCCATCAGACGGATGAGGGAACCGGCCGCAGTCGCGCGCACCGCATCATCGTTGTCCCGCAGTGTCTGTTTCAGGAGACCGCGAGCCTGGTCCCCGCCGGTATGGCCGAGCACCCGCGCAGCCGCGATCCTCGGCCGGGGCAGGGGATCGGTCAGGAGCATCCGCAGAATCCCTTCAGCGTCCCTCACCGCCGCACCGCGCGTCTTCGCCACTGCCCGCGCTGCGGATGCGCGCACACCGGGATCGGTGTGCCGGGTGAGCTCCCGCACCGTGTCCTCCACCTCGCCGAACGGCCGCCCCAATTGCAAGAGCGCCGACGCCACTGCCGCCCTCGCCCCGGCGTTCGCATCATGCAGCCCTTTCGTCAATGCCGGAACCGCGTCTGCCGACTCCAACTCACCGAGGCTCAGAGCTGCGGACACACGGACAGGGGGGAGCGGATCGGCCATCAGCTTGATCAACGCAGGAACGGCTTCGCCCGCGCCGAGATCCCCGCACGCCATGGCCGCCGCCCCCCGGATAGACGGCTGCGGATCAGCCAGCGCCTCCTCAAGGACCGGCAGCGCGCGGCGGTCGCGCAAGGCTCCCAGCATCTTCAACGCGATCCCACGATCCTCGGGGTTCTTGACGGCCGCGCCCTCCCGCACTTTGTCCCACGCACCTGCCTGGCCGAGCATGGCCAGCGCGCCCCAGGCCGTGATCCGCACCGAGGTCTGGTCGTCTTTGACCGCTTGCTCGATCATGGGAATGAAGGTGCGGTCTCCCGATCGTCCCATAGCCTTAAGCGCGGCCATCCGCACTATCGCGGCCTGGTCCGCTAACATCTTCGCAAACCGGGGCGAGCGCCGGCCCGCCGTGAGGTGCCCGAGCCCTTCGGTGGCCAGCGCGCGCACCAGCCCCGAGCCGTCGCTCAGCCCGTCTTCAAAGTACGGAACCGTCTCGTCCGATTCCAGCTCCCTGAGCGCCGTGTACGACGCGCCTCGCATCTGCTCGCGCATGTCCGTGAGGAGGACCGTGATGAACCCGAAGGCCACCTCCCGGAGCACTCCGGGATCTTCCTTGCCGAGCCGGGCTTCCAGCCGTTCGTACTCCGCGAGCGCCTCTTTGGGCTTACCGAGCTTGACCAAGGCCCTGACCTTCAACCGCCGTGCGTCCGGCGCCATGCCGTTATCAGCGAGCAGAGGGCCGACCAACGCGAGGACGCGGTCGTATTGTTTCTGCTCGAAGGCCGACTGCGCCTCATTCAGCGCAGTCGATCCCTTCTCGGTCGCGATCGCGGTGTCCGCCCAGCCTGCCCCCACGAGGGACACCGCGAGCAACCACAGGACGACGCGAACGGCCGGATGCACAGGACAAAGGAGTGGATGAGGGACCATAATGTCGCGGGATCGGTCAGACACGCCCGTACGCAGGGGGCGAGGCGCACTGTGTCGCATCCAGGCGGCTCACGCGCGGAACACCAGCGGGCTCAGTGTTGGCGCTCGACCAGGGGCACGATGTTCAGCAATCTGCCGAGCGACCCTGGGCCGAATCGAGGATTGTCCACCACCTCATGCGCCGTCCGGCGCCCGGCTGGGGCGCGCAGCGCGAGCGCCGCCTCTACGCTGCCGTTCGGATGCACCGTCACCATTTGCTCAGCCATCGGGCCGCCTTGCGGATGCCACGCAATCAATCGATAAGCCCCCGCCGGCACGTTGGTCAGCGCAAAGCGCCCGGACTGATCGGTGATCGCAAAGTAGGGGTTGTCGATCGCCAGCGCCCAGCTTTCCATGTATGGATGAAATCCGCACTGCATCATGAAAATCCGGCGTCCCTTGCTCAGGTAAATTGGCCCGAGCATGGACCCGCCGGGGTCATGGTTGTGGGTCGCGTGCAGGTCGCCCCGCTTGTGAAAAAAGTTCATCGGCAGCGGCGAGTTGAACAACACGCGCGCGCCGAGGCTGGAGGACGTTTCGTAGGCCTGGATATCGTGCATGACGGGATCCATGTTCACCACCTCGATCGCGTGGCCATCGCGCACCACCGTCATGAACGGGAGAAACTTGCAGTCACGCGCTTCGACCCGTGGCACGGACACGTCAAACGCCTTGCCGGCCGTCACCCCTTCCAGCATCACGACGACATCCTTGAGCCCGCCGTGCTGGTCCACCACAAAATCGTGGAGCAAGCGCCAGCCGTTGCCGTTGGAGATCCGGCCGCAGTACTCCGGGTCCGGGTAGATGACCAGGTTGAACCCCTTGGGTGCGGGGACTCGGCCCTCCAGCGTGACGTGCCCTGTGATGGTGCCTCCGTCGCGGACCTCGACGACCTCATAGGCCCATGCGGACGGCGCGCTGACCACGGCGCACAGCCACGCCACCACGAACGCAGTTCCGTTGATCCAGCCGAATGTTCTGTTCATCCCCAACCTACCTAGTTCTTGCGACGAGTGGGGGGCCTTCTCGTGTCTCGTCGCTCGCCCCGGTTCACGAGTCACGGGTCACGGTTTCTGGAGCTCCAAGGTGGGCCTGATGTCCACGTGTCGGCCCAGCGCCTCCAGTCCGAAACGCGGATTCTCTTCCATCTCATGCGCGCTGCGACGGCCGGTCGGCGCCTTGAAGGTGAACGAGGCCTGCACCGTTTCCCTGGGATCGATCTTCACCTTCTGCTCGAGCATGACGCCGACGCCGGGATGCCAGGCCACGAGCGTGTACTCTCCGGGCGGCACCTCCGGAATCGAAAAGGTCCCATCGGGCCCGGTGACGGCATAATACGGGTTGTCCACCGCCAGCCCCCAGCTCTCCATGTAGGCGTGAAACCCGCACTGCATCACGAAGATCCGGCGGCCTTTGGTCATGTTCACGACTTCCTTCATCGGCTCGCCGGCCAGATGCTCATGGCTCTCCGCGGTCACGACCCGGCGATGATGGGGATTCATCGGGAGGGGCGTATTGAACAGGACTCGAGGACCCAAGTGCGACGTTTCATAGGCCTGGATGTCGTGCATCACGGGATCCATGTTCATGACCACGACGTCGTGTTTGTCCCGCACCACCGTCACGAATGGGAGGAAGCGGCAATCACGGGCCTCGATGGTCGGCGGCGAAAACCGGAATGATTTGCCGCGGGACACGTCCTGCACCAGCACCACGACGTCCTTGAGGCCTCCGTCGGGCGCAATCGTGAAGTCTTGCAACAGCCGCCAGCCCGTCCCGGTCGAAATCCGCCCGCAGTAGACCGGGTCGGGGAACGTGATGAGGTTGAATGCCTTCGGGATTGGCTTACCGCCGCTGATCGTCACCTTCCCCTTGATGACGCCCGCATCGACCACCGCCATTTCGCTGTAAGACCAGGCGGGCGCGGTTACGCCGAGCAGCAGACAGACGGCAAGGGGCACGTATCGCATCGAGGCCTCCGAATGACTCAGGTCGCGGGAAACGTGGCTATCTTACTCGAATTCCCGCCGAAAAAAGAAGGGGGAGCGCGGACGCTCCCCCTTCCATTGCTTTCATTTGCCCTGTTCCCGGTTACTTCGCGGCAACCGGTTTGGCCAGCGTCGCTGGTTGCTCCGCGTCCGCCTTCTTCACGCCCGGCGCCGCCCCGGCCAGCGGCACCAGCCGCGTGTCGCCGGCCGGCAACACCCGCAGGTAGCCCCATTGCCCGGATTGCGAATAGGGCAGCCGCTGGTTGCTGTACGTGTAGTCGCCCGGCAGCCGGTAGGGCCCGCCCGCCGAGGGAATGAAGGCGTCGATCGCTTCCGACCCGGAGAACTCGACCACACTGATCTGGTCGGCCCCCCGCATGTACGGTTCGATCGGCCACTCGTGCTTCTCGACGCTGAACATGCCGTTCTGCTCGTTGTTCGCGCCAAGCACGTGAATCCGGACCGGATCACCCGCATGCGCCTCGATGATCGGCGTCACCGGATCTTCCGGCTTGTCCGCTGTGCAAGGCTGGAACATCTTGCCCAGCGAGCAGCCGGTCTCCTCCCGGTACTTGTACGGCTCCGAGCGATAATTCACGCCCGTCAGCCCCGCCACGTTCTGCACGTACGGCATGAAGCTGGTCCCGATGATGTTGTCCTCGTCCTGGAAATACAGGGCCGCGTCCCGATAGTTCGCCCGCATCTCGTTGCCCGGGATCGTTCGGTCAATGAGCACGTCCGCGACCCAACTGTTTTTCAGCGAGATGTCCGCCCCGGTCTTGGGATCGCGGTACTTGGACCCCTTGGGCCCGACGACGATCGCGCCGAAGAGCCCATTCCGCGGGTTGAGCAGTACGTTGCCCCAGTCCCACACGAGCGACGTGATCTCCCCGTTGGACGGGTCCGCATAATATGTATAGGTGCGGCTCTCTCCCGGCGCGACGGTCTGATCGCCAGGATTGTTCCCCACGTTCGCTCCCAGCGAATCCTTCGGATTGAAGGCCAGCGAGATCGCCGAGAACGACGCGCGGCTGCCCTTGAGCTTGTTCTTGAGGCTGATCTTCACGCAGTCTCCGACATTGACGTGGAGGGTCAGCGGCATCGGCTGCAGCCCCTCGGCCACCCTGGAGACCTCCTCTTCGAGCACATAGATCTTGGCGTTCGGGTTGGTCACCTGGATCTTCCGCTCGAAGTCCACTTCGATGGCATCCGGCGCCTTCATGTTGAACTTCATGGTCGGATAGTCCATCGCGACCACATTGAAGGTCTTCACCGGCGCTTCGGCAGGACAGACCGGCAAGGCCTGCGGAATCTCGTATTTCCCGGAAAATCCGACCGGCAGTTTCTGGAGATCCGGCTGCTCCTTGTCATACACACGCAGGATCCCCCAGGCACCCTCGGTCAGCTTCGAGGACCGGCCATTGAAGTGGATGTAATCCCCCGCCTGCAGCCGCGGCCCTCCCGCCTTCGGCACGACCAGGTCGTACCGCTCGGCGATCCCGATATGGATCGAATTCTTCCGGTTCGCGTCGCCGGCATACCGCTCCGTCAGGAAGGTGTGGCCCGAGAGCGTCCACACCATGGTCTCGTTCATGAGGGTATGCAACAGCCGGAACACGAGGGTGTCGCCCGCGTACGCGCGCAGGAGCGGCGTATAGGGGTCCCCGTGGATCCCGCTGTTGAAGATCTGTGAGGCCTCCGGATTGGCGGCCAGGCGCTGCGCGATCGGCCCGGCGCGGAAGTTCAGGCCACTGCCCGTCGTATGCGTGCCGCCGTTCAGGAACGGCATCGGCGTCGGGTAGATCTTCTCGGGCATCATGAACGACACGGTTTTGCCCGCCTCCAGCGCTACCTCCACCGGCTGTCCGGGCGGATTGCCCGTGGTCACGATAGTGACGGTATGCGGCACGGTGTCGTGCACCTGCACCATCAACTCCCGGAAGCTGCCGTTCACGCCATGGCCCACCGGCTCCGCCGTGCGGATGTCGGCGATGGGGCCGCTTCGGATCTCCTTGCCGGTCTTCGGATCATGATAGGTAGATCCGACCGGCTCGGCGATAAAGGTCCCGAAACCGCCGTGCGGCCAGGTCGTCGCGCCGAACGCGTGGTCGTGCCAGAAGACGGTGCCCACGTCGGCGTCCACCCAGAACCGTTGCCGCACGAATTCCACGGTCACGATGTCGGTGGCCGGGTGGTCGTTCCGGAGCCCCTTCGTCAGGGTGATCGTGTTGCCTTTGATCTCCTTGATCCGGGCTACCTCATTCCCCTTCACGTTGTCCGCACCGACGAGGATCTCCGTGTTGACATGGAACTGGGCCGCGTTCTTGACCGAGATGGTCTTGGCGCCCTTCTTGGCAGCGGCGGTCAGCACCGTGTTCATGGGTGCCGGCAACCCCTTCTTGACCTTCTTCTCCATCATCGTAAACGGCCGGACCGATTGCTCATACGAGAAGCCGGTGATCACGCCGTCCGATGACTGGTTGTCGAACTGCAGGAAGTGCCAGTGCGTGTTGATCTTGGAGGCCTGGAAGTTCGTGTAATCGTCGTCCTCCCACTCACTGGTGAGCATCCAGTCCACGCAGTCGTAAATATTCCCGCGCACCACCAGCGGGTACTTGAGGTCGTCGTTGGCGCGAATCGACGCCTCCTCCTCATGCAGCACGTAGATCAGGCCGTTGGGATCCACCACAGGCGGCTCCTTGCCCTGCGCCTTGGCGATCTTGATCGGCAATTTGATGAAATGGACATTGTAGAACTTGCGCCCGGCGTTCTCCGGACACAGGCTCCACCGACCATTCTCACCCGGCGCGGCCTGCTCCAGGCTGGGGTCGCCGTTCTCATCCCGCGCGACCATGTCCAGCCAGGGGGCGCCGACATGGCGCGGCGAGAACATCACCCGCTTGCCGAAGTGCGGTGTGAGATGCGGCCAGGCGATCCTGCCTGTGGCCGGCTCGAACTTGAGCGGATGCCGCTTGCCCGGGTGCGTGGATTTGTACTTCGGGTTGTCGATCGTGCTTTCCTTCTCGCTCATGGCCCGATTGCCGTCCCAGACCCAGTCCAGGACCGTGGCGTCGTAGGCGAGAATCTGGCCCCGCTCGTCGTCTTTGTGCCCCGGCTTCCCTTGGGTTGGGAGCTGCATCTCGACCCAGTCCTTGATGGTGATCATGGCCGGGTTGGACTTCCAGTTGCTCTTGCCCTTGTCGACGATCTTGAACTGCTTGCCGAACCAGTCCACGGTGGTGCCGACCAGTTGGTCGGACGACACGCCGAGCTTGATGCGGCCCTTTCGGTCCGGCAGCTCGCGCAGGTCCGGCATGACGTCGTTCCGGCCCTCGCCCACCTGCAGCGTGTTGTACACGCGCCAATAGCCCCACATGCCGGCCACGTAGTGGTGCGCCACGTGGCAGTGGAAGAGGAAATCGCCCGCCAGTTGCTGGCACAACCCGGAGCCGCACTCGGTTTCGAGATCGAGCGCTTCGGAGGGTCCGATCACCTCCACGTCCACCCGGTCGGTCTTGTGCCGGATCACCGGATATTTCACCGGCCCGTTGACCGCCGTGGCCCACAGATTCATGTCGTCAATCGCGCGAGGGCTCCGCGGCCAGCGGATGGACCCGCCGTGCGGGTGATGGGAATGGAACACCTCGGAGCCGCCGTGCACGAGCCGGAACTTCGCCGGATCGCCGAGGTAGGAGCGCGGAATCGTGGGCGCCGCGTCGCCGAAGGTATAGGAGCTGTACCCCATCGACTCGTCCTCGAAGCCGAAGTACTCGTGCTGCACGTGCATGTTGTTGATGCCGAACGGCTCGCTGCGATAGTTGATCGCACGCCCGCCCGGACGGTACGCGTCGGTCAGCGGGTCGCGCTGCGGCAGGAAGTCGCCCTTCTTGTTCACCGGGCGGAACGCCTCATCCCCGACCTCGTGATAGATCAGCACGAACTCGCGGAAGTCCGGCCCCGAGCCGTTCTTGATCATGACCTGCCAGCCGCTGCGGGCCGGGGTCGGATCGCCGGTGCCCAGCGGCTCCAGGTACTCGGACCCTTTCGGCTCGACGACGAAGGTGCCGAAGAGCCCCATCACCGTGAGCTCCCGGTCGTTGCTATAGCTGTGGAACTGGCGCCCGCCCTCCTGCGTGGTCGGATGGATATACCACTCGAGGTCGAGACTCTTGTCCTTCGCCACGATCGTGTCGGGGTTCGTGGTCGCAGCCGGCTTGCCCGTCGCACTGACCACCATGCTCGAGCCATGGATGTGCAAGCTCACATCCTCCCCGCCCTCGAGGTTGTTTCGCAGGGTGAACTTCACGCAGTCGCCCTGGTTGCCGCGGATGACGAGCGGCTGGATCCACTGGGCCTGCACGCCCGGGAGCACCGCGCCCGGGTCGTAGCCCTCCTTCTCACGGGCCGCCTTGTTCTTCGCCTCCTCCGCCCGGACCTTGTCCAAGTTCTCTGTCAGCACGTACATGTAGCCGGGGTAGAAATCGAGCCACTGATTCAGCGTGATCTCCACGTTGATCGCGGAGATATCATAATGCTTCACCGCCGCGGTCGCGGGACACCGGCCACCTTCGGCAGCGACCGGCTCCTTCCGTGGATCGGACATCAGCAGCAGGTCCTGCCCGCCTGCTCCGTACTGGTGCATCATGGACATGCCGCCGTATATGCCGCCGCTCACGTGCTGGAGCTGCGGATCCCGGGCCATCTGCTCCATGACTCGCTCGTGCTGGCGCTCGACGAGGGCAGCGCGCTCGGCACGCCCGGACATCGCGTCCTCGAGGACGGTCTGGCCCTTGAGTCGCTCGGCCCAGTCGGGTGCCTGATGGGACAGAACGGTCCGCTGCGCGGCCGCAGGGGAACCGTCCATGTGGTGGGATGGAGAGGAGTCAGCCGACGCGGCGCCGGGCAGCCAAAGCAACGCTCCGGCGGCCGCGAGGCTTATGAAACGGACTGAAGAACGCAGACACAGCTTGGGGTTATCCATGGACCGGCCTCCTTGGACGAATACGCTGAGTGAACCCTGACCCTATTTTTTTTCTAATGTGTGTGCGAGCGGTTCAGAAATCTACTGGTGAGTCTGTGGTGTGACCTCCTTGAGGGGCTGTCCGTTCAGGCCCTGTGGGACCTGATCCTTCGGAGCCGCTGAGGATACTCAAGTGCTCCGACCAAGTCAATTCCGAAGTCGCCACAGTCGGCTCAGGGGAGGCGTAGGACCGACTTGAAAAAAGGGCAGGGAGTGCCCTTTCGAACACCCCCTGCCCCTTCCAACGGAACCCGCGCGCGATTACAGCCAGTTCACGCGCTCGGCCGGCCGAATGTAGATCGGCTCTTCGACCTGGATCCGCGCGACCTCCTTGCCCGACTTGTTGAAGCCCAGCACGGTGTCGTTGTACATCTCGAACCGCTTCCCGTGAATCTGGGTCTCAAACACCTTCGGGCCCGGGATCACATCGTACCGGAAGATGATCTGCTGGCTGGCTCGCCACAACTGGAGCACCGCCAACAGCTCACGGCTCGGCACCAGGTACTTCTCGATCGCGTTGTCTACGCCCGGCCCGAACATCTGCCGTGCGTAGCCCCGCGGGCTGTGCCGCGGTGGGATGTAGAAGCCGTTCGGCTCCGTGCCCCACTGCGGGTACAGCGGCAACGCGACCTGCTCCACCCGAATCGCGAAGTAGAGCGGGTGCCACCGGTCCTCCGCCCACAGACCGTCCTCGCCGATACGCACCAGGCTCTGCATGCGGATCTTCCCCACGCAGGCCGCCATGCAGCGCGTCTCCATCGGCTCACCGCCCGTCAGCGGGTCCTTGCCTTCGATCCGCGGGTAGCACGCGATGCACTTCTCGCTCACCCGCGTCGTCCCCCGGTACATCGGCTTCTTGTACGGGCACTGCTCCACGCACTTTTTGTAGCCCCGGCACCGGTTCTGGTCGATCAGCACGATGCCGTCCTCCGGCCGCTTGTAGATCGCCTTGCGCGGACACGCCGCCAAGCAGCCCGGATAGGTGCAGTGGTTGCAGATCCGCTGGAGATAGAAGAAGAACGTCTCATGCTCCGGCAGACTGCTGCCCGTCATCCGCCACGGTTCGTCCCGCGAGAACCCGGTCTTGTCGATGCCCTCCACGATGGCGCGCATCGAGGTGGCCGTGTCCTCGTAGATGTTCACGAACCGCCATTCCTGGTCCGTCGGGATGTACCCGATCGCCGCCTGGCCGACCTTGGCGCCGGCGTCGAAAATGGTCATCCCTTCGAACACCCCGTACGGCGCGTGGTGCTTGCGGCCGACCCGCACGTTCCAGACCTGCCCGCCCGGGTTCACCTGCTCGATCAACTGCGTGATCTTCACGTCGTAGAACTGGGGATACCCGCCGTACGGCTTGGTCTCCACGTTGTTCCACCACATGTACTCCTGTCCCTTCGAGAACAGCCAGGTGGACTTGTCCGCCATCGAACAGGTCTGGCAGGCCAGACACCGGTTGATGTTGAACACGAAGGCGAACTGCCACTTGGGATGCCGCTCCTCGTAGGGATAGAGCATCTTCCTCCCAAGTTGCCAATTATAGACTTCTGGCATGGTCCTACTCCTCCATTTCTGTTATGTGGTGCCTCAAGAACGCGTTCACGTCTCGCGACTCGCCGGCTTACACCTTGATCTTGATGTGCTCGCCCTTGAGCCACTTGATCATGAACTCGTTCTCTTGGCCCGGCGTGAAGCCCGTCCGTACCGGCTCCCACGGACCCCGCGCCCCGATGCCGCCGTCTTCCGCCTTCGTGATGCGGATCAAGCACTCCTTCGGCACGGTGTTGACTGCGTGGTTGTCCACCTGGTACCCGAACTTGAACTTCCACGCGATGGCATGCTTGCCGGGCAGCGAGTCGGTCTGATGCATCGGCATCAGCCAGCTCCGCGTGAACGACTGCTGGGCGCCGTACCGGAAGTTCGACTGATACCCGGTATCGATTGCGATCGCCCGGCCGTCCGGCCGCGTCTCGTGCCCTTTCACCGACTTCGCCGTCGCCACGTACGGGGCGTGCTTCGCCATCGTCACGTGGTACGGATACGCCGGGTTGTACTTCGCCCGGATCATCAACCGCGCGACCTTGTAGAACGGATCGCTCGGCTTCCAGCCGCGGTACGGCCGGTCCACCGGGTTGCCGTCCACATAGACGTAGTCGCCGTCGTTGATGCCCCGGTCCTTCGCCGCCTGCGGGTTGATGTGCAACTGGTGCTCGCCCACGCCCGGCGTCCGCTTGTCCATCCGGTACGGATCGCCGAAGTTCGACTCGTAGATCTGCACCCAGTCGTTCACCGACCACTGGCTGTGCACGCGGTGCCGGGTCTTCGGGGTCACGCAGTAGAACTGGTACCCCTTCTCCCACAGCGGGTTGGCGTGCCGCTTGATCTCCTGCCACGGCAGCTTCAGGTTCCGCACGTGCTTGTCGTCATGGTGCTGCGCCGTGATGGGAATCCCGTAGTCATCCGGCCGCACGTACGGGTTGGTGGTGAAGATCGCGTTCGGCAGGTACGGCGTCGCTTCCGTCCCCTCGCGATGGGAGACGAAGTTCTCGCCGTACTCGATCGCCTCCGGCTCGACACGCAAGGTCTCGTACCGGCCGGTCCGCGTCCACATCGGCTTGCTCTCGTTGGTCTCCTCCCAGAACGGATGCCGCGGATACGTGCGGGTCATCACCATCCAGCCCTTCTCCGACTTCAGCATCGTGTCCGCGCTGTAGCCGTAGGCGGTGGCGCTGGCGTCCAGCACGCGCTGCACGTAGACGTCCACCCGGTTCATGTACACGAAGTGGAACACCTGCCGCATCCGCACGTCGCCGGTGATTTCCGTCAGCTTGGCCGCCACGCCCGCGAACGTATCCAGATCGTTCCGGGTGTCGTACAACGGCCGGATGCCGCCCTTCCAGACCTGGAACCACGGGTTCGACACCGTGGCCGTCATTTCCGGATAGGTGAACTCCATCCAGCTGTTGCAGGCGAAGGCCACGTCCGCATGGTTGACGTCCGACGTCATCTCAATATCCTGCGTGATGATCGTCTCGATATTGGGATCGACGTTCTTGACCATGTCGTAGTGGTGCTTCGCGTTGTTGAGCACGTTCACGTTGGTGACCCAACGGAACTTGCTCGGGGTGGGCATGTGCGTCTTGCCCGTGAACACTTTACGGCCGTACTTCGGCGTGTTGACGATCAAGGCCGTATCGCCATGGTTCCAGTACCCGACTTCTTCACCATAGTAGTACGACTTGACCTTGATCTCCTTGCCGTGGGCGTTGGGATCCAGCGTCTGGTTGAACGGATCCTCGCCCGTGTGCACGCCGATCCCGCCGCCGGACCACGGCGTGGCATTCCAGATGCCCGCCTTGTAGTTTCCGGCCCAGGTATGCTGCCCGGTCCCGAACTTGCCCACGTTGCCCGTGATGATCAGGACCTGCGCCGCCGCACGAGCATAGATCGTGCAGTGGAAGTAATGGGCCACACCCTCGCCGTTGTGAATGGCCGCCGGCTTGATCGTGCCGCTGTCACGCGCCCACCGCACAATCAGGTCCTTGGGCGCCCGGTTGATCTGGTGGGTGGTATCCAGGTCATAGTCCTGGAAGTGCACCAGGTACATCTGCCACACCGGCATCACGTCCACCTCGCGGCCGTTGAGCAGCTTCACCCGGTAGGTTCCCTGGAGCGCCGCGTCAATGCCGCTCTGGTTGAAGTGCCAGCCGACCAGCTCCCGATGGAGCGGGACCGCCTGCTTCTTGGCCTGGTCCCAGACCATGAAGCCGCCCAGCCGCTCGATCGTCTCCGGCTTCAGTGATTGCACTTTGCCGGAATACGTGTTCGAGAAGTCCGGGAACTTATAGTCCGCGATTACGTCCCGCGGGTCCAGATACTGCAGCGTGTCGGTGCGCACCAGCAGCGGCGCGTCCGTGTACGCTCTCATGAAGTCGACGTCGTGCATGTTCTCATCGACGATGATCTTCATCGCCCCGATGAACAGTGCGCCGTCGGTTTCCGGCCGGACCGGGATCCAGTAGTCCGCGCGGTACGCCGTCGGATTGTACTCCGGCGTGATCACCACGATCCGCGCGCCCCGCTCGATCGATTCCAGCTTCCAGTGGGCTTCCGGCATCTTGTTCTCGGTGAAATTCTTCCCCCAGCTCGTATTCAGCTTGGAGAAGCGCATATCCGAGAGGTCGATGTCGGAGGTCTGAACGCCGTTCCAGAACGGGTGGGCCGGGTTCTGGTCGCCGTGCCAAGTGTAGTTCGACCAGTAGCGGCCGCCCTGCGCCTGCTCGGGCCCGACCTTGCGGATCCAGCTATCCAAGAGCGGCAGCACCCCGCCGTTGAAGCGGGTGTTGCCCATCTTGCCGATGATGCCCAGCACCGGCATGCCCGCCCGATGCTTGAAGGTGCGCACGCCCGCGCCCTTCATCATCTCGATCATCTCCGGCGCGTACCCCTGCTCGCGCAGGCGCCGCGCGCCCGCCTCACCGCTGTAGCGCTGGGCGACGACGATCGCCGCCTTCGCCACATACGTAAACGCGGTATCCCAGGATACCCGCATCATGTCGTCCAGGAACCGGCTGTCGAACTTGTACTTGCGCTTGACCTCGGGCGTGAGCTCTGGGGAGCCCGCGTCCATCCACTCTTTCCACCCCTTCCGCATCAACGGCCCCTTCAACCGATACGGGCCGTACACGCGGCGGTGGAAGGTATACCCCTTCAAGCACATCCGCGGATTGTGCGCGAACGTTCCGCGGTTGCCGTAGAGGTCCTCGTACGTCTGGTGGTCGTAGTTCTGCTCGACGCGCATCACGACGCCGTTGCGCACGAAGGCGCGCACGCGGCAGCCGTGCGTATCGTTCGGTGAGCAGCAAAAGGTGAATGAGGAGTCGTACCGGTACTGGTCGTGATAGACCCGTTCCCACGACCGGTCCGGATACTCACCGAGAGGGTTGCCCACCTCGATGACCGGTTGCAGCGCCGTCAGGGCCAGGGCCTTGTCGGCCACCGCCACCGCGGCGACTGTGCCGGCGGTCACTTTGAGGAATTGCCTACGTGATAGGAACATCGCCTGCACCTCCTGATCGAACGCTGGTTGACCAGCAACTATCCTCTGCGAACTCCGATCCTCTACTGATCCGCCATCCCACCCCCTTTCTTCCTGGAATTTGCCGTCCCGCCTGCCTTTTGGCTACCCCGAACTCCTTAAGGGACAGGTCCTTGAGAGCAAAATGCAGGGGTATAGCGGACTATACAATCAAGCAATAACGGAACCATGGGGGAGGGACCGTGAACATTTTCTAAGTGGCTGAATTTACGTGTGTCTAGAGCATGTGAGTGGATCGAATCCGTGAAGGGCCGTGGGGGCCACAGGGTACCTTGTAGCCTTCCCAGGATCCCGAGACCCAATGGGAAGGAAAAACAAACCATTTTCCAGTGACTTACGAATATACTCGGGGTGGTTACGAAACCGAAACGCCGAAGACATCATATGTTACGAGCATTAGACATTTTTCTTCCGGTCGAGACCCTCAGCGTGGGCCCAACGCATCGGATTTTGAGCCCTCTGGGTCGTCAGCGGATCCTCGCCGGAGGAGAGAGCCTGGCGTGAAGGCCCCTACGTAAGATGACGTGAGAATCACCGGCCCCAATATCCTGCCCGCATACTGCCCGCCTGGCCCTGATTGCCACAGTCCGGCTCCGCGCATTAGAATCCGTTCACACCTTTTCTCAAGAGGAGTCTCGGATGAGCATGACAATGAAGCAGCAGGCATTCAGGAGCCTCATGGCCCTGAGTATCATCGTACTGGCGCTGGGCACAGACCTGGCACGGGCATTCAAGATCGTGGAGCCAGCCGAAAACAGCACCCTGAAAGCGGGGCAACCCGTTCCCGCCAGAGTGGATATCGGCCAGGACACCGGCGTGGTGGCCGTCCGCTATTACTGGTACAGCGAATCGGGAGAAACGCTGGTTGAACAGAAGGATGCCAAAATCGCGGAGGTCCCGGGCGAGGCCCGAATTGCGGACGAACAGTACTGGCAACGAGAGAGCGCAGGCGGCGGTCACATCGTGGCCGTGGCGGCATTGACGTCGACAGCTCTGGCGGAGCCTCCCTTCGGGGGCACGCTGCCGGTCCCCCGCGAAGCGGTGGGGACCATGCGTCTGTTGGCGGTGGGCGAGATCTCCCGCGGCCGACTGGGCACCCGCACCATCTTCGACGAAATCCTTGTCACGGTCGAGCCCGAGGCGCAGCTCGTCTCGATCGAGTTCGAGACCGAGAAACCGTGGCGCCTGGGTCGCTCCGGGCAACTCGCGACCTACGGCCAGGTGGACACGATGGGCAAGGTCTTCGAGTTGCCCGTCGTCGGTCTTTTCTCCGACGGCGTGACGAGACCGATCTCCTCCCCGTCCACGGGCACGACGTACAAGTCCTCCAATGACAAGGTCATCAAGGTTCACCCGTCATCGGGGCTCCTTCAGCTCGTCGGCGACGGTCAGACGACCCTCACCATCGCCAACCGAGGCAAGCAGGAGTCGTTGGACGTGATCGTGGAGGTGGGCGGCGAGTCGAACGAGCCGCCGATCGCGGACGCGGGCGACAGTCGCACGGTCAAAGCCGGGAAGAAAGTGGAGTTGAACGGGCTGAAGAGTCGCGATCCCGAGGGTGAAGCGCTGTACTACTCCTGGAGTCAGGTCCGCGGAGCCAAGGTCCCCCTCCTCGACGTCCACATGCCCAGGGCGTCCTTCACCGCGCCGCAAGTCTCGGAGAGGCGGCTCTACCGCTTCAAGCTGCGCGTCACCGACAAGAAAGGCGCGGATGGGTTGCCGGCGTATGTGGACATATGGGTCGAGCCGTAACTCTGTATGGCAGAGGAAGAGCGGCCCGGTGGCATGACTGACCCGCCTGCTCGCAGAGCGCGCACTCAGATTTGGTCCTAGCGGCCCCGGGTGGGTAGAGTGCTCGCCGGACGCGCACTGAGGATCACCCCAGCCGCCCCTCTCACCTCTGAGTTGAGTGTAGAAGCGGCCACCTCGTGGGACCGCGCGGTTGGCAAGTCCGCGTCCGTATCGTCTTGGCGCGAACCCATTCGGTCATTTCATCGAGATCTGGGTTGCGTTTTGTGACGGGGAGCGCGAAGTTTTCAAGCTCCGCGTTCGTGGCGACTAGGCAAGACCCGTTCACCTGACGAAACGGTGCGGCTGTTGCAATACCGGTCCGTGTGTCCCCATCAATACTCTGATATCGGAGTCCGACCACGAAGACAATGGCAAAGGAACTACATAGCCAGGAAAAGGACTCCGCTGCCATGAACATGACGGGCCAGGCGACAGCGCACGGTCAGAGCCGGGGGAAACGGGGAATTGAACGGGCGGCGCTACCGGTTCAAGCTGCGCGTCACCGATTTCGATCGAGTTCGAGCCGCCGCACATGAAGAATCCATCCTTCCTCAAGACGATGGTGCAGAAAGTCCATGCCCGGCGCGTGCTGGAGGTCGGCACGTTCGACGGCACCAGCGCGCTGGCGATGGCAGAGATGCCGGAGGTCGGCACGGTCGTCACCTGCGAGATCAACTCCGGCCTCGCCACCCTCGCCCGTAAGCGCCTGGGGCGGAGCCCGCACGGCCGGAAGGTCGAGGTGCTCGTGGGGCCGGCCATGGAGACACTAGCCACCGTGACGGGCCCGTTCGACCTGATTTTTATCGACGCGGACACCCGAAACTACGTGCACTACTACTGCCGTGCGTTGGAGTTGCTCGCCCCGACCGGCGTGCTGCTCATGGACAACACCCAAGGCATGGCCGTGGGGCATGCCGACCAGACCAGGGACCCCGCGATCGCCGCAATCCAGGAACTGGCCCGCCTCGTCCGGTCGGACACCCGGGTCAGCGCGCAGTTGATTGGGGTTCGCGACGGCGTCCTCGTCGTGACCTGGGCGGCCCAAGGCTCGCAGCCTGCTCCCTGACCTCGCCCTGGGGAACGGTCCTTTTTCGACCCCGGAAAATCTTCCTCATAAGACCCGTCCCGGTCGCCTTCAGAGAGCGTGACGAGCCGCAAGGGCACTGGTTGAAAATGGACACCCTACAAAAGTCGGGATAGACTCGATCTACACCGCGGAGTACTCTGCATCTGTCAAAAGGCCCCGGAATGATCCAGATGGGACGGTGGGCCGATCCGACGTCGTACCGGCATAGTAGGCATCTCGCGCTGGTGCTGGCGCTTGCCCTGCTGTGCTGTTTGCCGAGCCGCGCGTCCTCGCAGCCAGCGCCTGCTCCGCCAGTCACTCCCCCGGAACGAATGACATGGGCATTACCGGTAGATCCCTCCCAGTGGCAGCACAATCTGAACGAGTGGGGAAAGCAAGGTTGGGACGCGACTGCCATTCAGCAATCGACAATGGGCGGGCTCAGCCTCTACCTCGTCACCTTTCTTCGACCCGCGGTTGCGGTTTCAATTCAATATGCCGCGCTCATTGCCGAACTTCGACCCAATGCAGATGCCTCCACCCTGACGTCCGTCCGTACGCAACGCGAGCTCCAGACGAACGAATACAGCCAAGCAGGGTGGCAGTTCCTCCAGTCGGTCAGCGGCCAGCGCAGCCCCGATTCTCTCTTTCTCTGCCTTCTGTTCAAGAAGCCCGCCCCGTGATGGAGTGCGTCTCGCTGGCTACACCTTCTGGTGGTGCCGGGAGATGTCATGATACTTCGCCGGCGTCACCAGGTAGCAGTAGTCGAACAGCCAGTCCGCGACGATTGCCGGGATTCCATGGGCGCGGGTTTCTAGCATGTCCATGAAACGGTTCATGCCCGCATAGGTCCCGGCCTCATCCCCTTTGCGGAGCGCCATTCGAACGACCTTGAGCTGGGTCAGATACGGCTCGAATCTGGCCGCCTCACCCGTTGTTTCGTCACCCCGCGCCGACACCACCGCATTGACCATGGCATCCAGCCAATTCCCTTCATCCGCACGAGCGACGGCAGGCTCCACAAACGGGATCAGGGTCAGAGCCAGAATGACCACGGCCGCCAATCTCACGTACGGTTTGATTGGGGTGTTCATGGCCACCTCCCCCCCGGCGGCACAACCGCACGACCACGCCGGGCTCCTTAGATCGGACATTCTCGGTCGTTGGTTGTTTTTTATTCCTCTCCGCTGGCCAAGACAATGCGGCAATCGCTTCAATTCGACCATGATGCATGCGCACTACCGAGGATGTGGACCTGAACGTTGAGCCAGCTGGAGCCGTTAAGCCAGGTGGGCCTACACAAACACCGCGTTTCAGCCCGATGCCGTGCTCCCTGGCCGTCGATAGAGCTGCCGCATCGCGGCCAGGGCTGCCACATGACGGGCCAGCGCGTTGCCGAAGCGTGAGCGCATCACGGCCGGACGGTGCGGCGCGATGCGTCGGCGGACTCTGGCGAGTTCCCGCTGCAAAGCTTGGACAAGCGCCACACCGGCCTGAGTCAGCCACCCTCGCCCGCGGGCAATTCCCAGGAGGTCCTCGATCGAATACGTCACCGACTCGACTTCTTCGAGACAGCGGTACCTCGCCCGGAGCACTTCCGCCTCCGTCAGTCGCCTTCCTTTCATGCCCGTTGCCCCTCGCCCCTGGCCTCTCGCCCCGAATGATGCCAGGCGCTCGAACAGCCGCGCGCCCATCGTGAAGGTAAACGTCGCGTGGAGGATCCCGTGCAAGGGACGCAGACTGCGCCGCCAAGGAGAATAGAAGATTTCCTGGTTCTGGTCGCCCCGGCGCATCACGTACTTGCGCAAGAGCAGGTTCATGTGATGATGGCTGTTCTCATGGATGAGGTCGTCCACAAGATCCAACCGATTGCGCTCGAAGAGATTGAGGAAGGAGACCCCGGGTCGGTGGCGGTAACTGTAGCTCACCACCCCCGGAGCGCGCAGGGGCACGATGCGGGCGGTCAGACAGGCCAGATTGCTGGCGCCGGCCGGCCAGGCGGCCTCGATCACGCGGAGAGCCCGATCGATCCGCCGGGCGAGCCTGCGTTCGCTCAGGACCACTCGCACCGGCGCTCGGTCTCGACGCGAATAGACGAGCGTGGGCCCGAGGGTCAACCCCACCGGCCACATGGCACTTCGAGGCCGGAGAACGAACGGCGGAACGTATCGCCATGCCCACCGCGGGGAGGTCCCGCCGGTCATCACGGTCGTCCGGGTTCGCCCCATTCGCAGCTCGATTCGATCCGGTCGAATGAGGAACGTCCCGGCGAACCCTCGCCGGGCCAGCCTGCGTCGCACATCTGAAGGAGGCGCGATGTAGGCGCCGTCTAAGCCGACCGAGACGCACCCGGGCAATTCCGCTCGCTCGAAGTTCTGGCCCAGGTCGCAGAGCACTGCCCACGAGGTTCGCCCGGTGCGTCGCAGCCAGGCACACGGCAGACCGGGAACCAGAAACAACGACTCCTGCGTCGCCTCCTGGACCAGCCGCGCACAGACGCGGGCCACGCGTGACGACAACCCCGCCGGCTGCGGCTCGCCGCGTGGGAAAAGATCGTCCACATAGCCGTGCTCATAGAACTGCTCCCGGCACGCGACGAATAACTGCTCGGCAAAGCTCGTTCGGTCCTGCTCCCGACGGAGTTGCTCCAGCACATCCACGAAATAGACCAGATCATTCAGCGCTTCGATCCACCCGACGACCCTCCCGTGCGAGAAGTCCTCCCGCCGCAGCGAGGCGTTCACGAACCGGAAGTAGCCCACCGGCACACGGAGGGCCGCGACCGCGACGGGATAGTGCGTCTCCAGATCGGTGCACAAATCGGCGAGGAGGGCGCGCAGACTCCCCCGCAGCTCCCTCACGAGCGCGCGCAAAAAGTGCGGCTCGAACAATTTCATCTGTGCTAGCATCATCCGGTTTGGGCGGACGGGATCATCGGTGTTGCGACTCACGACGGCGGTCTGTCTCACGTGCCTGCTTGTGCTGCCTGCACGCCCCGCGCAGGCGGACAAGCCGTGCGACGACTACCCACCAACCAAGCAGGCGCGGTGCAGGACCCTCTGGACCCAGATCAACCGGGAGGCCGAAACCGAAATGGCGCAGTTCGGGATGGCTCAACTGAAGCGCCGGCAGGCCGGAGACATCTCGCAGGAACAGCACATGGCGGAAAACTTCGATTTCATCAAGCGGTCCACGGAGAAACGGTTGAGGCTGCTCAAGGAACGGATGGCGCAGGAGTAGAGCCCGCGCACCTCGCGTCGGCCGGACAGGTCACAAAGTCTGGGGTTTCGACTCCGGCAGCGTGCGTCCCGACGAGTCCAGCAAGTCCCGGCCCACCAGAATCGGCGCCTTGAAATGAATCGCTAACGCGATCGAGTCCGACGACCGGCTGTCGAAGACCTTCGTGTGCTCCTTCATGGCCACCGTGAGGTCGGCGTAGTAGACGCCGTCCTTCAGCGTGATGACGGTCTGCGTCACCTTCCCGCCGAAAGCTTCCAGTATCGTGTGCATCAGGTCATGAGACAGCGGGCGTTTGGGCTTCTGGCCGCTCAACGCACCCAGAATCGAGCCCGCCACGGTCGGGTCCACGAAAATCGGGATCGCTTTATTCTCGGCCTTCAGCAGGACCACCGGGCCGTGGTCCGACATCCGGACGTCCACGTCTTTGATCTGTACTTGCTCCGCGTGCTTGCCGGTCTGGGCCTGGGACCAGGAACCCGACAGCAACAAACAGATCCCTGCGACAGCGCCCAGCTTCACCCAGGTGCCGAGACGGTTCATAGCAGCCTCCTTTGGAACAGCGTGGTTCTAGCCGCGGATGAACGCATTATACTCTCGCTCGAACCCGATCTGGGTCTCCGGCCCATGGCCGGTGACGACCGTCGTTCCCTCGTCCAACGTGTAGAGCCGCTCCCGGATGGACTGCTCGATCGCCTGAAAATCTCCGCCCCACAGGTCGGTCCGGCCGATGCTGCCCCGGAAGAGCGTGTCGCCCGCCAGGAGGAGACGCGCGGCGGCAAAGTGAAAGCTCAGCGAGCCGGGCGTGTGACCGGGCGTGTGGAGCGCCACCCCTCCGATCCCGCCCACCTGAATCTGTTCCTCATCCCGCACGCAGTGATCCGGCGGCGGCACGGGCACATAGGGGACCCCGAACAGCCTGCATTGTCGCTCGAGCACATCCCACAATGCGCGATCCAGCTCGTGCAGGCAGATCAGTGCGCCGGTGGCCTGCTTGAGCGCACCCGACGCCAGGAAGTGGTCGAAGTGCGCGTGCGTGTGCAGGAGGAGGACGATCGTCAGCCCCAGCTCATGGACCTCGTGCAGAATCCGCTCGGGCGCGCCGCCCGGATCCACGACGATCGCCTGCTTGGTCACCGGATCACCGATGATCGAGCAGTTGCAGCCCAGCGGCGGAACGGAGAACGTTTTGCGCAGCATCGCCGACTTCCTTTTGCTGTTTTACTTCTCGCTCGCCGTCCATGCTATCGTCCGCCCGCGTGAGAAGCAAGAGACAGCAGCCCAGCCTCCGGTCCGCCGTTGCTCACCCCTCCTTTTCATTTACAGCTTTTCGCTCCGCGATTAGAATCGCCTCGACAACATGAGCACGGATCCCCGACAATCCTGGTGGCGGACATTCGAGGCGCGACTGCTCCTGGGCGCGCTCCTGCTCCGGCTACTCTACCTCTCGACCATCCTCACGAACCCCTATTTCACCCATCCCGTCACCGACGAGGCCCTCTACGATCTCTGGGGCCAGACCATCGCCGCCGGAGACGTCTTCATCAAGGACTATCCCTATTATGACTCGCCCCTCCACGCATTCTACCTCGGCCTCCTCTACTGGATCTTCGGCCATAGCTTCCTGATTGTCCGGCTGGTGCAGATCGCCTTCGGCACTCTCAATGTCCTGATCCTGTACCGCATCGCCCAGCGCCTGTTCGAGCCGACCACGGCCCAGGTGGCGGGGATCCTCGCCGGCGCGTACGCGCCCTTCCTGTATTATGAAGGCCTCCTGCTCAAAGAATCCTTCGCCCTGTTCCTCATGGACTGGGCCCTCCTGTTGATCCTGGGGGCGCTGGAACGGAGGACCTGGCTGGCTTTCTGGAGCGCGGGCGTGGTGGTGGGGCTGGAGGCGCTCAGCCGCGTGAACGCCCTCGCCCTGATCCCCGCGTGCCTGATCGCCGCCTGGATGACCAAGGATGGACGCAGGAGTTGGACAACCCGCCTGGCGCCCTTGGCTTTGGTGCTCGGCGCCATCATGGCGATCGCACCCGCGACAATCCGCAACTGGCTCGTCTCCGGCGACTTCGTTCCGATCACGGTCTCCGGCGGCCAAGTGCTCTACACCGCCAACAACCCCGCGAACACTACCGGCGACCTGATGCCCGTCCCGTTCGTGCGCGCGACCTCGGCCTTCGAGCGCATTGACTTCCACCGGCGGGCGGAAACGGAGACGGGCCGGCGCATGAGCCCCGCCCAGGTGTCGGCCCACTGGCGCGAGAAAAGCCTCGCCTTCGCGCTGGAGCACCCGGGCACCATGGCACGCATGGTCGCCCATCGGGTCGCGGCCTTCTGGAATCGCGAGGAGAGGCCCGACAATCACTCAATCGAGCAGTTCCAGCAGTTCTCGTGGCTGCTGCGCCTCCCGTTGCCCGGGTACTGGCTCATCGCGCCGCTCGCCTTGCTGGGCCTCTTCCTCTTGCGCAACCGCTGGCGGGAGCTCAGCGTCCTGTACATTCTGCTGGGCGTCTACCTCCTCTCCCTCCTGCCCTTCTGGGTCACCTCACGCTATCGCCTGCCGATCGTCGGAGTGTTGGTCCTGTTCGCCGCCGCCGGCATGACCCATCTCACGCGGCTGGTCCGGACGAATCGCCGCGCGGCATGTAAGCCGGCCGCAGGGCTGGCCGCCATCGCCGTGATCTGCTGGTGGCCCATGACGTCGCCGCAGGATACTGGCCTCGAGCGCAATCTGGCCTATGCCTACGAACAGAACGGCCGGTTCGACGACGCTATCGCGATTTACGAGCGCCTGAAGAAGATCGAGCGGAACCCGGAGAATGACCTGTACCTGGCCAACGCGCTCGGACTCGCCAACCGGACGGACGAGGCGCTCGCGATTCTGGACAGACTGTCGGCACCCCAGCAGCCAGCGGACTTGCGCCAGCGCGCCTTCAACTTTCGCGGCGACCTGGCGAGGCACAACAAGCAATGGGAGGAGGCCGAGCAGGCCTATCGCGCGGCGCTCTTGATCGATCCGGGGGATTACGGCGCGTGGAATAACTTGGCCATTGTGCTGATCAATGAGAAACGCTTCAGCGACGCCGAGGCGGCGCTCACGGAGTCCATCCGGCTCGCGCCGGAGGATGCGCTGGCGCGCACCAATCTCGACGCGCTCCATCGTTATCTGCGGCAACAAAGCGGCGCGCGGTAGCGCAGCGCGGACCAGATTTCTTCTCGCTCTGGCCTCAGCCATACGCCATTCGCTCTAAGCCACCTGCTCATCTCTCGTGTGGCCTCGCCACCCACAGGACCTCCGTCTCCACGATCTCCCACGCGGCACCCTTTCGCCGCAGCAGAATGAGGAAGCCCGCGCCAGTCTGGTCGGGGCGATTCTGTTCGACATACACCAGGGACTGATCGAGACGCGAGCTGAAGGCAACTCGCGAGAAGGCCAAGACGCCGACGACCTGTGCGGGCTCCTGGGCCTCGGGCGGGTCGTCTCCCTCGGGCGGAGGCTCCTGCGTCCGCTGACGCGATGCGGACGTGCATACCGGAATCGGCGCCAGCGACACATCCGGCTCCTCCTCTAGACCCTGGTGAACGAACTGCACTCGAACTCCGAAGGTGAAGCGACGTTCCAGCCGGGCCGGCCGGCTGTTCTTGATGAGGAAATCTCCGATAAGGTCTTGTCGCAGGCGTCCACCAAAGAAGCGATGCTCCTCGAAGAACGCCAGGCTCGGTGGTGCCTTCTCGTCAGGCCCCAGCTTCGTCACCGTCAGCCGCTCGATGACGACGAGCGTGGTGTGAGAGGTCAGGAATTTCGAGGCGACGACTGTGTCATAGATCGGATACTCTTCCGGCGCAACCGGTCGATATTTCTCCCCAGGCCGCTCGGCGGGGCCCGCGATAGACGGGCTGCCGAGTACGAGGACGGAGAGGATACACAGCAGAAGTCGAACGGCTTGCATCGCGCACACCCGAACGAGAATAGCGGGCCAGTCGAATCGGGTCAATGCGATGATTCCTTGCTAGGAATCTTGAGAGGTTTGGATTACACTCACCGGGTCGATCTGGCGGATCGGCAGAGCCTGATGTCCGGGCGGCCGAGTGCCTGGTCGACCTGAGCACTAAGAGCACCGCTTCCGTGCACACGTATGGAGAAATCCCGAGATGAAACGTCCCTCATGGACTGCGACTGAATCCAATCGCCGCTGGTCGGTCCTCGGAGCGCTGCTCTGTGCAGCTTCGGCGGTCACCACAGCCGCTTGCCAGCCTGATGAATCCCCGCTCAAAACCGAGCTCGAGCGGTTGCAGAAGGAAGCGGCGAGGCAGGAGTCCGTCATCGTGTCGCTTCAGGACGGGAACAAGGTCATGCAGCAACAGATTGATCTGCTGAACCAGGAGTTGCGCGACGCGAAGAAAGAGGTCGAGCGACTGGAAAGCGAACGCAAGGCGCTGACCGCGAAGCTGGAAGCTCAGGCCGCCGAGAACAGGAAGCTCCTTGCGGAGGCACAGCATGCCGCCGCGAAGAAGGTACAGGCCTCCCAGGCCTTGCGAGTTGAGGACAAAGGCGGTCAATCAGAGGACCTCGCCAAGCCCCTCGCCGTCGTGAGCAAGGCTGCGGAAGAAGCCCTATCCCGGAACGGGTATACGGTCAAGGTGAGTGTGAAGACGGACCAGAAAGCGGCGTACGTGACGGAGCGCAAGATCTCCGCGCCCGCGTCGCTGGAAGTCGCCGGCTTTCGGAACCAGTATCTCGTCTCGCTCCAAACGCTCCCGTCCAACGGCACTCGCCTGAGCGTGAAGGCCGAGTTCGAGAAGATGGCCCAAGGCGGCCGCATCCTGGCGGCCAGCTCCGAGGAGACCGCCGAAATCGAGCGCCGCCTGATCACGGAGATCGCCAAAGCTCTGGGTGGAGCCGGCAAGGCCTGATCTCCTGACCACAGATCGCGTGCTGCGCAGACGCGCCGCCCGTTCCGTCTGTCGACCCTGCTCGCCCACTTTCTAACTCTGCTCATCATTGCGATCCCGCCCGCTTTCTCTCAGACATCTCCCTCGGGTGCGCGTCCGGAACCGAGCGGCCTCCAACAAAACCGGCGCGCGCTGGGCGAGCGCTCCCCGGGACGCCGTTCGCCGACCATCGGCTTCCGCTGCGTCACGCATCACGCGTGAAGTTCGGCAGCAGGCCCGCGATCACGACACACTCCAGGCCGAACGGAAGATAGCCGGCGTAGCCGAGCAGGGGCATCTCAAAGATCTTGAAGGCGTGCACGTAGGGCACCGTGTACTCCCAGTGCGCAAGGCTCTTGAAGTTCCACATCTCCCAGAAGATGCCACAGAGCAGCGCCGCAAGCGCCGGTTGCCAGATCGGCCGCCAGTCGCCGCGCGTCACGAATGCGAAGATCGTGGTCTCCCCTCGGATGGCCTGCAGTCCAGTGATGATCAGCAGTGGCGAGATCCACAAGAGCGGAAACAGATAATCCGGCCAGACCCCGATTCCCATCAAGCCCGCGCCTGACAGCACGAGCACACACCAGCCCGCGAGCTTCGCGTGCCGGAGGCGAATCACCCACAGGTTTGCCAGCGGCCCATCGAGCCGCGCGAACGTCGCCAGCCATTCCGTGGTGCCCAGCACGGCCGGCAGCACGGTCGCGAACGGCGGCGTGGCGTAGAAAAAGTATTCCAGCGGCCCGATCTCGCTGATCCCCGCGTAATTCCAGTTCTGGACAAATCGGTTCAGATATTCGAAGAACCACCAAAAGGCGGCGCTCAGCGGAAACAGCGCGAGAAAGAACCGCGGGCGGTTGAGCAGCATGCACCGCCCGCTGCGCCGGACGGTCAGCGCGTTCACGACGAGGATGTACCCGATCCAGAGCGGCGTGAAGGTGTGCCGCTGCAGCTCGCCCAGCCAGTCGAAGCGGTTCCAGGCCAGCACCCACGCCACCGCGGTGATCCCCAGGCCAAGCCAGCCCCACCAAGGCAGACGTGAAGCGTGAGACGTAAAGCGTGAAGCGTCTGTTGGGACACGAGCGGTGAGAATCCTGATTAGAAAAGGACTCACCACAGTCAGGACGAAGACAGCGGTTCCGATGAACCACGCCCAGGAGAACGGGGCATGGTCGACGTAACGGGTGACGGGCGGGAATTCCAGGTACTGCGCCACCGGCTTGCCGGCCACCGCGACACCGAGCAGCGGCAATCCCACCAGCAGCAAAAACAGGAGGCTAAATCGGACGGGAAAGGATTTCACCGAAGCCCTGGGATGGACCAGAGCTGGCACACGCTCCACCCGAGGTGTGCCGTGCGCGAACGATGAAACAGCGGGATCAGGACTTGGGACCTACCCGCGCCGACTTGCCGGAGCGCAGCCACTGGTCGACGCCGGCGGCCATTTTGCGGCCCTCGGCGATGGCCCAGACGATGAGGGAGGCGCCGCGCTTCGTGTCCCCGCCCGCAAAGACGCCGTCCACGCTGGACATGAACTGCTCGTCCACGACGACGTTGCCGCGGGCGTCGAGCTTCACCCCGAGCTGCTCGACCAGGCCGTTCTTGACCGGCCCGGTGAATCCCATCGCAAGCAAAACCAGGTCCACGTCCATCTCGAAGTCGGTGCCCGGTATCGGGACGAACTGGCCCTTCTCGAACCGGACGCGCTGGGCGTGGAGCTTGGTCACGTGTCCGTTTCGACCCGTGAACTTCGTCGTCGAGACGCTCCATCGGCGATCGCAGCCTTCCTCGTGTGCGTGCGAGGTCCGCAGTTGCATCGGCCAGAGCGGCCAGGGTGTGGAGGGCGCGCGCATCGGCGGGGGCTCGGGCAGAATCTCGAACTGATGGACCTCGCTGCAGCCCTGGCGGTGCGCGGTGCCCAGGCAGTCGGAGCCCGTGTCGCCGCCGCCGATAATGACCACTCGTTTGCCTTTGGCCGTGATCGCCTCCTGGGTCGGGGTGTCGCCCGCATTCCGCTTGTTCTGCTGGGTCAGATAGTCCATCGCGAGGTGTATGCCCCTGAGGTCCCGTCCGGGTACCGGCAGCTCACGCGGCTGCTCGGCCCCAATCGCGAGACAGATGGCGTCATACTCGCGACGCAGGTGTTCGACCGTCACGGTCACCCCGACGTGCGCGCTCGTGACGAACTCGACCCCTTCGGCGCGCATCTGGTCGAGGCGGCGGTCGAGCACCCACTTCTCCATCTTGAAGTCAGGAATACCGTAGCGCAGCAGGCCGCCGATCCGGTCGGCCTTTTCGAACAGGGTCACACGGTGCCCCGCGCGCGCGAGCTGTTGTGAGCACGCGAGCCCCGCCGGCCCGGATCCGATGACCGCGACCGCCTTGCCGGTGCGCTCGATCGGAAGCACCGGCTCGACCCAACCTTCCCTGAAGCCTTTGTCGATAATGTTCCACTCGATGATCCGGATCGAGACCGGCTCCTCGTTGATGCCGAGCACGCAAGCCCCCTCGCACGGCGCGGGGCACAGCCGTCCGGTGAACTCAGGGAAGTTGTTCGTGGTATGCAGGGCCTTGAGCGCGTCGCGCCAGCGGCCCCGGTGGACGAGATCATTCCATTCGGGAATCAAATTGACGACCGGGCACCCGTTCGCGCTCTGGCAGAAGGGCACGCCGCAGTCCATGCAACGCGCGGCCTGGACCTGGAGCTTGTCCTCCGGGAAGGGCTCATAGAACTCCTTCCAGTCGAGCACGCGCAACTCCACCGGCCGGCGCTTGGGGCCCTCTCGGGCGTATTTCATGAAACCCTTTGGGTCTCCCATGACCTCTTCCTACACACTGCCCTCGTTCCCTCTCGCCTGAAGCCTTCCGCCGAAGCCATTCGGCGAAGGCGGGTTGGGATCAGCCACGCCTTACGCCTCCCGCCTCACGCCTTCCGCAGCCTTGCGCTTTCGCTCCTCGAGCACCCGCTTGTAGTCCACCGGCATCACCTTCACGAACTTCGGCACCATGGCCTCCCACTGGTCCAGCACCAGCTTCGCCTTGCGGCTGCCCGTGTAGTAATAGTGCGAGGTGACCATCTGATGCACCGTTTGCTTATCCTCGGCGGTCATGAGCTTCTCCAGTTCGACCATCCCGAGATTGCAGCGTTGCTGGAACTGGCCGTCCTCGTTCAGCACGTAGGCGATCCCGCCGGACATGCCGGCCGCGAAGTTCCGGCCGGTCCGGCCCAGGACGACGACGATACCGCCCGTCATGTACTCGCAGCCATGGTCGCCGGTCCCCTCGATGACGGCACGGACTCCGCTGTTCCGGACGGCGAACCGCTCGCCGGCGGTCCCGTAGAAGTAGCATTCGCCTTGCGTCGCGCCGTAAAGGGAAGTGTTGCCGATCAAGATGGTCTCCTCGGGCACGAATGTCGCGCCCTTCGGCGGCATGACGATGATCTTCCCGCCCGAAAGTCCCTTGCCCAGATAGTCGTTGGATTCCCCCTCCAGGATCAGCGTCACGCCGCGGGCGAGAAACGCGCCGAACGACTGGCCGGCGGAGCCCGTGAACTTGATCGTGATCGTGTCGGGTGGCAGGCCTTCCAGGCCGTACTTGCGGCTGATCCGGCTCGAGAGCATCGTGCCGACTGTCCGGTTCACGTTCCGGATCGGCAGGGCCAGCGATACTTTCTCGCCCCGCTCCAGCGCCGGCTTGCACAGTGCCAGGAGCTTGTTGTCGAGGATGTCGGCGATGCCGTGGTCCTGCTCCTGCACGCAGTGGGTAGCGATCTCCGGCCCCACCTGCGGCATCTGGAGCAACGCTGACAGATCCAGCCCCTTGGCCTTCCAATGATCGATCGCTCGCTGAGCCTTCAGCTTGTCCATCCGACCGATCATCTCGCTCATCGTCCGGAAGCCCAGCTTCGCCATCAGCTCCCGCGTTTCCTCGGCGACAAAGAAGAAGTAGTTGACGACGTGCTCCGGCTGCCCCGCGAACTTCTTGCGCAGCACCGGGTCCTGCGTCGCCACCCCCACGGGGCACGTGTTGAGGTGGCACTTGCGCATCATGATGCAGCCCTCGACGATGAGCGGCGCCGTCGAAAAGCCGAACTCCTCGGCCCCGAGCAGCGCGGCGACGACCACGTCTCGGCCGGTTTTCATCTGGCCGTCGGTCTCCACGCGGATGCGGCCCCGCAGGTCGTTGAGCACGAGTGTCTGGTGGGTCTCGGCAAGTCCCAGCTCCCACGGAATGCCGGCATACTTGATGGAGGAAAGCGGCGAGGCCCCGGTCCCGCCCGAATCCCCGCTGATCAGCACCTTGTCGGCCTTCGCCTTGGCCACGCCCGCTGCGACGGTCCCGACCCCGACCTCCGCGACCAGCTTGACCGACACCGCGGCCTCGGGGTTGGAGTTCTTCAGATCGAAGATCAACTGCGCGAGGTCCTCGATCGAATAGATGTCGTGGTGCGGCGGCGGCGAGATGAGCTGCACGCCCGGCGTGGAATAGCGGAGCCGCGCGATGATCTCGTCCACCTTGTGGCCGGGGAGCTGCCCGCCCTCGCCGGGTTTCGCCCCCTGCGCCATCTTGATCTGGAGCTCCTTGGCGTTGACGAGATAATGGATCGTCACGCCGAACCGCGCCGACGCGACCTGCTTGATAGAGGAGTTCTTGGAGTCGCCGTTCGGCAACGGGACGAAACGCTCCGGATCCTCGCCGCCCTCGCCGGTGTTGCTCTTCGCGCCGATCCGGTTCATGGCGATCGCCAGCGTCTCGTGGGCCTCCTTGCTGATGGCGCCGAAGGACATCGCCCCCGTCGTGAAGCGCTTGACGATCTCCTTGGCCGGCTCGACCTCGTCCAGGGGGATCGGCGCCGGCGCGAACTTGAACTCCAGCAGTCCGCGGAGATTGGAACGCCGCTTGCTCTCATCGTTGACCAGCGCGGCGAACTCTTTGTACGTCTCGTAGCTGTTCGACCGCGCGGCATGCTGCAGCTTGTAAATCGTCTCGGGATTCCAATTGTGGTGCTCGCCCTGAACCCGGTAGTGGATCTCGCCGCCGAAGTCGAGCTGGCGAATCACGTGCGGGTCGTAAGCCTCCCGGTGCCGCCGCAGCGTCTCCTCCCCGATCTCCCGGAGGCCGACGCCGGCGACACGGGACGGGGTGCCGGTGAAGTACCGGTCGATCGTCTCCCGGTTGATCCCGATGGCCTCGAAGATTTGTGCGCCGCAGTACGACTGGACCGTCGAGATCCCCATCTTCGAGAAGATCTTGAGCAGACCCTTGTTGACCGCCTTGATGAACTTCGTCTCGGCGGTCTGCGCGTCGATGCCCTCCGGCAGGTAGCCGTCCCGCTCCATGTCCACGAGCGACTCGAACACGAGGTACGGGTTCACCGTGCCCGCCCCGTAGCCGAGCAGGCAGGCGAAGTGGTGCACGTCGCGGGGCTCGCCGGTCTCCAGAATCAGCCCGACTTCCGTCCGCGTGCACTCGCGCACCAGGTGATGGTGCACCGCCGCGATGCCCAGCAGGCTCGGGATCGGTGCCCACTCTTCACTGACGCCGCGGTCGCTGAGAATCAGGAACTTGTAGCCCTCCTTGATCGCCTCGGAGGCCTGCCGGCACAGCTCGTCCACGGCCGCTCCCAACCCGTCCGGCCCCTCGGCCACGCGGAAGAGCATCCGGAGCGTTTGACTCTTGAAGTGCGGGTCGGCGATCTCGCGGATCTTCTGCAGATCCGCGTTCGTCAGGATCGGCTGCTTGACCCGGATGCGCCGGCAGGACTCGGGCATCTCCACCATCAGGTTCGGTTTCGGCCCGATGTTCGTGACCAGCGACATGACCAATTCTTCCCGGATCGGGTCGATCGGCGGATTGGTGACTTGTGCGAAAAGCTGCTTGAAGTACTTGAAGAGCAGTTGCGGCCGATCGGAGAGGACCGCGAGCGGGGTGTCCGTGCCCATGGAGGAGACCGGCTCCTCGCCGGCGACGGCCATCGGCGTGAGGACCATCTTCAGCTCTTCGACCGTGTAGCCGAAGGCCTGCTGCCGCTGCCGGATCGTCGGATGATCCGGCTGCGGGACGTTGAGCGGCTCCGGCAGCTCGTCCAGCGAGAGCCGGTACTGGGTGACCCAGGACCGGTACGGTTTGCGGCTGGCGATGTCGGTCTTGATCTCCTCATCGTCGATGATCCGCCCTTGCACCGTGTCCACGAGGAACATGCGCCCCGGCTGGAGCCGTCCCTTCTGCCGGATCTCCTTGACGTCCGCGGGCAGCACCCCGGCCTCGGAGGCCAGGACGACGAGGTCGTCGTTCGTGACCTGATAGCGGCAGGGGCGCAGGCCGTTGCGGTCGAGCGTCGCGCCGATCAGCTTGCCGTCGGTGAAGCACACGGCGGCGGGCCCGTCCCACGGCTCCATCATCGCGGCGTGGTACTCGTAGAACCCGCGTCGGTCCAGGTCCATCTGCGGGTTGGCCACCCACGGCTCGGGGATCAGCATCATCATCGCGTGCGGCAGCGAGCGGCCGCCGAGCACGAGGAACTCCAGCGCGTTGTCCAGGCAGGCCGAGTCGCTCTGGTGCTCGTAGACGATCGGATAGAGCTTCGGCAGATCCTCCCCGAACAGCTCCGACTGGAGGCGGCCCTGCCGCGCGCGCATCCAGTTGACGTTGCCCTTGAGCGTGTTGATCTCGCCGTTGTGACAGATATAGCGGTAGGGGTGCGCCAACGGCCAGGTCGGGAACGTATTGGTGCTGAACCGGGAATGGATCAGCGCCAGGGCGCTGACCACGCTGGAATCGCCCAGGTCCTGGTAGTACTGCGTCATCTGCCTGGGCAGCAGGAGCCCCTTGTAGACGATGGTGTTCCCGGAGAGGCTCGGGATGTAGCAGTGTTCGCGGCCCTGGATCGCGGACTCGCGGACGGCATGCTCAACCCGTTTCCGGACCACGTAGAGTTTGCGCTCGAACTGCGCTTCGTTCAGGATGTCGCGGGCGATAAAGACCTGGCGAATAACCGGCTCGGTGCGGCGGGCCACCACGCCGATCGCGTCGCTCTTCACCGGCACGTCCCGCCAGCCGAGCAGTCGCAGGCGTTCTTCGCCGATGACCTTCTCGAACAGCAGTTCGCACTGCTTGCGGGCGCCGGAATCCCGTGGCAGGAAGACCATCCCCACGCCGTACTCCCCGGGGCCGGGCAGCGTCAGACCGACGTCGGCGGCGGCGCGTGTCAGAAACTCGTGCGGGACCTGGATGAGGAGCCCGGCGCCATCGCCGGTGCAGGGATCGCAGCCCTGTGCGCCGCGGTGGAAGAGATTCTCGAGGACCTGCAGTCCCTTCTCGACGACGCTGCGGGACTTCCGGCCCTTGATGTCGACCACGAACCCGATGCCGCAGCTATCTTTCTCATACTGCGGGTCATAGAGCCCTTGCTGGGGAGGAAAACCGGGAACCTTCATGTGCGAGCCTGACCGTCCGGTGTCGCGGGTTGATGAGCCGAAGCGCCCGAGGGCTGAACCACGATGCGAGCTGGAAATGGAGGCTGTTGTATGCCGCGGGCGGCGCACGCCCGCAGTCTGCCGAACTCCTGGGCAAAATTGAACTGTCACCATACTGGATGCAGCGCCGATCTGTCAAGCAACCGGAACGCCGATCCCGCGCGCCGTCACCTTGACAAAGGCTGGGCGCTTCCCTAGTATCCCCCGCTATGCCGAACGGACCGCTGACCTCGACCCTGCAGGCGATGCCCGATGTGTGGGAGGCCTACCGAGACGAACTGGAAGGGGTCGAGGATCAGGTCCGAAAGAACCTCGATTCGTCGGTCACGCTGGTCAACACAGTCGCCGCCCACATCCTCAGCAGCGGCGGCAAGCGGATCCGCCCGCTGCTGCTGATCCTCTCCGCCCGCACGTGCGGGTACGCCGGAACCGAGCACCTGCTGCTCGCGAGCCTGGTCGAGTATATCCACACGGCGACCCTGCTGCACGACGACGTGGTGGACGACGCGGACCTCCGCCGCGGCCGGCAAACCGCGCGGCGGGTGTGGGGCAACCAGGTCAGCATCCTCGTCGGCGACTACCTCTATTCCAAAGCCATTTGCCAGATCGTCGGATTCCGCAGCCAGGCCATCAACGAAGTCCTGTCGGAGGCCTGTCGCAAGATGGCGGAGGGCGAGGTCCTGCAACTCTATTACAACGGCAATCCCTTGATCCCCGAGTCCGAGTACTTGCGGATCATCGAGCACAAGACCGCGGGACTCATCGCCGCCTCGTGCCGCATCGGCGCCATCATCGGCGGCGCGTCCGCCGAGAAAGAGGAGGCCCTGTTCCGATTCGGGCAGCATCTGGGGATCGCGTTCCAGCTTGCCGACGACACGCTGGATTACACCGCGAACGGAGACCGGCTCGGGAAGTCCTTGGGACAGGACCTTCGTCAAGGCAAGGCGACGCTGCCACTCTTGCACCTGCTCCAGCAGTGTTGCAGCCAGGACAGGGAGATGATCAAAGACCGGATGGAGACGCGCAGCCTCACGGACAGGGACCTGGATCGGATCATCTCCCTCATGCAGGAATACGGCTCCATCACGTATGCCCTGGAACGCGCGCGCGAGTTCGTGGACGCCGCCAACCTGGACCTGACCCCGTTCGAAGACTCCCCTCCGAAGCGGGCGTTGTCGGTTGTCGCGGATTACATGGTCAACCGCGATCGGTAAAGCTCCACGGCTTGAGCTTACTCCGCCGAAGGACTCCGCCGAAGCGGCTTCGACCCGTTCGCGAAGGCGGAAGTAGCTCCGGCTACGAAGGCCGGGCAGCCGTGGCATCTTCAACATTCCTTCGGCGATACCCGCCGCGCATTCATCGACGGGTTGGCACCCGTGGCGTTCTGCGAAGGCGGGTAAACAACGCAAGCCGGCGCTCAGCGTTCTCGTCCTGACCGCTGATCGCTGAAAACTTCTTGGAATGCCCGAGGGCCGTCACCCGCTCGTCAGACTGGCCGCGGAGGCGATCACCGCCTATCTCGAGGAGTACCGCATCATCGTGCCCCCCGACACCGTGTACAGCGAAGCGCCGGAGGCGCAGCAGCAGGCAGGCGTGTTCGTCTGCTTGAAACGCGAGGGGCTGTTGCGGGGCTGCATCGGAACGACCGATCCCATGTACCGGACGATTGCGCATGAAGTCATCTTCAACGCGATCGGCGCAGCCACGCGGGACTACCGCTTTCCGCCCGTGCAGCGTTTCGAAGTGGCCGATCTGATCATCTGGGTGGACATATTGGGGCTCGCCGAGCGGACCTCGGACGTATCGGATCTGGACCCGAAGCGGTTCGGCGTCATCGTGCAATCCGGCGACCGGCGAGGCGTGCTGCTCCCCGACCTCGAGGGCGTCTCATCGGCGGAAGAGCAAGTGGCGATTGCCCGCCAGAAAGCCGGTCTCTATCCCGACGACCCGGTGGAGATCTTTCGGTTTGAAGTGACGAGGTACAAATAGGAGTAAATGGCGACGATCATTCCATTCAGAGGCGTGCTCTATGACCGGGCCGTGGTCGGCGACATCGCGCAGGTCGTGGCCCCGCCCTACGACGTCATTGATGAGGCGGCGCAACGGGCGCTCCACGCCCGGCACCCGCGCAACGTGATCCGGCTGGAACTGGGGTTGGACGAGCCCGGTGACGGGCCGGCGCGGAACAAGTACACGCGCGCCGCGGCGCAGTTGCAGGAGTGGCTCAAGCACGGCGTGCTGCAGCGAGACAGCTGGCCGGCCGTCTATCCCTACTCGATCGAGTATCGTGCGCCCGGCAGCGCCACTGGCGAGGCGACGCGGATTCTCAAAGGCTTTCTCGCCACCGTCACGTTGGAGGAATTCGGGACCGGCCAGATTTATCCGCACGAGAACACCCGGGCTGCAGCCAAGGAAGATCGGTTGCGCCTGCTCGAAGCCTGTCGCGCGAATTTCAGTCCGATCTTCTCGTTGTTTTCCGATCCCGACAGCCGGGTGACTCGGCTGCTCGAGAAAGCCTTCGATGCGGGCCATCCGCGGATCGAGTGCCTGGATGATGCGGGCTTCCGGCACCGTCTCTGGTCGGTCACGGATCCCGTCATTCTGCAAGAGCTGGCCGCCCACCTGAAGCCGACGCCGCTGTTCATCGCGGACGGCCATCACCGGTACGAGACCGCGCTGGTCTATCGGCGCCGCCGGCGCCAGGAGGCCGGCGCGCACGCTCCCGGCTCGCTTCAACCCTACGACGCGGTCTTGATGCTGTTCGCCGGTCTGGAAGACCCGGGCCTGACGGTGCTGCCCACACACCGCGTGCTCCGCAGCCCCCTCCCGCCGATGACGGTCATCCGTCAGCGCCTGGCACCCGCATTTTCCATCGAAGAGCGCACGTTCACCCCCGTCACGGAACCTGAGGTGCGCCGGCGGTTTCTGTCCGCATTGCGCGCCCGGGGACAGGGAGAGCAGATCTTCGGCCTGACGATCAAGGCCACGCCCGCCTACTACTTGCTCGCACTGCGTCCCGGGCATGGGCCCAAACCCGACGCGTCACCACGAGACCGGCTCGATGTCTCGGTCCTGCAGCAGCAGGTGCTCAGCCAGATCCTGACGTCGAAGAAGGACGAAGAGGCGCTAGCCTATACGAAGGATGCTCACGAGGCGTTGGACTGGGTTCGCGCGGGTTCAGCAGAGGCCGCGCTGCTACTGAACCCGACCAAGGTGAGCGAGGTGCGCGCAGTGGCCGCCCGCGGGGAGCGGATGCCGCACAAGTCCACCTATTTTTTCCCGAAGCCGTTAACTGGATTGGTCATGAATGTGTTCGAAGACTGAGCGAATAGCGAACAGCGAATAGCTGCCAGCTACTCGCTGTTGGCCTGGAGCCAGTGATGAAGGCCAAGATTCTTGTCGTTGATGACGATCCCGACATCCTGACGATGCTGCGCGACCGGCTGGAGGCCATCGGCTATGACGCGATCACTGCCAATGATGGCGCGGTCGCGCTGCAGATGATCGAGCGCGACTCGCCCAACGTGGTACTGCTGGATCTGGAGATGCCGAGGATGACGGGTATGGATGTGCTCAAGCGCCTGGCGGAGAGCCGGCAGGGCCCGCCGAACGGGGGGGATGTGCCGGTCATCGTGATGACCGCGCACGGCACGATCGCGCGGGCGGTCGAGGCTATGAAAATCGGCGCCTACGACTTCCTCACCAAGCCCTTCGACATGGACCACATTGCGATCGTGGTCCGCAAAGCCCTCGAACGGGAAAGCCTCAAGCGCCAGGTGGAGATCCTCCGCACCGAGGTCGAGACCCGCTACGCCCAGATCATCGGCTCCAGCGACAAGACCCGCGCGCTCATCGAGCTGGCGAAGCGCGCGGCCAACTCCGACGCGTGCGTGTTGCTGCTCGGCGAGAGCGGGACCGGCAAGGAGCTCTTTGCGCGCTCCATTCACCAGTGGAGTCCGCGGCAGGCGATGCCCTTCGTCGTGATCAACTGCGTGGCGCTCACCGAATCCTTGCTGGAGAACGAGCTGTTCGGTCACGAAAAAGGCGCCTTCACCGGCGCAGATCGCCTGCAGAAGGGCAAGATCGAGATGGCCGACGGCGGCACGATCTTCCTCGACGAGATCGGCGACATGCCGATGGCCCTCCAGGCCAAGCTCCTGCGCGTGTTGCAGGATCATGAGTTCCACCGTGTCGGCGGGAGCCGCCTGGTCCGCGTCAATATCCGCGTGATCGCGGCCACCAACAGAGACCTCAAGCAGGCCATCAAGGCCGGTACGTTCCGCGAAGATTTGTTCTTCCGCCTCAACGTGGTGACGCTGAACCTGCCGCCGTTAAGGGACCGGATACAGGATATCCCGGATCTGGCGCAGTTCTTCCTCGCGCGCCACGCGCGCGACGCCAAGCGACCCCACGCCACCCTCAGCGCCGAGGCGCTGACTGCCATGCAGGAGTATCCGTGGCCCGGCAACATCCGGGAGGTGGAGAACGCCATCGCGCGCGCGCTCATCCTGAGTCCGAGCGATACGATCGGACCTGAGCAGCTCGCGATGACGGGCATCGAGAGCTCCCCGGCGGGGGAAAACAGCGAGGAGCCGTCCTACTGCGACCTGCCCTACCATGAGTCGATGGATGAGCACAGCCGCTACATCATCCTGCGGGCGTTGAAGGAGGCCAAGGGCAACCAGACCAAGGCCGCCGAGCGCCTCAAGCTGCAGCGCACCTACCTCGCCCGCCTGATGAAACAACGGAACATTCCGACCGAGCCTCCTCCGAGTTGAGCTGGCCCGCCCCTGACCGTTCCGTCTGAATTTCTCAAACACTCGCGGGCCTACCCCGCCGGGTCTGATTGCGCGGCTGGGTCGGGCCTCTAGCCTCTAATACTGAATCCTTCGAGGGTGCCTAAGCCGTTAGCCAGATCACCCCGCCGGCCTCACGCCCGCCATCGAAGGGAGCGGATAGGGTCAGACCTTGTCTTTGACAACTCGTCCACGCTCCGGGTCCCTGCGAGGATTGCGCTTGGCTGCCAGATGACAAAGTCAAGACCTGACCCCTTCCTGTATTCTTCGCAGTCAGGCACCTTCTATCCCATTCCCCCCCCACCTTGATGTCAATGAGAAAATGGCCTGGACGTGAGAATTTTTTGGCGTCCCAATTCCTGGTATTTCGTGCGCGACGTTTCGCGCGGCCACATTGCTTTGCTCCAGTGTTTCCGGGCTCTGGTCACCCTATCTCCCTTACACTGTTTGCAGGACTGTTCTGAACGAATCCTGACCGAGACAAGATAGTGCATCGATAGATGACTGCACCCGTACGGGTGCAGTCAGTGTTGATTTCTGCCGCCCCTCTCCTGATAGGATGGGACGGCCGCACGGGGACAGGCACCCGCCTTCGCCAAGGCTAGGGCGCGAGCCAGTCCCCTGCTCAATCCACAGGTTCCAGCACTGGAGGCAGCCATGGCGACCGATCCCGTCTGCGGCATGACAGCGGGAACAGCCGCGGGCGCGTGGCGAGAGGCTAGAGGCGAGTGCTTAGGAATCATATCCTCCAACCCCTTGCCGCTTGCCACTTGCCTCTCGCCGGAGATGAAGAATGGCAATTGATCCAGTCTGCGGCATGACGGTGGATGAACAGAAGGCGCCGGCGAGCGCTGAGCACGGCGGCAAGACCTACTATTTCTGCACGCCCGGCTGCAAGCGCGCCTTCCTCGCGGACCCGGAACGGATTCTCCGCGAAGGGCCCAAAGGCATGGGCACGCCTCCCGGGCAGATGGTCACGCTCATGCCGAGAGCTAGGCGAGAGGCTCGCGGCGAGAGGCTAGAGGCCCCTCGCCCCTCGCCCACAGAAACTCTCACCATTCCGATCGAAGGCATGTCCTGTGCGTCCTGCGTGGCGCGGATCGAAGGCGGGCTCCGCGCGACGCCGGGTGTCGTCCGTGCTTCGGTGAACCTGGCGACCGAGCAGGCCACGATCGAGTATCGGCCGGCCACTACCGGCCCTTCCGCCATCCGGGACACGATCCTGTCGCTCGGCTACACTCCGGTGCTGCCGACGGCGGCGGTCACTGCGGAGACGGAAGCGCCCGAAGCACGGGAGGCACGCGCTCGCGCCGCGTACCGGACGCTGCGCCGGCGCTTCTGGTTCGCCGCGGCGTTAACCGTGCCGGTCATGGGATTGGGCATGGGCGAGCACCTGGGCCTTGGGGTGCCTCGGGCCCAGTCGTTCTGGCTCCAATTGCTTCTGGCCACGCCCGCGCAATTCTGGGCCGGCTGGCAGTTCTACCGTGGCGCCTGGGCCGTCGCGCGCCACGGCATGTCGGACATGAACACGCTGATCGCGGTCGGGACCTCGGCCGCGTACGGCTACAGCGTGGCGGCGACGCTGATGCCCGGTCTGTTTGCAGCCGGCGGCATTCCGCTTGCCGTCTATTTCGACACCTCGACCGTGATCATCACGCTGATCCTCTTCGGCCGTCTGATGGAGATGCGCGCCAAAGGCCGCGCCTCGGAGGCGATCAGGAAGCTGGCGGGCCTGCAGCCTAAACAAGCGCGGGTCGTCCGGCAGGGCCGCGAGCGGGATATCGCGATCGAGGAGGTGCGCGTCGGGGATCTCGTGATCGTCCGCCCTGGCGAGAAGGTGCCGGTGGACGGCATCGTGCGGAGCGGCGCTTCGGCGCTGGATGAGTCCATGCTCACGGGCGAGAGCCTGCCGGTGGACAAGAAGCCGGGCGATCTCGTGATCGGCGCCACGTTGAACCGGACCGGCAGCCTGACGATCGAAGCCATGAAAGTCGGCCGCGAGACGGCCCTGGCGCAGATCATCCGCATCGTGGACGAGGCCCAGGCCGCGAAGCCCCCGCTCGCCAAGCTGGCGGATCAGATCGCCGCCTGGTTCGTCCCCGCCGTGATCGGGATCGCCGTGCTCACGTTCATCGGCTGGCTCTGGTTCGGCCCCGCCCCGGCCTTGACCCCCGCGCTGATCAATTTTGTCGCGGTGCTGATCATCGCCTGTCCGTGCGCGCTGGGCCTGGCGACGCCGACATCGGTGATGGTCGGCGTCGGCAAGGGCGCGGAGCATGGGATCCTGATTCGTGGCGGCGATGCGCTGGAGCGCGCGCATCAGCTCACGACCGTCGTGCTGGACAAGACCGGGACCTTGACCCGCGGCGAGCCGTCCGTGCACGCCGTCGTGTCGGTGAGCGACGGCTGGAGCGCCGACCGCATTCTCGCGCTGGCCGCCGCCGCTGAACGAGGCTCCGAGCATCCGATCGGCCAGGCCATCGTGAGGCACGCGGGGGCGCGTGGCCTCGCGCTGGACACCGCGAGCCGGTTCGAGGCGGTGCCGGGCCATGGCGTGCGGGCCACGATCGGGCAGGGCCCCGACGCGCAGACCGTGTTCATCGGCAACCTGCGCCTCCTGGAGACCGAAGGGATCGCCGTGTCCACGGACGCCGCCCGGACGGCCGACAAGCTCTCGGGCGAAGGACTGACGCCCATGTACGTCGCCGTGCGGCCGCAAACCGATGGCATCCCCGGATCCGGCCGGATCATCGGTCTGCTGGCCGTGGGCGACACGCTCAAGGACCATGCCCGCGACGCGGTCGCCGTGCTGCACCGCCAGGGGCTCGAAGTGATCATGCTCACGGGGGACAATGCGCGGACCGCGCAGGCGATTGCCGACCAGGTGAAGATCGATCGCGTGCTGGCGGAAGTCCTGCCCGAACAGAAGGCGCGCGAGGTCAAGCGGCTGCAGGAGGGCGGCCAGGTCGTCGCGATGGTCGGCGACGGCATCAATGACGCCCCGGCGCTCGCGCAGGCCGACATCGGAATCGCGCTCGGTACCGGCACCGACGTGGCGATGGAAACGGCCGATGTGACGCTGATGCGCGGGGACCTGCGCGGCGTGGGCACTGCGATCGCTCTCTCCCGGGCGACTACACGGAACATCAAGCAGAATCTCTTCGCCGCGTTCATCTACAACATCCTGCTCATTCCCGCGGCGGCGCTCGGCTACCTGAACCCCATCTGGGCCGCAGCGGCCATGGGCCTGTCCTCGGTCAGCGTCGTCGGCAACGCGCTCCGCTTGCGGCGCTTCCGCGTGTGAACGCGTGAACGACGGCCTCCGCTGCGCCGATGCACTCTCGCCGCACGCCTTCCCCGCGTGTGGTTTCCCCATGACGCAAATCGGCGTTTCCTTTGACACATCGGGGGGGTGGACGTATTCTGTGCACTGTTTCGCGCACCATTCACGCGGGAACCCTCTGCGCCCGCGTGCCGCGCGCGCCCGACTTCGATGCAGGCGGTCAAAGACTACGTCGTCAAGAACTTCGAGTCGCTCTTCGTCCTGGCGACGCTCGTCGTCACGGTCATCATCTACTATGTCCTGCCCTATAAGCTCGGCTTCCTGAACTTCTACTTCCTCCCCATCGTCCTGAGCGCCTATTATCTGGGACCCCGCAGCGCGGTCCTCGGCGCCGTGTTGTGCGCCGGCGTCGTCTGGTTCTACGCCGTGATGTCTCCGGAAACCTTCATGGAAGGAACCTCGACGCTGGACCTGTACCTGACCCTCTCCACCTGGGCCGGCTTCCTCGTGCTCGCCGGCGCCGTGGTCGGCAAACTGCAGGATCGGCTGAACGAACAGCTCGTCACCCACAAGACGCTGAACGAGAACCTGAACCGCCAGCAGGGAGAGCTGAACCAGGCCCATTCGGCACTCAAGGAATACAGTGACAACCTCGAACTGCTGAACCGCAACCTGCAGCGACAGCAGGAGGAACTGCACGCGGCCAACTCGACGCTCAAGGAGCGGACCGACGAGCTGGAGCAGTCCAAGCGGGCCATCGAATCGCTCAAGGCGAAGGTCGAGGAGGCGCTCTACTCAACCATGGACTCCTCGGTCGTCAATCTCATCATTGAAGGCCGCCTCCGCAACGAGAAGCGCAGCGTGAGCATCCTGTTCTCCGACATCGCCGGCTTCACCTCCTATACCGAGGAGAAGCCGCCCGAGGTCGTGATCCGCGACTTGAACCGGTTCATCGCCGATATGGAGCCCATTCTGCTCGCCTACCGCGGCCATATCGACAAGTACATGGGCGACAGCATCATGTGCGAGTTCGGGGCGCCGCTGGACTACGAGACCTACCGGCTGTTGGCGGTCCTGGCTGCGATCAAGCTCCAGGAGAAGATCGCCAAGCTCGACTACCCCTGGACCATGCGCATCGGTATCGGATCCGGCTCCATGATCACCGGGCTGATCGGGTCCAAACGGCAGACCTTCACCGCCATCGGCGACGTCGTGAACGTGGCCGCGCGGCTGGAGAAGGCCTGCACGCCCGGCCGCGTGCTGATCGACCGGCATACCTACGACGGCGTGAGCGCTTTCATCGACGCGCGCAAAAAGCGCGACCTGCCGACCAAGGAAGACGTCAATCTCGAGATGGAGCGGCAGCTCGGATTGCTGCACAGTAAGCTGGCCGGCACTGCCGCGAACGATGCGGAGATCTATGCAGAGATCGGCCACATCCACCTGCTCCTCAGCGAGCCCGGCGAAGCGTTTTACTACTTCGAGCGCGCGCTCGACCTGGACCCCGACAACAAGGAGTTCAAGGTCGCCTACGCCGAGGCCGGGCTGAAGATGCGGGAGACGGACAAGCTGACCGTCAAGGGCAAGCGGCAGCGGGTGGAGGCCTTCGAGGTGATCGGCATCAAGGACCCGCTGGAGAACCGCGACAAGATTCCGGTCGGCTTCCACCAGGACTACAAGCACGTCGCCAATCTGATCCAGATCCCGGCGGACGTCGTGTTACCGGTGGAGGCGCTGGACGGCTGCATCGGGCATTCCAAGATCGTCGCGGTTCTCTCTTACGCGATCGCGACGAGCCTGAACCTGCCGGACAAGGAGAAGATCGACATCCTGCACGCAGGCTTCATGGCGGACATCGGGAAGGAGATCATTCCCCACCACCTGCTCAACCGTGTCGGCACGCTGACGCCCAGCGAATTCGAGATGGTGAAGATGCACACGTCCGAAGGCGTGCGTATCCTGCGCAAGATGGGGTACGAGAACGAGGCGATGATCAAGATCGTCCAGCACAGCCACGAGAACTTCAACGGCTCGGGCTATCCGGCCGGCTTGAAGCGCGACGAGATCCCGCTCGGGGCCCGCATCGTCGCCGTCGCGGACGCCTATGACGCCCTCACCTCGCGACGGCCGTACCGCGACCCCTGGGAACGGCACGCCGCCCTGGATGAGATCGGCCGCGGGGTGGGCACAGGATTGTACGATCCGAGGATTGTGGAGGTGCTGCTGGGCCTGCTGAGCTGATCCGCCGCTTCGCGTCCTTCCGCGCTATCGTTTCGACTGGGTCCCCGCCAGCTTGAGTGCCCCGCCCCCCCCAATGGCATCCGCCACGCACCGCGCCATGGCCTTCGACATCTCCGCCGAGTAGTGGACCGCGTCGACATAGGCTGGCCCCTGGACCCCGCGGCGGAGCTCCGCGCACCAGACGAAGGAATCCCCCCAGCGCGCGCTGCCGGGGCAGCTCCGCCATCCGGGGGTAGCCGAACTTCGAGTAGGTGTGACTCCCGAACTTCCCGCTCCTGGCCCAGTCCGCGTCATAGGCGAACATCGGAACGGCCTGCCAGACGAAGACAGGCCGGACCCCAAACGAGCGCGCCACCGATTCGATCATCCGCTTGTTCACGCGATAACGGGTGATCGCGCTCGAGAGGACCCGGTCGTCATTATAGTCTTCCTCCGGTACCCGCTCTTTCGGATCCACCGGTACCGCGTCCCTCGCCGCGCGCCCGGCGCCGAGCGCGCGGCTGACCGGCAAACGCTCGAACCCGTCTAGGGCAAGCCGGGCTAGGTCCTGGGGCTTGCCTTGCACCATCTCCTCGAACGCCCGGTTCAGCCGTTTCGTCAGATACGGTTCGTCCGTGGTGACGTGAAATTCGTTCAGCCGTCCAGGAACACCGCGATGGCCGGCACAAACCCGGCGGAGAGCAGTTGCTCGAACAGCACGCACTCCTGGCTGCTGTAATAGTGCCCGCGCCCGAAGTTGTACACGCGGACCGGAGGCCCCGATCCGGCCTCGTTCAGAAAGCCCTGCAGGAAGAAGGCGATCGTCTGCTCGTCCGGCAGGCCGTAGTTGAAGACGGTGGACCCACCGAACAGGAACACATTGACGGCCTCAGGGGACGGCGGCCACGGGCCCTGGTTCTTCGAGAGCCGGAACCCGTGCGGGCTGACGTTCACGAAGCGCCCCATCGTCGCGCGCTCCTTGAATTGGGTGAACGGCTCGAACGCCATCGGGCGCGACCAGGTCTCCCGTAACAACTCGCGGAGGGCTGTCCGGTTCATGCCGGGATAGTTCTGCACCACTTGCGAGAACCCGTATTTTTCGCTGACGGGATCCGGCCGGCCGGCTGGCATGACCTGGTACCAGGCCTCGGACGCGGATTCCACGCCCAGCGCGACGATGTTGAGCAGCACGAAGACCAGGCAGGCGTCGAGTCAGATCAGCGCGGCCGTCCGGTACCAGCGGCATCCCTGCCCCCTCCTTACTCCACCCCGTTGTCGGTGCCAACCCCCTGCATGTACTGGCCTCAGAACTGGAAGTAGAGGAAGGGTGACGGTTTGGTCTGATGCAGCGCCACCAGGCAGCCGACGAACAGCCAGATGCCGGTGAACTCCGAGAGTTGACCGCGCCTCCGTGACGTTGCGTTCAGTGCGAGAAAGCCGCTCACCGACAACGAGACCGCGCCCGCCAATTGGCCGACCATGGTGATCCAGCCCAGGGACTCCCCGGCCCGCGGCGCGCCCCAGCGCGTAGAGGCCAACGCGTTGATCAACGGAAACGCGCGTAGGGACACGCCCAGCAGCACCGCCAAGGCTCCGAGCATCCAGGGTGAGGCGATCGGCACCGTCAGGATGAGAGATCCCGTCGTGCGGAGGACCAGCCCCCGGCGGCGATCATGGCGCGCCCGACGCCGCCCCGAGAAGCCCAAGCGCCGCTCTGTCGAGATGCAGAGCCCGGATGAGAGAGGGGGCCAGGCCGGAATAACTCCATCGCGTCAGGTGGGACGCGGCGGAGGCTAGGATGCAACACGCCAGAATGACCCAGCGATAGGCCATCTGGGATCTCCTTCCAGAGCCGCCTCGAGCGGAACACGGCCCGTTTGCTCTGCCTCACGCGGGGATCCAGACACGGCGGCTCGAAGATTCTACGGATGGGACCGAGTCTGGTCAAACCGGCCTGAACATGCAGGCCGACCCTACGTCGATCGCCTTTTTCCTTTCTTTTCAAGAGGGGGCATGCTAATTAAATCCTACGATTTCGAGACGCGACCGTGGGCTTCTTCGAGCTCGACATTCCCGAGATCATGCCCTTCCTGCTGGGCCTGCTGGGGTGCCTGCTGGCTTGGCAACTCCACGACCTGTCGGTCCGGGCGGGGCGCATCCGGGCCGTGGATTTCTGGAACCGGTCCGGCATCCGCATGTTCCTCCAGCTCACGCCGGAGGACGGTTCAACCTGCAACCAGTGCCGGCAACAGAGCGGGCAGGCCTACTTGCCGGCCGTGGTCGCCGCCAAGGAATTCACGCGTCCTGAGCACAATTGCCAGAATCCGACAGGCTGCCGCTGCCAGTTGGTGGGACTCTACGGGGCCTGGCCGACGGCGCTCACGCTGCGACATAGGTTGAAGAAAAACGGTGGCCGATTCCGGCTCACGCCGGAACAAGTGGATAAGCTCATCTCGACGTCCAAATTGGGCGCCCGCGGCGCCACCATCGTCGATCACATCTCCCTCGCTCTGCTCGAAGGGATGCGTGCTGAAACGAAGAATCCGGAAATGGCGATTGATCACTACGCGTACCTGCTGACGCATGCGACCGACGAACGCGACCGGGCCTTCGTCGTCCCGACCTACCTGCGCCTGAGCGACCTGTTGGAGCGCAATGGCCGGCGGGGCGAGGCGCTCAAGATCGTGGACCGGTTTTTTAAGGAGTTTGCGGAAGAGAAGAAGAGAAAACGAGGCCAGCCCTGGCCGACCGAGCATCAATTTGAAGTCATGTCCATCCGCAAGACCCGCCTCACGAAGGTGGTAGCTGGTTAGGGTAACGCGCTGCTCGCGCGACGGTCGAGCCGCGAGGGTAGATCAATGAGGCCGGTCTCCGCATCCCGACAGACCTGCTGGTAGCGTTCCACTGTCCCGACATCCGACCAGTAGCCGGTCAAATCGAACCCGAGGACGGATTCGCCCCGCTGGAGTTCCGCCACATAGGCATCAATGATGGACGAGGCATGCCCGGCCGGCACCGTTCGCAACAGCCGCGGATGCATCACGTGGATGCCGGCGAACATGCGCGTGGCGGCCGTGCGGTCCTCCCGACGGCCTCGCCCGGTGATGCGTAGGACCCGCCGGTGCCCGTCGATTTCCACGGCACCCCATCGCTCCGCCTCCCGGTCCTCGCGCAGCACCATCGTTGCCAGCCCGCCGTGCGCGTTGTGAAACGCCAGGAGTTTCGCCACATCCAGCTCGAAGAGCGTATCCCCGTTGACCACGAGAAACGGCTCGCCCCCGAAGAAGGACTCGACCTGCTTGATGCCACCGCCCGTACCCAGAATCACCGGCTCATGCGAGTACGCCAGGCGCAGGCCGAGCCGCGAACCGTCGCCCAGCTCTTGCTCGATCAGATGGCCCAGATGGTGCAAGTTGATGATGGCCTCCAGGATGCCGGCGCGGCGGAGCAGGAGGAGAGTCCAGACGATGAGCGGCCGGCCAGCGACAGGGAGCAAGGGCTTGGGGGTGGCATTCGTGAGAGGCCGCAGCCGGGTGCCGAGCCCAGCCGCGAGAATCATCGCTTTCATAAAGCCTCGTGAGCCGTGATGCGTGATCCGTAATGCGTGGCGAAGACGGGAACAACGCTGGATCTGATGAACTGTTTCACGCGTAACTGATCACGGTTCACGTATCACGAGTTCATTGTAACTCAGGCACATACTTCGCCAAATGCTTGCGCAGCGTCGCGAGTTCCGGGTAGGCGGCCAGATTCCGGCGGACATACCCGAGCACGCGCGGGATGTCGGCCAGAAATTTCGGGTTGTGCTTGACCCGGTCGATGTACATGAAGCGCCCCGCCGCTTTGAGGTTGCGCTGGATGCTGGTGAAGTCGAACAACCGCCGAAACGCCGCATGATCGCCCGGCACGTCCAGTCGCCCCGCGACGTGTGCGCAGTAGCGCTGGATGAGCTCGTCAATGAAGGCCTCTTCGATCGCGACGTAGGCATCGCGCAGTAATGACGCCAGATCATAGGTCGCCGGGCCCAGCAACGCATCCTGAAAGTCCAGCACCCCGAGCCGGCTGCCGTTCCGCGCAGTGTCCCGCACCATCAAGTTGCGCGAGTGGTAGTCGCGATGGGTGAACACGGCCGGCTGCGCCTCCAGCCACTCCGCGATCTTTCGAAACTCCGCCCGAATCGGCTGTTCATCGTCGGCGCACATGGGCTTGCCTTGGCGCGCGACCACGCCGAATTCCAGAAAATGATCGAACTCCCACATGAGCAGCGGCACGTCGAAACGGCGATGAAACGCCAGGCACCCGGACGCCCGGGGGTTTGTCGCATTCAGGTGCATGCGCGCGAGCGCATCGACGGCATCGCGGTACAGATCAGCGACGGCGCTTGTGGTGCCAGGCCGGCCTCCGCCGCACGCCTGCGCCAGCGTGACGTCCCCGAAATCTTCCAGATAGAGCAGCCCCGCACTCTGATCGTAGTAGTACAGGGTCGGCACGCCCACGCCTGCCTGCACGAGGTGCTTGAGAATGTTGATGAACGGGAGTTCCGTGATCGTGATCGTCGCCCCGCTGACCGCCTCTTCGGATTGTTTGAAGGCCTCCGGCTCGGCCAGTTGCATCAGGACCACGGATGTCGGCGAGCCGCCGGCCAGCTCGATCCGGAAATACCGGCGGTTGGACGCATCCCCGTCCAGCGGAGTCAGTCCGCGGAACTCCGCGCAGAAGGGCAGTTTCGTCCGGACCGTCGCGGCGACGAGCGCGCCGTCGGGCGGCTGTTTTGCGTGTGCGGGAGCGGAGGGATTCACCATCGCCATACGCACCGCATTATATCCAGGCACCGGAGCCTTGTCACGGAAAGGCACAGTCGGTATGCTTGTCAATGACTACACGCTGGCAGGAAGGGAGAACCGATGCAGTACGCACATCTGGGGCGATCCGGGCTGAGGGTCAGCCGCTTGTGTCTGGGGACGATGAACTTCGGCCCGTACACCAGCGAGGCTGAGAGCTTCCGGATCATGGACCGGGCGCTCGAGCACGGGCTCAATTTCTTCGACACCGCCAACGTCTATGGCGGGAAGCGCGGCGAAGGGGCCACGGAGCAGATCATCGGCCGCTGGTTCGCCCAGGGGGGCGGGAGACGGGAGCAGGTCGTCCTGGCAACCAAGGTCTATGGCCGGATGGGCGACGGCCCGAACGATTCACATCTCTCGGCACTGCACATCAGACGCGCCTGCGAAGACAGCCTCCGACGGCTGCGCACCGACCACCTGGATCTCTACCAGATGCATCACGTAGATCGTGAGACCCCGTGGGACGAGATCTGGCAGGCGATGGAGCAACTATTTCGAGAGGGCAAGATTCTCTACGTCGGCAGCAGCAACTTCGCCGGCTGGCACCTCGCGCAGGCGCAGGAGTGCGCCCGGAACCGGCACTTCCTCGGCCTGGTGTCCGAGCAGAGCTTGTACAACCTCACGGAACGGACGGTGGAGCTGGAAGTGATTCCCGCCTGTGAGGCCTACGGCCTCGGCGTCATCCCCTGGAGCCCGCTTGCGCGCGGGCTACTCGCGGGCGCCGCTATCCCCCCTTCCCAAGGACGCCGCGCGTCAGAGGAACTCCAGCAGGACGCCGCCAAGCTCCGCGACAAGCTCACGGCCTACGACGAGTTCTGCCGAAAGCTGGGGGAACGCCAGGCGGACGTGGCACTGGCCTGGCTGCTCCATCAGAAGGTCGTCACGGCGCCGATCATCGGCCCGCGCACCCTGCAGCAGCTTGACGAGTCATTTCGCGCGCTGGAGATCGTGTTGACACCCGAGAGCCTGAAACGACTGGATGAGCTGTTCCCGGGGCCCGGTGGTCCGGCCCCTGAGGCGTATGCCTGGTGACCGCGGCCCGCCATCCCGGCACAGGCCCCATAGCTCCGACCCGCAGAGGTGTTCCGATCGTCGCTCAGTCTTCCGCCTTGACTGGTTCGACCAACTGGCTCCAAAACAGCACGGCGACCGTGGCACCGATGGCATCCATGAACACATCGGCCGGGTCTGCGTCCCGCAGCGGGACGAAAGCCTGGTGAATCTCGTCGGTGATCCCGTAGCCAATCGAGGCAACGATGGCCAGAGTGACTGCGCGGGTGGCGGCCCAGGCTCCTGCCGCATAGCCGAACGCGCGATAGCACAGCACCGATAGGACGCCGTACTCGACCGCGTGCAGCACCCGGTCGCCCAGCGCTTGCAGCACGGTCTCCACGGCCTCCGGCGGCTGGGGCTGAGCAGAGAGGTAGAAGATCAGCCCCGCATAGGCCACGACGGCGACCCAATGGCCCCACCGGAAACGGCCGGCCGTTCTCGTCTTCGTGTGTCGCGCCAGCTCACGCAACGTCAGCCCCCTGCCCTCTTATACAGGAAATCGGTCTGCGCGTCTCTGTTTCTCCCTTTCGCGGCATCGTCACCGCAGCCTGCCGCGTGTTGCAAGGTCCTCAGCCCTGTGACATACTCGCGAACATGAACGCTGATCTGCCATGAAACACGCCGCGGTCTGCTTTCTCTGGCACATGCACCAGCCCTACTACACCGATCCGGTGTCCCGATCGGTGAGCATGCCCTGGGTCCGGCTCCATGCGACCAAGGCCTATTACGACATGGCCTGGCTCCTGGCCAAGCACCCAGGCGTGCGCGTGACGTTCAACTTCACCCCCTCTCTGCTGCTGCAGTTGCGTGAGCTGATCGCCGGGTCGGTCAGCGATCTGTTTCTTGATCATGCCGCGCGGCCCGCGACGGACCTGACGCCGTCGGAGCGCGCGTTCATCGTCCGGCACTTCTTCGCCGCCAACTGGCCCACCATGGTGCGGCCCTATCCCCGCTATCACGAGCTGCTGGTCCGACGCGGCACGGAGGTGCGGGAGTCCGACCTGGAGCGCATGGCGCGGCAGTTCACAACGCAGGAGCTTCGTGACATCCAGGTCTGGCACAACCTCGCCTGGTTCGGCTATGGCGCGGTCGCGCAGTATCCGCGCCTCGCGGATCTCCGGCGCAAGGGCCGCGCTTTTACCGAAGAGGACAAGCAAGAGGTTCTCACCATCCAGCGGCACGTGGTCGAAGAGATCATCCCCCGCTACCGGCACCTCTCGCAGGCCGGGCAGATCGAACTGACGACCAGCCCGTTCTACCATCCGATTCTCCCGCTGGTGATCGATACGGATTCGGCGCGCCGCGCGCGCTCGGATCTCAGGCTGCCGGAACGGTTCCAGGCTCCTGAGGACGCGGAGGCGCAACTGGGCGCAGCCGTCGCGCTCCACACCGACTTGTTCGGCAGCCCGCCCGCAGGCCTCTGGCCGTCAGAGGGCTCGGTCTGTCCTGAGCTGATCCCAATGGCGAAACGCGCAGGCTTTCGATGGCTGGCGACCGACGAGGGTGTGCTGGCTTGCTCCCTGCAGGCCTCGCCGCGGGGCTGGGACCCCGACGCGACGTTGTATCACCCGTTTCGTGTCGGGGCGCCGGGCGAGGAACTCTCCATCATCTTCCGCGACCGCACGCTGTCCGACCATATCGGGTTCGTGTACTGGAAGACGACCCCGGAATTGGCCGTGGAGAACGCCGTTCACCGTCTGGCGGACATCACTCGCCGGGCACAGGGCAACGAGCTGCTGATCCCGGTCATCCTCGACGGGGAGAATCCCTGGGAACATTATCACGACAACGGCGAGCGGTTCTTGTCCGAGCTGTACCGAGCCCTGAGCCGCGGCACGTTGCCTCGTGCAGAGGGGGTGCGCGTGTCGCTGGACACCGTCAGTCACGCGCTGGCTCAGCATCCTCCGGGTGCCCGCCTGGAGCATCTGCATTCCGGCTCCTGGATCAATGCGGATTTCAAGATCTGGATCGGGCACTCGGAAGACAACCGCGCCTGGGACCTCATCCGGCTCACTCGGGCGCATCTCGTGGACGTACAGCGCACCCTGCCGCCCGAGACCGCGCGGCAAGCGTGGGAGGAGCTGTACGCCGCCGAGGGGAGTGATTGGTTCTGGTGGTACGGGGACGACTTCTCGACCGACTACAAGGACGAGTTCGACCGCCTGTTCCGGACGCACCTGCGCAATGTGTACGCCCTGACCGGCGCGGCAGCCCCGGATATTCTGAACGAGCCGATCAGCGACGTCCGCGAGATCACGCCCGTGCGCCTGCCCGTGGCGCTGCTCTCGCCCAAGATCGACGGCCTGGTGACGGACTTCTTCGAATGGCACGGGGCCGGCATCATCGATCCGTCACCGGCGCTGGGAGCGATGTGGAAAGCCAGTGAGTACTTCGCGTATATCGGGTTTGGGTTCAGTCTGGATGCATTGTTCCTCAGGCTCGATCCCGGCACCGAGCTCCAGACCAACCAGCCGGGCCTGGGCGCGGAACTGCATCTGTTCACCGCGACCAATACCTATCGCGTCGTCTTCTCGCTGTCCAAGCCGGCCCCTGAGACGTTCACGCTCTTGTGTGCGAGCCACGGTGACCCGTTTACGGAAGTCGGTCGATACGGTACGATCTCGTCTAAGAAAGTCATTGAGCTAGCCGTGCCGTTCAAGGATTTGCAGGTACAGCCCGGACAGGACTTCCGGTTCAATCTGGTCATCACGCGCGACGGCCTGGAGCTCGAACGGTACCCGCGGTATCGACCGGTCGCCGTCACCGCCCCGGACCTGGATTTCGAAGCGAGGTTGTGGCGGGTCTGACGGGCGGGCGCGTGGGGCACCCGTTGCATTCCCGGAGGGCACCTATTATTCTGGGCATCCATTGCTCGGTGAATGCAATGGGTACCCGGCAATGGGCCCCCGATGCCCGGCGAGGGGCGAGAGGAGGAAGGTCCCGCGCATCTAGCCTGAGAGGGAGGGAGCGACATGCCTGAACTACGCCGCGATCCGGTCGTTGGGCGCTGGGTCATCATCTCCACGGAGCGAGCCGGACGGCCGCGCGACTTTCTCAGGTCGGAGGGAGGACGTCAGTCCTCGCCAGCGCTGTGCCCCTTCTGCCCGGGCCAGGAGCATCTCACACCGAAAGAGGTGTTGGCCTACCGACCCCAAGGCGGCGAGGCGAACCTGCCGGGCTGGACCGTCCGCGTGGTGCCGCACAAGTTCCCGGCTCTCCAAGTGGAAGGCGAACTGGGGCGTGAGGGCGTGGGCTTCTATGACCGGATGAACGGCATTGGCGCGCACGAAGTGATCATCGAGACCCCGGATCACAAAGCTCAGTTGAGCGACATGCCGCTCAAGCGGGTGGAAGACGTGCTCTGGGCCTTTCGCGATCGCATGGTGGACCTCAAGCGGGACCGGCGCTTCCGGTACATCCTGCTCTTCAAGAATCATGGCGTCGCCGCCGGCGCCACCTTGGACCACACTCATTCGCAGTTGATCGCGCTCCCCATCGTACCGACCAGCGTCGTCTCCGAGTTGACGGGGTGCCTCGGTCACTACCAGCAGAAGGAACGGTGCATCTACTGCGACATCATCCGGCAGGAGCTGAGCGACGGTGACCGGGTCGTCGCCGAGAATCCCGAGTTCGTGACGATTTCCCCGTTCGCGTCGCGCTTCCCCTTCGAGATGTGGATCCTGCCCAAGCGTCACGCGGCATATTTCGAGGAAAGCCAGAAGACGCAGTACGAACTGCTGGCGCCGATCCTCGCAGAGTCCCTCCGGCGGATGGACCGCGTGCTGAATCGGGCGGCCTACAATTTCATCCTGCACACCTCGCCGCTGCATGAAAAGACCGGCGAGTATTATCACTGGCATCTCGAGATTATGCCGAAGCTCACCGAGGTCGCGGGTTTTGAATGGGGCACCGGCTTTTACATCAATCCGGTGACGCCGGAGGAAGCGGCTCGATTTCTGCGGGAAGCGGACATCACGTAAGACAGCCTTTGCTCCCTCCCTGGTGCACGCCGTATCATGCCCTCATGCGGGTCCAGTTGAGTCACCCCCAGCGGAACGTCGAGGTCAAAGGCCCGAAGCGGGTGCGGGAACTGCTGCGCGAGCTCGACCTGGTCGCGGAAGCCCATCTCGTCATCCGGGGCGACGACCTCGTCACCGAGGACGAGGTGCTCAAAGACGACGATGAGATCGAGGTACGGCCGGTGATATCGGGCGGCAGCACAATCGTGACCCGTGATCCGTGATGCGTGATCCGTAGGAGAAGGTTCCCGGTCGAATAGGCCTTTTGCTTACGGCTCACGGATTACGGATCGCGCATAACGGCGGCTCCATGCGCTGTAAGAAATGCCAGGAAAAAGCGGTGATCGGCCTCCCGCGGCACAACGCGGCCTTTTGCAAAGGCTGCTTCAATGAGTATGTGCACGATCAGGTCGCGCGCGCGATCAAGGCGCAGCGCATGTTCGGCCAGAAGGACCGGATCCTCGTGGCGGTCTCCGGCGGGAAAGACAGCCTCGCACTGTGGGACATTCTGCTGAAGCTCGGCTACCAGGCCGATGCCCTGCATGTCGACCTCGGCATTCCCGGCTATTCGGCGACCTCGCGGGAAAAGGTCGAACGGTTCGCCGACGCCGTCGCCGCCTCACGTCAGGCGAAGCTGATCATCCATGTCGTCAAGCAGGAAGAAGGCGCCGGCATTCAGGAGCTGGCGAATCTCGTCAACCGGCCCACTTGCTCGACCTGCGGCACGATCAAGCGGTACCAATTCAACCGCGCAGCGGTCGAACGCTCGTATGACGTGATGGCGACCGGGCACAATCTCGACGACGAGGCCGCGCGCCTGCTCGGGAACGTGCTGCATTGGCAGGTGGACTATTTGGAGAAACAGGGGCCGGTGCTCCCTGCGTCCGTCGAAGGCTTCGCGAGAAAAGTGAAGCCGCTCTACCGGCTGGCGGAGCGAGAGGTCGCCGCCTACGCGGTGCTGAACCGGATTGACTACATCGTCGAGGAATGCCCGATGGCCAAGGGCTCCAAAATGTTGCTCTATAAGGAAGTGCTGAACCACCTTGAAAGCGAGTCCCCCGGCACCAAGCAGGCGTTTTACTGGGGCTTTCTGGACAGACAGACTGAAACCCGGCCGACCGCCGGCTCGATGGCCGAGAAAGATCAGGCCTCCTTGCATCCCTGTACCGTCTGCGGACAGCCGACGACTGCCGACGTGTGCACCTACTGCAAGATGATGGCCCGCGCGCAAGCCGCCTCTCCCCGCTAGAAAACCGAACAGCAAGAAGCTCATAGCGAATAGCTCTGGGCTACCGGCTGCTTGCTGCTCGCTACCAGCGGCAACTCATCCTTGAAAAGACTTCGGAGACGCCGTAAGCTGCCAGCGGGTTGCTGCACGGTGGTGAGTCTGGTTGAATGTGCGACAAGGGCCCATTCGCGAGTCGGCATTGTTCGATTGGAGGGAGACACATGAACGGCAAAGTTCTCGCTGGTATGGCGGCAGTGTTTCTGATGTGTGGTTTCTTCGCCTTGAGCGCTTGGTCGGATGAGATGGCGGGCAATCCCCGGGGCCATGGGAAGGATCACGGCGGTCGCGGCTCGTATGGCATGGCGGGCCATCACGAAGGGACCGGTCATTACCTTCGCCATCTGCTCATGCACCAGAAAGAGATCGGCTTGACGGAGGAGCAAGTCGCGAAGCTGAAGGCGATCCAGCTCGACCTGGACAAGACCCGCATCAAGGCCGAAGCCGACATCGCCATTGCCGAGCGGGAAGTGAGGGCGCTCCTGGAGGACGACAAGTCCGACCTGTCCGCGATCGAGTCCAAGATCAAGCAGAGCGAATCGCTGGAGGCGTCGCTTCGCATCACGGCCATCAAGGCCAAACGCGACGCCAAGGGACTGCTGTCGCCGGAGCAGCGGCAGAAGGAGCAGGCCGAGCATGAGAAGATGATGCGCCAGTACCGCGACGACCACATGCGCGGCGGAATGCGGCACGGCATGATGGGGATGCGCGGGCACGGCGGCGCGGCGGCGAAGGAAAAGGAGAACGAGGACGAGCAGGAGGCCGAGGGCGAAGAGGAGGAAGCGAAAGAAAAGCTCGAACTGGCCGGCCAGGTGAAAATCCCGTTCGATCAAGCCGCCCAGACCGCCGTCCAGAAGGTTGCGGGCAAGGTGATCGAGGTGGAGCTGGAAAAAGCGGACGGCAAGGTCGTGTGGGAAGTTGAGATCCTGACCGCCGAGGGCAAGCTGGAAGAGCTCTATGTGGATGCGGTCGCCGGCGGACTGGTCGAGGTCAAAGAAGACGAGGACAAGGGGAAGGAAGGCAAGAAAAATTAAGCAGGGACCAGGGAGCGCAGCATCCGTTGCAGGAGCTTCGTCACCGGCGTTGTCCGGGCACGCGCGTGGCCGTTTCCCGCGCGTTTGACTCTCCGCCGTCCGTTCGTTCTCGGATGCCTGCGTCCCACTCGTGTGAGGCCAGGCAACGGCTTACCTGTGAGCCAGGTCCAGAGGCTCATGCCTGCCGCACAGAGCCCGAGGAAGAGGACCAGCGTCGCGCTGGCGTCCAGCCAGTTCATATGAAAGAACGCGTTGATCACCGTCATGGCCGTTCCTCCTCGCACATCAATTCCTTATGCATGGCCCGCGAAGCAGCGGTCCAGGCGCCCGGCTTGGGGGAACCTGCTCCGCTGCTATGTCAACTCAAGGTAGCATAAGGGACGAATAAACAGCCGAATGGAACCCCCGCTTGTAGCCTGCTCGCTGCAAGGTTCAGCTCCGGACCCGCCCCGCCGGCGGCAAATTGACCCGTCCCCCTCGTCTATGAGACAGTGCCGCCGCATTCCGTGCCGACGTTGGATGCGCCCAGGACGTCGTTCGCGCAGAGGGAGAATCCATGCAAGGTGATCTGAAGCACAAGAGTCATGACTTGACCGACGGTCCTGGCCGGGCGCCGGCCCGCGCCATGCTGAAGGCCGTCGGGTTCACGGACGCTGATCTCGCCCGCCCGCTCATCGGCGTGGCGAATACCTGGATCGAAGTCATGCCCTGCAACTACCACCTGCGGCGGCTGGCCGAGAAGGTGAAAGCCGGAATCCGCGCGGCGGGCGGCACCCCGATCGAGTACAACACCATCGCCGTGTCCGACGGCATCGCGATGGGCACGGAAGGCATGAAGGCCTCGCTCATCAGCCGCGAGGTCATCGCCGATTCGGTAGAGCTAGTCGCGCGCGGGCACCTGTTCGACGCGGTGGTCGCGCTCTCGGGCTGCGACAAGACGATCCCCGGCACGGTCATGGCCCTCGCGCGCCTCAACGTCCCTTCGCTGATGCTGTATGGCGGCTCGATCATGCCCGGCACGTTCCAGGGCCATGACGTGACGATTCAAGACGTGTTCGAGGCGGTCGGGGCGCATGCGGCCGGCAAGATGACCGATGCGCAACTGAAAGACTTGGAGGATCACGCCTGTCCGGGGCCCGGCGCTTGTGGCGGCCAGTTCACGGCCAATACGATGGCCATCGCCTTCGAGTTTCTCGGCATTTCCCCGATGGGGTGCAACGGCGTGCCTGCGATGGACCCCAAAAAGGATGAGGTCGCCTTCCGCTGCGGGCAGATGGTGATGGACTTGCTGAAGGCCGACCTCCGGCCACGCCAAGTCATCACGCGCAAATCGCTGGAAAACGCGATCGCGGCGGTCGCCACCACCGGCGGCTCCACGAATGCCGTGCTGCACTTGCTTGCGGTCGCGCGCGAAGCCGGCGTGCGGCTGACGATCGACGATTTCGACCGGATCAACCGGAAGGTGCCGCTCCTTGCCGACCTCAAGCCGGGCGGGCGTTTCGTGGCAGCGGATCTCTATATAGCCGGCGGCACCACCTTGGTGGCCAGGCGGCTCCTGGAGGCGGGGCTGCTGCATGCGGATCAGTTGACGGTCACAGGCAAGACGATCGGCGACGAGGCGAAGCTGGCGACCGAGACGCCCGGGCAGCAAGTCCTGCGGCCGCTCTCGAATCCGATCAAACCGACGGGTGGGCTGGTGATCTTAAGAGGGAATCTCGCGCCGGAGGGCTGCGTCGTGAAGGTGGCCGGGCACTCGCTCATGAAATTCCGCGGTCCGGCAAAGGTGTTCGACCGGGAAGAGGACGCATTCGCGGCCGTGAAAGCCAGGCAGATTCAAGCCGGCGACGTGGTGGTGATTCGCTACGAAGGGCCAGCGGGCGGCCCGGGCATGCGGGAGATGCTCGCGGTGACGGCGGCGATCGTCGGCGAAGGACTGGGAGACGACGTCGCGCTCCTGACCGACGGCCGGTTCTCCGGCGCGACGCACGGGCTGATGGCAGGTCATGTGGCGCCGGAAGCGATCAAGGGCGGACCGATCGCGGCGCTCAAGAACGGCGACATGATCGTGTTCGACATCGCCAGGCGCAAGCTGGAGGTGGAGCTGACCAAGAAGGAAATCGCGGCGCGCCTCAAGAAGGTGAAGCAGCCGCTCCCGCGTTACACCAGCGGCGTGATGGCCAAATACGCCCGCCACGTGTCCTCGGCCTCGGAGGGCGCCGTGACGAGCTAGCAGGGGGCTGGCGACGGGCGAGTGAACAGCGGCTGGGTTGACGAGGGGCGAACATTCAGGGTCCCGCCTCGATGCGGCCTTTATCCCTCTTCCGTTGATGGCCTTTGGCTCAGTCGCAGCGCCTTTTCGGACCATCGGAACGGCGCCGCTCCAACCGTCCAGCTCCCTCATCCCTCCTTCCCCGCAGAGGCGGCTACCCTTCATGTCCATCCCCTCCAACCCAGCCTGGACGAGTAGGAACATGGTACGGCGCGGCAGCCTTCGAGGCTCATCCCGTCCATCCCAGCAAGAGGGGGACTGGCTCCACCGCAATATCGCGCCACCGCCCAGCTAGCCTGAACATCCGGTTTAGAAAACCGTTTCCGACACCCAGCAGCAAGGCCAGAAAATTCTCCTTGTGAATCGTCTCAGATTCGGGGGAGCTTACAGGAATCCTTGTTGAGAGCCTATCAAGGCATAGAACGTTTGTGAGAATTGCTTTTCAAACCCTAATTAAAACATACGCCAATCGGGTTGAAAAATCGATGACCGGAATGCGGGATCGATGGAAGAATCTTGGAGCGAGGGCGGAGAAACGAGTGCCAACCGCGGGGAGGGTTACACCACGCCGGAGTAGTAGCGCAGGATGTTGGAGACCGAGATGATGCCGACGATTTTGCGCTCTTCGGTGACGGCGAGGTGGCGGGTGGCCTTGTCTTTCATCAGGCGGACCGCTTGGATGATGGGCTGGCTGCCCTCGATCGTGATCGGGGGCGTTCGCATGCAGGCTTTCACCGTCGTGGTGGAGGAATCTAGCCCCCGAGCCACGACGTCACGCGCCAGATCCGTATCCGTGATGACACCCACATACTCGCCCTTGTCCGTGACGAGGAGTGAGCCGACTTTATACTCCTGCATCAGACGACCGGCCTCGTTCAACGTCGCGAGAGCGCTCACGCTGCGGATCTGGGGTGTCATAAAGTCGGCGACCTGAGGACCGATCAGCAGTTGAGGGGTCTTCCGCGGCTTCTTGGCCTCTTCGGCCCGTCTGGCCTCCAATTCTGCAATGCAGCTTTCCAGCACCCGTCGCCGAAGATGCAGACTGGCCTGTTCGACGTCTTTCGTACCGCCTTCCTGCGCTTCTTCCGGCAGGTTGACCAGACTCGACGATTCTCCGATCTCGGCCAGTTCATAGGCCTCCAGCGCTGGAGACGCCTCTCCGAAGACCTCGCTGATCAGCCGTTCGGCATCCTGATCAAACTCCTCAAGTGAGGACCCGAACTTGCGATGCGCGATCAACGTGGCGAGGCGCGCCAGATGCTCCCGCACCCGCTCGATGCTTCGATCCAGAGCAATCCTGCGATGAGGTCGACTCGTCGCCCGTTTCTGCATAGTCCTGCCTGACTCGGCTTGACCTCATGATAGGCCTGTGGAAGCTCGCTCGGCAACAGGGACGCAGAGGAAGGTTGAAGGTCGGCCCCAATCCGAAAAGATTCCCCGTCTTGCATGGCTGGCCAGCGGGTCCTATCACGGCGCCTACCCCGCCCGCCTCGCTCCACCATCCCCCGTGGGGGCGGTTCGCCGTTGGGGTTCCCTGGGCGCCGCCCCATCCGCCCGCATTCGCCAGCGTAGCTGTCGGAATTATTTTCGGACGCAGGTTAGCTGTGATGAAGAGAGATCAGGCTGACCGAGCAGCGTTCGCCATCGTGGAACGAAACCCAGCCGGCCACCTTTCCCTGACGTTCTGATGGCGGGGATACAGGAGTCTGTGCTGCGCAATCACCGGATCACAAATCTCACCGCAATTCACGCACCGCCAGGCCTCGTATCGGACATACGTGCCGACATGGTCCTGGAGGACTTCGAACACCAAGAACCCATGGCAGCGGGAACAGTTCATGGGGGCCTCTCCGCTTAGCGTATCAGGGGCACTTCCAGCCGCACTTGCAGACCCACGGCGCCTCGGGGCTGTCCTTGGCCAGTCTCCGCCCACACTGAGGGCAGCGGCGCATCCAGAGGTGGCGGGGAGGCGTGGAGGCGGTCCCCTGCTTACACCGGCGCACGAATGTCGGAGAGGGTTCCACCGGCACGCTCCCCATCAGGCAGGTTCTGGCAAGGTCGATTCTGACTAGTCCTATGAACAGCAAGGTCTGGGTAAGCCAAGGGCGACACCTGCTGCTCCTCGATGTGAGACGCTACGCCGTGGTGGAAACGAAGTCTATGCAGCTTTCGTGGGGGATTTGGCACTTTTGAGGGGGAACCCAGGCACCTTCGCCGCCTCGTTCACCACCCTGGGCCTTTACGCGACACCAGCGCCAGGCTGGTGATGTGCGAACGTTTCTTCGTTTCCCACGGCAGACACCCCAGCGGGAGGACTTGCAGCGAGGCGCCTTCCGACTGCAATCGCCGCGTCGCGAGGAATGGCCCCGGCACGAACTTGCCGTCAGACCATAGCGGTCGGCTTCTCGGAAAAAAGTCGTGCAGCAGGATCGCCCCACCGGGCTGTAATACCTTCAGAGCCAACGGAATTTCTTGATAGACCATGGTGGCCGAATGGTCCCCATCGAGAAAGATGAAGTCAAACGCCTGATCGGCGCGCGCGAGATACTGGAGGGAGGTCTCCTGGAGGAACGACACGTCGCGACGGTGATCAATTGTCGCCGGATCCCGTCACGATCGCTCAGGCTCCGCAAGGTCGCTGCGATATGGACCGTCGAGGCGCCGACCAGGGTGCCGATCTCCAACACCGTCTGGGGCCGCCACGCATGGATGAGGTAAAACAGCGCTCGCCTGTCCCCAGGATTGACCGCCCCCGTCCGCCCGTCCTCGATCTGGCAGGCGGCAGCCAATTCCTGCTCGACGAGGCGCCAGGCGCGCTCGGTCCGATCCGATCTCATCAGGGTATCCACCTCCTGTCTCCCGATGGCCCTGAGCGGATCAGTCCGGCACGCCTGGACCGGGATGGAGTACAGCGCGTCTCGTTCCTGGCGAATCCTGCGCCGCCGAGCGAGAAAGTCATCCAGTCGCTGCTTCAGACGCACGCAAAAACTCCGATGCGCCCTTGGCGCCTTCGCCCTGGCGCATTGTACTGCGTTCCCTTTTCGTTGATCACGTGGCTGGAGTGGAGGGATCAGCCCAGCCCTTGCCTCATCTCCGGCGGGATTTCTGGCGCATTTCCTTGATCATGTTTTCCATGTCCGCTTCCGCCAGGCTGCGCTCGCGGATCAGGTCGTCGAGACTGTAGGGACGCGCCGGGGGTGGTGCCTGCGCGGTCGGCGCGCCTTTGGAGGCGCCCGATGCCGCGGCTTTGCCGCCGGCACCACCGGCAGCCCCTGCTGCCCCCGCCACCGATGCCGGACTCTCCAGCGGCGCCGCCGCCATCTCGACCCTGGTCCCCTGTTCCTTCAGCCACGTCCGCGCCACATTCGATTTCAGCGAGAAGCTGATGCTCGTGATCGGCAATCCATCGGCAGCCAGGCGGGCGATCGCGGTATTGATACCGATGACGCGCCCGCTCGCATCGATCAGCGGCCCGCCGGAGTTACCACGATTCAGGCCCACCTCGGTCTGGAAAACGTGCTTGCCTCTCACGTCGTTGAAGTTCTCGAACTCGGCGCTCACGACCCCGGTGGTCAGCGTCCACAGCCCCCCCTGTTCCGGATGCCCGATCGCCATCACCCGATCGCCGATGCGGACCCGGTCCGAGTCGCTCAATTCGAGCACAGGCAACGGGGCGGGCGGATTCTCCAGTCTCACCAGCGCCAGATCCAGCGCATCGGAATACGCCAGCACGGAGGCCTTGAACCCTCTTGCGAGGTCGCTCTTCCGGTTGCCGGTCACCCGGTCCGGCTTCAGGTAGGCATACACCTTCGGGAAGGGCCGGCCGGTCGTCTCGTCCACGACGACGTGGGCGTTCGTGAGCACCAGGCCGTCCGATCGGATGATCAGCCCGGTCCCGCCGTTGCCCTTGCTCCCCGCCTCCCCGTACCCGAGCACCATGACCACGGCCGGGGACGCGTCCGCATACACCTGTTGCGGGCTGGACTCCGCAGCCTGCGAGATCGGACTGACCAGCATTCCCAGAACGAGGATCCCGTAGAGAAAGGAGAGGATGTTCATGGCTGGCTCCTTCGGTGACAGGGCCCGGGGATGACCGTGCTGCTGCCCTCCATCCTACCGCGGGAGCGGCGATCTTGCCAGGGCTTGCAGGACCCTCAGAAATGGCCAGGCTAGGCGTTAGTTCCGGCTGTAGAACTCCTTGATGGCCTCGACGACGTAGGCAAGCTGCGCGTCCGTGAGCTCCGCATAGATGGGGAGCGACACCACTTCTTCTGAGGCGCGCTCGGAGACCGGCAGGTCCCCCTTCTGGTAGCCCAGATCGCGGTAGCAGCCCTGCAGGTGCATGGGGATCGGATAGTAGATCTCCGTTCCGATCTGCCTGTCTTTGAGGAAGGCCCGCAACTCATCCCGTTTCTGGGCGCGGATCGTGTACTGGTTATAGACGTGATAGTTGCCGGGCGCCGTCTTCGGCAGGACCACCCGGTCCAGCAGCTTGGCGTCCGCAAACAAGCGCTCGTATTTCCCTGCATTCCGCCGCCGGCCCTCGGTCCACCGCTCCAGGTGCCTGAGCTTCACCGACAAGACGGCTGCCTGGAGCGCATCCAGCCGGCTGTTGAGCCCGACCAGCTCGTGCACGTACCGTACCTTGCTCCCGTGCACCCGCAGCATCGCGAGCCTGCCGGCGAGCGCCGGATCATTCGTCGTGATCAGGCCGCCGTCCCCGAAGCCGCCCAGGTTCTTCGTCGGGAAGAAGCTGAAGCAGCCGGTGTCGCCTAGGACGCCGGCCCTGGTCCCGTGACGTGCCGCGCCGATCGCCTGGCAGGCATCCTCGATCACGCGCAGGTTCCGTCGCCGCGCGATCTCAGTGATCGGCTCCATGTCTGCGCACTGGCCGAAGAGGTGCACCGGAATGATAGCCTTCGTCCGCGGCGTCACGTTTTTCTCGATCAGCGCCGGATCGATGTTGAAGGTCTCCGGCTGAATGTCCACGAACACCGGCTTCACGCCGAGACGCGAGATCGAGCCCGCCGTCGCGAAGAACGTAAACGGCACCGTGATCACTTCATCGCCCGGTCGGACGCCGACGGCCATGAGCGAGAGCAGCAGAGCGTCGCTCCCTGACGCGCAGCCGACCGCATGCACACTGCCCACGAAGGCAGCGAGCGCCTTTTCCAATTCCTGCACGCGGGGGCCCAGGATGAAGCCCTGCTCCTCGCAGACGGTCTCGATCACCGGCATGACGTCCTTGCGAATGCTCTGGAACTGCGCTTTCAAATCAAGAAGGGGAACGTTCACGGAAGTGTGCTCCTTGATGAGGTGATGGAGAATCGTTCGGCCCGTTATGCCTGTTCGGTCGGTTCAACCCGTTCCCTGAGCGGGGCTACCTGTTTCGCGCCGCTGTTATATACGATTGCGGCCCATCTGACAAATTCGATGAGCCGGTCCAGCCGAGATGGAACGCCAACAACCGCTCGTATTCGGCTTCGTGTCGGCGGACCATGTCATGCACGTCGAACTCCCGCGGCAGCGCCGTGCCGTTCCGGCCCATGCGTCGCGCCGCCTCCAGATCAGCCAGCAGCACCAAGACCCGGTCGGCCAGCGCGTTCACGTCACCCGGCGGCACGAGATAGCCGGTCACGCCATCCTTCACCACCTCCTCCGCGCCGTCCACCCTCGTGCCCACTACCGGCACCCCGCTGCTCAGCGCTTCCAGATAAACGCACGGCAAGCCTTCCCACAGGGAGGTCAGCACGAAGACGTCCAGGCAGCGCAGGAGCTCCGGCACATCGCGCCGCCAGCCCGTCAGCCGGAGCCACTCCGTCAGGCCCAGCCGGCAGATCTCGGTTTCCATCGCATCCCGCAGCTCCCCGTCTCCGACGAACACGAACCGGGCATCCGGTCGCGCCTCGCGCACGCGCGCCGCCATGCGCACGAAGTCCAGCGGGGCCTTCTGCGGCTTCATCGGGGCCACCATGCCGATCAGTGGCCGCTGCGGATCCACCCCGAGCTCGCGCCGCTTGGCCGCCACATCCACGCGCGCTCGGCGGAAGGCCTCGAGGTCCACCCCGCAGCGGACGACGGCGCAGCGATCCGCCGGGAAGAGGCCCAACCCGATCCCGTCCCGGCGGTTGGCCTCTGAGACCGAGAACACCCGGGTCGTGAACCGTGAGACGACCCGCTCCACCGCGATCAGGACCCTCCGGAGCAACCGGTGCTGGTACTGTGTGAAACCGAAGCCGTGAATCGTATGGACGATGATCGGCACACCGGCCAGCCGGGCCGCGAGCCGCCCCACGATGCCGGCTTTGGAGCTGTGCGTGTGCACGATCGTCGGCTTGAGCTGCTTGAGCAGGCGCGTGAGCGCCATCAAGGCGCGCAGGTCGGCCAACGGATCGATCGGCCGGACAAGGCACGGGACCTGATAGCACGACATACCGGGCAGGGCGCGGGCCTCCTCATCGAGCGCGCCTGGCTCCCCTGTGATCAAGACCGGCCGAAACCGCGCGCGATCGAGCCGGGAGACGAGCGACAGGACGCCTCGCTGGGCGCCGCCCAACTCCAGCTTCGTGATGATGACCGCCACCGTGACGGGCACCGTCATGGGCGGCAGGCCTCCCCTTTGTACCGGCCGCTGAGGTGCTCCGCGAGCTTCTTGCCCTGGGCAATGGCATCCTCCATCGACGTGTGCTCCCAGCGCCCGTAGCGCCCGATCGAGTGGATCCCGCGGGCTTCGAGCGCGCGCTGGATCGCCGGCATCGCGCGCGCGCGATGCCGGTCGAACAGGACATACGCATAGGCGATGTCGCGCACGTCGGCGACGAGGATCTCATCCTCCGGACGGAAGATGCCGGCCCGCTCCAGCCCCTCGCGCACCCGCTTCAGGAGCTCCGCCGGTGCGACCGGCTCCCCCGGCCGGTGGGATACCTCCACGTACAGCGAACTGCAGCCGGGCAGTCCCAGCGACGGCGAGAAGTTCATCGGGAACCCGGCCCGATAGAAGGGGTATTCCGGTTCGGGGAAGTAGATCCAATGGAAGTCCGAGATCCGCTCCCGCCCCACGCCCAGGTTGAGGTTGTACACCGAGACCCAGCGGAGGCCGTCCGCTGCATCGCGAATCTCTCTCGGAAGGTCCGTGCATCGGCGGACCAGTTCCGGGACCGGGATCGTGGAGACCAGCACGTCGTACTCCACCACCTGGCCGCCCTGAAAGGTGGCGCGCCGGCGCTGCGTGTCAACCTCGATCAACTCGGTCCCGTAGACGATCTCCCGCACGCCCGGCAGGAAGGCCTTGGGCAGCAACTCGATGCCACCCTTCGCCGGATAGAGGAACGAAGGATTATAGCCGAAGGCTTTGTCCTTGATGCCCAGTGCGCCGTTCACCACGTCCTTCAGATCGGGCTTGGGCACGAGCCAGGAGACCCACTCGGAGGTCAGCTCCTCGAGCGGGGTCTGCCAGAGCTTCTCATTGAAGGGCACCATGAAGTGTCTGGCGATCCCCTCACCCAGATTCTCCACAATCCAGTCCTTGAAAGACTGCTCCCTCTCCCTCCCCTCCCCATGACCCGTTGCAGCGAAGGAGCAGCGGGTACCCGGGGGGAGGGCTGGGGAGGGGGTCAGTGTGGCGATGAACCCCAGCAGACATTCGCGTATGACGTCCGGCGGCAAGCCGTAAGTGTTGACCTGGAACGGATACTCGGTGTAGACGCCGTGCGAGTAGATGAAGGACCGCCGCGTGTGCTTCGCGAGCCGGCCATTCAGCAGCCGCTCGACCAGCGCCTTGATCTCCGCCTGACGGAAGTGCAGGAGATGGCCCGTGTAGTCGAATGTGAAGCCGTCCTTCTGATAGGAGCGGCAGAGGCCCCCCGCTTCCTTCTCCTTTTCAAACACCCGGTAGGGGAGATCGCCCAGGTGATAGGCCGTGCTGAGACCGGCCAGACCGGCGCCGACGATCATGATCATGAGCGGGACTCCCGCCGCGACAGCTCCGCAACCGGCAGGTCCTGGGCCGGGATCGCCGCCGGCTTGTCCTTCGTCACATCCACGCGCTTTAAAATCAGCGTGACGATCAACAATGCGACTCCGGTCAGGGCAATGAGGACCAGCGCCGCCTCCTCCGGCGCCGCCATGACGCCCAGACCAATCCCGCCCAGCGCGGCCGTGGCGATGTAGCTGCTGACGACGACCTGCGGCACCGTCAACCCCCAGTGCCGCAGGCGGATCGCGATGTGATCCGGGCTGCCGAGGAATATGGGCAAGCCGCGCAGGTGCCGGATGTACATGACGAAGCCCGTGTCGAAGATCGGAACGCCCAGGATGAGCAGCGGGGCGAGCACGGCGAGGTCGTGGCTGCCGGCGTATTTCCCGATCATGGCCAGCGCGCCCAGCATCAGGCCGAGAAACATGGCGCCCGCATCCCCCATATAAATGGCGGCGGGATGGAAGTTGTACCGCAGGAAGCCGAGCAGGCTGCCGATGAGCGCCGTCAGCATGAAGGCGATCGTCGTGTCGTTGTTCAACAGCGCGACCACCAACAGAAAGGCGGCGCTCACCGAGCCGATGCCCGCGGACAGGCCGTCCATGATGTCCAGCAGGTTGAAGGCGTTGATGATGCCGAGCATCCAGAACATGGTCAGAGCCAGGCAGGCCCAGTCCGGCAACGCGGCAATCTCGATCCGGATGCCGCTCTTGATGAGAATGAAGACGGCCAGGAGCTGGCCGGCGAGCTTGGTGACGGGGGACAGCACGCCGAAGTCATCGATCAGGCCGAGCATCATGACCAGCGTGCCGGCGAGCACGATGCCCAACACATCCTGCCGGAATTCGAACGTGAAGGCGAGACTGACCAGGAAGGCAAGGTAGATGGCGAGTCCGCCCAGATACGGCACCGGCTCCCGCTGGCGCTTGAGCCGGCCGTCCGGCCGATCGACGATCCCGAACTTGAGCGCCGCCCGCCGCGCCAACGGGACACCGTAGAGCGCGAGCAGAAAGGCCAGGCTGAATGTGAGAATCAGCAGAATCATAACTACTCGGCGGCCGCCGACTCCGACCGGCGCGCCAGGTCGTAGAGACGCTCCAGATAGTCGAGATAGGCGTCGATCGAGTGCTGCTGAATGACGCGCTCGCGTCCCCGCCGTCCCATCGCCACCGCCTTGGGTGGATCGGCCAGCAGGCTCGTGACGCCCTCGGCCACCGCCTCGGGAGTCGCCCGCACGCGAACGCCGACGCTCTCATCGACGAGCTTCCAGGTGAGTCCCACATCGGTCGCCACCACCGCGGTGCCGCACGCCATCGCTTCCAGCAAGGCTTGGGACGGGTAATTGTCCAATCGCTGGAGCGACACGAACACCAGCGCCTCGGCCAGCACGTCTTGCACGCGGTCGCGCCAGCCGATTTCGGTGCAGGACTCCAGCCCGAGCGCTCGGAGCCGGGCCGTCACGTCAGCCTTGAGCTCCCCGTCGCCGAACAGGAAGAAGCGCGCGTCCGGCACGCGAGCATGGACCAAGGCGCAGGCCTCCACGAACAGACGTGGGTTCTTCTCAGGGATCAGCCGCCCGACAAAGACGACCCACGGGCGCTTGGTCTCTGCGGGACGAAATCGCTCGGTATCGACGACACTTCCCGCAGACACCCGGATTCGTGCCGGCGGGACGCCTTCCTGCCGGACGAGCATGTCGCGGATCGACTCCGTGAGCGCGTCCACGACCCGCGCCCGGCGCAGGGCCTCGCGATACAAAGGGATCCCGATGCCCGAGCCGACCGATTCGCGCAGGTCGGGGCAGACCATCGAAAGCACGCCCGGCGGGGCCCAGCCGCCCAGTTGCGCCGGCAGTGCCACATACGCGCCGCCCAGCACGAGATGCATCACCTCCGGACGACGGTGACGCAGCCACCAGCCCAGCCTGATGCACCCGATCAGATAGTCCAGCTTGCGCAGAAAGAACGCCAGGGTCCAGCGAACGCTCCGCGCCGATCCCGCTGCCGTCCCCTCCCCACGACCCAGGATCGCGTCGGCGAGCTTTCCGACCCGTTCCCCGATCACAAGATCGGGGCTGGTCTCCGCGCTCAGGACGCCGGCCCGCACGAGCCCGGCCAGCAGCGACTCGTTGATCACAAACGCCACGGCGACCTTTCGCCGCTGCAGGTGGGTCACGACCTGCGCGAACCGCCGTTCCGCGCCGCCCAGGCTCGTGTTGTTGAGCAGGATCAGCGCGACGTGGGGTCGCGGGGTGCTCCGCTCAGTCACAAAACCTCCTGAGCCACCATTCCAGATTAACCCACCGCCAGACCGTGGGGCCGATCGTCATCGCATCCTCACAGTAGCGCGTGAACCAGTCCTGCAACACGTTCGCCCGCCAGTACGGGCGTCCCCGCAGGGATTCGGACTCCAGCGTCTCCTGAATCTGCCGGCGCAGCGAGACCCGGAGCCAGTGGTCTTCCGGCGTCACGAATCCCATTTTGTCCCGGCGCAGCCGGACTTGATCCGGCAAGACACCCGCCATCGCGTCGCGCAGGACCGCCTTCGTCATCCCGTCCCGAATCTTGTGTTCGACCGGCAGCCGCACCAGCCACTCGACCAGGCGATGGTCCAGGAACGGCACGCGCGCCTCCACGGAAAAGGCCATGGAGTTCCGATCCTCGGCATGGAGCAAGGCCGGCAGGTCCTGGGTCAGCGCCTGAACCTGATGGGCCGCGAGGAGGGATCTGCCTTCGCGGGGCTTCAGCGGACTCTCGGCCGCATCTGAGCACGCGCGCAACCATGCCGGATTCAGCCACGCGGTCTCCCCCGTCACCCGTGCGCGAAGCCGCCGCACCAGGCCGGTGGGCAGCAGGCCGCGGACCATCGCGGCCATGGTCGTGGGGTGAACGGCCTGGTGCACCTGCCGCCAGGCGGCCCACTCGCGCCACGCGCGTCCCCACCGGCCGGCACGGATCAGGTCGGCGATCCGCGAGCCCATGAACCGGGGATACCCGCACAGCACCTCATCCGAACCCTGTCCGTCCAGCAGCACCTTCACGCCGGCGTGGCCGGCGGCGCGCATCACCGCCCATTGGGCCAGCATGCTCGTGCCCGCAAAGGGCTCGTCGTGGTGCCACATGATTTGGGGCAGACCTTGGTACAGCTCTTCGGCGTTCGGGAACACTTCATGATTGCGCACGCCGGTCCTGGCCACGACCTCCCGAATGTAGCGCCGCTCGTCGAATCGTTCGTCCTCCTGGCAGGACGAGAAGGTCTGCGGCGGCGGCGTTCCAGCGGGCACCACGCGCGCCATCAGGCAGACGATCGAGGAGGAGTCCAGCCCGCCGCTCAAGCAACTGCCGACGGGCACATCCGCGCGCAACTGCACTCGCACGCTGTCCTCGAGCAGATCGCGCAGCCGCGCGGCCGCATCCTGCGGGGCGAGCCTCTCCGCGCCCTCCGGCAACCGATACCAGTGCCGGTGCTCGACCACGAGGCCGGTCGAGTCCGGCCGAAGCCGAACCGTCAGGCACTCGCCGGGCGCCAGCTGACGGACGCCGTCGAAGAACGTCTCGGTCGTATGATCCTGGCGGCCCTGCGTCAGATAGTCGAATAGCGCGCGATCGTTCGGCCGCCGTCGCAGGGCGGGATCGCACAGCAGCGCCTTGATCTCGGAGGCGAAGAGCCACCGGCTTCCGTCCTCGCGATAGTAGAACGGCTTGATCCCGAACCGGTCGCGCGCGCAGAACAGGCAGTCCGCCTCGCCGTCCCAGATCGCGAACGCGAACATGCCGTTGAAGCGAGCCAGGCAGCCGCCGCCCCACTGGCGGTAGGCGGCCAGCACGACCTCCGTATCGCTCATGGAGCGGAACCGATGCCCGAGGGCGGTCAGCTCCCGGCGCAGCTCCGGCGCGTTGTAGACTTCGCCGTTGTACGTGATCCAGAACCGGCCGTCGTCGGTTCCCATCGGCTGACGGCCGAGCGGGGTCAGGTCCACGATCGCGAGACGACGATGGCCGAAGCCCACCCGGAACGCGCCGGTCGCCGGTTCGCGCGCCCCGAGGGCGCGGCTCAAGCCGCCCGCGACCGCGAACGGCTTCTCACGCCCGCCCGGTGCCAGCAACACGTAGCCTTCCCCGTCGGGGCCGCGGTGCGCGAGCGCGGTGGCCATCGCCTCCAGCAGCCGACGATCCAGCGGCCGGTCACCCGCCTCGATGAGTCCCGCGATTCCACACATCAGGTCACCTGCCGGGACGCCGGTACTGCGAAGACGTACACGCCATTCCTCGAGAACAGGGGGCGGAGCGCGCGGGGGAGCTCCTTCAACCGCCGGTCTTTCACCGGCGCGTCCATCCCGTCAAAGGTCAACAGATCGTAGGACTCGTGGAGACGCTCGAATTCCCGGATGTTCAACACCACGTGCGTGATCCCCTCACGGGCCAGCCGCTCGGCCAGGGTCCCTGCCGAGTCGGACTCTTCGACCCATTGCTGCAGGGGGTGCCGGTCATAGGCCGATGGCGCCAGAGCGTCGCGGAAGAAGTAATAGGTCCGCGTCTCGCCGATGAACAGCAGCTTCGCGTGAGCCGGCACCTCCGCTCGTACGAATCGCGCGGCGTCGTAAGGATCCAGTTGACGAGCCAGGTAGCGGTCGGCCGCCTCCCGGCCCAGCGCTACGGCGCCGGAGGAAAACACCGTCGCATGGTGATCGAGGAACCGCCACGTGCCGGAGACCCCGGTAATCAGCACCAGCACCAGGACGGCGATGCGGGCGCCACGCGGCAGGACACTGGCCGCGCCGACCAGGGCAACCAGCCCGAGTACCAGCCCCGGCGCGAAGAATCGCGTCGTCGTCGAGGTCACCGACCAGCCGATGCCCGCGACGACCATGAACGCCGCAACTGCATCGCCGAGACGCACGAGGCGCGGTTCGGCTCCCGCGAAGCGGCCCACCACCGGCCAAGCCAAGGTCAGGCCGACGGCAACCAGCGCCAGCATACCCAAGTCCGAGGCGGCGCCGAAGTATTCGGGATGGCGTAGGAGATCCACCGGCAGACGAAGGACCGCCAGGATATCCATATCCAGCACGCTCTTCGCCACATCGCCGATCACGCGCGCCTGGTTCTCGGCGCCCCAGGTCTCGCCGCTCCAGAGCCAGGAGGCCATCGGATACACCGGATTCCCGGTGTGGGCGAACGCACGAGCCCACCACGGCAGGATGCTGACCAGCACCACCCCCGCCGCCGTAGCGACCGCGCGCAAGGGCCATCCGGCCAAGGCGGCGGCCACCAGGCCCGCCGCGGCCCAATAGAGCCCGGTCAGTTTGACTGTGGCGGCGAGTCCGAGAAGGATCCCGAGCGCGAGCCAGGGCTTGACCGCCGAGCGCGACACCCCAAGCACCGCCATCGCCGCGACCAGCGCCATGGCCAGGGAGGCCTCAGCGAACGTCAGCGTCGCCACGAACCAGAGGGTCGGGCACGCCGCCAGCGCGAACGGGACCATCAGGCCCGCCATGTCGCGAGACGCCGGGTGCGCGATTGCATCGACCAACCCCAAGGCTGCTAGCGTGCAGATCATCCACACGGTCACGTGCACGGCCCGCGCACCAAGCTCGCCGCTCAGCGCCATGCCCCAGCCAAGCAGCAAATCGGACGCGTGCGGCATCAGCGTAAACAAATTCCACCGCTCCGTCAGCGCCTCACCGGTCGCCAGGGTCCGCTGCGGGATGACCAGGTGATACACGAGCTCGTCATAGAACACGGGCGGAATCGTGCCCCACAGCCAGGCCACCAGCCAGAGACTCCCGACTGCCAGTCCACCGGCCCAGGACACCCCCGAGACTCGCTCGACCCGGAGCGTGCGCACCGTCCGGATGAGCTCCAGCACCCCGTTCGCGATGAAAAGACCTGCGACCGCGGCCGCGAGCCACAGCACACCGAGGAATGCGGCTGCCATCGAAACCAGCGCGACGCACGCCACACCGATGGCCAGACGAATCGCCAGCGCCACGACGACCGACGTGCCGGCCCGGTCCTCTTCATCGGACACGAGAGGGCCCGCCGCACGCTCCACACACACCCCCGCGCCGTACGCCATCACCAGGAAGCCAGCCGCCACGAGCAGGAGCGGCAGTCGGGCCAGATCCAGGATGACGGTTCCCAGCGCAAGCACGCCGGCAGCCACAAGGAGCACCGGATCCGCTTCGGCCGGCGCAGCCGCCGACCGCGCAGCGGGCGTTGCCGACGCACGCGCCGGCATCTCGGTTGTTGCCGGCGCCTGTTCGAGTTCTGCCGCTTCCATTACATCCTCATCGCGTGGCGCGTCTCGGCCAGTCGCCTGTACCACCCATCCATCCGCGCCATTTCCTTCCCCTGATCCGCGACGGCTTCTGCGAGCGCGCGGTTCTGTTTCGCCGCACGTTCGCGGAGCCCGCGTATGGAGAGCACTTCGATGATGGCGTCCGCCACTCCCCGTTCGGTCGGCTCGATCAGCCAGCCGTTCTCACCGTGCGTGATCAGCTCCGCGTATTGCGGCAGCCGGCTGAGCACTGGCACCGCGCCGCACGCCAGCGTCTCCAGCAGCGTGTTCGGCATGCCGTCCGAGGACGGAATCATGACCACCGCCTCCGCCGCGGTGAGCCAGAACGGCATGTCGGCATGCGGGATCGCGCCGACGAACCGGACCTGCTCAGCCATACCCAGCTCATCGGCCAGCCGGCGCAAGGCTGCGACATACGGAGGGTCCGGGTGCGACTCGGCAATCACGAGGACGACCTCCGGGATCTTCTCGCTGATCAGCGGCAGCGCCCGGAGCACGCGGTCGTGATTGTAAAAGGGCTGCGCGAGCCTGGGGCTGAAGAGGATCCGGCGATCCGGCGTGATCCGCCACCGAGCCCGCAGCGACGTGGCATCCAGGCCCGGCCGAAACAGCGCCAGGTCCACTCCCCAGCCGATCCGAACCGCCTTCCGGCCAGGCGGCATCAAGGGGCGCACGGCCTCCTCCATATAAGAGGAGTGCACGGTCACGAGATCGGCCCTGGCCAGCACCGTGCTGGTCAACGTCTTGCTGTACCATTCCCGAAACGCGCCCTGCTCCTCCAGCACATCGCTACCCCAAGGCGTCGCGACCAGCGGGTGGACTCGCCCCAACAACAGGCCCCACGCCAGGCCCCGCAGGTAGTGCACGTGGATGACATCCGGCTGCAGCCGGCGCACCGTGGCGGCCAGACGCATCGCCGAGGCGACGCGCCCGAGTTTCCGCGACCCGAGCGAGGCGCTCAGGTCGACCTGCCGGAATCCGGTCGCCAGGCCGGCCTCCGCCGGCTCGACCGTCAGGACGGTTGTCTCGTGGCCTCGCACCGCGAACCATTGGGCCCAGCGCCGGAGCGACACGGATGCGGCAGGTCCCACATAGCAGAGCCGAAGCGGTTTCATCGGCGCCACCAGGCATGTGCACGCGCGCCGGCGAGAGACTTCGCCAGCGTCTTGAACTCTTCCACGCTTCGATTGAGGTCATGATGCTCGGTGGCATAGCGCAACGCGCGGGCACCGTACTCGGCCAGTTCCTCCCGGGATTGGCACAGCCGGACCGCCGCCTCCACCAGCCGGTCGAAGGAGCCGCCGGCGCAGATGCCGATGCGGTGCCGGTGGAGCACCCCGTCGGGGTCCACGCGCCAGGAGAGAATGGGCGTGCCGTGCATCGCCGCCTGCGCGAAAGTGTTGGGAAACCCTTCGTACGTGGACGTGTTGACCGCCAGCTTGGCGTCCCGGAAGAACCGGGTCATCTCCTGCCAGGGCACATCTTCGTGCAGAACCAGGTTCGGCAGCTCGGTGGCCCACTCGCGGATGGTCTTCAGCAGGCCGTCGTGCGCCTCATTGCGCATGGCGACCATCACGCACCGCTCCTTCTCGAGCCGCTCCGCCAGCGCGAGGAACATCTCGGGCTGTTTGAGAGGATCAACCCGCCCAACCCACAGGATGGTCGTTTTCGTGTCCTCGACCGGCGGCACCAGCGGATGACCGGTTCTGATCAGCACGCCGTCTCGTCGAGACCGCGTCTGCAGGAGCGTCTGCTGCTCGCGCGTGCGGCAGACGACCGCGTCGGCCAGACGGACGCCCAGGGGGTACAACCACCGCAAGGGGCCCTGCACCTGCCCGTAGGGATGCGCGAGATCGGCGCTGGACGCGACGATGTACACGAAGCGCCGCCGCAACAGCCAGCAGATCAGCGCGTAGGCACCGACCTCGACGCCCGCGCCGGCGTGGGCGTACACGTCCGCATCAATGGCCTTCATGACACGGCGCATGTCGCGGAAGGCGGAGACGTACCGCTGCAGCATCGTGATGTGACTCGCCCGCTTCTCGCCACCGGGCAATGAGAGCCGGCCCTTGCCGCGGCGCTTGACCACCGTGACCGAGCCGAACCGCTCGACCCCGGGGCGCTCCCCCACGGTCGTGAGGACAAACACGTCGAACGCGGGATCCGCGGACAGCTCACGCGCAAGCAGGAAGAACTGGACTTCCGCGCCGCCGAACGGATAGCCGCTCTCCGGTCGGTACAAGCCATAGCCCAGCGGCGAGATCAGACAGATCCGCAAGGGCCGTCCGAGCCCTTCCTGCTCTTCCAGCGGCGTCGGCAACGCGACGCCCCGCCATACGCGCCGGCACGCCGGCGGCTCGAGCACGGTGCTGCGCCTCATGAGATCCCCTTCTCCCGGCAGTACCACTCCACGGTGCGTCTCAGCCCTTCATCCAGATTCATCGTCGCCCGGAAGCCGAACTCCTTTTCGGCACGGCTCACGTCGAGACAACGGCGCGGCTGCCCATCCGGCTTCGTGGCGTCCCAGACGATCTCGCCGGAGAACCCCGTAGCGGCCGCGATCTTTTTCACGAGGTCGGCGATCGAGATCTCCTTGCCCGTCCCGAGGTTCACCGGCTCCGGCTTGTCGTATCGCTCGGCCGCCAGCAGGATGCCCTCGGCGCCGTCGTCCACGTACAGGAACTCCCGGGTCGGCTTGCCGGTGCCCCACATCTCCACGTGCCCGCGCCCCGCCTGGCGCGCTTCGAGGCATTTGCGGATCACCGCGGGAATGACGTGGGAAGTCCGCAGATCGAACTGATCGCGAGGGCCGTACATGTTCGCGGGCAGTAGGTGAATGCAATTGAATCCGTACTGCGCCCGGTAGGCCTGGGCCTGCACGAGCAGCATCTTCTTGGCAAGCCCGTACGGTGCGTTGGTCTCCTCCGGGTAGCCGTCCCAAATCGTCTCTTCGCGGAACGGGACCGAGGTGAACTTGGGGTAGGAACAGACGGTCCCGACCACGACGCATTTCTGGGCGCCGATGCGATACCCCTGCTCGATCATCTGCACGCCCATCATGAGGTTGTCATAGAAGAACCCGGCCGGATTGTCCTGGTTGGCGCCGATCCCGCCGACGCGCGCGGCCAGGTGGATCACCAGATCAGGCCTGGCGTCCAGGTACAGACGCTTCACCGCGTCGGCGTCCACCAAGTTGTAGTCCCGACTCCGGGGCACGAACACGTCGCGGCATCCGCGCGCCTTGAGTTTCTCGACGACCGCGGAGCCGAGAAAGCCGGCTCCCCCGGTGACGAGGACTCGCCGTGTGTCCCAGAATCCCATATGCAATCCTTTCGCGCGTCCGCTAGGTCCCCGTGCCTTCGACTTCTTCCTTCACCCGCGCCAGGTCGGCATCCACCATCATCCGGACGAGCTGCGTGAACGTGACCCGCGGCTTCCAGCCGAGTTTCTCCCGCGCCTTGCTCGCATCGCCTTGCAGCCGGTCCACCTCGGTCGGCCGAAGGTAACGCGGATCGATCCTGACGTGCTTCTGCCAATCCAGCTTCGCGTAGCCGAACGCCTCGTCCAGGAACTCGCGGACGCTGTGCGTTTCCCCGGTGGCGATCACGTAGTCCTCCGGCTGTGGCTGCTGCAGCATCAGCCACATCGCCTCCACGTAGTCGCCCGCGTACCCCCAGTCACGTTTGGCTTCCAGGTTGCCCAGAAACAGGTCCTTCTGCCGGCCGTACACGATATTGGCGACCGCCCGCGTGATCTTGCGCGTGACGAACGTCTCGCCGCGCCGCGGCGACTCGTGGTTGAACAGGATCCCGTTGCAGGCGAACAGGCCATAGGCCTCTCTGTAGTTCACCGTCATATAGAAGGCGTAGGCCTTAGCGCACGCATACGGGCTCCGCGGGTCGAACTTGGTCCGTTCGCTTTGCGGCGCCGGCGTGTTGCCGTACAGCTCGCTGCTCGAGGCTTGATAGAAGCGTGTCTTGATGCCGGCCTCACGGATGGCCTCGAGGATCCGCGTCGTCCCCAGGCCGGTCACCTCGGCCGTGTACTCGGGAACGTCGAAACTCACCCGCACGTGGCTTTGCGCGCCCAGGTTGTAGATCTCGTCGGGCTGGACGTCGCGGATGATCTTGTTGAGCGAGCTGCCGTCCGCCAGATCCCCGTAGATCAACCGGAGTCGTGTGTTTGGTTCGTGCGGGTCCGCGTACAGGTGCTCGATCCGGTGCGTGTTGAAGGTGCTGGCGCGGCGGATCACGCCGTACACCTCATAGCCTTTGGCCAGCAGCAGCTCGGCCAGATAGGACCCATCCTGCCCTGTGATGCCGGTGATCAGTGCACGCTTCGGTTTCATGAGTAGTTCTCCCTTTCAGCGCCTCGCCGGCCCTTGCCAGCCGTCCACGTATTCGCGGTGCCACAGCTCGAGCATCAGCAAAGCGAACAGACGCGACCCATAATTGGTCTGGCCCTGTTGGTGGACCTCGATCATGTGCCGGACCCGGTCGGGCCGGAAATAGCCCCGGTCGACCGCCCGTTCCGCCAGCAGCGTGTCCCGGACAAACTCTCGGCAGTCCTCGCGGAACCAGCGATCGATCGGCACCGCAAAGCCCCGTTTGGGCCGATTGAGAATCCCGTCCGGCACCAGGCCCCGCATCGCCCGCTTGAGCAGGTACTTGCCCTCCCCGTCCTTGATCTTGAGCGACACCGGCAAGGCCGCGGCAAACTCCACGAGCCGGTGATCCAGCAGGGGCGAGCGCGCTTCCAACGCATGCGCCATCGTCGCCCGGTCCACCTTCACCAGCAGGTCATCCGGCAGATACGTGCGGGTGTCCACCTCCAGCATCCGGTCGAGGAGGTCGCGGGCCTGCGCTTGTGCGAACCAACGATCGAGCAACTCGCAGGAGTCGCACTCCCGGACTGACGCGAAGAACTCGGGCGTGTAGAGCCATTCCTTCTCAAACGGATGAAAGTAGCAGATGCGCCCGAGATAGACACGGCTGAAGGGCGCGAATCCCCGCTCCAGCCTATAGCGAACGCGCCCCACTCCAGGCACGCCGTCCGGTAGCGCCGCGAGCAGCCGCATGAGCTGGTGCCGCCGGCGCCAGCTCAGGTGCCGGTCGGTGAACCGATCCAGTGCAGTCAGCGCATACCGGGGATAGCCGGCGAACAGTTCGTCGCCGCCGTCGCCGTTCAAGATGACGGTCACGTGCCGCCGGCTCAGTTCCGACACGTAATACGTCGGAATCGCCGAGGAGTCCGCATAGGGCTCGTCGTACACGCGAACGAGCGTCGGCAGGATGTCGAGCGCGGAAGGCTCCACGACGAACTCGTGGTGGTCCGTGTCGAAGCGCTGCGCAATCTCCCGCGCGTACGGCAGCTCGTTATGGGAATCGTCTGCGAATCCGATGGAGAAGGTCTTCACCGGCTGGTCCAGGTGCCGGCTCATCAGCGCGACGATCGTGCTGGAATCGACCCCGCCGCTTAGAAACGCGCCCAGCGGCACGTCGCTAATCAGCCGCAGCCTGACGGATTCGTCCAGGAGCGACCGGAATTCGTCGAGGTAGTCGTCCTCGCTCCGGCGCACCAACTTGTCGTTGTATTGCAGGGACCAGTAGGCGGTGTCCGTGGCCTTGCCGTCTTCGTGCACGAGCAGATGCCCGGGCAGCAGTTTGCGGATGCCCTTGAAGATCGTCAGCGGCGCCGGCACGTACTGAAACGTGAGGTAATGATGCAGCGCGATCCGGTCGATGTCCGGCGGCGGCCCGGCTGCCAGCAGCGCCTTCAACTCTGACGCGAATGAGAGCCCCTGCTCATCGGCCCGGTAAAAGAGCGGCTTCTTGCCGAGGCGATCCCGCGCCAGCACGAGGCGGCGCGCGGGCGCATCCCAGATCGCGATCGCGAACATCCCCCGGAGCATGGGAATGCATCGCAGGCCGTAATCCTCGTACAGGTGAAGGATGACCTCGGTGTCGGTCCGCGAGCGCAGGACATGATGCGGCCGAAGGGCTCGGCGCAGGTCCTGGAAGTTGTAGATCTCGCCGTTGAAGACGATCCAGATCGAGCCATCCTCGTTCGCCATCGGCTGGTGCCCGGCCGCACTCAGGTCGATGATGCTCAACCGCCGATGCGCGAGGCCGATGCCCTTCGCGACATGGACGCCGTGGTCGTCCGGGCCGCGATGGCGCAAGGTTTCGCCCATGGCCGCCACCACGTCCCGATCAACCGGTCCCTGATCCGTTCTGACTATACCCGCAATGCCGCACATAATTCGGTTGGTTGAGGTTACGGTTGAGGAAACACCAATTCCCGCTCGGTCTGTCCGTGAGCCATGGCCTCCACGTGTGTCATCGTTCGCCGTCCACGCATCGCCACGGGAAAACTCAGGGCCCGCACGTCGGTCAAGCCCGCTTCTTCGAACCAGGCGCGCACCTCGGGCTCCTGATGTTTCCACTGATACCGAGGCGACCAGAGATCGAACGTATCGAGCACATCCCAGACCAGGCCGCGGCCCTGATGGCTGGTCGGAATCCGCCACGCCAGACGCCGGAGCACCGGTACCTTGAGCAGCGCGTGCAGCACCGGCACCGCGATCCAGCACAGCCCGTACAAGAGCCGCTTGGGCAGCCGCGACGTCACCCGGCGCACACGGTCGAGATAGGCTGAATAGTCGCCGGCCCACGCGTAGACCCAAATGGCGACGACACCGTTGGGCGTGAGCAGCGGCGGTAGACAGAGGAATGCGTCACGCGTGCTGGTCGTGTGGTGCAGCACGCCGATGCTGTATATCGCGTCGAAGGTGGAGGGACGAAACGGCAGCCTGAAGACATCCGCCTGCACGATATGGATGTTCGCCCGCCGTCCCATATTCCGGTAGGCCGCTTCCACGGCGAACGACAAGTCTACGCCGATCACCTCGGCGCCCCGATCGGCGGCAATCTCCATGTAGCGGCCCGTGCCGCACCCGACGTCCAACACCAGTTTCCCGTTCAGCTCCTCGTGCGTGAACCCGGTCTTGAACCCGAACGCTCGCTGCGATTGGTGATGGCCCGCCAACGAGTCCACCTGCACTGTGCGGTGCAGATTCCACTGGAACGAGAAGGTGCGGGCGTACGCGTCCGTCTCCACAAACCGGGGAATGCCCCGCTGGATGGGATAGTCCCGGCGGCAACGGTCGCAGGCAAGACGGCCCTGCACAATCTCCTCTGCGTCCCGTTCCTGGGAGGCGAGTTGGAGCGTCCCTTTGCATCCGGGACACACCAGGTGACGGAGCAACGACGCCTTCATGTCTCCTCCTCGGTCAAAGATTCCGGGACGCCTCCGCGCACGACGCGTGTTCCCCAGGTCGGTTGGCCGCAAGACCGGTGTCGGCCGCCGCGAGCCGGCCGCCGTCCGCGAGGCTCACGAATAGCTCGGCGTACTCCGCCGCGATGCGAGCGGGATCGTGATGCTCCCGCACGTACCGCCGGCCACGCTCGCCCAGACGCGCGCGCAGCCCTTCGTCCGCGCATACCAGCCTCACGCAGTGTTCGAACCGGCTCCAATCCCGGTCGGCGCAAAATCCCAACTGATGCCGTTCGAGCATGCCCTCCGGGTTGACCGCCCATGACACGATCGGCGTGCCGCAGGCCGCGGCCTGGAGAAACGTATTAGGAAATCCCTCCGCCCGCGAGGTGTTCACAAACACCAGCGCCTGCTCGAACAGCCGCACGGTCTCCTCGTACCGCACTTGGTCCATCCACCGGAGGTTCGGGAGCAGCGCCATCCGTTCCCGGAGTCGCGGCAGGATCGCGGTGTCGATGTCGCTGGGGGGTCCGACCATCAGGAATCGGGCCTCCGGGATTCGGCCGGCCAGGTCGAGGAACAGCTCGGGCTGCTTCCAGTCGTCCATGCGGGCCACCCAGAGCACCATCCGTCGGCCCTCCGCCGAGCGGGCCGGCACGGCCATCGGGCACAGCGAGCGGATCACGTGTCCCTCCCGTCCGTACCGCGCGCGCAGCAGGCCGGCTTGACCCTCATGTTGGCACACGATCGCGTCTGCACGACGCAGCCCTCGCTCAAACCGTTTTCCCCAGATTCCGTGGGCCTCTACGTACGCCCCCGAGACATCATCCTCATGCGCCACCATGTACACGAACCGGCGCCGCAAGAGCGCGCAGGCGGCCTGCACATAGCCGACCTGCGGAGACGCGCATCGCATGACGTACACATCCGACCCTGCGGCGTGGAGTTCCCGAACCCACCGTCCCCATTCGTGGAGTTCACGGCCTCGATGTACGAGCCAGCGCAAGGGCGGCCTGAACACGGAGATCAGGCGCTCACGACAGGCGTAGCCCGTGCGGACCAGCCCGCGCAGGCCGGAAGCGACGCCGGGTGGTAGCCGATCGAGCCCATCGCGGATCGTTCGCACCAAGGCGGGCCGCGCGGCAGCGTCGGGCGTCTCCCCCTGTGTTCCGGTTCGGATCCCGCCGGCAGCCGGCACCGCATGCCGGACGACCTGCAGCTTCCCGAACAGTGCGCTCAGCAGGATGGTGATCGCGCCGTCTCGCTCCCTCCCGGTTCGTCCGCCGTCGCCGGTCAGCACAGAGACGTCAACGCCAGGATCGCGGGCCAGATGCTGAGCCAGCGTGCAGATCTGAACCTCGGCCCCGCCCACCGCGAGACCGGAAGACGGGCGCAGGAACCCGTAGGCATGGGTAGAAATGAGGCACACGCGCAACCGGCGCTCAGCCGGTGCCGGTCCTACAGCCGCGCGATCCGCCCTCGAATAGCAGGCCTGGATCTCCGCCGCCATGCGTCCCGCCGAAAAGCAGCGCTGAGCGCGGGCGAGCGCGGCATCCGCGAACCGCTTCCTGAGGATCGGGTCCGCGAACAGCCCCATCACGCGCGCCGCCACGGCCTCAGCGTCGCCGCAAGGGACGACCCACCCGGTCTCCTCCTGCACCACGACCTCGACCACGCCGCCCGCAGCCGTAGTCACGACAGGGGTCCCCGCCACGGCCGCTTCCAGCAGCACGTTCGGAAATCCTTCGCTCGTGGAAGTCAGCACGAACACATCCATCAGCTCGAGCAGCGCCGCCACATCCTTCCGACCGCCCAGCATGAGGACCCGCCCGGATAATCCCAACCGCTCGGTCTCCTGTTCGATCCAGGCGCGCTGCTCGCCCTCGCCGATGATCACGAACCATGCATCCGGGTGGACGCGGCCGATGAGGCGGGCGGCGCGCAAGAACGTCCCATAGTCCTTCTCCGGGCAGAGACGGCCAACGGTCCCCACCACGGCCGCGCCTTCCGGCAGACCAAGCTCCGCCCGTAACCGCTGCCGCTGCGCGCCGTCCTGCGCAGACGCCGCACCGATATCGATGCCGTTATACACGGTGAGGAGCTTGCGTTTCGGAATGAACGCCCAGCGTCGGTTGTCCTCCTTCACTGCCTCGGAGTTCCCGATGATCCACGTGTGCAGCCGGGCCGTGAGGATATCGATGCCGCGTTGCCACTTCGGGTACCACCATGGGAACCGAGCGGGACGCTCGCTGCGAAGCGAGGCGATCAGAGTCGGGACTCCGGCCAGTGTCCCTGCGATCGATCCGAGCATCGCGGCGTAGTGCATCCAGCAATGCAGCACCTGACATGGCTGCGCCCGCAGGCGCCGCGCGAGCCGCCAGATCACGCCGACCATCCAGAAGTCGTACCGGGCGTTGAGATAGGTCATCGGGACCCTCAGGCTCCGGGCCTCGGACTCGAAGAATTTGTCCGGCAGATCCAGCATGACCACTTCGGGCTCCCAGCGCGATCGGTCCAGATGCGTGAGGTACGAGACCAGTTGCCGTTGCGCCCCGCCCAGGCCCAGGCTCGGAATGAAGAGGACCAGCTTCTGCCGTCCGAGCGGCGATCTCCGCGTCCTGGCGCGCCGGACCGGCCGCAGTCCGAGCCTTCCGAGACCCTGCAGGGCCAACGCGACCAGCGCCAGACCGAACAGGGCGGCCACATCCAGCCACCGCCGCACCCGCAGCCATGCCCACAAGGCCGGCCGATGAACGGCCCGGACGGCGCCGCACATGAACAGCGTGTTGAGCCACCAGCCCGCGCGGCTCCACTCGCGATAGGTTCCTCGCCCGTTGTACGAGGCTATGGCCGGCATCCTGGCCACGAGCGGAATCCGGCGAAACGTCCAGTGGTAGACACCCAACCGGCTCTCGAAAGGCACTACGCAGAGGTCCACCGATTGGCCTGCCCGAGGCGCGGCGGTCCGCAGATCGCTTTCCGCCGCCAGCAGTTCCAACTCGGCGAACCGGCCCGTCGCGCGGATCTGTTCGAGGTCCGTCGCTCGAACCTGCCCGGTCAGCCTCGCCTGGGGATAGCGCCGCGCCACTGCACGCACTGCGGCCAGGAAGTGCTCAACGGGACAGGCCTGCACCACCAAGATGCGCCGGTATCGGTCGCCGCGTGGGCCCAGGACACCGCAATGCTCGAGGAGCTCCGCCACCATCCGATCCAACCCGAACGCGCTCCGGACGAAATGCTGCGCATCACGCCCGACCCTCCGCCGCAGGGCCTCGTCCTGCAAGAGCCCGGCGAGCCGCGCCGCCAGGCCGGCGGCGTCGCCGCAGGGCACGAGGAACCCGATCTCGCCAACCCTGAGCGCCTCCGGTGTTCCGCCCGCGGCGGTCGCGACCACCGGCACGCCCAGGGCTTGCGCCTCCAGCACAACCATCGGGAATCCTTCCGTCCGCGAGGTCAGCGCCAGCACGTCCAGGCAGCCCATCAAGGCCGGGACGTCGCGGCGCGCCCCGAGAAAACTGACGTGGGGCGAGAGATTCATCCGCGCGGCTGCGTCGCGCAGGCGCTCCTCCTCGACGCCGTCGCCGATCACGAGCGCGTGCACGTCCTGCACCGTCTCTCGTAGGAGGCTGAAGGCTTCCAGGAAGGTCCGGTGATCTTTCTCCGGCGACAGTCGTCCGACGATACCCACGAGGTGCCGGGTTCGGATGCCCAGCTCCGTCCTCACGCGCGCCACCTCGTGCTCCGCCAGCGGGCGCAGTTCCTGCTCGTCGATGCCGCTGTAGAGGACCTTCATCTTGGCCAGTGGCAGGAAGGCCCACCGCGCATAGTCGTCCCGACAGGCGCGCGAGTTGGCCAGGATCACATCGGCCAGACGCCCCGAGAGGATCTCGAACGGCCGCAGCCAGGCAGGCGGACGGACGTCACGCCGCGCCGGGCTTTCACTGCGCAGCGCCATCACGATCCGAGGGACGCCGGCCAGCGAGGCGGCCACGGCCGTAAAACACGTGGCCCAGGGCAACCATCCGATCGCCACGTCCGGAGACTCTTGATGGAAATATCGGGTCAGCGCCCAGATGATCTTCCAGTACGGGACCCCGCCTGCGCGGGGAAGGTAGTCCAGGGCGACCCCCAAGGCTCCGATCTCCCCTTCGTAGAACCGGTCCCGGTCTGATCCCGGCAGGGTGCACACCTGCACGCGGTACTTCTGCCGGTCAATGCGGCGCAGCACGTTCACCAGCGCCTTCTGCGCCCCACCCAGGCACAAATAGGGGATGAAGATCACGAGATGCGGCAAGCCATCCCTCCCTCGCCCACGACGCCTGGCGGCCGGATGCAGGTGGAGCCGTCGCAGCGCGGCCGCGCCGAGCGCCAGCACGCCCAGGGCGGCCAGCATCAGATCATCCAGCAAGACCTCGAGTCGATCCCTGAGCGGCTTAGGCAGTCGGACGTCAGCGAGCCGGAGGAATGTACAGGCCGCCAGCGTGCTCGCAGCCCACGCGGCCCGCCCGTAGCTCGTGATCGAGCCCCGGCCGTTGACCGCGACGACGCGACGGATCCCCGCCTGCAGCGGCACCAGACGGAACGTCCAGAATCGCACGCCGAAGCGATCCGGGAACGACAAGACACAGAGGTCGAATCGCTGCGCTCGTAAGGACTCGAGGAGCTCGCGCGAGAGGACGGGACGACACCCGTCGGATCCGTATGCCAGCGTCTCGTGTCCCTGAAGCCAGTCCTCCCGCCCGGACGCAGAGGTCTCGTCGAGGAGGAGGGTGACCGACGCATCCGGCCACCGGGCCTGGACAAGCCGGACCGCGTCCCGCAGGCGCTCGAGATCGCAGCTCTGGATAACCAGAATCTTCATGCTTTCATGTTCCGCGTCCACCCGCACTCGCGCGAGCGCGCGCCCGACCCTCCGCACGGTGCCGGAGAGCCAGCCTGCCACTCATGCTCCAGGCCGACGAGTCCCCCATCCGGAACGGAGGGGATGACTTCAAATTGTTGAATGCGTTCCCGGGAATCGTAGGGCGCGTTCCAGTTATTCGCCGATGCGACTCCGACCGAGACGCAGTAGACGCCGGCCAGCAGCGGCAGCCGCGAATAGCAGAGTTCTGCGACGCCTGCCTCGGGCTCGATCGTCACGGGCGCCGACTTGATGAACGTGTTGGTACCGTGCACCCAGGTGCCGTCGCTGGAATACAGCCTCACGCCGAACCCCGGCTCGCGGAACGGGCCATGCACCCGATAGTGGATGCGCACGACCAGGTCCTCGTACGTTCGGAACACGCGCCGTTCCAGCCCGTCACGGTCGTGCGTCGTTACCGCCAGGATTTCGATCTCTCCGCTCCCCCAGCGATCGGCACCGGGGGTCGGCCCCAACGGCCGCTGGTCCCGCAGGGCACGCTCACGTTCCTGCTGCACCGACTCCACGTACGCCTCGACGACTTCCTGCGGCGCGCCGTCGGCCCTGATCCGGCCTCCGTGGATCCAGAGGACGCGGGAGCAGACCTGCCGGATCCTGACCAGGTCATGGGACACGAACAGGATCGTCGTGGAGCCCTTCAGCTCCTGGAACTTCTCGACGCATTGCCGCTGAAAGGCGGCGTCGCCGACCGCCAGCACCTCGTCCGCCAGCAGGATGTCGGCTTCGACGTGGATGGCGATCGAGAAGCCGAGGCGGGTATGCATGCCGGACGAGTAGTATTTCACGGGCATATCGAGAAACTCGCTTAAGCCTGAGAACGCCACGATCCGCTCGAACCGCTCGTTGACTTCCTTCCGGGTCAGCCCAAGAACGGCGCCGTTGAGGTAGATGTTCTCGCGGCCGTTCAGCTCCGGGTTGAAGCCCGCTCCCAGCTCGATCAGGCTCGCCACCCGGCCGTGCACCGCGATCCGCCCGCACGTCGGCGCCGTAATCCCGCTGATCAACTTCAGCAGCGTGCTCTTGCCCGCGCCATTCGAGCCCACCACACCGACCGTCTCCCCCCGCCGGATGCCGACGGTCGCCTCCCGCACCGCCCAAAGCCCTGAGGCATCATCCCCTGCTTCGCGTGCCCGGAACAAGCGACGGAGCGACGCGGCGAGGCCCGGCGGCCGCCGCTCGTACCGCTTGGACACAGCCTGCAGCTCGATGGCGATGTCTCGTTCGCTCATGGCCTGGAGTCAGAAAAAGGGACGATTGCTGAGATTTGCCCTCTCATTTGCTCGTCCGAACATCGACCGGTATCATGGTCCAGGCTACGGCTCAAGCAGTTCGCCACCATGGCCGACTCCTCCGCGCGCAAGTCCGAGGCCTGGCCTCCGCCCGGACCGACAGGGAACCTCTTGGTCCTCTCAAAGCCCGCATGGACAACCACCCTTCAGCCGCTTCTCAAGAACGCTTTTCTCGTGCTCTTCACAGGGACCACCGTGATCTGCATAGCCCTGGCCGTCCTGTTACTGTCCTCCGCGCGACCATTCATCGGCGGCGTGGATTTCTTCTATTACGTCCTGTTCGCCCGCGATCTGGCCGGAGACGCGACGGATGTTCCTGTCAACCGGTACATCTATTTCCCCGGCGTGTACAGTTTCTGGACGACTGCGTTCCTCGTCTCCAACGGCAGCTTGGAGTCGCTGCAATGGGCCTATGTCGGCGTCTTGCTGGCTAACGCCCTGCTCACCGGGCTGATCCTCTCAAGTCTGACCGGCATCTGGCAGGCCGGCGTATTGGCCACCGCCGTGTATGTGTTCGCAGCCGCTCGAATCGAGGGGCTCAGCGGTTGCACCGAACCGATCGCCACCATCCCCTTTCTCCTCGGGATGTGGCTGTTCCTCCTCCTGCGCGGGTCTCGCAGACCGGCCCTCAGCCTGCTGGCCTTGGGCACGGGATTCGGGCTCGCCCTTTTCGCCAAGCAACAGGGAGGGCTCCTTTTTTTCGGCAGCCTCGGGCTGCTGCCGTTGATCTTCGTCACGTCCGAGCCAGGCCGGTATCGGATGTCGCATCTGCTCCTGCTGCCCCTCTCCGCTGGTGGCATGTTCCTCCTCGCGATGCTGCTCGAAGGGGGTGGAGTGCTGGCGCTGGTGGAGGCGATTCACTATGCCACCAGCTATCGACCCCAGGGTTCCTGGTTTGAGCACGTCGACCGGGCCCGCGTTCTCACCCGGCCGGTCTCCAATCTCTTCCTGTCAGCCTGTGCCCTGTGGGTCCCCCTCACCCTGCTCCACAGGAAACGGCCACTGGCCTCCGATGCCGTTTTGCTTGCGCTGGGCCTGTCCGTCTGGTCTGCGCTCGGAGGACTGCTTCAGTTCTCCAGACGCGGGTACCTTCATTACGCGCTACTGATCCTGCCCTCAGCCATCACCGCCGCCGGGCTCGCGGTTTGGATCGTAACAACCTGGATCGAGCAGTCTGTCCGCCTTCGTTCTCGGCTCGTTGCGCCGGTCGCGATCGCCGGCATCGCCCTCTTCCTCTGGGTGAATTCGGCCGGAGCCGCCGACTTCGTCAGATACGCCGCCGAGCAGATCGCCTCACCGACCCAGCGCGTCCGCCCAGACGAAACGCGCAAGACCTTCGCGCCCCTGTGTGAGCGGATCCGGCCCGGGTCCGATCTGCTGCTGATCCCTTCGCGAGACAACATCCTCCACTGGATCTGCCGAACACGGTCCGTCTCCTATCGAGCAGGATATGGCTGGTGGCCCGGCGATCTGGGTCCGTATCTGGATGCCTTGTCATCCCCGTCGCTGGACCATGTTTTCGTGTTCTCCGACGAGCATGGACCGTTCGAACAGCAATTCTTCAGGCGTAACGACCGGGCGTTCCTGATTCGGGAGCTGCACCGGCACGGGTATCAAGAGGTCTTGGCCTTCCGCGAGGGCAGGCTCTTTGCCAACGCTCGCGGACCGAGGTCTCCCACGGTTGACCACGGCGCGCCTTTCAGTCCGCCTGCTGCGCCGACGACGTTCGTCAGCGTGCAAAGGCGCACACGAGGATAGACACCCCATAAGGAAACGACACTCGCGGGAGCAGCCGGCTTTCCATCGAAAAGACGGCCTCGAGCACGACATTCACCGGCGCGGGCGGAATCTGCATGGCACACCGCGCGGAATCCTCGAACAATTTCCCGAGCTGGATACCCGCGACCGCGATCGGAAAAAGAATCGTGTTGAAATAGCTGCTGAACACGACGTTGAACCCGACGTCGCTCATCAAGGCCACCAGTTGGTCCCGCCTGTACCGACGCTTGTGCTCGCTGAACTCATCGTGCCTGTTCCACAACCATTTGTAGGCCGGCACGGTCATGACCAGGAGGCCGTGCGGCCCCAACCGGCCGTGAAGCGCTCGGACCGCCGCTCGGTCCTCTTCCACATGCTCGAGCACATCGAGCGCCGCGATGAGGTCAAATCGTTCCTCTCCGAATGGCAGGGCATCAGGCAACCATCCTTTTTCTACTTGCGCAACATCGCGACGAGACGCGCGTGACCGAGCCCCATCATCCAGTTCCACCGCGCAGACCCGGCCATAGGAGGCCAGGAGCGGAAGATTCCCGCCATTGCCGCATCCGACCTCCAGAATCATGCGGGGCGAAGCCGTGGGCGGCGCATAGCGGTTCAAGACCGACCGCAGGATGGCTCGCCTGCCCCGAAACCACCAGTGATCCTCCTCGACTTGCGCGGCCAATGTGTACGCATCGCTTCTCATGCCGCGTGCCCGAGCACTGCGCCCTCTGGGCTTACCCTCTGTCGTTCGTGCCGTTGAGGACCCGTTCGATCACGTACGGTGGACGTTTTCGCGCTTCATCAAGAATCCGCACCAGATACTCGCTGACAATGCCAAGAGCAAGGAGAATCATGGCGCCCAGGAGCGAAACGAGCCCGACTACCGTTATCCAGCCGGGCGGCGCCGAGCGGAACCAGAACCAGACCGCCAGGGCTACGATGAAGTATCCCATCGAGAGTGCGGCGGTGGTCAGGCCCATCAGCGTAATCGCGCGGGCTGGCACGTATGTGAAGCCGACCAGCGTATCCACCGTGAAGGCGATCTTCTTTCGCAGCCGCCACTGCGAACGGCCTTTCTCACGGACGCGGCGCACCACCGGCAGGCGCACCGGCCGATAACCGAGCCAGTAGATCAAGACGAAGATGGAGGAATTCTTCTCGTTGATCCGCGTAAGATCGTTGACGATCTGCCGGTCCAGCAAACAGAAGTCGTATCCCAAATGCGGAAAGTCGGGGAACGCGAAGCGCCGGACCAGATTCCAGTAAATGCTCGAGGTCGCCTGGTGGGAGCGACTCTCCTCTCTCGCCTGCCGCTCCCCGATGACGAACTTGGCTCCCTGTTCCCACCGCTCCACCATGTCAGGGAAAAGCTCATACGGCTCCTGCAGGTCTGCCGAGATGATCCCGACACAATGCCCGTCTGCATGGCGCATTCCCGCCTGAATGGCGGCCGTCTGACCAAAATTCCGCGTCAACTTGACCACCTTGATCACGGCCGGGTACTTTTCCGCGTACGTGGTCAGAATCTCCAGCGAGCGGTCCGAAGACCCGTCGTCGACAAACACGAGCTGAAGCACGTACCGGGACAGGCGACCCTGTAGAGCGAGCAGTTTCGGCACGCTCTCGGGCAGGTTTGCCTCGTTCTGAAAGACAGGGACGACGATGGAAAAGATCCGTGTCTCCCGCATTGCTTCACCCAGCCGCCAGCGCAGCCTGTCGCCCATCAGCTCGCCAACCCCAAATGTAATAGGACGCGTTCGCTCCCATATGGAAGAGCAGGTCGAGAATCGTCACGCCGTGCTCGAACGGCGGGTGGAACTGTGGGTATTCGGGATAGCCCGCGTAGTCCTTCCAGACCACCTCGATGCCCTCGCGCCGAAATCGCTCCGGATCGAGATAGGCCTTCGCGGCGGGCCCGGAGACGTACACGCCAGCGCCCACCGCCTTGAGCAGATCGAGGATCCGCTCCTGCTTCTTGCTCGTGACCCCGTACACCGAAGACTGGCCGATCTCCGTTCGGATGTCCAGGAAATCGCGCGCAATCCTCGTGATCAGGAACTGATTGAGCTCTGACAGCGTCGGCCACTCCATCTCAACATAGACCCTGCCGAAGAACGCTTCGTACTGCGCGAAGCACGGCGCCTTCCCGTAACACTGCCGGATCGTCCGCCAATGCCTGGCCTGCCAGTCTCCGGAACTCAGGGTCACGTCGCAGATCCGGCGATTCCGGTCAGCGCCGACCGGAATCGTGAGCCAGCGGCAGCCCTGCGGCGTCTTGACGCGGTTGCGATTCCGCCAGTCGCGGACCGTGAACTGGACGTCGTCGTAGAACAGGAACAGGTCCACATCGTGAATCAGATCGAAATACCCCTTCCACGGAATGTAATTCGATTGGCAGATCGCGACTTTCTTCATAATGCGTGCATGAAGTCCTGGACCAGATCTGCGTAGCTCCGGCCATCGCCCGGCCAGCGAGTCTGCTTCCAGTCCGGACACCGGCCACAAAACGGGTGGTTGAGGAACTCGTTCGTCAGATGTGCCTCGCGCAGCTTCCGGTAGACTTCACTCCGCCAGACCTCGCGGATCGTCGTCTCTCGGTAGTCGGCCAGGACCGAGCCGTGCACCCAGTCCTGGGGACAGAATGCGAGCTCGCCGCGCGGATTCAGCAGAATCCGCTCCCATGGATATAAGCACGGACGGCGCCGCTCTTCGGCCTGCTCCCCGCGCATGGTGTCCGCGATCATGGGGACCCCACCCGCGGCGGAGTGCAGGCGCCGAACGACCACGTAGTCGACCCCCTGCGCATTCCAGAAGCGCTCGAACGCCTCTGTCTCGTGCGCGTTCGCAGGCTGCTCCACGAAGCTGACCACGATCCGAGTCGCGGCTCTGGCCGCGCGCCGCAGTTCGAGCAGCCGGAGGACGTTCCGCTGGGTCACGTCCAGCTTGCCGTTGACGCGGACCCGCGCGTAGGTCTCCGGCGTCGCCGCGTCGATGCTAACGTCCACGAGGTGCAGGCCGGAGGCTAGTAATTTCTCGACCCTCCGCTCGTTGAGGATCGTGCCGTTCGTCGTCAGCGTGACGAAGACCCCCGAACGCCGGACGGCGTAGTCCAGCATCTCGTAGATCTCCGGATGGACGAGCGGCTCCCCGTTGCTGGTGTAACGGATGTACTGGGTTAACTCGTGCCCGTGCTCGCAGACCTCGTCTACCATCTTGCGGTGCAGGTCCACGTCCAGGTGCCGGCCAGCGTACTGCTCCGACCGCTTAAACGCCGGATGCGGGCAATGGATACACGCCAGGTTGCAGACCTCGGTCACATCCACGATGACCTGCGACGGGAACTCGGCTTTCAGCCGATCGTAAAACCCGTACTCCACTGGACGCGCCGATGGCGTGCTCACGCCCTCTTGCATGCCGGCCTCCGTGCGGACGCGAGCGACGCGAGGAGATGCTCGAGCACATAATCCGCGTCGTCCACGGTCATGCTCGCGCTGATCGGCAAGGTGAGGAGCGCGGGGGCCACCGCTTCGGTCACCGGCAGGCGAGCCGGCTTGTCCCCGTCGAGGTACAGCGGCATGAGGTGCAGGGGAGTGTAGTGGACCGTCGCGCCGATGTTCTTGGCCCGCAGCTCCAGCAGAATCTCGTTCCTGCTCCGGCGAAGCTCGGCGAGCGGCAACTGGATCACGAACAGATGGCGCGCGTGGTAGAGATGGGTGCAGGCGCGCTGGACCCGGGGCGACGGTGAGCATGCCTTGAGCCCCTCCACGTAGCGTCGTGCCAGCTGGAGGCGGATGTGATGGAATTCGTCCTGCCGCGCCAGTTGGACCCGTCCGAGACAAGCCTGCAGGTCCGTGTAGTTCATCTTGAAGCCGAGCTCCGTGAGCGGATTCGACAGCATGAGCGCTCGGGCATGGGTGAACCGCTTCCAGGCGTCAAGGGGCAGCGCATGCTGCCGCAGCGACTGCAGGCGCTCGGCCTGCGCCGCGTCGAACAAGGCAATCGCGCCTCCCTCCCCGGTTGACAAGTTCTTGTTCGCGTAGAAGCTGAAACAGGTCAGGTTGCCCGACGAGCCGATGGGCTCTCCCTTCGGGAACCGCGCCCCGAAGGCATGCGCCGCGTCCTCGATCACGGCGACGCCCTTCGGCAGCGCAGCGCGCAGCGCCTTCACGTCCACCGCCAGCCCACCGAAGTGCACCACCATGACCGCCTTCGTCCGGGGCGTCAGCTTGGCCCGCACATGGTCCGGAGTCAGGCACAAGGTGTCCGGATCAACATCGCAGAACACGGGCCTGGCCCCCAGGTACAGGGCGGCATTGGCCGTGCTGCACCACGTCAGGCTCGGGCAGATCACTTCATCGCCCGGCCCGACGCCGGACACGAGCAGGGAAAGGAACAAAGCAGACGTGCAGGAATTGACAGTGATGACGTGCGGGGCGCCGACGTAGTCCGCGAGCTCCCGCTCGAAGGCGATCGTCTCGGGTCCCATGCCCACCCAGCCGGAGCGCAAGACGCGCGACACGGCCGCGATCTCCTCCTCCGAGAAGTTCGGCTTGCCGAAAGGCAGATAGTCCTGACGCACCATCGGGCACCCTGTGTGATCCAATCCCTCCTCCTCGCTGGCGTTAGATGATGTCGGCGAACTTCGGCTCCACGGACTTGAAATACACATACCCGAGGATCAGCAGGACCACGGCGATCACAGCGGCGGGTGCCACCAGCTCGAGACGGGGCGGCTCACCCAGCAGAAGCACGCTCCGGTAAGCCTCGAGGATCATCGCCATCGGATTCAGCATGTACAGGGAGCGCAGCCCCTCCGGGATCAGGCTGACCGGGTACACGACGGGGCTCAGGAACATCCAGATCTGCAGCACCAACGGGAGCAGGATCCCGACGTCGCGCTGCAGCACGTACAGCGCACTGCCGAGCAGCACCAGACCCACGGTGAAGGCGGCGTGGACGATCAGAATGCCCGGTAGCGCCAGCCACGAGCCGCGGACCGGCACCCGATAGTAGAGGAGCAACCCCACCAGCGTGACAGCGCCGATCAGGAAGTCCACGCCTACCGTCAGGACTTTCGACAGGGGGATCACCTCCCGCGGAAAGCTGGCTTTGGTGACGAGGTTCATGTTATTGACGACGCTGGCCAGCCCCTGCGACAAGGAGTTGGCGACGAAGAGCCACGCCCACAGCCCCGTGTAAGCGAACAGCGCATAGGGCACCTGCTCGACGGGGAGGCGGACGAACACGGAGAAGACCACCGTAAACACGGCCATCATCGCGACCGGCTGCGCCACCGCCCAGGCCATGCCCAGGGCGGTCTGCCGATGCCGGGCCTTCAGCTCACTGAGCGACAAGTTCCAGAGCAGCCCGCGGTACCGAAGCAGTCTCGCCAGATGCCAGCCCATGACGACCTCTTACGTCCCAGCCGCGCCGCGCGGGCCGGCACCGATCGGCCGCCCGATGTCCGACTGCGTTCCCGTCAGGCGGCAGGCCGCGCCGTGGGGCCAGGGTCTCGCCCAGGACGCTTCGCCAACGGTGCGCCACAGTTGCCGTGCCACGTCAGCAACCCCCCACAGACCGCAGGCCAGACAAAACGTGACGAACGGAACGGTGTGGACGGCCAGGCGGGGATCGATGCCGATCGCCAACGCGAATGGCACCGCGTTGGCCAGGAGGACCATCAACGCGAGCATTTCCCAATACGGTCCCAGCAGAACGAGGAAAACTCCAACGAGATAGATGGCGAAGCCGAGCCGTGATTGGGTGCCGCTCTGGATCTGGAACAGTGGCGTCGGCCGCAGATACGCGTCCCGATAGCCCCGCAGCGTCGTGGCGACCACCTCGCGCACGCTGTGGTAGCCGAAGAGGTAGTCGAATGCGCTCAGGCTTGGCCCGCGCGTCGCGTTCACCTGCAGTTCCTCCGGCGTCGGGCAACCCGCGCACCCCGTTTTCTTGATCGCCACGAACTCCACGTTGCGCATCCACACGAAATGCACGTTCATGCTGTAGAGCGGATCGCCGAACGTCCGCGCGTTATGCACGAGGTGGGGCACCGTCACGACCGTGATCAACACCAGCGCGAGCGTCGCCTGCTTCCACTTCGCCGCGCCCTGCCGCCACACCCAATACAGCAGGAGCGGAAGCACAAACGTGTAGCTGTTCAGGCGAAGCAGTAGCGCCGCCGCCCCGGACACGGCCAGCCCGAGCACCTGTGCACGCGGCGTTCGCGAAGGGTACTTGACCAGCGTAAACGAGACAAAGCTGAGCACCGCGATCAGATAGGCCTCGTCCCGCAGTCCGCGGACACTCAGGCTGATGAGGTACGGGTTGATGGCCAGGAATCCCGCGACCAACACGCCGACCAACGGACGGCCCGTGTAATCCCGGAAGACCTTGAAGGCGAGCCCGAGCAGGACCAGCGACAAGAGCACCGTGAGGACCCGCAGGCTCAACGTCGTGTTCCCGGCCAGCCCGAGCCAGGCTTTGACGATCCAGAGCCAGAGCGGCTCCCGCGAGCCGGTGTCATAGGGTCCCTGCATCCGCTCGGCCAACTGGATGTACGTGATGACGTCCGGATCCAGCGGCGACCAGGCCATTTCTGCGAGCGCACCTAGGCGCCGGCTGCCGCCGAGCGCCAGTATGCCGCCCATGGCGAACCAGGCCCAGGTATTGTCCGGCTCCGGCGCGGCCCCCGCGGCTTGCACTGGCGCGGCCCACCAGAAGAGCAGCAACAGCAGGGCATAGGGGCCCAGCAGGTAGAAGTCCCGGTCCTGGCTGGCCATCACCGCTTCCCACCAGCGGGCGGGATCCGCGGTCCCCCGGTCCCACGCCATCGCCTCGGTCATCAGGGCGAGCGCGGCCAGCACGGCCAGCCCATACACGAGCGCGCCGGCGCCGTGGCGGCGCGCCCGCACGAGATAGGCGAGCACGGGCGCCAGGACCAGCACGGAGGCGATCGGCACGTTGGGCAGTACAAGGGGCGGGTTCACCACGACGACACGGATTCTGGAGATCACGCCCGCCGCCCCGCGTGGCTCCGTGCTGGCTTGGATCCGCATCGCCACGGTCTTGAGATTTCCGGCCACCGGCGTCAGGTCCACGCGTCCGCCGTCCAGCGAAACATCACCGGCTACGGGCCGGAACGGCTTCGCCCCATCCGGGGAGACCGCCAGCGTGAAATGAAATCCGTCGCCGCTTCGCCCGAAGAGCATGGCCACCAGGCGCCCCTCGTGCAGATTCCGCAGCCGAATGGTCAGCACGCCCGAGCGGCCGGGGTCGAGCGTCAACCCCTCACGCACGAGAGTCCAGTCCCCCTCGACCCGTTCGATTGAGGCGCGGAGGGGCTCCTGAGGGGTATAGGTCCGGTCGTACACGGCTCCAGCTCGATTGCCGGACACGAGATCGAACCGGCCTGCTCCCAGCGCGGCGGCCGCGACGAGGGCGGCCAGCCCCGCGATGAGAATCAAGTCCCGCCATTGCGCGCGCGTGAACGTCATTGGGTCAGTACATCCAGAATCGTCTGTAGGCGACCCCGCACATGCGGAAGAGCAGCACCCCGTGCCGGAACCGCCGGATTTTTGTCTCCCCGTACGTCCGGTCCCGATAGCGAATGGGCACCTCCACAATCTTCAGGTTCTGTTTCGCCGCGCCGAACAGGAGGTCGAAGTCGCCGAAGGGATCGAACTCGCCGAAGTACGAGCGGCCGACCTTGATCTTCTCGTAGTCGCGCTTGAGGAGAACCTTCGTGCCGCACAGCGTATCGCGCAGGCGTTGCTCCAGCAGCCACGTAAAAATCATGCTAAAGAGCTTGTTGCCGATCAGGTTGAGGAAGCGCATGGCCTGGTTCTCCATCGGATAGACCAGACGGCTCCCGTTGATGAACTCCCCGTGCCCCTTGACCAACGCCTCATAGAACTTGGGCAACGCTTCTGGATCCACCGTGATGTCCGCGTCCAGAATCATGAGGACCTCGCCGGTCGCGGCCTCGAATCCTTTCCGGACCGCATCGCCCTTGCCGACGCCCTGGCCCTGATGCAGCAACCTGATCCGGTGTGGTCCCTGGTAGGTGGCCATCTGCTCCTGGATCCGCTGCACGGTCCCGTCGGTGGAATTCCCGTCCACGAAAATCAACTCCGTCCCGGCGCCCATGCTCGGGGTGCGCCGGACGATCTCCGCGATGTTGCCGGCCTCGTTCCGGCACGGCACGATGACGGAACAGCGATACTCGCGGCGCGCCGCGGACTCGCGCCCGGGCCGGGCGATGAGATACTGGGTCAGGCAGAGCCGGCGGACGCCCGGCAGCGTCGCGAGGACGTGATTGCACAGCCAGGACAGGACCGGCACATAGATGGGCAGGAGAAAGCGGAGCCCCTTCCGGATCGTCGCGAACCCAGCCAGGGCAAGGAACTGTTCGATGTCCTCGACCGGCAGCCAGTTTTGGATATTCTGCGGCGACTTCAGGCCGAGCCGTTCGGCCAGCTTCAGCACCGGCTCCCAAAGATAGTTGTAATAGAGCACGATGAGTCGCGTCTCGGGGCCCGCCAGCGCGCGCAGCCGCGTGAACGTCTCCTGCACATCCTCCAGATCCCCGATGAGATCGGACAGAACGATGTAGTCGAACGGGCCGGAGAGCCCGGGCCGGTGGGCGTCGCCCTGCACGAATCGCAGATGCGGGTACTTGGCCTGCGCGACCCGCAGCATCGCGCTGCTGATGTCGAGTCCGACCCCGTAGGCCGGCTTCACGGCATTCAGCTCGTCGCCGGTGCCGCAGCCGACCATCAGCACGCGCTGACCAGGAGGCACGAGGAACGCGAGAAAGGCGTGGAGGTGCCGGTAGTAGTACCGCTGCAGGAACCGGTTCTTGCGGCGATCACGGTCCGGCGCAAGCGCGTCGAAAACAGCCCGCCGCGCCGCCGTGTACGCGCCCCGCTGCGGCGGTCCGTCGGATGCCGGTTCGCTCATCGCGGCGGGAACCTGCTCGGGCTCCTCCGGGAGAATTCCGGTGACGTTGCCCTGTGCTCCGCTGATTGCCATGCCACGATCCTCCTGACGGGCCTCGACATCTCAGGTCGCCCGCTTCACGGCGGTCAGCACGATGTAGGCCCAGTATCCGCTGGGGATGCACCGGCCCAGCCGGCGTTCAAACCCCAGCATCAGCGGCCCGAGTCGTCCGGCGAGCCGCGGCAGCCCCCACCGGTAATGGAAGAGGACCCGCCCCAGCGGACAGGGCTGCGCCCAGTGGACCCCGCCGTTCGCGAGTGACCGGCGCTCCAGGAGCGGCTTGAGCCTCGGCAAGGAATTCCGCATCAGGTCGCGTTCCGCAGGCACCAGCGCTCCCAGCAGCCACATGATCGGGCTGCGGCCGTTCGGCTCGATGACGGCAAGACGGCCTGCGGCCCCGCACACGCGAATCATCTCCTCGATAACCGCACCCTTGTCCGTCACGTGATGCAGGACGTCGCGGCACAGGACGATGTCGAACGCCCCGTTCCGGAACGGCAACCGGCGCGCATCCGCGCAGACGAACCGGGCCCGACCCACATGGCGCGCGGCCCACCGGACCTTCCCCTCGGAGAAGTCCACGCCGACGGTCCGGTCAGGGGTCGTCGCCAGCAGCTCCAGATTCCCACCCTCGCCACAGCCGATCTCCAACAGCCGGTCGGCCGGCCGGATGCCGGCGAGCCCCAGCAGCGCTCGCTCCGTGCCGGCCAGGTACGCATTGGTCGTTTGCCAGAGGAACTTGGCTCTGTCAGCCTCGGCGAAGTGCGCGGCCTGCAGACGCTGGAAGCGCCGCTTCGCGTCGTCATCCGGCACGCCCGTCGCACCCATGGCCACGCGAGGCTCCGTACGATTCAGAGCAGGACGATCTTGTCCCGGTTCGTCTTGACTTGTTTCGTTCCGTTCCGCGTGTCGAAGACGACCCGCGCATGGCGAGCGATGAACTCGTAATCGAACACGGAGTGCGCCGTCAGGATCACCGCGCAGTCGCTGCACGTGAGCGTCTCTTCGGTCAAGGTCGCGCTCGTGTACGTCGTCCCACCCACCACGAAGGTCGGGGCGTAGGGATCGACGTACGTCAGTCTGGCGCCTTCCTGCTCGAGCAGCTCCATGACCTTCAGTGCGGGAGTCTCACGCGGATCCTCCACGTCGGCCTTGTACGTCACGCCCAGCACCAGGATGTTCGCGCCATTGAGGCACCGGCCATGCCGGTTCAGCAGGCGCTGCAACTTGGCGACCACGTAATAGGGCATGCTCTCGTTGATCTCGCCCGCCAGTTCGATGAACCGCGTGTGCAGGTCATACTCCTTGGACTTCCAGGCCAGGTAGTACGGATCCAGCGGGATGCAATGGCCGCCGACGCCCGGCCCCGGATAGAAGGGCATGAAGCCGAAATCCTTAGTGGCGGCCGCATCAATGACTTCATAGACATTCAGGCCCATCCGGTCGCAGAGGAGCGCCAGCTCGTTGACCAGCGCGATATTCACCGACCGGAAGACGTTCTCGAAGACCTTCGTCATCTCCGCGATCCGTGGAGAGGAGACCGGAAAGATTTTCACGATGGATTGCTCGTAAAAGGTCCGCGCCATTGTCTGGCAGGCTTCCGTCATACCGCCGACAAGCTTGTAGGTGTTGTGAGTCTTGAAGGACCGGTTGCCAGGATCGACCCGCTCGGGCGAGAAGGCCACGAACAGATCCTTCCCGACCTCCAGACCACCAGCGGTCAGAAGCGGCACCATGACGTCCTCGGTCGTCCCCGGATAGGTCGTGCTTTCCAGCACCACGAGCATCCCGGGATGCACGCGCTTCGCGAGTTCGCGGGTGACCTTCACGATGGCGGTGATGTCAGGCTCCTTGTTCCGGGTCAGTGGTGTTGGTACGCAGATCAGCGAGACGTCACAGTCACGCAGGATCGCGAAGTCGCCGGTCGCGGTCAGCCTCCCTGCCCGCACGACCTCCCGCAAGTCGGCGTCGTTGACATCGCGGATGTAATTCTCACCGGCATTGACCTGCTTCACCTTCTCCTGGACCTCGTCGATTCCGTGCACGCGATAGCCCGTCTTGGCCTGGAGCACGGCAAGCGGGAGCCCGACGTACCCCAGCCCCACGACGCCCACGACCGCAGTATGATCTCTGATCTTTTCCAATAAGGCGCTCATTCGCTCTCCTTCCTTTTCGCTCGTCGTTCGTATCTCGTCACTCGTCGCTCGTGAAGCGATGCGCGAGATACGCGTCACGAGGTGCGAGTCACGATTCTCTAGAAGTCCCGCCGCTCGAAGACCATGCAGGCGGCGACAAGGAGAAGCGCCGCGTACAGTAGACCATACAGGGACGCGAGTCCCTGATAGGTCCACGCGATCGCGACGCCCATCGCCGCCTGTCCTTTGATATTGAGCACCTCGAGATTCGGGCAGACGTAATACAATGCGTTCAAGACAGCCTTCAGCGATTCGCTTTGGCTCTTCGCTGCGAGCCCTTTGAGGTCCGCGGTCAAGTGGCCGATCACGTAGAAGGCCAGCGTCATGATCGCGCTCAGCGTGGCCGAGCTGAAGGTCGAGAAGAACAGCGCCAGCGCGGTCACCAAAAGCAGCTCGATGAAGATGAGCGCCACGGCCTGGAACAGGGCTCCATGGATGGGCACCTGGTCCATCCAGAGCGTGCCCAGGAACACCGCGCCCATGATGAGCAGGTTCACGCCGAGCGTCAGCACCAGCCCTGCGTATTTCCCCAGGATGAACTGCCAGCGACTGATCGGCCGCGCGACGATCGTATAGACGGTCCGACGCTCGATCTCCTTGCTGACCAGCCCGATACCCACGAAGATTGCGATGATCACGCCGACCAGGTTGATGGCAGCCAGCCCCATGTCCGTCACAATCTTCTCCTGCTCGGCGATCGTGAGGTCGCCTAGGACCACCGATCCCCCGATCAACAGCAGCGCGAAGAACAGCAGGTTGTAGAGAATCTTGTCCCGGAGCGTCTCGCGGAACGTGTTGCACGCAATGACCGCAATACACCACATGATCATCCTCGCCCGGACGGATCGGTCTGCTCCAGAAACAGCTCCTCGAGGGACCGCTTCTGCGGCGTCACCGACACCAGCGAGGCGCCGTGCGCGCGGATGGCTGCGAGCAGGTCGTCCACGTGCTCCGGTCCCGGAAGCACGAAGAGGCAGCGCCGGCCCTGCTGAATCAGCCGGGTGGCCGACGACGCCAAGGCCTCGACTCGTGCCGGGTCCAGCCCGTCACAGACGACCTCCACCGACTGAGTGTGGCCGTGACTCATCAGCTCATCGACACGGCCGCTGGCCAGCAGCTTGCCCTTGACGACGATCCCGACCCGGTCGCAGATCATTTCGACGTCCGGAATGATGTGCGTGCTGAAAAACACCGTTTTCCCCTGGTCCCGCAGGCTGAGGATCAGATCGCGGACCTGTTTCCGCCCGATCGGGTCCAGCCCCGACATGGGCTCGTCCAGGATCACCAGCTCTGGGTCGTGGATCAGGGCCTGGGCGAGCCCGATCCGCTGCAGCATGCCTTTCGAGAACTTGCGGAGCTGCCGAGTCCGCGCCTCGGTCAACCCAACGAGCTCCAGCAGGTGATCCACGCGACGGCGCAAGTCCCCGCGGCTCATGCCGGCGAGATGTCCGTAAAAGCGCAGGAACTCCTCCGCCGTCAAATAATCGTAAAAGTAAGGGGACTCGGGCAGAAACCCCACGCGCCGTCGCGTCTGGATATCCCCTGCCGGTTTACCGAGCATCTCCGCATGCCCGCCGGTCGCCGTGATCAGACCCATGAGAATCTTCAGGGTCGTGGTCTTCCCCGCCCCATTGGGTCCCATGAACCCATAGATCTCTCCCTTGCGGACCGACAGGGAAAGACCGGCTAGCGCTTTGACCGGCGGCCGTCCCGGCCATCCTGACAGAAACGTCTTTTCGAGATTTTCAATCAGGATCGCGTCCATATCGGCAACCTCTCGCCTCTCGCCCCTCACCTCGCGCCCGCGATTAGTTGCTTCGGTACACTTTCAGCCGGCCGCCCAGCCCCGTGCTGATCACCGAGCCGTCGGCGCGGTCGTATCGGTACTCCCCGCCCAGGGGCTCCTTGGGAATCTCGCGGATGAGGCCTGTGACAACCAGATCACCCAGCGCTCCCGGCAGCTTGTTGAACCGGCTCTGGTACTCACGCACCGCTTTCTCAAGAATGCGGATGTCCCGCTCGGCCATGATCTCTTTGATCCGCTTCTCGATCGCCGCCCTCGAACGGTCATCCTTCATCTGCTCGTACAGGCGCTCGAGGAATTCCAACGCGGCTTCTGGATCGCCGGCTTCGGCAGTCATCCTCGCCGCCAGACGCGGCAGGTACTCCGGCGCACCCGGCAGTCCGGCAGCAATTCGAAAGTAGATCGCGGCCGACGCGTAATCGCGCAACTCGTAGAAATAGTCGTAGCCGACGAAGAAGGGCAGCTGCCACACGTCGGGATTGTGTCGCATCCCCTTCGTCAGAAGGGTGATGCTCTCCTGGACCAGATTCGCCCACACGCCCAGGATCGTGCCACCGGTCAGGTACGCGTAGGAGAACTTCGGATCGAGATCGGTCAGGACGTCCACCGCATGGTAGGCCCAGAGGTAGCCTTCGGTTGTCTGTTCGCGTTTGCCGAAATGCTGCACAGCCTTGATCCAGATCAGATCGGCGGCGATCTGCCGGTATCCGAGGACGGCCACGCGAAGATACTCGCCCCTGGGCAGGTAGAGCAACGCTTCCGCCCGCGCCGTCGGAGGGTGCTGCCTGTCCACCACGGCGAGCATTCCCACCGCCGCGCCACCCAACGCGAGCAGGAGTCCGCACGTCACGACCCAGCCGCCGACCGTTCGTGTCGTAGCCTCGGACCTCATGCCGATTTCCCCGCCTTCAACTCGCCTTCCAAGCTCGTGACATCCACGTCGAGAAAGCGCTGTTCGACGGGATCCTTCGCCCAGCCCGCATAGCGCCGTTGGCGCTCATGGATTTCCCTCAGCTCGGCCAGCGCGGCATCCCTCTGTCCGGCACGAAGGAACCGGCGGGCAAGCCACTCACGGCCCGGGAGAAAGTTAGGTTCGAGCTCCACGGCTCGCCGCACCGACCGCTCAGCCTGCACGGCATCTCCCAGCTCCAGCGCGGTTCGACCCAACTCATAGTGATACCAGGCACGGTAAGGATCGAGTTCGACGGCTTGTGCGTAGGCTCGCCGCGCGGCGACCAGCAACTGCAACCGGTGCTTCTGCTGCGTGGCGGACGGAGTGAGCAAGCCGGCGAGCGTGACGCACACGTCGCCGAGCAACTCAGGCAGCCGTCCGTCCAGGGGATTCAGCGCCATGGCCGTCTGCAGATGGTCCAGCGCGGCCTGTGCATCGCCGGCTTCTCGCGTCCGCTGGAACGTCTGGAAATGAGCGGCGCCGATTGCACTGTGATACAGCGCCTTGCCCGGATCGAGTGTGCTCGCCCTCTGGTAGCTCGCCAACGCGCCCGCTAGATCCCCGCGAGCCATCGCTTGCTGGCCTCGGTCGTACAGCATCCAGGCGAACCCGTCGGAGACGACTGCACCAGCCAGCACTAACACCATGGCCGCGCCGACGGTCCCCCACACCCACCGTGAGCTGATCGGGACCGTCATCGGTCCCCGGCCAGCACGAGCGGACAGTCGGCGCGCGGCCAGCAGCACCCCGGTGCACAGCGTCAACAGGATGGCGATGGCCGGCTCGTGAAGATTCGAGTCCGTCGCCGCATGGACAAGTACGGTGCCGACGGCACCAACACAGCCAACGACCACGCCCCGTTGCCAACGGCGCAGACGTCCGCGCAGCGCACCCACGGCGTCTCGACCCACTCGGACAACGCCCCAGACGAATACGACCAACGCGGCGAGCCCGGCCTCGACGCCCATCTGCAGGTATTCGTTGTGCGCCGCGTGCGCCACCTTGCCGTAGCGCGTGATCTCCCCTTCCACGGGGCGCGCGTATCGCGGATACACGTATTGATACAACCCGAGCCCGAGCCCGAGGGGATGCTCAGCCATCATGTGCAGCGAGCTTTGCCACATCTGCCACCGCGCATAGCTGACCGGGTTAATGGTGTGCTCGGCCCAGAGCCGCTCGCGGAGCGGGTTCGGCACCAGTGCTCCGATCACGACCAGCAAAGCCACGACCGCGAGCGCCCTCTTGCCGAACCGGACCGCCACGACCGTGGCGACCCCTGCGATCAACGCGAGCACCCCGCCACGGGACCCCGTCCAGACGATCGCCGCCAGGAGGCCCGCCAGCAGGATCGCCGGCAGCAGAAGAACGAGCCCGCGCCACCCTGGCCATGGGCGCGCGGCCCTCGGCTGCGACCGTGTTCCGGTCCGAGTCAGGGAGTCAGCGTCGCGACAAGACGGCGTGGCTCTGTGACGACGGCTCCAAATTCCGAAATGTGCCAGACCGCGGCCGTAGCAGGCTACGGCCAGGACCACCGAAAAAATGGCGGCCAGGTATCCGGCCAGAAAATTCGGGTTGAAAAACGTGCCGGTCGGCCTGGTCGCTCCAAATCCCCATCCCTGGACCAGACTCGTGGCAGCCTCGATAAGTCCCATCCCGGCCAGCGTGGCCACCAGCCACTTGACATGATCCCATTCGCGCAGGAAAGACTCAAGCAAATAGAGCAAACCCGCATAGCTCACGAGCACCATAAGCCATTGAAGACTTTGGTCCGTATAGGAAGACCGGGCGGTCGAGAGGGCCGCGAGGGCAAGAAACGCCAGGATCGGATCCCGGAGCCGAACACAGGCAAGCGGGAACGCGCCCGCCCGAACCCCATCCCAGACGTATGCCAGCAGCATGGCCAGAATCAGCAAGCGGGTAATCATGACGGCCACGTGCGTCGTGCCGCCTTCGAGGAGGGGTGAGAAGACGACGAGGCCGGTCATCAGCCAGAGGCCGACCGACGGGAAGGACTGCGGCTGCGCCGACGCCCTGTCACCAAGCAGCGTGCGGCTCAGCCTCCATCGATACGATTTCCCCGGTGCCCACAACGGTTGGATGCCCACGAGTTGTGTGGATGCGCTGCGATTGGATCGCAGCAGCTGCCGACTCGATCCGAAGAATTGACGGAATGCTGCACGACGGTTGCCGCAAATCCCGAGCCATCGGACCGCAGAGACACGTCCCTGGTGAGGGGCTCCCTGAGGGGAGATCGTCTCCTGCCAGCCGTGGCCACTGAGGGATTAGCCCGTGATGTCGTTGCTATCCGGTGCAGCCAGGTTCAGCTTGAGGTCGTTCACATGCCACTGGTCCAGCGTCGGGTCCTGGTCCAAGTTTGCCGCCGCTGTGGCCGTGAAGCCCATAGCCGTGGAGTCCGCACGTAGCGTGCCTTCCACGGCCGCCAACCCAATTCCGGCGGCAATGATCTGGACCGCCCCCGAGGTCACGTTCGTGCCCACCTGCGCGGTCCGCTGGGCTCGGTAGGTGTACCGGTTTGCGGATCCGGCCAGCGCGAAGCCGATCTCCTGGAAGTCGCTGTACCGGCCGCGCTCACCGAAAAACGACGTCTCGGCGACGAAGATCCCGCCCAGGTTCGTCCGCGCCTCCGCCTGCCGAGACTGCGCCTGATACCGCAGGAAGTTCGGGATCGCGATGGCCGCCAGGATCCCGATGATGGCCACCACGATCATGAGTTCGATCAACGTAAATCCCTTTGGATCGCCCCATGAGTTGCACACGCAAGTATGGGCCTCCTAAGGACTAATGCGGGTAGCTAAAAAGTCGGATGGGGAGGGCCCAGGCCAAGCCCAGCCCCTCCCCATCCGCTCAAGCGCCGACCAGCCTGACTAGCCGGTCACGTCGTTGCTATCCGGAGCGTTCAAGTTCTGCTTGATGTCGTTTACGTGCCACTGGTCCGCGGTCGGGTCCTGGTCCAGGTTCGCCGCCGCTGTGGCCGTGAAGCCGGTCGCCGTGGAGGCCGCGGCCGGCGTGCCCTCGTTGGCTGCCGACCCGATACCAGCTGCAATGACCTGGATCGCCCCCGAGGTCACGTTCGTACCCGCTTGCGCTGTGCGCTGGGCCCGGTACGTGTACCGGTTGGTCGTCCCGGCCAATGCGAAGCCGATCTCCTGGAAGTCGCTGTACCGGCCGTTCTCGCCGAAGAACGACGTCTCAGCCACGAACACGCCGCCCAGGTTCGTCCGGGCTTCTGACTGCCGCGCCTGCGCCTGATACCGCAGGAAGTTCGGGATCGCAATGGCCGCCAGGATCCCGATGATGGCCACCACGATCATCAATTCGATGAGGGTGAACCCCTTGTGATCGCGCCACGCCTTCAACATAGAGCCTCCTTGGTGTTGGTGATACCGCTTCTTCTTATTCCTTGCGGTCAATGCGTCCCTGGACTACATACCAGTTACCTACCCTGAACAGCAGGTTCTGTGCCAATGGTGCCATTACGACCACACCTTAAAAAAAGTTTAATTTTCAGTAAGTTAAAAATATTTTCGAAAAAGCATGGTCAAAAGATACCGAAAAAGTTCCGTTTTTTGTCACTAACAGACAAGATTTGCTACCCGCAAAGGAATGGAGCCAGCAGCATCGAGAAGGCAAAGCTGGACCAATGGCTTGGGAAACGGCTCTGGCCAGAAGGCTCAGAGGTCAGGACCCAATGTCATTCGTGTCGGGACTGCGGAGGTTGACCTTGAGGTCGTTGACATGCCATTGATCCAGCGTGAGATCCCCGTCAAGATTGGCGGACGCCGTGGCGGTGAATCCCGAGGCGGTGGAACCGACCGGCACGGTCAGATTGTCCACCTCAACATTGCCGGCCGTTGCGGCGATCATTTGCACGGCCCCGGCTGTGACTGTCGTGCCGACCTCGGTCGTGCGTTGCGCACGGTAGGTGTATCGGTTCCCGGCTCCTGCCAGCGCGAATCCAATTTCCGCAAAATCACTGAACCGACCGTTTTCGCCGAAGAAGGCCATCTCGGCCACAAAGACCCCGCCAAGGTTGTTGCGGGCTTCCGACTGTCGTGCCTGCGCCTGGTAGCGGAGGAAGTTGGGCACCGCGATCGCGGACACAATCCCCAGAATCGCGACGACGAGCATCAACTCGATCAGCGAGAAGCCGCGCTCCCCTTTGCTACCGTCACGCACCAGACTCCTCACAGTACGCACCCCATTCGCTGCCCTCACACAGGCTGAGCCCGATAGCTTGTCGAAGAACCCACACCTAGAGGGAGCACACTTCATGCCAAAGCACATGCATCACAAACCACCAGACTCGGATGATGAAATTCATCAATCCTTCCCGGTGGGTAGGTGGATCTGCCGCGTCGGATCTGCTGCTGGTTAGCCCATCTCGGTGTGCCGTGGACTCCGGGCTTCGACAAGATTTGACCGTTGGTTAGCACGCGACGCCTGACGATGCCCGGGGCCATTGGCCTCGGTGCAGTGCGGACGCTGCGAGGAGCACGCCGCAAAGGAGCACTCCTAGCGCTGAAGCCAGGGCGCCTACCTTCAGAAACGGTGTTGCATAGATGAACGTCACCACGTGTTCACCCGCGGGCACGATGACCGCGCGGGCCAAGCCATTCGCTCTCATGATGGGCACGGTTTTCGCTTGGTCGATCGTAGCCTGCCACCCGTTCTCGAAAGCGTCAAGAAGAATCAGTACGGCTGCGGTGGAGCTTCGCACGCGCACCCGCACCTCCTCCGGCGCGTACCGTTCCAGCTCGACACGGCCTTCGGTGGGCGGATCCGGCACGCGTCCTTCTGCGAGTTCGACGACGTCAACCTCCCCGCTTAAGAAATCCGGTCGCGTCATCAGACGCCTGAGATCCACCTCCCCGGCCGCCGCCTCCGGCTTCAACGACAAATAGGCGCGGGGCTTCGGCCGCACGGGATTCTTCAGCAGCGCAATGTCGTAATCCGAGACGGCCGCGACGACATGGCGCGCAAGTGACGGTTCGCGGAATCGGGTGGCGCGCCCGAGAAAATACCTGACGTTCAGCCGCGCGTACGCATCGTATCCCCACGAGTCAGAGAGGAGATCCAACAGGCGTTTGACCTGCGGGCTGTAACCGGGAAGATAAATCTTGACTGACTCCAGGTGGAACTCGGCGTTGTGTTCGAGATCCAGGACCTGCCGAAGCAGCAACGAAATGCGCCCTGAGGTGTCTAGCCACTGATCAATTTCAGCCGGATAGGGGAACTCGCTTTCGTCCACGGTCAGCAACCTGAACCCTCCCGGGCCCGAGATTCCCGAATGTTTCAGCACCGCCTGAGCCAGCCCCGGAGTAAACCGGGCTGCTTCGACAGGGCCGGTGTGATAGGCAGGTTGGTTCACTCGCCACAGGTCCAGCGTGACCATGAGCAACACCAACAGCGCCACAGTGTTCACAGATAAGCGCCGTACCAGAGGCCCGGCCGTTCCGACTCCCATCGCCAAGGCCACCCCCGCGCTGACCAGAAAGGCTGAGGCCGCAGAGCTGACGACCTCGCTCGCGACGTCCGAGGAAGCCCCGAAGCTCGCCGCGGCCGCCGGCCCCGCCCCGGCCGTCCGCAATCCCAACCAGACTGCGGCGCAGAAACCGGCCGCTCCGAACCAGCCCCAGCGGAGCTGATCCCTCCGACGCAAGTCATCCAGCCCCGCCCCCGCGAAGATCGCGAGCACGAAGGTCACGATGCCGATGAGCCGTTCCGGATAGCGGAACGCCGACCAGAGCGGCACGACATGAGCGAAGAGTTCATACAGCCCGCCATACCGGCCAAGGGCGAGGATCAAGGCAACAGCGCCGAGCGCCACTAGCCCGCGCAGATCGCGTCGCCGGAGGGCGCCCTGCACCGCCAAGCCGACAACAGCCACGCCCACGTACATACTTTCCACCCAGAACCCCACCGGGTTTTTCCCTGGAGGTCGGCCGCCGAAGAACTGATGCGCCACATCCCATTCGAACGCATGGCCACCCACCGGTGCGGCCACCACCGTGAGCAGCCGAAGCGGGTGGGTGGACCAGACCAGGGATTCCGTTTGAAACAGGTCGGCGCGCGTCCGGTAACTGTCGGCAAACACGGCCGCTGTCGGCGCGAGTTGCACGGCCGCCACCACGCCCGCCAAGCCGGCCACGCAGACAAACCGCCCCATGGCTTTCAGGGCGGAATCCGGACGGCGCATGAGCGCCCAGGCCAGCGCGACGAAGGCATAGTAGTACCCCGTCTGCACATCGCCGTTCAGGAACACGCTGGCCCAGAGAAGCGCGGCCCCGACGACCCAGGGCGCGCCCCGGGCCAGTGCGCCATCCAGCACCGCACAGAACAGAGGCAGGAGTGCGATCGAATACAGGTACGTCAGATTCTCCGTCAGCGAGACCACATATCCGGAACACGCGTAGGCGAGACCCGTAAAGACGGCGCCCGCGTAGGACACCGCGAGCGTTCGCGCGAGCGCGAAGGCCCCCAGTGCCCCGAGCAGGCACGACAGCAGCGTCGAAATCCGATAGGCGTCGGGCACCGAGAAAACAAAATAGAGGAGCGTGAATGGATGGAACACACCAGTGACAGGAATCCCGATAAAGGGACGCCCGAAGGCTTCGTACGGAAACCATTGCGGGAGCTCCCCGGCGGAAAGCCGCTCTATCATGTACTGCTTGAGCGGAAGGAAAAAGCGGAAGGCATCGCGCTTGGTGAGCACCAGCCCGGGCAGCCAGAGGCGATAGTAGAAGGTGAGCACGACACCGCACAAGGCAGCCAGGGCCAGCGCGGTCGCTGCTCGGTCGGTCAGGCGGTGGGCAGGTTGGTGTGCCTTTTCCGAAGAAGCAGACCCTTCCGGCGGCTTCGTGCTCATGCTCGGTTTCGGGCAGTGCGGTGTTGCGCCATGTTTATCATGAGCGGGAGTAACTGGGAAGCAAAGGCGCGGAAGAGTGCCGAGGCAGCGCAGGTGCACCGAATGGGACCAGCGAAGATCCGATTCAGGGCGTCGCCGGCTTCTGCGGAGGTTGATGCTGGGAGACGCGTTGCGTGGCCTGCCGGACCCGCTCCTCCTGAAGCGGGTCGCCGAGGCCCAGGTCCCGATACCGCCGGATGAGCTTCAAATTGGACGGATCGATCTCGAGCGAATGCAGCCATGCCTCTTTCGCCTCCGAGACATGCTGCTGTTTGTAGTAGATCTCGCCCAGATGTTCGTAAATGACGGGGTCGTCCTTCACGAGCGCGGCCGCCCGCTTGATCTCCGTCAGCGCCTCCTCAAGCCGGCCCATCTTGTAAAAGGCCCACCCCAGGCTGTCCACGTAGTAGCCGTTGTTCGGCTTAAGCGTGACGGCGCGCTGGGTCAGCAAGACCGCTTCTTCAATCCTGACCCCGCGCTCAGCATAGGTATAGCCGAGATAGTTCAACGCATCCGCATGATGAGGATCCAGCCGTAGCGCCGTTTCCATCGCGCGCACGAGATCATCGAAGCGGTTCAACTTGTCGTACGCGGTCCCGAGATTGAAATGCAGGTCGGGATTGTCCGGGTTGTGGACGATGCCCTCCTCGAAGGCCTGTGATGCCAGGGTGTGCTGTTCGGTCTGCAAATAGGTCAGCCCCAACAGCAAGTGCGGGTCCGGCTGCTTGGGATTCAGCTTGACCGCCTCTGTGAGGTGGGTGATCGCCTCCGGATAACGCTTCAGCCGGTAGAGCAGGAAGCCCATGTGCATGTGGGCGTCATAGTAGGTCGGCTGGAGCTTGAGGTTGGCTTCGTAGGCCTGTAATGCGCGGTCGTAGTCCTTGACCTCTTCGTACATGAGGCCGAGATAATCCCGCACACGCACCTCCGCGGGCCGCAAGTCGAGAATCTTGCTTAACAGCTCGATGGCCTTGGAATAGTTTTTCAACTCGCCGTGGATGAGCCCCGCGCGAAGCTGCGCATCGAGATCGTCCGCATCGTCCGCCAGCAGGATGTCCACCTCGGCCAGCGCGTCCGTGTAGGCTTTCTGGCTGATCAGCAGCCGCACCAACCGGTGCCGCACCTCCTTGCTGTGGGGATTCACAGTCTGCAAGTATTTTCGGTGGATCGCCACCGCGCGCGGTCGGTCTTGCTGGGCTTCATAGACGGCCGCCAGCGCCAGATACGGCGGCTCAAAACTCGGATTGAGCGTGATCGCGCGCTCGAAGTTCGCGATGGCGCGATCCACGTGCTTGGCCTCAAACTCCGCGCGACCCAGGTAGTAGTAGCCGATGGGCGACTCCTTGGCTTGCGCGATGCCGGCCTCGAAGCTGCGGGCGGCCTCGTCCACCCGTTTAAGGTTCATCAGCAACAGGCCTTTGGAGAAGTATGCCTCAGGGCTGGCGGGGGTCTGTTCGATCACGCGATCGTACAGCGCGATCGCCCGATCCGGCCGTCCCGCGCCGGCGTAGATGGTCGCCATCTGATTCAAGGTCGCCGCGTCCTGGATGTTGGCCTCGCTCAACCGGTCGGCAAAGCGCACGGCGTTCGGAATATCCCCCACCGAAAAATACAGCGAGGCCAGCCGGCTCTTCAGGAAGACCGACGACGGATCACCGCGATACGCGGTCAGGTATTCTTCGATGGCTCGCTGGGGGTCCTGATCCAGTTCCGCCTGATACCCCCGGATGAAATGATAGTAGGCCCGGGGATCGGTCGGGGGTGCGGTCTGGACGGAAGGGGCAGACGCCTGAGAGGATGCGGCCGGTGTCCCCGTGGCCGCCGTTCCGGCCTGCGGCACCGTGGCGCAGGCCACCACCACGGAGGGGATCATCGCCAGGCCGAAGACGGCCGGCGCCCGGCGGATGCGGCCGAACCAGGTACGGGCCGACACGCACGCGGGGAACCGGTCGTTCACAGGCCTTTTCTCCATCAATTCCGTGAGGGGGATTGGGTCTCGGGAGGTCGCTCGCGCGAAGTGAATTATATGCGGCGCTCCGAAAACCTGTCAAACCGCCTCGTGTTTAGCCAGGTTCTCGAACTTCGCGTATTTGTCGAGGAACACGAGCTGCCGATCGCCCGTGGGGCCGTTCCGATGCTTCCGCACCAGGACATCCGCAATCCCTTTCTTCTCCGTCTCGGGCTCGTACACTTCATCCCGGTAAATGAACATCACCACGTCGGCGTCCTGTTCAATCGCGCCGGATTCCCTCAGATCCGCCAGCATCGGGATCGGCGGTTTGCGGCTCTCCACGGCACGGCTCAACTGTGATAGGGCCAGCACCGGGACGTCCAATTCTTTGGCCAGCGCTTTGAGCGAACGCGAGATATCGGAGATCTCCTGCTGCCGCGACTCGGCGTCCCCGCGTCCCTGCATGAGCTGGAGGTAGTCCACGATAATGAGATCGAGCCCGTGCTCGGCCTTCAGGCGACGGGCCTTCCCCCGCATCTGCTGGACCGTCAGCGAGCCGGAATCATCAACGTAGATCGGAGCGTTCTCCAACCGCCCGGCCGCTTCCGCTAGCCGCCACCAGTCTTCCTTCTGGAGCTTGCCGGTCCGAAGCGCGTGGGAGTCCACGCAGGCCTCCGAGCTCAGCATGCGCAGGACCAGTTGGGCGTTGGACATTTCGAGGCTGAAGATCCCGACCACTCTGCCGGCGCGGATGGCCGCGTGCTGCGCCATGCCCAGCGCGAGGCTGGTCTTGCCCATGCTCGGCCGGCCGGCGATCACGACGAGGTCGGACGGCTGGAGCCCCGCGGTCAGCTCGTCGAGCTCCTCAAACCCTGTCGGCACGCCCGTGACCCGCTCCTTCTTTTTCGATAGCCTGTCGACAAGCTCCAGGCTCTCCTTGATCACGGCCTTGAGCGGCGCGAACGTGCGCCCCAGCCGGTCCTGCGCTAGGCCGAAGACCGAGCGCTCGGCAAAATCGAGCAATTCATCCACCGTGGCCTGGCCCTCGTAGCCCCGCGTGATCACGTCGGTGGACGCCGTGATCAGTCCGCGCAGCAAGGCCTTGTCCCGGACGATCTTGCTGTGATACTTGACGTTCGCTGCCGAGGGCACCATCTGCACCAGCTCAGCCAGATACGCGGCGCCCCCGATCGCCTCGAGCTGTCCCCCCTCTTTCAGGTGCTCCGTCAGCGTGATCTGATCGATCACCTCCCCCTGCTCCGAAAGATCCAGCATCGCCTGGAAGATCTTCCGATGCGCGGTCCGGTAGAAATCCTCCTCGGTCAGGACCTCCATCGCCTTGGCCATCGCGCTATTGTCGAGGAGCACGGCCCCGAGCACCGACTGCTCGGCTTCGAGATTCTGGGGAGGCAGTTTGGGATTGGACAAGTCCGGCTGGACCATCGTGTACGACCGTGAGCGTCAGCGTCGCGAACAGGGGCACGGGCCCCAGCCCGCGCAGAGGCGCGTGAAGCACTCGCGCGGATCAGTCAGACAAACGCAACGCGGGAAGCTCCTTGATTTTCACGCGCCGGCGACCGGGCTGCTTGGCTACGCCCCGTCCGCGCGATGCCAAGCCGGTCAGCAGCAGCACCTCGTCGTCGGACACACGCGGCACGCCCACCATCACCACGGCGGACACGCCCTCGCGCCGACCCTCCTCGATCGCGCGCCTCATGCCGTCGCCGCGCACCGGCTGCTGCCGCTGTACCACCCGCCAGCCGGCCTGCCGCAGGTCCCCGGCCACGCGGAACAGCTGTGGCAGTCGCTGCGGCGGGGCCACGAGCAGCACGTCTGCATGACTCGACGGCAGCCCGTTCTCCGCGCCGTCGAGCGTGCGGAAGAGGCGGTCCACGTCGAAGGCAAAGCCGGTGGACGGCAACTCGCGCCCGAAGCGACCGATCAGATGATTGTACCGCCCGCCTCCACCGAGCTCGCAGCCGAGCCCTTCCGCGAACACATCGAACACCACGCCGTCGTAGTAATCGAACCCGCGGAGCTCGCCGAGATCCAGCAGCAGGTGGTCCCGCAAGCCGGTCTCCGCCAGCAGGCGATAGACTCGTGCCAGCCGGTCAAGCGTCTCGCGGAGGAGGGCGTCTCGCCCGGCGAGCGCACGTCCACGCTCCAGGACCTCTTCCTGCCCGTAAAGCCCCGGCACCTCCAGCACCGCCCGGGCCGTCCGTCGCGGTACCCGCTCCTGCGCGAGGATCTCTTCCAGATGCGGAAGATCCTTGCGCGCGGCGGCATGCTCGGCCCGCTTCCTGGCGCCCGGCGACAAGCCCGACCGGGCCAGCAGGGACTTGAAGAACAGGACATGCCCCAGAGAAATCTTGAACGATGTGAACCCGAGCTGGCGGAGACAGTCGCCCATCAGGGCGACGATCTCCGCGTCCGCCATCACATCGTCCACCCCGATGAGCTCCGCGCCGATTTGGAAGATCTCCCGTTCGCGGCCCGCATGCTCCGGCTCGTACCGGAATACGGTCGTGCGGTAACACAGCCGGAGCGGCACGCCGGTCCCGACCATGCCCATCGCCACGATGCGCGCGATCTGGGCCGTCACATCCGGCCGGAGCAGCAGGATGCGGCCGGTCGTCCGGTCCGCGAACTTGTAGCACTGCTCGACGAGTTCAGGCTCCAGCCCGGCCGACAGCACGTCCAGATACTCGAACGTGGGCGGGATAATCTCTTGATATCCCCACCGGCTCAGCGCGGTGACGAGCGTCTCTTCCAACCGCCGCACCCGTCGCGCGGTGCGGGGGAGAATCGCGGTCATGCCGGCGGGCACGAGCGCGCGTTCGCGTGCGTGCATCGACGGTGCCATGGGACCGGACACTGCTGAGGGTGAACGGACCATGATTGAACTCAGCCGCTCGGCTAGGCTGATTCGGTGGACTCGGGGCCTGCCAGGGAATGCGCAGCGGTCGACACCAGTTCGGATGGTCGCGGGGACCTCACCTGGACCGGAGGTAGGGGTCCGCGGCTGGCTCGGCCGATCGAGGCCAGCTAAATTTTGGACAAATCGGTCAGCCTGACGGACAGAATGTTCTTCGCGCGCCTGATGCTCTCGAGCACGCCGGGGGGCAGCGGCGCGTCCAGCCCGATGATCAGCAGCGCATGGCCGCCCTGCTGTTCGCGGGAACACTGCATGCGGGCGATGTTCACGTCGTGATCCCCCAGGATCTGCCCGACCGCGCCGATCACGCCGGGGCGATCCTCGTTGAAGATCAGCAGCATATGACCCTCGGGCACGACCTCGACCTGGAAATCGTCGATCTCGATGATGCGCGGGTCCTTGCGGCTGAACAGCGTGCCGGCCATCCGGTGGGTCTTCTTGCCGGCCTCGATGCGGACGCGGACCACGCTGGTGAAGTCGCCGGCGTCGCCGCCCTTGACTTCCTTCACCTCGATTCCCCGCTCCTTCGCGATCACGGGCGCGTTGACGTAATTCACCGGGTCTTCCAGGATCGGCGTGAGCAGCCCTTTGAGGACCGCAATCGTCAACGGCGCGACGGTGAGCGTAGCCACCTCGCCCAGATATTCAACCGTCACGCGCTCCACTCCCCCCTCGAGCAGCTGTGCCTGGCAGAGCCCGATCTTCTCCGAGAGCGTGACGTACGGCTGCAACCGCGGCAGCAATTCGGGCGGCACCGACGGGATGTTGACCGCGCCGCGTGCAAGGCCTTTTGTCAGGTAGTCCACAATCTGCTCGGCGATGCCGATCGCCACGTTCTCCTGCGCCTCGCCGGTGGACGCACCGATATGGGGTGAGCAGATGAAGTTGTCGAGCGTCAGCAGCGGGTGATCCGGCTTCACGGGCTCTTCATCGAACACGTCGAAGGCCGCGGCCGCCACCTGTTGGCTTTTCAGCGCGTCGTAAAGGTCCTGCTCGTTGACGATCCCGCCACGCGCGCAATTCACGATCATCACGCCCGGCTTCATCTGCGCGATGGCGGCCGCGTTGATGAGCGAACGCGTCTCCGGCGTCAGCGGCGTGTGCACCGAGATGATGTCCGCTCGGCGGAACAGCTCGGGCAGGTTCACGATCTCCACGCCCATGTCGCGGGCGCGCTCCTCGGACAGATAGGGATCATAGGCGATGACCTGCATGGCGAGGCCCTGGGCCAGCTTCGCCAGGTACCCGCCGATCTGGCCGATCCCGACGATCCCGAGCACCTTGTTGTACAACTCCACCCCCATGAACTTCTCTTTTTCCCACTTCCCGGCCTTCATGGACGCGGTCGCCTGGGGGATGCGGCGCGTCATCGCGCAGATCATGGACATGGTGTGCTCGGCCGTCGTCACCGTATTGCCGCCCGGCGTGTTCATCACGACAATGCCTCGCCGCGTCGCGGCCGGTGTATCCACGTTATCCAACCCGGAGCCGGCCCGGCCGATGACTTTCAACCGCTCGGCGCACGCAATCAGGTCCGCGGTGACCTTCGTCGCGGAGCGAACGATGAGCCCGTCGTAGTCCTTGATGATCTTGGCCAGCTCCTCTTTGGGGAGCTTGGTCTTCACGTCTACCTGGAAGCCGGCCTTCTGGAGAATCTCCACGCCTTGCTTCGACAGGCTGTCACTCACGAGAATTTTCATTACTTGCTTCCAGCTAACAGCAAGCAGCGAGTAGCTAATAGCTACTCGCTTCGAGCTGCTCGCTCATCCTTACACCATCAACAGTTCCTGCGCTCTCCCCACGCCGCTGCCGAGCTTCACCGGGTACCCCAGGCCCTTGAGCACCATCTCGGTGGCGGCGATAGCGGTGATCACGTCGAAGGAGTCCATGTACCCCATGTGGGACAGGCGGAAAATCTTCCCCTTGAGATGGTCCTGCCCGCCGGCGGCCGTGACGCCGTACTGCCCCCGCAGATTCTTGTAAATGGCCTGCCCGTCCACTCCGGCCGGCGCGGAGACCGCGGTCACCGCGTCGCTGGGGGAGTGCTTGGGGAACAGGGACAGGCCCGCCGCTTTCATCCCTTCGCGCATGGCATGGGCGAGCCGCGCCTGACGCTTGAACACGTTCTCGAGCCCCTCGGCCTTCAGCAGGCGCAGCACTTCCTGGAGCCCGAAAATCATGGACACGGCCGGCGTGTACGCGGTCTGGTTCTTGATCTGGGAATCCCGCTCCTTCTTGAAGCTGAAATAGAAGGCGGCGTTGCGGGCCTTCTCCGCCATCTGCCAGGCCTTCTCGCTCACGCTGACGAACGCAAGGCCCGGCGGCAGCATGAGGGCTTTCTGCGAGCCAGCGACCACGACATCCAGGCCCCACGCGTCGGTCTTGAGGTCGAACACACCGAGCGCCGTGATCGCATCCACTACGAGAATCGTGCCGTCATAGGGTTTCACGATCTCGGCGAGCGCCTTGGTGTCATGCGCGACGCCCGTCGAGGTCTCACTGGCCTGCACATAGACCGCCTTGATGGATGGATCCTTCTTGAGCGCGTCCGCGACCTGCTGCGGATCCACGGCGCAGCCCCACTCGACCTTGATTTCGGTCACCTGCACGCCGAAGGCCTTGCAGAGTTTGCCCCAGCGTTCGCCGAACTTGCCGCCATTCACGACCAGCGCCTTGTCGCCGGGAGAGAGAAAATTGGCCACCGACCCCTCCATCCCGCCGGTGCCCGACGCGGCCAGGATCAGCACGTCGTTCCTGGTCTGGTATAGCCACTTCAGATCCTCCCGAACTTCACCGAATAGTTGCGCGAATTCCGGCGCGCGGTGATGAATGATGGGCCGGGCCATCGCGAGCAGGACTTCCGGCGGCACGGGCGTCGGCCCGGGGGCAAGCAGGTAGCGTTTCAGCATGGGGGACTCTCCCTCGACTCGAGTTTGTTCACAGAAAAACGGAACAGGGAAGGGCGCTACGCTACCACTCGGTTCCCGTTCCTGTCAAGGCGGGTTCCGGTGCCTGAAACGCCTGTAGACATGCGCTGTTCATTCCGTTTTCACGCGGGGCGAGAGGCCCGATCATGCGCACCGTGCGCGGCGTCTCGTCAGCCCCTTGAGACCCCGACCGCGCATGAGTTTCTTGACAACGTCGAGACCGGCCACTACCCTAAAGAACGTGTAAGGGACGTGTGTCCTCTCCTTATAGAGCCATGATCAGATTCTCACTCCTGCGCCGGATGGTCGCGTTCCCAGGCCTATTCGCCCTCCTTGTTTGCGGGGCCAGCCCTGTGGATGCGCAACGGCTCGATTTCGGAATTGAGAGCTTTGAGCCGGTCCCGTTCGGGATGGACCAGCCCGCCCCGGAGGCGGACGGTCCGGCTGACGACGCGGCCGACATCGTGGAACCCGGCGAAGACGCCCTCGTGCCGGATGAGGATGTGTCGCTACCCGCTGATCTCCTGCCTCCGACGGAACCAACCGGTGAAGGGCTCCCCTGGCGTTTCGCAGACCTATTCGACGACCCCGGTCAGATGCTCTCCGCGTCAGGCCCGCAGGACATCGGGACGATTCGGCTCATCTATGACGCCAAGGTGGAGCGGCACATCCGGTTCTTCAATATCGCGATCCGGGACCGCTTCGAGCAGTGGCTCCTGCGCCTGGCTCGATATCGCCCGACTGTGGAGACCATCTTCTCGGAGTTCGAACTGCCCAGCGACCTCGTGTTCCTCTCGCTCGTCGAGAGCGGATTCAACCCCCACGCCTATTCCCGCGCGCGGGCGACGGGCCCCTGGCAATTCATGAAAGCCACCGCGAAGCTGTACGGCCTGCGCGTGGACGCCTACGTGGATGAGCGGCGCGACCCGATCAAATCCACGGTGGCGGCGGCGCAATACCTGCGCGACCTGTATGATCTCTTCGGCACTTGGCCGCTCGCGATGGCCGCGTATAACGCAGGCGAAGGGAGGGTCATGCGCGCCCTGCATAAGACGCGCGCGGACACTTTCTGGGAGATCGCGCAGACGCGGCACTTGCGGCGCGAAACGCGGGAGTACGTGCCCCGGTTCATGGCGGCCGCGATCATTGCCAAGAACCCCGACCGATATGGCTTCTCCCAGGGGCAGCCGGAACTCCATCAGTTCGAGGAAGTGATCGTCACCCGACCGATCCACCTCCGCGATCTGGCGGCGGCGACGGGCCTGTCGTTCGTCGAGCTGCGCCAACTCAATCCGGAGTTGCGTCGCCAGGTCACGCCGCCCGATGTCGCCGCCTATCACCTGAAGGTCCCCGTCGGCAGCAAAGCCGCTGTGGAGCAGACCCTCGATCGCGTCAAAATCTGGACACCGCCCCAGGAGCGGACCCCACCGAGCAAGCGTTGGGTGAAGTTCGGGAAGAATCAGGATCGGGCGGACTCGGGCTGGTATCGCGTCCGGATGGGCGACAGCCTGTGGACGATTGCGAGACGCTTCGGGCTGTCCGTGCAGGAGCTGAAGGAGCTGAACAAACTCTCCGGCCGCCGCGTCCGGATCAGGCCGGGCGACCTCCTCGACATCAGCCGGTAGCGGCTAGTTTTCTGAGTTCTGCGTTGCGATCCCGCGGTTCCTGCTACGCACTGTTCACCTGTTGCGTCACTTTTGCTCGGCCGGCTTGCTCGCCTCCGTGGCATGTGGCGCCATGCTCTCGGGCAGCTTTTTCACTTCGAGCGCCTTCATCCGGACCGCAGCCTCGGCGGCAAACGGCGACTGCGGATAACTCTTGGACAGATCCTGATAGTGCGCCAGCGCGGCCTCCGGACGGGACTGCGCTTCCTCGAGTTTACCCAATTCGAACATCGCCTGGTCCTTGTTCAGCGCGCCCGGGGTGTCCAGCACCGCAGTGAACGCCTTGGCTGCCTGCTCGCGGTCCCCGTTCAGCACGTACGCGAAGGCCAGGCGCTGATAGACCATGCCGAGCAGGATCTTGTTCGTCCCGTAGTTCGCGATAAACCGCTTGTACGTGGCGATCGCGCCCGTCAGATCGTTGCCCAGCACCAGCGCGTTGCCGAGGTGGTAGAGGGCAAACGGTGCGCTCGGGGCTCGTGCGTACTCGTCCGCCACCTGCGTGTAGAGCTTGATCGCCTGCTTCAGATTCTGATCCGCTTTGCCCGGCTGCCCCGCGGGGCGATCCAGATACAACTGCGTCGCCTGGCGTAACAATTCGTGCGCCTGCTGCGCGTTCCGGTGATCCAGCCAGAGCACCGTCCCGACCACTCCCGCCGCCAGGACCAGGAGCGCCAAGCCGACCAGGATCATCGGCCGGTGCTCCTGGAGCCGGTCCAGCAACCGCTCCATGCCGCTCATCAGATGGGCTTCGTCCGCCGGCAGCTCTTTCGGGGGAATCTTGATACGATACGCCATCGACCACACTCGTTCTGGCGGACACTCAGCCCTCGTCGTCGGGGGCCTGACGACCAGCGCCTTATACTCAGGTCGTCCCTGTCTTGTCAATGCGTCGCGCGGCGGCCCAGCCGCCCGGCGCGTTGACAGGGTGCCGGAATGCGGGTAGCGTACGGCGCGCTGCCCAAGAGAGCCCGCTGCGCATGTTCGAGGATGACCTGAAACGACTGGACGCATCGCACTTGCTACGCCGCCTCCGCGTCATCGAGTCGGCGACCGGACCGACCGTCACACTCGGCGGCCGGCCGGTCATTCTGATGGCCTCCAACGACTATCTGGGGCTGGCGGCGCACCCCCGGCTCAAGCGCGCGGCCATTGAAGCCATCGAGCGATACGGGGTCGGCGCCGGCGCCTCCCGCCTGATCTCCGGCACACTGCCGCCACACGTGGAGCTGGAGTCGGCGCTCGCCCGGTTCAAGGGCGCGGAGGCGGCGCTCACGTTCGGCTCGGGCTACCTGGCCAACATCGGCCTGATCCCCGCGCTCGTTCGCCGCCGGAACCTGATCCTGGCCGATCGGCTGTGTCACGCGAGCTTGCTTGACGGCTGCCGCCTGAGCGGGGCGGACTTTCGCGTCTATCGCCACCGGGACATGGCGCACCTGGAATCGCAACTCCGGCGTCGCGCGGCGGGGCACATGACGCTCATCGTAACGGACGGCGTGTTCAGCATGGACGGGGATCTCGCGCCGCTGTCGGACCTGCTTGCCCTGGCCGAGCGGTATGAGGCCCGCCTGCTGGTGGACGACGCGCACGGAACCGGCGTAATGGGCGCGCACGGCCGCGGCACGCTCGAGCATTTCGGGCTCGAAGCGCGGCTGCCCTATCACATGGGCACGCTGGGCAAGGCCCTGGGGACCAGCGGCGCGTATATCGTCGGACCCCAGTCCGTTGTCACGTACATGCTGAACACCGCTCGCTCGTTCATCTTCACGACGGCACCTCCGGCCGCGATCGCGGCGGCAACCGTCGCAGCGATCCAGGTGCTGCGCGCCGAGCCGGAGCGTCGCACGCGCCTCCGGGAGAATCGCGAGTATTTCCACGCTGGCCTCAAAGCGCTGGGATTTCGCTTGCCGGACACGGTGACCCCGATCATCCCGGTCCTGATCGGCGACGTGGACACGACAATGACGATGGCGGACCGGCTGCTGGCAGCCGGTGTCTATGCCCCGGCGATCCGCCCACCCACCGTCCCGAAGAACAGCAGCCGCATCCGCACGACCGTCACGGCCGAGCACACGCGCGAGCACCTGGACCAGGCCCTGGCTGCGTTCCGTACGGCGGGACAAGACCTCCGCCTGATCTGATCGCCCACACGCCGTGTTCGCCCGCCTACGCAGGCGCCTTCGCTGAGGCTTCGGCGGGGTTCGCCGAAGATCCCAGAGGGACCACGGCCTTAGAGCCGTGTGGCTCCCCCCCGAATCGGACAAATCAGTTTGGTAGATCCGAGACGGATGCTATAGTCGGCTGGCCGCCATGTCCGACACCCGCCGTTGCCGCCACGCATGTGCCCGGTCTTCAGGTGCGCCATGCCGATGAGCGCCGCCGCCCGTGCGGTCTCCCTCGCGCTTCTCACCGCCTTCGTCACGCTGTTCCTGCAGGTGCTGGTCCACCGGATGGTGTCGGCGAAGCTGCTGAACAACTATGCCTTCCTCGTCATTTCGCTCACGATGCTCGGGTTCGCGGCCTCCGGCGTGCTGCTCAGTCGGTCTCTCGCCCGCTTCGTCGCACGACTCAACGATGTGATGACCGCCGCCGCTGCCCTGTTCGTCGTGACCACGCTCGGTGCGTCCGTCATCTTCTATCAGGCGGATCTCGGCTCGCAGGCGGCGGGCTCGCGGGCCGATTTCGTCTGGACGCTGGTGCGGTGGATTCCGTTCTCCCTGTTGTACGCGATCCCGTTCGCATGTTGCGGGCTCATCCTCGGGCTGCTCCTGTCGTTGCGGGACCTCCCCGCTCGCCGCGTGTACGGCTACGACCTGGTCGGCTCGGCGTTGGGCGCGCTGACGGTGTTGCCCGCCATCAGCGCGCTCGGAGTCGAATGGGCCGCGTTGCTCGGTTGCACCCTGCTCCTCGTCGGGACGCTGCTGCTCATGCCCCCGGCCGCTCTCTGGGCGCGCGGGCTCGTGGCCGCCGCCTTCGCCCTGCTCACCGTGTCGGGGCTGTTTCTCGACCGCCTGCTCGAGTTGCGGTATCCGCAGGACTCGCTCCTCGCGCCCGCGCAGCGGCCGGGCAGCGCGCTCGTGATCGAGCATGTCGCCTGGGACCCGCTGGCCCGCATCGAGGTCTCCCGCATCCCCGCGCCCGATCCGGACCAGTCCCTATTCCCGTCGCTGATCGGCGACGACCCGGAATTCCTCCAGCGCATCCAGCTCATGATCACGCAGAACAACTATGCCTTCACCTACGCACTCGACTATGACGGCCACTCGGACAGCCTGCGCGGCATGGACGACACGATCTACGCCGGCACGTACCTGGCGACCTCGGTCAGGCGTCCGCGCGTGTGCATCATCGGGGTCGGCGGCGGGTACGACGCGCTGGCCGCGCTGGCGCACGATGCCGGCGACATCACGGGCGTCGAGATCAACCGCGCCACGCTCCGCGTCCTGGCCGAGACCTATCACGACTTCTTCCGGCGCTGGCTGGAGGACCCGCGAGTGCATCTCGTGCAGGACGACGGGCGCCACTTTCTCGAAACCACCGACCAGCGCTTCGACATCATCCAGATCTCCGAAGTCGGCGCCTACAGCGGGAGCGCCGGGGCCGCGCACGTCTTTACCGAAAATCATCTCTACACTGCCGAGGCCTTCGACCTGTACCTGTCGCGGCTCACCGAACCGGGCATCCTGAACGTCATGCGCCTCGAGATGCTCCAGCCGCGCATCGTCCTTCGAGTGCTCACGACGGCGGTGCAGGCCCTGCGCCGCGCCGGCTCCGAGCGGCCGGCGGACCACATCATGATTCTCTCGCAGACCAACGGGCGCTTTTCCGCCGTGCTGGTCAAGCGGACGCCGTTCACCGCCTCGGAGCAGGACCGCCTCCGCGCCTGGGCGTCGACGAAGCGGCGGTTCGGCCTCTCGGCTGCGCCCGGGATCAACCGTGAGGGCGCCAATCTCTACCAGACCTTCCTCGGGCTGGAGGACCCGCGGAAGGAGCTCGCGTTCCTGCGGTGGTACCCGCTGGACGTGAGCCCCGTGGACGACGACCGGCCGTTCTTCTTCCGGTTTTCCTACTGGCGGCATCTGTTCCCGGACAGCGATCTGATCCGCCGACACGTGATCCCCATCATGGAGTACAACGTGCTCCTGCTCACGGCGATCGTCGGCCTCGCCGCCGTGGGCTGCATCTACGTGCCGCTTCGGTTTTTCGCCGCGGACGGCTTGCGGACGCCGCACGCAGGCCGCTACGCGTGCTATTTCGCCGCCGCGGGGCTCGGCTACATGGCGGTCGAAGTCGCATTCCTGCAGAAATTCGGCCTGTTCCTGGGGCACCCGAACTACGCGCTGTCCGTCGTGCTGGCATCGCTGCTGGTCGCGACGGGGCTCGGCTCCCTCTGGTCGGGCGCGATCCTGCGCAGACTGGGCCGGATCCGCTTCGTGAGCTATCTGCTGGCCGTGCTCATCCTGCTGGAGTACCTCGTGGCCCTTCCGCGCCTGCCCGGCTTGATCGGGTTACCCTTCTGGGCACGAAGCCTGATCGTCTCGGGTCTCATCATGCCGGTCGGCCTCTGTCTGGGCACCTTCCTGCCCTCAGCCCTCGAGCATCTCAAGGGCGAGGCGGATCGGTTCGTGCCATGGGCCTGGGGCATCAACGGGATCTTCTCCGTCCTGGGGCCTGTCGTGAGCGTGGCGCTCTCGATCACCTGGGGCATCAACACGCTGCTCTTGGCGGCGATTCCGGTCTATCTCGTGGTCGGCCTGTCCTTTCCCGATACAAACACACTCAGGTCTGCCTCCTGACTCGTCACTGGCCAGGCCCAGGTGCCGCCGCCTGTCGGAAAAGGGCGCAACATTAGCCGGACATGGGAACCTGTGCTATAGTTGCCGTCGATTTGTTGCAGTCACACGGCATCCGTGTGCTGCGTCCGCGACCATCGCAGACGAGGGCTTCTCGGCCATACCCCGATCGTGACCACGGGTCCCGCCACTGATGAGTGACGGCGCAGGCAAGATCACCATCGCTACCCATGGCCTCTCGAGAGACTTGCGGTTCGAGGAGGAGATCTGAATGGACATCACGCAACTGCTGACCTTCGGCGTCGAGCAAGGCGCATCCGACTGTCACCTGAGCTCCGGTGAGCCGCCCATGCTGCGCATTCACGGAGACCTGAAAAAGCTGGACCATCCCGTCCTGTCCAAGGAGGAGGTCCACAACATGGTCTACGACATGATGAACGACACGCAGCGCAAAACGTTCGAGGAGTTTCACGAGTGCGACTTCTCGTTCGAGATGGGCGAGATCGCCCGGTTCCGCGTGAACGTCTTCATGCAGCGCCGCGGCGAAGGCGCGGTGTTCCGGACCATCCCGACAAAGATTCTCGCCCTCGAGCAATTGGGCATGCCGCCGATCCTCCGCACGATGTGCGAGAAGGAGAAAGGGCTGATCCTCGTCACCGGCCCCACCGGCTCCGGCAAATCCACGACGCTCGCTGCCATGATCGATTACTTGAACGACACATTCGAGGGGCACATCCTGACCATCGAGGACCCGATCGAGTTCGTGCACAAGTCCAAGAAGTGCCTGGTCAACCAGCGCGAGCTCGGGCCGCACACCCTGTCCTTCGCGAACGCGCTCAAGTCGGCGCTCCGTGAGGACCCTGACGTGATCCTGGTGGGTGAGATGCGTGACTTGGAAACGATCCAGCTCGCACTGACGGCCGCGGAAACCGGCCACCTCGTGTTCGGCACGCTCCACACCTCGAGCGCCCCGAAGACGGTGGACCGCATCATCGACGTGTTCCCGCCCAACCAGCAGGCGCAGATCCGGGCGCAGTTCGCGGAATCCATCGAGGGGGTCATCACGCAAATGCTGATGAAGAAGAAGGGCGGCGGCCGGGTCGCGTCGCTGGAGATCATGACCGGCACCACCGCCGTCAGGAACCTGATCCGCGAGGCCAAGCTGCATCAGATTCCGGGCATCATGCAGGCCAGCAAGAAAGATGGCATGCAGACGATGGACATGGCCCTGGTGGATCTCGTCAATCGCGGGCTCGTCAACAAGGCCGAGGCGCAGTCGCGCAGCATGAACCCCAACTTGTTCGGCGCGCCGACCGCCGCCGCGGGTGGGGCCGCCTGATAGCGCCGACCTCCTGGTCTTAGCTGTTCGCTGCTTGCTGTGTGCTTTTTCGAACGAGGGAATCTTTATGGACATGCGTGATTTGCTCAAGGTGATGGTGGAGCGCGACGCCTCCGACATCTATCTCACCGTGGACCTCCCTCCGATGTACCGCGTCCAGGGCGTCACCCAGCCCCTCGGCCAGTTTGTCTTCACCAACGAGCAGCTCGAGGCCCTGGCCAACACGATCATGCGCGAACGGCAGCGGAAGGAATTCGAAGAGTCGATGGAGATGAACCTGGCGCTGTACTATCCCGAGCTGGGCCGGTTCCGCGTCAACATCTTCCGGCAGCGGGGCAACGTCGGCTTGGTCATCCGGCAGATCAAGGTCGAGATCGTCCCGATCGACAAGCTGGGGCTCCCGCCGATCATCAAGGAGATCTCGATGACCAAGCGCGGGCTCGTGCTCGTCGTGGGCGGGACGGGGTGCGGCAAGTCCACGTCCCTCGCCGCGATGATCGACTACCGGAACGCCAATTCGCCTGGCCACATCGTCACGATCGAGGATCCCATCGAGTTCGTGCACCGGCACAAACGGTCGGTGGTCACGCAACGCGAGATCGGGTTCGACACGCATTCCTACCACGCCGCGCTCAAGAATACGCTGCGCCAGGCGCCGGACGTCATCCTCATCGGCGAGATCCGGGACACCGAAACTATGGAGGCCGCCATCGCCTTCGCCGAGACGGGCCACCTCTGCCTGGCGACGCTGCACGCCAACAACGCCAACCAGGCCATCGAGCGCATCATGAACTTCTTCCCCTCGGAGCGACACGCGCAGATCTACCTCCAGCTCTCGATGAACCTCCGCGCCATCGTCTCACAGCGCCTGATCCCCAGCCTCGACGGCAAACGCGTGGCCGCCCTCGAGATCCTGATGGACACACCGCGCTGCAAGGACCTGATCAAGAAGGGTGAGGTGGACAAGCTCAAAGAGGCGATGGAGCAGGGCGTCCAGGAGGGCGCACAGACGTTCGATCAGGTCATGTTCCAGTTCTATCAGGCCGGCAAGATCAGCCTGGAACAGGCGCTGATCAACGCCGACAGCGCCAACAACCTGCGGCTCAAGATCAAGCTGGCGGGCATGAAAGCCGATGACGACAGGTCGGCGCCCCATCAAAAGGAGCCGGCCAGGGCGTCAGGCTTTCAAATCAAAGGGCCACCCCCGGGCTCGCGCTAAGGACGGGGTAAAAGAGCCATCCTGAGCTACCCCGTTTACCCCTCTTTACCGCTCTATCCCTCTTCTTTCAACGGCTCCAGGTACGATGCGATCTTGTCGAGCGCCAGCGCGCTGAGCTTCTGCCCGTACCACCGTGGCATCGCCAGCGCCGGATACCCGGGCACGGTATAGATGCCGGGGCTCAGCACCGACTCCACGATATACTCCCGCACCGTCTTCGCCTGCCCTTTGTACGACGGATCCGCCAGTCGCTGCGGCCCGCTCGTCGCCAACGCCAGCTTCGGGCCCACGCGGCCATCCGCTCCCTCGATGCCCGGGATGGTGTGACAGACCGCGCACCCGGCCTGCTTGAAAATCTGCGCGATCGGTTCCTCGCCGCCGACCAGCGGGACCGTCCCTGGCGTGATCTCCGGCACCACGCCCGGGGCGACCCCCGGCCCGGACGGCTGGCGGACGACCGAGGAGACCACGGAAAAGACCAGCAGCCCGGCGAAGACGATCAACGCCAGCCAGAGGCGCTCATGGGTGGAGAGCCGCGCGAACGCCATCGTTTCGCTCCCCGGTCGCGGGTGTCACGCCGATCGCCGGCTCACAATTCGTCGGCGAGTAGTTTCGCCCTGAACGTGCCCACGATCCGCTGCAGCGCGCGACTGATTCGGAGCGCCGGCGCCGCGGCATTCGGCAGCCGCCGTAGCGTCTCGGGCAGGCTCGCCCGCTCCCGGGCCGCCCGCCTCCGGATCGCCGCCAGCGGGGGCAGCGGCTTCACCAGACGCCCCCCGCGCATCACGGTCGCCAGCAGCGGCCGCCCCGGCAGTCGCTCGCGCTCGAGCCCCAGCGTGTCCGCCACGAGGCGTCCGCGCCGCTCCAGCCGATAGACCTGCTTGCGTCCCGGATACGTCTGCTTCTGCGCGCTGAGCTTGAGCGTGGGGTAGCGCACCCCCGCGCGCACCACCTCGCTCATCTTATACACCACGTCGAGGTAGGGCGCATCCGACGACACGCTCATTTCCGTTCCGACGCCGAACGCGTCGATCGGCGCGCCGCGCCGGACCAGCTCGGCGACCCGAGCCTCGGTCAAATTGCCGCTCGCGAAGATCTTCACGTCATGCAGGCCCTCGCGGTCCAGGAGCGCGCGGACCCCGCGGCTCAAGTCGAGCAGATCGCCGCTGTCCAGTCGCACCCCGCCGAGGTGGCAGCCGCGCCGACGCAGCTCCTTCGCGACGACCACTGCATGCCGGGCGCCTTGCAGTGTGTCGTAGGTGTCGATCAGGAGGGTCGTCCCGTGCGGAAAACTGGCGGCAAAGGTGCGAAACGCTTCCAGCTCCGTGGCGAAGGACTGAACGAACGAATGGGCCATGGTCCCGAAGATCGGGATGCCGTAGATTTGGCCCGCGAGCACATTGGACGTCCCGGTACAGCCCGCCAGATACGCGGCGCGTGCCGCCTTCAAGCCCGCATCCGCACCCTGCGTCCGGCGTAAGCCGAATTCCACCACCGGCCGTCCCCGCGCCGCCTCCACCACGCGCGAGGCCTTGGTGGCGATCGTGCTCTGAACATTGACCGTGTTGAGCAAGAACGTCTCGACGATCTGCGCTTCGATGATATTGGCCGTCACGCGCAGCACCGGCTCGCCGGGGAAAAACACGGTCCCCTCCGGCATCGCAGAGACCGTCCCGCGGAAGCGGAATGTCTTCAGGTAGTCGAGAAACGCCGGCGCAAAGATCTTGGTCGAGCGCAGGAAGCGGATCGCATCGGCACTGAATCGCATGCCCGCCAGATAGGACAGCGCCTGCTCGAGGCCCGCGAACATGAGATAAGAACGCTGGGGCGGCAGCTTGCGGACAAAGAGGTCGAAGGTCCCCTCATCGTGCCGGCGATACTGAAAATAGCTGGCCGCCATGGTGAGCTCGTAGAGATCCGTGAGCATCGCCATATTGTCGGCGGTGACGAACTCCGCCCGCATCCGGCGCCGGTTCACGTGTGCAAGTCCTCTTCCGCTGCTCGAAAATCGCGCTCTCATAACAGACTGAGGCATGGCGGTCAACAACGGTGAGGCAAGGCTGGGGGGGCAGAGTTCGGAGTGGGGTGTCGAAGGAACCGCACGCGCTCACAGCTTCCACTTAATCGTGCAACCGATGGCGTGGGTAGTGGGCTCGGCGGGCGGGTGGTCGGCGAGCAGCGCGTCGAGGGCTTCGCACAGGTAGCGGCGCTTCACCGCTTGGGGCTGCTGCCAGTTGTCGTCGATCCTGCCGGTGTAGCGCAGCCGGCGCTCCCGGTCGAAGACGAAGAGCTGCGGCGTGTGCGTGGCGCCGTAGACGCGGGCGACCGCTTGGGAGGCATCGCGCAGATACGGGAAGTTGAAGCCCTTCGCCTTGGCGCGACGGACCATGTTCTCGAAACTGTCCTCCGGATAGCTCCGGTCGTCGTTGGAGTTGATCGCGATGAATTGCACGCCGCGGTCCGCGTACTCGCGCTGGATCGCGACCAGGCGATCTTCATACGCTTGCACGTACGGGCAGTGATTGCACGAGAACACCACGACCAGCACGCGCTTGTCGGCGAACTCCGCCAGCCCATGCGTCTTCCCGTCCACGCCGGGCAGCTCAAACCCCGCCGCCGGATCCCCGATCCTAAGTGCCTTGGCCATCGGCGAGAATTTGTCAATTCACCCAATCACCGGATCGCCCAATCACTCAATTCTTCGGAACATCCATCGCGCACCGGAAGCCGATCGTCAGGTCATGGAAGTCGGGCTCGGCGGAGAGCCGCATGCTCGCCCGGACACCATTGGGCACATCTTGCCAGGAACCGCCGCGGATCACGCGCCTCTCCCCCTCGCTCGGCCCCTTCGGATTTTTCTCCGGGCTCTTCTGGTAGTACTCGCGGTCGTACCAGTCGGCGACCCATTCGGCGGCATTGCCGGCCATGTGATAGAGTCCGTAATAGCTTCGGCCACCGGTTTTCAACCCGTGCCGGATGCTCATGCCCACCACTCCGCTCGTGACCGGCACCAGCGTAATGGGATAACTCACCCACTGACCGCGGTTATAGTTGGCGATGTCCACGAAGGGCTGCATATTCCCCCACGGCCACCGGCGGCCGTCGACGCCGCGTGCCGCCTTCTCCCATTCGGCTTCCGTAGGCAGGCGTTTGCCGGCCCATTTGCAATAGGCCTCGGCGTCCGGCCAGGTCACATCCACGACCGGCCGATCACCCGCCGTCTGCACCGCTTCGTCGTCCCAGAGCGGCGGCGCGGGGTAGTCGGCCTCTTTGAGAAATTTAGCGTAGCGGCCGATCGTGACCTCGTACAGGTCGATAGCGTAGGAGTCCAGCACAACTTTGTGTTCCGGCCGCTCGTTCGGCAACGCATCGTTGGTGCCCATGTGGAACTCGCCGGCTGGGATCACGACCATGGGGGCGCCGTCCTTGCCGGTAATCTGGCTTGCCGTCTCCACCACGACTCCCTCCGTGACCGCCGGTTTCCGATTCGTGCCCGGTGGGGCCTCGGCGGCGCCGAGCATCGACCCAGAAGCCACAAGCAAGATCGTCGCAATCCCCGTGTTTCTGCGCTGCATCATTACCTGCCTCCCCTGTGCATGAGTGCGTAGATAGCGGACATGCGCGTCCCGCGATCTGTCGGGTTCCCCAGGTACGTGAGAGCATGGGGAAAACGGACGGTCGAAGTCAACTCCGGCCGGCCGGGGCGAAAACACGCGGGGGAAGACCATTCGAGGAACGGTCTTCCCCCGTGCTCACGATGGCGTCCCCAACGGGATTTGAACCCGTGTTGCCGGCTTGAAAGGCCGGCGTCCTAGGCCTGGCTAGACGATGGGGACAGATTTGCTCGTTTGGCCTGTTTGGCCCGTTGAGCCCGTTCGATCCGTTATGCCGGAGCGCGCTCGGCGACGCGAGCTGGTCAACAGACTACCCAAACTCAAGTGTGAATGCAAATGAAGGAGGGACGGTGACTGAACGACGATCAGCGCCGCAACGTTTACCCGCCGGGCATGCGAGGAGGCGCGGGAGGACCCGTGGGGGAAGTTCCCTGCCTGGGACCTGAGGGAGCCTGCGGCGCAGCCGCCGGTATGGGTTTCTGAGCTGCGGAAGCCGCCGCGACGGGTGGGTTCGCGGCCGCACCTTTCCCGGCCGTGTCTGGTGAGCCGGCTTTAGGAGCGGCCTTCTTGGCGTTCCTTGATGCGGGCTTCGCCTTGGCAGCTTGCGCTTGCAACTCCGCGAGACTCTGCTTCACTTGCGTGAGGTCCGTCGTGAGCGTGGCCATCGTCGTTTCCAGTTCCTTGAGCTTGGCTTGCACGGTTCGCACCTCGGCCACGCTCTGGCGGAGCTGCGGCAGCTCCGCCAACTGCACCTGGAGCTCAGCCTTCGTTTTCAACAACTGATCCCGCTCGGAACGCAGCGCCATGAACTCGGCCTGCTTCGACTCAGCGGTGCGCTGAACTTTCGTGGTCTCATTCCGCGCCTCGACCACCTGCCCGCGCAGTTCCTGCAGCTCCGCCTCCTTTTTCGCTAACGCAATCCGCATCGTCGCGAGATCCTGTCGCTGCCGGGCGAGGTCCGCCTGCGCCTCGCGGACGCCTGGGTCGGCAGAAGCCCGCATCGGATCGGAGTCAGCCATCGGGCCCGGAGTGGCGGCCGGCATGGACCGCGCACACCCCGCTGCTCCGAGGACCATCACCACCACGCAGAGCCCGGCACAGTTTGTTCCGAACGGCAGGCTCATCGGTCGTTGCCCTCACGGAGGCCCAGCCTGTGGGCACTATCGTCGGTGGGTACTATAAAAGGAAGCGGAAGCCGGCGCAATACATCGTCGCCTCCTCGAACGGGACACGGCGGACCCAACGCACTTCAGCGAGCGTCGGAATCCTGGCTAAGGATGTCGTCGTGGGAATGCGGACCCGCAGCACGGCTTCGAGTTCCGGGGCGTGCTCCATCAGGAGACACATTCCGGAATCGCTGACATTCAGCGTCAACGCATGGCCACTCCGCGGAGACAGGCCGGATTCGCCGACGGGAACGCCCCCTTCATACGATACCCGTGCCAGCAGGGGAACCCGCCCGGGCCGGCGGACATCGAGCGCATGCATCGGCAAGTCCCACTCATCCCACGGCCGCTCGTCCCTCGCCACGGCTTCGTCGAAATACATGCTTTGGCCGTCGTGAGGACCTTTATGTCGCAAAACCAGCTTTTTTGCAATGCCGTAAAAGGATAAGTACCCCTCGAAAGGACAACAGGAATTACCCGAACGAGTAATACACGCACGCGGAGCTATCGCATCCACCAGCGATTGTGACTGAAACCGGGCGATCAATGAATCCATAGTCACTTACCCAATACCCAAAAGGATACGATCCCCTCGCAATTGAAGCTGTCAAAATCATTCGTGTTTTTTCCAGATCGTATGCAATCGGATACAAGTGCGTATTCATTTAGATATCGCCAAGGCGGGTGGTAGCCCTACGCAGTCTTTCCAAAGTGTCTTCCTCAAAAATTTTTCTTACGTGAATGAGTCGTCGATTCAAACGGTTGAGGCAGCCGAGGGGTTTCTTCCATCCGATCAGCGCTAGGCAAGGCACAGTGCTTGCTCCTTTTTGCTCTCGCTTCCAATGGGTACGAAACCGCGGAATCTGCTCGTCGAACAATTCGCGATTGACACGAACGCCAAAACCATGCACACTCTGCCGCCTCGAAAGGTTTCTCCCTTGCGAGCAGAGTGTGCACGGCCGGAGGCCGTGGTCGTCCGGAAGCCGGTCGCCCGAGCATTCACACTTAGCCCAATGGGAGGGACTCTTATGTTTACTGCCACCATCCCGCTTGTTCCTCAGACCAGTCCCGGTCTCGACCTTGCGCCCGAGCACGACACCGGAAGAACTCCTGGCATCCTGGTGTTGTCGCCCTCGATGCATCTCATTTATATGAACTGGACGGCCAGGGACGTGTGCTGTCGGATCAACAACGGCCGAACCGGGAAACGCATGAACGGGGTCCTGCCGATGGAGGTCGTCGAAGTCTGCCAGGAGGTGGGGACTCTCATGCGGACCCAGACGGACCCGAAGGACTGGGAGCACGTGCGGGTGCGGCGCCAGGCCGGGAGCGTGAAAGATCCGGTCCAGCTCTTGGGCTTCGCCATCCCCGACCCCGACGGAACGGATCAATCGCGGATCTTCGTGATCCTCGAACGCCTCGCGCAGCAGAGCGGCACCGCGCTGCGACAGAGTCGAGCCCACTTCAAGTTCACTCCGCGGGAAACGGCCACCCTGCAATATCTGATGAAAGGATGGACCAACAAGGAGATCGCCAACGAGCTCGCCATCTCTGAACATACGGTCAAGGCGCACCTCAAGCACATCATGCAGAAGACGAAGTCCACCACGCGGACGGAGGTGCTGGCCCACGTGCACGCCTGCTCGTCGGATCAATAGAGGGCTGGCAGGAGAATCACGTTTAACCCAAGGAGGGCCAAATGGGGTTGGGAAGAATCCTGGTCGTTGACGACGAAGCGGAGATCAGACGGTCGGTGCGATTGATCCTCACCAAAGCCGGCTACGACGTCGTGGACGCCGAGGACGGCGAAAAGGGGATTGCGGCCATCCGGTCCGGGACATAAAAGGGGGACAGGCTACTTTTCCGTTGCGCTGTCCAGTGGGTGGCCTCGTCGTCTACAGGTAAAAGTAGCCTGAGCTAGCCCCACTTTCGTGGACACCTCAAAAAGGGGACAATAGCCCCCAGGAGGTGCCCGATGGCGAAGCGACAACCGTTCACCAAAGAATTCAAGCTCGACGCGATCCGGCTGTGGAAGAGCTCAGGCCGTCCGGCGGCGGCCGTGGCCCGCGAGTTGGGGCTCCGGCGCAACCATCTGTATAAGTGGCAGCACGAGCTGGAGACCCACGGCGAGGCCTCGTTCCCCGGTAAGGGGGG